>Ga0307479_10006490_pt1 | contig 10749 bp, 9 predicted proteins | sample atmos_gasesECM4C_FD_203743 | JGI IMG/M metagenome (GOLD analysis project Ga0307479, IMG submission 203743) | Hardwood forest soil microbial communities from Morgan-Monroe State Forest, Indiana, United States - atmos_gasesECM4C_515 | ecosystem: Environmental > Terrestrial > Soil > Temperate...
CCGGGTGGTGGCGACGTCGACATCGATGGGTGCCACGGTCGGCGCGACCACGCTCGAGCACATCGGATCAGATGCTCGTATCATCAGCGGCAGCATCGTTCGCGGCGTCTTCGTCGGGAAGTACATCTACGCCGCGGACAATGCGGATCCCTCGACCTTCATGAAATGCGATCGTCGTGGCTCGAATGGCAAGGATCGCACATTCGACACGTATGCTCCGCCGTTGCGTGCCGCGGCGCGCGCCAAACGGGTCACGCGTCACGGCAACGTCTTCGTCATCGATCCACTGCTCAAAGACTCGTCGGCGAGTACGACTACGCGCGGCGAATTGACCCTGGCCGGTGGACGGGTGAAGAGCCTGACGTTGATCGAAAGGTCGACCGGGGCGAACGTTTCTCCGCCGGTGACGATCGCCTTCCGGTTCGATTACGGGCACGTTCCCGCGATCACCGCACCCCCCCCGGACGTGATGGAGCCGGCTCAGGGGTGCTGAGCCCCTCCACGGCCCATGAGCGATACTGAGGCTTCTTTTCCGATGCGGAAGCTCTTCGGCACCGACGGCATACGCGGCACGGCGGGCGCCGACCTCTCGTCGGGCCTCGTCGCCGATGTCGGCAGCGCGCTCGCGGCGGCGCTGCGCGGCGCCGAGATGGGCGCGCCCGCGCCGCACCCGCGCATCGTCATCGGACGCGACACGAGAACGTCCGGGCCGGAACTCGAGCAAGCGTTCGTCGACGGCTTTACGTCGCGCGGCGGCGATGTGTTCTTCACCGGCGTGATCCCAACACCCGGGATCGCCTATCTCACGGATGCCCTCTCCACCGACGCCGGCGTCGTGATCTCTGCGTCCCACAATCCGCCGCAGGACAACGGGATCAAGATCTTCGGACGCGGCGGCTGGAAGCTTCCGCTCCGGGCGGAACGCGCGATAGAAGCGCTCGTGCATTCGGGGGCCGGACCCGCCGAACGTGGATCGATCAAGAACTACGACGAAGGTGTCGAACGCTACATCTCGCATCTGCTGTCGTCGGTGCACGGCGACCTCGCCGGTTTGCCGATCGTCATCGACTGCGGCAACGGTGCTGCCTGCTCCGTCGCGCCGGTCGTCTTCGAAAGGCTCGGCGCGGACGTTGGTCCGCTTCACTGCGAGGGCGACGGTGCGAAGATCAACGACGGTGGCGGAGCGCTCCATCTCGACGTCGTCGCGGCGGAAGCGAAGAAGCGGTCGGCCATAGGCCTCACCTTCGACGGCGATGCGGACCGGGTGCTCCTGTCGGATGAACAAGGTCGCCTCATCGATGGCGACGCGATCATTGCGCTTCTCGCGAAGTTCTTCGATGTGGATGCGATCGCCGTGACGGTTATGGCGAACCAGGCGCTCCGCGAGTGGTGCGCTGATGAAGGGATCAAGATCGTCGAGACGCCCGTCGGCGACCGTCACGTCCTCGAGGCGATGCGTGAGGGCGGGCTCGTCCTCGGCGGCGAGCAATCGGGACATATCGTGTGTCTCGATCACGCGACGACGGGCGACGGCATCCTCACCGGACTGAAGATCCTCGATCTGGTCGCGTCCCGTGGGACGAAGCTCTCGGAGCTCGTACCTTTCGAGCCGTTCCCTCAGGTTCTCGTGAATGTCAGAGGTGCCGGTTCGAACGGGGCACTCGATGCGGCCGGAGTACGAGAGGCGATCGCCGCCGCCGAACGCACGCTCGGCCCCCACGGACGTGTGCTCGTCCGGCCATCGGGGACCGAACCGCTCATCCGTGTGATGGTCGAAGCACAAGACGAAACGCTGGCGTCTGAGACGGCCGATCTCATCGCTGCCGCCGTGTCGAAGGAGATGTCCTAGCTGTGTGCGGCATCGTCGGCGTCGTCGAAGGCGAAGAGGCGTTCCCGGAGGACACGACGTTGTCGTGGGCGACGCGCGACCTCGAAGAGGCGCGGCGTTCGCTGGTCGTCGACGACATCGACTCGCTCACCACAAGTGCGCGGCGCGTGCAGAGCGCCGAGTCGATGCTGCGTGGCGTTCGCGGTGTCCTCACGCTCGCCCGCGAGCCGAAGATGATCCCCGTGTACGAAGGTTTACTCGACGCGATGTGGTCACAGATCGAGGACGTCGAGCGACGGCTGGACTCGGGGGCACTCGCGCCGCCGGCGGCCTCACTCGAGCGGCTCAATGCGGCGATCGTCGAGCTCAAGGACGCTGTGTGGAAGGTACGGCGTGATTGTCTGCGCATCGCGAGCGTGGCGATCGATCTCGCCGGACGCGACGCCACGCCGCACGCGGTGGCCCTGTTCGGGCAGATCGAGATCGCACTCAGCGCCATCGACCGCCTCGAAGTTCGCGGACGAGACTCCGCCGGCATCGCCGTGTTCGTCCGGAACCACTCGCTCGACATCGACTCGCCGTCCGTGCGCGCACTGATCGGAGATCGCGCAGCCGACCCGCTGCTTCCGTCCGGATCCGTTCGTGTATCGAGCGGCAATCTCTGTTTCGTGTACAAGGCCGCCGCCGAGGTTGGCGAGCTCGGGGACAACACGCGCATGATGCGCGATCAGACCCGTAGCGATCCGTTGCTCCATCTGGCGCTCGCGTCCGACTCATCGCGCGCCATCGTTCTGGGCCATACGAGGTGGGCAAGCGTCGGGATGATCTCGGAGCCGAACGCGCACCCCGTCGGGAGCACAGATGCGCCGCTGGTTTTCGCCGCGCTGAACGGCGACATCGACAACCACGCCGACATCACTTCGGCCGAAGACCTCGAGATCCCGCCGGAGATCACGACGGACGCTGAGATCATCCCGATGCTCGTTTCGCAACGACTCGCAGAGGGCTTGTCGCTCACCGAAGCGTTCCGTCGCACCGTCGGTTCGTTCGAGGGATCCGTCGCGATCGCCGCCGTCTCGCTCGATGAGCCGGACAAGCTGCTGCTCGCCCTGCGCGGAAGCGGCCAAGCCCTGTACGTCGGACTCGCAGAGGGCGGGTTCCTCGCGGCGAGCGAACCCTACGGATTCGTCGAGCAAGCGTCGACCTACCTCCGCATGGACGGCGAAGCGGCCCCGGACGGGGCGCGTGGTCAGGTCCTCGTCGTGCACGAAGGCGGCACGCACGACACGGGTGCGCTCGCCCGTTACGGCTTCGACGGGACGAAGCTCCCCGTGACACACGACGATCTGCGCGCCGCCGAGATCACGACGCGCGACGTCGACCGCGGTCCGTACCCGCACTTCCTGCTCAAAGAGATGATCGAAGCCCCGCGCTCGTTCCGGCAGACCCTGCGCGGCCGGCTGATCGACGATCGCGTTGTCCTCGGCCCCGAGACCCTTCCGGACTCACTCGTCGCACGTCTTCGGGACGGATCGATCCGGCGCATCGTCGCGATCGGACAGGGAAGCGCGGCGATCGCCGGACGCTCGCTTGCGATGACGCTCGCCGACGCGCTTCGCCCGGCTCCCATCACGATCGAAGCATCGGCGGCGACCGAACTGTCGGGCTTCGGACTGCGCGACGACATGTCCGACACGCTCGTCATAGCGATCTCACAGTCCGGAACGACGGCGGACACGAACCGCACCGTCGAAGTCGCGCGCGGACGCGGTGCGTGGGTCGTTGCGATCGTGAATCGCCGCCAGAGCGATCTCACCGATCGTTCGCACGGCGTCCTGTACACGTCGGACGGCCGTGACGTCGAGATGGCCGTTCCCTCGACGAAAGCGTTCTACGCGCAGATCGCGGCCGGGTTCCTGCTGGCGTCCGCATTGTCCGCGCACGTCGATGGCGCGCCGGGGGTCGAGGTGTCGACCCTGCGCGCGCTGCGCGACCTTCCGGACGCGATGGAGGCCGTGCTCGAACTGCGTTCCCAGATCTCCGAGATCGCACAACGGCATGTGCCGACGCGCCGCGACTGGGCGGTCGTCGGGAACGGCGCGAATCGCATCGCCGCGGAAGAGGTCCGTATCAAACTCTCTGAGCTGTGCTACAAGTCGATCTCCTCCGACGTTACGGAGGACAAGAAGCACATCGATCTCTCCGCCGAGCCGCTCATCCTCGTGTGTGCCGCCGGGCTTACCGGCTCGAACGCCGAGGACGTCGCGAAAGAGGTCGTCTATTACCGCGCGCACAAAGCGGCACCGATCGTCATCTACGGCGAAGGAGAGGGACGCTACGACGCGGCGCTCGATGTCATCCGGGTGCCGTCCGTCCACCCGTCCGTCGCGTTCGTGCTCTCGACGATGGCCGGACATGTCTTCGGCTACGAGGCGGCGCTCGCGATCGATGCGCTCGCAAGTCCCCTGCGCGAAGCGCGTTCGGTCGTCGAAGTGTCGACGGTGAACGGACGCGACACCGTCCGGCTGTTCGACGGGCTCGCACGGCGCCTGTCACCGCTCGCCCACCGCTACCAGGAGGACCTTCGCGCCGGGATGTACGACGGACACCTCGAGCCGTCGATGGCCGTGCAGATCGCGTCGCTCTTCCGCTACGTCGCCGGACGCACGCCGCTCGACTCGTATCAGATCGAGTTCGGAAAGGTCGGTACGCCTGGCGAAGTGCTGCGAGATTTCCTCGGCGCGCTGACGGTCGGGATCGACAAGCTCACGCGTCCGATCGATGCGATCCGCCACCAGGCGAAGACGGTCACCGTCGGGATCAGCCGGGCCGAGGAGACGCTGTTGCAGAGTTCGCTCGTCCGCGAGGTACTCGCCGCAGGCGTCGCGCGGGACCGGCTCACGTACGGCACCCTTCGTGCGCTCGGCGCGCTCGATCCCGCGGTCGATCGCGTCGCCGGATACACGCTCTACCGCGTCGAGGGAGATCTGTCGGGTGAGTCGTTCGTCCACATAACGGACCGCGGCGGCATCGCACGCGACATCCCGTCGAGGACGGATCGCGACCCGAGACTGCGTGGGACGAAGCACCGAGTCGCCGTCGAGCGCGAAGTTCTCGTCACGCGCGGCCACGACGGCCGCACTCTCGTCATCGTCCCTGAGGTCAAGGGGGCCGAGACGACGGGCATCGCGTTGTTGCACGTCCGATTCGAGGAGTTCCTGCCCGCCGACGTGATGCGTCCGGTGCTGCAGGGATATCGCGACCGGTACAACGCCCTGCGCGACATCGTGACGGAGACTGAGCCGACGTTCCGCGACGATCTGCTCGGTGAGATACCGGTCGTCCAGCTGCTCATCGACTCGATCCAAGCCCTCGCGCAGCGGTGGCGTTCACAGTGATCCTTTCATGATTCGGGGGGTTGGTGTCGACGCAGTGCCGGTAGCGCGCATGCGCCTCGCGTTGGAGCGCTCGCCGCGGCTCGCGCAGCGCGTGTTCACGCAGCACGAGCTCGAAACGGCTTCGACGCGCGCCTCGCGCGATGCATCTCTAGCGGCGCGCTTCGCAGCGAAGGAGGCATGCAGGAAGGCGATCGGCGCGACGCTGCCGTGGCGCTCAGTCGAAGTCATCTCCGAGGATCGCGCGCCGGCGCTCCGAGTGATCGGTCACGACGATGTGACCTTCCACGTCTCGCTGACGCACACCGACGACGTCGCGGTCGCGGTCGTCGTCGCCGAGGCGTAGCGATGGAACAGGTCCTCACTCCGAACGAGATGCGCGCAGCCGACGAGGCGGCCATCCGTTCCGGCACGCCGAGCGCCGTTCTCATGAACCGCGCCGCGTACGCGTGCGCCGTCACAGCGTTACGCATGCTCGGCGGTGCCTACGGGAAACGGATCGTCGTGGTGGCCGGGAAGGGCAACAACGGCGGCGACGGGATCATCTGCGCGAAGCACCTGAACGCGGCCGGCGCCCAGGCGCGCATCGTGCGGGTCGACGAGTGGTCGCCGGACGCCTTCGCACGCCTCGCGAAGCATGCCGACCTTGTGATCGACGCGATCTTCGGGACCGGGTTCTCGCGCGCCCCCGCCGGTGACGCCGAGAAGGCGATCGCTGCCATCAACGCGGCGCCGGCACGCGTTCTGGCGATCGACGTCCCGTCCGGTGTGAACGGAGCGGACGGGACCGTTCCCGGCATCGCGGTCGACGCCGATGTCACGATCGCGATCCAGGCGTTGAAGGTCGGACACGTCGCGCTTCCGGGTGCGATCCACTGCGGCCGCGTCGACGTCGCGGACATCGGCATCGCGACGCGTGATGCTCGCACCTTCGTTCCGGACGCGCGCGATGTCCGCGGCGTCCTGCCCGACACCGAACCGGACACGAACAAGTACAAGGTCGGAGCGCTGGCCGTCCTCGCCGGGTCGACGGGGATGACCGGCGCCGCGGTTCTGACGGCTCGCGGCGCGATCCGCGCCGGTGCCGGTCTCGTGATCCTCGGCGTTCCGTCCTCCACACTGCCGGTTTTCGAGAACGCCGTGATCGAAGCGATCAAGGTTCCGCTTCCGGAGGCCGAGGGCCAGCTCGAGGCGAAGGCCGTCGACGAGCTCGGCGACCGTCTCGAACGCTGCCGCGCGCTCGCGATCGGCCCCGGGATCGGACGCGGCCCGCGGGCCGTGGCGGTCGTACGGCGCGCGCTCGATGTTCCGCTTCCACTCGTCGTCGACGGCGACGGTCTTTGGGCGCTCGCGGAGATCCTCAAGGAGGAGCCGGACGTTCTTCGCTCGCGCGGGCACGCGACGGTACTGACGCCCCACGGCGGCGAATTCGCGTTCCTCGCCGGACGTCCCGTCGGCGGCGATCACATTCAAGAGGCGCGCGATCTCGCCGCCCGTTTGCACGCGACGGTTCACCTGAAGGGACGACGCGCCGTGACGGCATCGCCGAAGGGTTCGGCGTGGGTCAACACGACGGGGAATCCCGGCGCTGCGACGGGAGGTACCGGAGACGTCCTCACCGGGATCGTCTCATCGCTGCTCGCGCAGGGGATGGTCGCCGACGGCGCCGCGTGGGCCGGCGCCTATCTGCATGGACTTGCCTCCGACGTCGTCGCATCTCGGGTCGGGATGCGCTCGCTGTCCGCGCACGATCTGCCGGAGGCGCTCGGGGCCGCCTTCAGGATCGTCTCGCGCGCGACGCACAACGTTGGCGTTCTGAGAACCGCGTTGGAACCGATCACGTGACCAACGCCGCAAGAACCTTCCGGCCGACGATCGCCGAGATCGATCTCGGCGCCGTCCGTCATAACATCGAGACCCTGGGCTCGTATCTCGCTCCGCACGTGGAACGCCTCGCCGTCGTCAAAGCCAATGGCTACGGGCACGGCGCCACCGAAGTGGCGCGGGCCGCGATCGACGCGGGCGCCACACGTCTCGGTGTCGCGCTCGTTGAGGAAGGCATCGCGTTGCGCAATGCGGGTTTCGGCGTCCCGATCGTAATGCTGGTCGAGCCGCCGCTCGACGCGGCGAAGGCCGTCGTCGAGTACGCGCTTACACCGAGTATCAGCACGAAGGCGGTGGCCGACGCGCTCGGCGAAGCGGCGTCCAACGCGTCGAAGACGATCCCCGTGCACGTCTGCGTCGACACCGGCATGCATCGGGAGGGCGTCGTCCTCGATGACGGCGTCTCCTTCGTCGCCGATGTTGCGCGACGCCCGGGCCTTGAGGTCGAAGGACTGTGGAGCCACTTCGCGCTCGGCGAACAGGATCAACATCCCTTCACCGTCCGGCAGATCGAGTTGTTCTCGACGCTCTGCGACGACGTCGCGAAGGCGGGTATCGATGTCGCCGTCCGACACCTCACGAGTTCGGCCGGAATCGTGCTTTATCCGGAATCGCATTTCGACCTCGTCCGGATGGGGATCATGCTCTACGGCCTGTATCCGCACGAGTCGTTGCAGGAGCGCTGCGAGATCCGTCCGGCGCTCGCTTTGCGGTCCGCGGTGTCGCTGACGCGACGCTTGCGCGCGGGAGAAGGCATCTCGTACGGACTCACGTGGGCGCCGGAGGGCGACACGACGATCGCGAACGTCCCGATCGGATACGGCGACGGCTTCGCGCGACTGCTGTCGAACAACGGTGACGTGTTGATCGGCGGCAAACGGCGGCGGATCGCCGGGCGCGTGACGATGGACACGATCATGGCCGACTGCGGCGACGACGCCGTGCGCGTGGGCGATGAAGTCGTCCTCATCGGTTCGCAGGGCGACGAGGAGATCTCGGCAACCGAGATCGCTCAGAAGATCGGCACCATCAACTACGAGGTCGTCTGTTTGATCGGTCCCCGTGTCCCCCGACGTTACGCGTCATGAAGCTGCTCGCGGTTGCCGCGGTGCTCGTTGTCTTCGCCGCGTGTGCGGGACAGGACCTGCTCACCGGCGACCGACTCGACGTCGGCGTCGTGACCGTCGTCTTCACCGCGTCCCCGGCGCGCGTCCAGGTGGGATCCCCGGTCCAGTTCAGGATCCGCTTGTCGAACAACGGCGGCAAAACTGAGCAACTCGTCTCTTCGTCCGCGCAGGTCTATGACTTCTGGGCGAAGGCCGGCCGACGTGAAGTGTGGCGTTGGTCGAGCGGCCGAGTCTTCGTACAGTCGGTGACGACGACCGACATCCAGACGCAATCGTCGGTGACCTACACTGAGATCTGGCGCCCGAGCGAGACGGGACGTTTCACCGTCTATGGCGAGATCAAGGCCGCTGGGTACGCGGGTCCGATGAAGGGGACCGTGATCGTCGAGTGAGCGAAGCTCATTCGAGCCGCGGGGGGCTCGTGGGAGCGCAGCCCCCACGAACACAGATCACGGATGTGAGCGGCGTTCGTGTCGGGCATTACACCGACTTCGAAGGCGCCACCGGTTGCACCGTCGTGTTGCTTCCGGACGGATCCCGCGCGTCGTGCGCCGTCATCGGTGCGGCCCCCGACTCGCGACAGACCGAACTACTCCGTCCCGAGAACACCGTGGACGAAGTGCATGCGATCGTCCTCACCGGCGGGAGCGCATGGGGGCTCGGTTGCGCCGACGGCGTGATGGCGTGGCTCGCGGCGCGAGGGATCGGGTTCAAGCTGCGCGACACGATCGTGCCTATCGTTCCGACAGCCGTGCTCTTCGATCTCGGGATCGGCGACGCGAAGGCGTTCCCAAAACCGGACGACGCACGTGCCGCATGCGACTTCGCGTCGACGACGTTCGAAGAAGGTTCGGTAGGCGCGGGCACCGGTGCGACCGTCGCGAAGTGGGCCGGTCCCGAGTACAGGGTGAAGGGTGGCATCGGGAGCGCGTCGAAGCGCCGCGGAGACCTCGTCGTCGGTGCGCTCGTTGCGTGCAATGCGGTGGGCGACGTTGTCGACGAGCACAACGAACCACTCGCCGTAGCGTCGTGTCCGCCGGATACGCCGTGGCTTACACTCGATCGATCGAGCACCGTGCTGGCGATCGTCGCGACGAACTCGCAACTGACGAAAGGGCAATGCGCGCACATCGCGCGCATGGGCGGTGCCGGGATCGCGCAAGCGGTTCGTCCGGCACATGCCTTCGGAGACGGAGACATCGTGTTCTGCACGTCGACCGGCGCCGTCGAGTCAGACCCGTTGAATGTCGGCGCGCTCGCCGCCGACGTCGTGGCCGAAGCTTTGCGCCGCGGGATCCGAGCGGCAACGGGTCTTCATGGCGTGTCGGCGGTGTCTGCTTAGCTCTCGTGCATGACAACGATGACCCGCGAAGACGTCGTCGCCCGTCTCGCACAGCTCGCCACGGAGGCCGAAGCCTGTCGGAACTGCGCGCTCGGCTCCGTCCGGACGCGCGCCGTCTTCGGCGTCGGGAACCCGGAAGCCGATCTGATGTTCGTGGGTGAGGCTCCCGGCTTCCACGAGGACCAGCAAGGGGAACCGTTCGTCGGCGCCGCCGGACAGCTCCTGACGAAGCTCATCGAGACAACGCTCGGCATGCAAAGATCCGACGTCTACATCGCGAACACGCTGTGCTGCCGCCCTCCGGGCAACCGCGATCCGCTTCCCGAGGAGATCGAAGCGTGCAAGCCGTTCCTGCGCGCGAAGCTCGAGCTGATCCGTCCGCGGCTCGTCGTCGCGCTCGGGAACTTCGCCGCGAAGCTTCTCACCGGAAGCTCGCTCGGTATCACCAAGCTGCGCGAGAAGCGATTCACGATGCGGGACGGAACCCCGCTCATGTGCACGTTCCACCCGGCCGCCGCGCTTCGCGGCGGGAATGCGGCCGAAGGCATCGCCCGGGACTTCGAACAGATCCGGCTCGCGCTCGAGTCCTTGCCGAGCGAGACACCCGATCCGAGCGAGCAGCTCGGCCTGTTCGAATAGTCGCGATATCGTTGGAGCCCTCATGCGGGTTCCGTTCCTCGCCGTCCGCACCCGGTCCTCCGACGAAACGACACGCCTCGGTCTCCTCATCGGTGAGGTGATCCGTCCGGGCGAGATCGTTCTCCTCGTCGGAGATCTCGGCACCGGGAAGACGACCTTCGTCCAGGGCCTCGCGTTGGGACTCGGCTTCGAGCGCCGCGCGCGGTCGCCGTCCTTCACCATGGTCCACGAGTACCGCGGCGGACGCTACCCCCTGGTCCACGTCGATCTCTACCGCTGCAACAGCGCCTCCGAGGTGTTCGATCTGGGTCTCGAGGAGCTGTTCGAGCCGCCCGCGGTATCCGCCGTTGAGTGGGGTGAGAAGGCGTTCGAGATCGCCGGACGCGACTACCTCGAGCTCGACTTCAGTTGGGATACGGGCGAGGACGTCCGCAACATCCGTTTCCTTCCGTCGGGACGGTGGCAGGACCGGATGGGTGATCTCGCGGACGTCGTGCGCGGGTGGGCGACAACCTGATGCTCGTTCTCGGGATC
>Ga0307479_10006495_pt1 | contig 10743 bp, 10 predicted proteins | sample atmos_gasesECM4C_FD_203743 | JGI IMG/M metagenome (GOLD analysis project Ga0307479, IMG submission 203743) | Hardwood forest soil microbial communities from Morgan-Monroe State Forest, Indiana, United States - atmos_gasesECM4C_515 | ecosystem: Environmental > Terrestrial > Soil > Temperate...
GCTGATGCGGCAGAAAAAGTTTCAGGAAGCCCAATCCATCTTGCAACAGTTGATCGCGGCTGATCCCAACAATGCCGCGCTGCAATTTGCCATGGGCTATGTTCACCAGCAGCAGGAAGATTGGGATGAGGCTTCGGACGCCTACGAAAATTCTGAAGCGCTGATGCCCAGTCTTTCCGATGTTCACAGCCGCCTGGCATATCTGCTCTACCGTTCCGACGATGCTAACACCGCCATTGCCGAGGCCCGTACAGCGCTCAGCATCGATCCGAGGAATGCGGAAGCCTATCGCTTTCTTGGTCTGGGTCTGTTCGCCAAGGGTCAATATGCGGCGGCGGTGCATGCCTTTCAGGAGTCGCTGGCTCGCCAACCCGACAGTGCCGACGTTTACTACGACATGGGAATTACGCTTCGCGACCAGGGCAAAGTCGATGTTGCCGCGGCTGCCTACCGCAAAGCCATCGCGCTAAATCCAAACTTCTGGGAGGCGCACAACAACCTGGGAATGCTGCTGCACGACCTTAAGAGCTTCGACGGGGCCGTCGTCCAGTATCTGGAGGCCAAACGCCTGGCGCCGGGCGAATCCGCTGTCCGCAACAATCTCGGCAACACCTATTGCGATAAAGGCGACTACGCTGCCGCCATCGCTGAGTTCCGCGACCTTTTCCGTCAGGATCCAGGTTGGCAACGTGGTCATGACTGTCTGGCTCGGGCACTCATGTCGCAACGCGACTACGAATCTGCGGTCGGAGAACTCAAGCTCGCGATTTTGCAGGACCCGACCAACTCCGACCAGCACCGTTTCCTGGGACAAGCCCTGCTTCTGGTGCATCGTCAGCCGGAGGCCGTGCGCGAGTTGCGTCTGGCAGTCCAACTGGATCCCGATTCTCCCCTGGCCCATCACTACCTGGCCACGGCACTTTTCGACGGAGAGGATTTCAAGGCCGCGGAAACCGAGTTTCGGCAGGCGGTGCGCCTGCAACCCACCGCCGACAACCACTACTATCTTTCCGCCTGCCTGATGAGCCAGGGACGCTATGACGACGCTCTCATCGAACTGGAAACCGCGGCCCGCCTCGAGCCCGCACAGGATCTGTACCTGACCCGCAAGCAGGAGTTACTGAAGCTGATGAAGGCGTCCAACGTCCGCTAGAAGCAATGCATTCCCAGAACGGGAAATCGGGCAGTTCGGAACCCGGCGATTTTCGTTGCACCCGGTGCTCTGGCTGCCGAACTGCACCGCACTTTGGGTCAGTGACGTACATGTACTGACGTGCGTCGTTGAACCGGTGCACCGGACCTAGAATATTTTTGGATGTGGGCGCGAAAGATATTTTCGCGCCGGGGGAGCAACCATGAATTCCGCACCGCAGTCACAAACTGGCAATCCGGGCTCGATCGCACCACCTGTAATCCAGGCGGAACCCGAGTTCCGCGGTCGCCCCGTGTATGAAAATCTCCCCGCCTCGCTCCAACTGGGGCCTCGGCGGAGCGGATACGGTCTGCCCTGTGCCAAGTGCAAGACATACTACGGCGCCGATCTGTCGGCGTGCCCGGTGTGTAAAACCGCGGAGCGGGTTTCGCCGACTATCGTTGCGGCCGGCGCATCCGTCGCAGAAGTCGCGGAGCCGTTTGCTGCCGCCCTGCCGGACGAAGCTGCTCTGGAAGAGGAACGCGAGCGCTTTTTGCGCGAGTTCAAGGCCCTGGTCCCTGCCGCGCCTATCGACATGGAAAGCTTCAAATGCAGCCTGGAACAGAACCATTCGGGCGAACTGGAACCCGCGGCTGTCTGTGAAGAATGCTACATCCGCTTACAGGGACGAGTTGACCTGTTGGAAGCCGCTCTCCACATGGACTTGAAAGAAGCCACGCAAGTGATCTACGACGCGGTATGGTCTGATCCTTCCGATCCCAGCAAGACCTATCACAATGCGGCCCGGGCGATTCTTGGCGAACTGCGCAAGCGGGCCGGAATATCGGCAGTGTTGGGGCCGCTGCAAACTCTGCCACACTAGGCGGACTACTCCGCCTTCAGAGAGACCCATTTTCTGCCGGCATAGAGCCGGTAGCTTCCGCCGTCTTCGACTATCTTTAGCGGCACTGGGCGTGCCAGCTTGTCGTCCAGTTTGGCCCCGACGCTGAACAGATCGTTGGCTCCCACGTCCATCACCAGAAATTTTCCCGTCTGTGAAAACCCGAAACCGTACTCCCCCGGTGCCAGCTCCGTTCCCTCAATATGCAGCTTCACTTCCGTGATCAGAAATCCCTGATACTTCGCCTGCACATCGGACGCGTAGCCCGATGTATCCACCAGTCCGGCCAGAACCAGTTTCCCATCCGCCACGCTGAATCCCGCCGAATTGCGCACTTGCACCGGGGCCGATTGCCCGCGGAAAAAATAGGCCGCGGGAACTACCTTCTTGATGTCGTCGCTCCCCAGCACTCCAGGCTTCGGCTGTTGAGCCAGCAGCACGCCACAGAAAAGTATCAACGCCAAACCAACCCGTCGCTTCATGAAGCACTCCTCTGAGATCTCAAAACCGAGAATTGAGATATTACCCTAACTATTTGCCTTGCACCGGCGCCGCAAATCGCATCCGCCCGAAGGCACAGGGAACATGAAAATTGGGCTGCGGCGTGCCCGTCGGTTGCCAGGCCAGATAGGCTCGCGCCTCCTGCATTCCCTCAACCCGATAAAAATTGGCCCGCCAAATTGCATTCGGATCAAAGTTTCGGGTCAGCGACTTCATCGGAATCGCCAGTTCCACCGCCCATCGATGCGTCTTCTCGTCCACGGCCACCGACCTCTCCAAACCGCTCTTAAGGTCCGCAAGTCCTCCCGGAAAAATGTCCAGATCGATCCACATTCCGTTGGGGCTCGCTTCGAACTCCCGGTAGTAGCCCTCCCGCGCGTAATCGGGCTGAAGAAAAGCTTCCACCACGTCGCGGTCCCACAGGTGGTCGCGGCGTCCATTGGGGTCGGAGCTCTCGAACACATACAGCCCTCGATAGCGACACTCGAATCTCAAATACAAGGTCTGCGAAGACCACAAGACACGGACTTCGGTTTGGCGTTGTTCGTCCGGGTTCTTTCCCTGCCAGTCAGAGCAAAAAACGATCGGCTGAGCGCTCTTCCACTCGTCGGTGGGACTTGCGGCTTCGAGTTTGATCTCGTGAGCCACGTAGGAGGCGACAACTTCCGAAGGCTGCGTAACGCACTGCGCTGTCTGTGTCGTCATCCCGGCCATAGGCTCCCATGCGCAGACAAAGACTACCAGAGCAGAATAAAGAACGCACCGCAGCGCGGGGAGTCGGCAAAGGAAAAAGTGTCTCATCATAGTCGGGCCGTTGGTTGCTTCAAGTCCCAAAGCACGAGACTGTCAAAGCCCGAGACTATAGATGATACATTCGTTCTATTCCGTTGGACGTTATGTGGGACTGCTCCTGCGACAAGCGGGCGTGCCTGCGGTAGTGAACTGGAGTTTTTCCTCGCAGCGTCCCACTCCGTTTGAGAATGCGGGAAACAGACTTGAACAGCATCGAGCACGAATTGCGGAAGCTGGAAGAGAGTTTGCTGCGACCGGAAGTTCGGCGTGATTCCGTGGCCTGCGCGCGCCTGTTGGCCGACGACTTCTGCGAATTTGGAAGCTCCGGGACCATTTTCACGAAGTCGCAGATCCTGCAAGCGCTGAAGAAAGAGGGGCTGAAGACCGAAGCGCTGAATACCGAACCGCTGAATACCGAACCGCCAACTCATTTCTCGATCGACGATTTCCGCGTCAGGATCGTGGCTCCTGATGCGGCACTCGTAACCTATCGGGCTACCCGAAGGAGTGAAATGGAGCGGCTGCGCTCCGCATCCGTATCCTTGCGAAGCTCTCTGTGGGTGTTACGAGACTCACGATGGCAAATCCTCTTTCATCAGGGCACCAAGATCGAGGTACAAACTGATGAAGATTGAACTGAGAAGCAATCAGCTGATGCGCGAGTAGCGCGAGGCAAGAGACATGGAAAACAAAAGGGCCGCGGTCGCCCGCATCGACCACATTCAAATCGCAGCTCCGGAGGGATGCGAGCCTGCAGCCAGGAAATTTTTCGGCTCAATCTTGGGCATGATTGAGATTGAAAAACCGCCGTCCCTGCATGCTCGCGGAGGCTGTTGGTTCCAGTGCGCCGATCAGCAAGTCCATATCGGCGTCGAAGCCAAATTTCAGGCCAATAAGAAAGCTCACCCCGCTTTTGCCGTGTTCGACCTGGCTAATCTCAGCAAGACTCTGACCGACCAGGGATACCTCATCCTCGATGATGACACCTTGCCCGGAACGCGCCGCTTCTATACAGACGACCCTTGGGGCAACCGCATCGAATTTGTGGAAGCACGAACGAAGCCCCGGTGAAAACCCAGTCAGAGCCGATTCCGATCAGAACTGGCAGTCCAGGTGCGGATGCGCCTGCTGTCGGATAAAGCCCGGTGTTGAATCGCTGCCGGTGACGAAGGGCGGGTTGCTTCTCTCTCCGGACCATGCCGGACTACTTTCCAACCGCTACGCACCAATTTGAAACCGACGCTTTAGATTCCCCTATGCCCTCAGGTTGCGAAGGATTCTGCGTCGGGTGCTGCTTCTATCTTGGTGCGGCTACGGAAGAAAATAGTAATCAAGAGCAAGATGACAAAGGCGCTCAAGGCGGATGTCGTCCAGAAGGCTTGCCAGTTGCGGGTTACAACGGTTCCGACGGTGCGAGTAAAATAGTCGACCGTTCGGCCGGAAATCAGAGAGCCGATCAGCATTCCCACTCCATAGGTCAGGAAAGTAATCAATCCTTGCGCGGCGCTGCGTAGGTTGACTGGCGCCTCCTGGTCTGTGTAAAGCTGCCCGGTCATGAAAAAGAAATCGTAGCAGATGCCATGAAGCAGGATGGCCAGGTAAAACATCCAAATGCGGCTGTCCGGGTTGCCGTAGGCGAGCAGCATGTAACGTACCGACCATGCCAGCAGGCCCATGATCAGAATGCTCCTCACGGTGACGCGCCGCAGGATGAACGGCATCAGGAGCATCATCACAACCTCGGAAGCCTGTCCCAAGGCCATTTTGCCTGCGGCATTGGGAACATGCAGTTCATTCAGGTAAGCATTAGTAAATGAGAAATAGAACGTGAGCGGAATGCAGGCGAGGATCGAAGCCACCGCGAAGACCGCGAACGATGGGCGTTTGAGCATCACCAGGGCATCGAGTCCGAGTACACGCCGAAGAGTTACGGACTGGCCCTTGCTGGGCGGCGGAGTGTGCGGGAGAGTGAGACTGAAGATACTCATCACTACGGACGCTCCTGCGGCAAGCAGAAACGGAACGGTGGAGGTTTCGACGCCGAGACGTCCGATGGTCACCCCGATCGCGATCCATCCCAGCGTCCCGAAGACGCGAATCAAGGGAAAATCGCGCCCAGTATCTTTCAGATGTTGCAGGGCGAGCGAGTTGGTGAGGGCAATTGTGGGGAAGTAGCAGAGGCAGTAAATGAACATCAAGGCGTAGACCGAGCCAAAGCTGGTCGCCTTGGTTACAAAATAGAGAAGCACAGCGCCCAAGAGATGCAGAGTAGCAAGAACCCGCTCCGACGCGAAAAACCGGTCGGCGATCAAGCCGACAAAAAAAGGAGAGATCATGCAGGCCACCGCGGTCGTTCCAAACACGGCGCCGGTCTGCGTTCCGGTGAATTTCAGGTTGATCGTAAGATACGCGCCAAGGGTCACGTACCAGGATCCCCAAATCACGTAGTTGAGGAACATCATCAGGCTGAGGCGAATTCTGTCTGCGATTGGCATGTAAGGGGCAACAGTCGGTAAATGTGCGTAGTTTATTCCCGCGTGGCTCGCTGCCGCGCCGGACTATTCAGCCACAAATCTATCGGCTTTTTCACGGTGGGCGCCTGGAACGGCAGCGCTATTTTTCGCCCTTCGCCGGCAGAGGCGTATCCAGCGTAGAGAGCGTGCATCACGACCAGCCCATCTTCTCCGGTGACTTGCGGGGTTTCTTTTCCGCGGGCGCAGCGGGCAAAGTGGGTCAATTCTTGCGGCGTGCCATAGTTCCAAAGTTCCTCGAAGACCGGGTACGTCCAACCTTTGGTCGTCGGCGCCTTCTCGACGGCGTAGCCGTAACCTTTTTCGCTGTAAGTGGGCAGTGCATTGCCCATGTGCAGGTTGGCGTAGGTTACGCCGGCCTCGCCGAAGACCTCGATGCGGTCGTCCATGCCTCCGCGTCGCGCCCAGCTATTTTCGATCAATGCGGTCGCGCCGTTCGCAAACTCAAGGATGCATAGCGAATCGTCTTCACCTTGAGTCTTGCCGCTATGAACGTAAGTGCCCATTTGGCAATAGACCGATTTGATGGGCGACCGGTCAAGGAACCAGTAGCAGAAGGCGATGCCGTGACAGCCAAGGTCCATGAAGGCGCCGCCGCCGGAGCGATTCACGTCCCAGAACCAAGCGCTATGCGGACCGAAATGCTTTTCGCTTTGTTTCACCAGGTAGATTTTTCCGAAAGCGCCGGCGTCAGCCATTTCTTTTGCTTTCCGATATTTCGGTGTGAACAGAAGCTCCTCGCCGTACATCAGCAGAACGCTATGACGTTTCGCGGCGGCGATCATCTCCTCGCCCTCTGCGATGGTCATGGCCAGAGGCTTTTCACAGACAATATGCTTGCCGGCGGCGGCGCAATCCTTCGTCATTTGTGCATGCAGGCTGTTCGGGGCGGCGATGGTCACCATCTCGATGTCTTTTTCTTTCAGCATTTCGCGGTAGTCGGTGAACACGCGCGGGATGTTGAATTTCCTGGCGAACGCGGCAGCGTTACCCGGCGTGGGGGAAGCTACGGCGACGACCTCGGCCTCGTCCGGCATGATTTGTAGCGATGCGGCGTGAATATCCGCTTGAAACTGGGATCCGATGATTCCGACTTTTACCTTACCTTGGTTCGCCATGCGATTTTCCGGACTCCTTGAATATTTAGGGCTTCTCCGACGGGCCGAGCGGCTTGATCCTGATATCACGAAACCAGATTTCGGAGCCCTCTGCTTCCAGTAGAATCCGTCCGCTCGTCAGTGGGATCGTGTGCGAAGGATCGTTCGGGTCGGGTCGCTTGATGTCACGGGCGTTGTTCACGATGCGACCATTTACCAGGTGCGTGGATCGATCTCCCTGAATAATCACTTCCACTGTGTTCCAACCGTCCCGGTTCTCGAAGTCTCCCGACTTCAGCACGCGGAGGGATTCGCCGGGGGCGCTGCGGACGCGAGTCCCGGCCTGCATATCGTCGTCGTACATCGGCATTGAGGGGGCGATGAAGAAGGCGGTCACTGACGCGCCGTTGACAATCCACAGATCTCCAACGTCGGTCTCCTCAATCTGACACTCCAGCGATGTCGGATAGATCGCGTCCGACCCGACCGCAAGATAAAGCAAACCGCTATTCCTCTTTCCTTCGGTCGCCCGCTTGACACCCCACTTGTACTCGGCGTGGATGCGGACATTGGAGAAATCCTGGGTCGTGGCGAGATAGCCATTGTCTGATTTTCCATCGGGCGTTTTTCCGTCGGACAGGGGAACGTCCAGGATATGAATCATGCCGTTCTCAACCTTGAAGACGCCTTTCGGGTCCTTGTTCTTGCCGCTGGAATCCAGATACGTATACCAGCCCGTGAAATCTTTCCCGTTGAACAAGGAAACCCATCCGTCATTTCCCGGTTTGTCTTCTTCCGGCTTAAGGTCGGCAGCGGCGGCTGCGAAGGGCAGGCTAAACAAGACGGCTGCGAGAATCAAGCAAAAGGACGGACGCAAGATTGCCGATTTCATGTTGACCTCGTTTACTTGTTTCCACCGTGACTATCGAGACTTTGGCGTTGGATCATCGCAGCCGACGAATTCCGTCAGCATGCGATTGCCCTTATATTCCAATTCGTCGTGAATGCCGATCCTGGAAGTGTAGTAACCGCGAACGGTCAAGCCCTTCAGATCACGAAAAAATCGGACTTCGGGAAGATCGGTCATGTGATCGTTATCGGAGAGGACAGTGAGAACCGCGATCCGCTCTTCGGAGCTGGAATCGACGAAGGATTTTCCGTTGTAATGCTGGCTCATCAGATCGATCAGGCGAAGGCCTTCACGCCAAAGCGTCTTTTGATTGTCATCGGTGGTTTCGCGCAGCACCTGCTCGATGTAGTCGGCAACCTTGGCCGCCTTTGCGCCACCAGAGTGGCTGTCGGCAGGAATAATCGTTTCTGACAACTCTTCTACCAGCGTGTGCTGTGCAGGAGTGAAGAATCGAGCGGTGGACTTGGTTTCGCCCGGCTTCGCTTGTGGCGCGGCGGGCGCGGTTCCGGTTTGGGCCGCGGCTGGCAAGGGCAAGAGCGACGCGCCAAGAACCGTCGCGGAAGTTTTTAACCATTGCCGGCGATCCTGTTTCAGATTGATCGATTCGTCTGTGGACATTGACTCTCCCTACAAATTTCCTTTGCCGAGTTCGTCGGCCAGATAGTCGCAGGAACGCCAGCACAACGCCATGATGGTCCAGGTGGGATTCTGGCAACTGGCATTCACGAACGCGCTGCCATCCACTACGAACAGGTTCTTGACGTCGTGCGACTGCTGAAACTGATTCAGGACCGAAGTCTTTGGGTCGCTGCCCATGCGCGCGGTGCCCAGTTCATGGATGGACCAGCCCTCAGTCAGGATCCGGCTATTCACATGCACGATGTTGAAGCCCGCAGCCTCGAACATCTCCTGGGCAGTCTCCTTCATGTCCTCAGCCATGCGATGTTCATTGTCACCAAACTTGTAGTGAAAACGCAGTGCGGGAATGCCCCACTTGTCTTTCACGACCGGATCCAGATCGACGTAGTTTTCGTAGCGCGCCAGGACTTCGCCGAACGCGCCCATGCTGACGTAGGAACCCTGGTTTTTGCGCACCTCTTCTTTGAACGACGCGCCGAAGCCGTGCCTGTCTGCGCCCTCGGGAAACATCCTGGCGCCACTTCCGCCCTCAAATCCGTAGCCCCGAATGAACTTGGGATGCTTTTCTGTAAGGTTGTGAAATCGGGTCAGGTAAAAACCTCCGGGCCGGCCGTCGTCGAGTGTGGAGGGCTTGCCGACGAGATCCTTAGCCTGGCCAGTGACACCGGGTCCCATAATGTGTTCGCAGAAGTTGTGGCCCACATGGCCGCTGGAGTTCGCCAGTCCATTGGGATGTTGCCGCGATTTCGAGAGCAACAAAAGGCGAGCGGATTCGAGGGTGGATGCTGCTACGATCACCACTTTGGCGCGGACGGTGTAATCCTTCATCGTCTCCGAATCAATGAAATGCACGCCACTGGCTTTGCCCGTCTGGGGGTCGACCGTGACTTCGCGAACCACCGCATTGGTGCGCAGCGTGAGGTTGCCGGTATCCGCGGCCGGATAAATCAAGCCGGTCGGAGAGTCAAATGCCGCATGAATGTCGCAGCCGCCTTTGCGTTCACAGGCGCCGCGTCCAAAGCAACGGCTGCGGTACTGGTTGTGCTTCAGGCCGTCAGTGGTGACGCCCGCACGGTATTGGGTGAGGACCCGGCCCATTTTCTGCACGCCCTGCTTGAGGGTGACTTCAGCGCAGTTCAGTTTGGTGGGACGCTGAAATATGCTGTCGGGCAGGTAGGGAAGATTTTCTTTTACACCGGTGATGCCGAGGTACAAATCCACCTTGTCATAATAAGGAGCGAGGTCGCTATAGCTGATTGGCCAATCTTCTCCGTAACCATCGCGGCTCTTGGCCTTGAAATCGTAGTCGGAAAGCCTCAGCGCCAGGCGACCCCAGATGTTTGTCTTGCCACCCAGGCAGCGCGCGCGAACCCAGGCATAGTTGGTGCCGGTAAAGGGATTCTCGCGCTCATCGACGACGATGTTCTTTACGTAGTCAGTGCTGCCGACATAGCTGTGGAGATGCTTGGACTTTTCAAAACCCGGGCCGTAGGGAGGCCTGCGGATGGTGTATTCGTTAAACGTCAGAGAATGGCGGTCGGGGGGAAGGGCTCCGCGAGTTGGATTGTCGTAGGGCCATTGCATCGAACGCAATTCTTTTTCGATGGGGAGTTTCTTCCCCGCCTCGAGCATCAGGACTTTCAGGCCGCGGCTGGTCAGGACATGCGCCGCCATTCCGCCGGCGGCGCCTGATCCGATGACGACCGCATCGTAGGTTTTCGTTAGATTAATTTCCTGATCTGCCATCGAGTAGACCCTTTGTCATTCGCGTGGACTCACTGGCTCTACTCCCGCTATCCCCGACGCCGCGTAACCGCGGCGGCTTGCATCGAGTAAACTCTCGCCAAAATCCACGTCCGCAACTGCATTTAACAGTGGAGCCGCCGTCTTTGTCCAGCACGACGTAGTGGTGACTGGGAAATTGCCTCGACCGAAACAAGATGCTGTTCGCTAGTTGACCTCCTTCCCCGGTCCGAAGATAACTCTCCCCGGTTTTGCGCCAGTGTGCTCACCATCCTTCAAGACCTGCACACCATTGACGAACACATCCTCCATACCGGTTGAATACTGATGGGGTTTCTCAAATGTCGCATGGTCCTGAATGGTCGCAGGGTTGAAGACGACCACATCGGCAAAGTAACCGTCTTTCAGCAAGCCTCGATGATCGAGGCTCAGGTTGTGCGCGGGAAGGGAACTGAGGCGGCGGATCGCTTCCTCCAGCGGAACGACTTTTTCGTCGC
>Ga0307479_10006496_pt1 | contig 10740 bp, 12 predicted proteins | sample atmos_gasesECM4C_FD_203743 | JGI IMG/M metagenome (GOLD analysis project Ga0307479, IMG submission 203743) | Hardwood forest soil microbial communities from Morgan-Monroe State Forest, Indiana, United States - atmos_gasesECM4C_515 | ecosystem: Environmental > Terrestrial > Soil > Temperate...
CCGCAATCACACGAACATCTGAGCGAATTTGACGATTGCTTCCGACACGCTCAAACTCGTGTTCGTTCTGCGAGCACACCATCAGTGGACAATGTTTCAGGCGATTCGATATGCACTGTGGCTGGCTCGCTAATCGCAACCAAGAAAGGACAAGCACTTTATGAGGAATCGTTTTGAAGCATCCGCCCTCTTGAGCCGCGTCAATATCTTGGGTTCGCTAGCAGCATTGTTCCTAAGCATCACTTCACTGGCGCTTGCGTCAACCCAGAGCTTCACCGTGCCAGACGACATTGCGCTCCGCGTTCGTCTTGACGACACCTTGACTAGTGTCGACTCACAAGTTGGGGATCCTTTCAGTGCAACCGTCGTTGACCAGGGCGATTATCAAAACGCTCGAGTCTACGGTCACATCGCACAAATCGACATGTCCGGCAGAATCAAAGGACACACGAGCATGATGTTACGATTCGACCGCCTCGTTATGTCTGACGGGCGTCGCGCTCCGATCCACGCGGAAATTGTGGAACTTTATCACGCCCCGTCCGGAGAGAAGGTGGATGTGGAAGGCGCTATCGAGTCAGGAGGCCGAGGCCGCAAGACCATCACCCACGCGGTGATCGGCGCAGGAGCCGGGGCATTACTGGGCGGCATCTTCGGCGGCGGCAAAGGTGCGGGCATCGGTTCAGTTATCGGCGGCGCAGGTGGACTTGGAACAACGGCTTTCCATGGACGCCAGAAGATCACACTGAGTAGCGGCCAGGAAATGCTAATTCGCATCACGCGCCGGCCCAGACGGGATTTGTGAGATCGAATTTCCTGAACCTGGCGTTCAGGCTTTTGACTCTATCTTTGGTTAAGAAATTGGAGGAATAAAATCATGGACCAATTCGCAACGGAAAAATCTGGAGGATTCAATATGAGTCGAACCGAAGACCCGACCATCTTGAGTTAACACGCTTGCTGCGAGAGGCGAAGCCACTCACGGAACCACTCTTTCCTGACTAACAAAAGAAATGGGCGGCAGAAAGCCCACTCGCTCAAGAGATTTCTGCGATTCTCGTGAAGCACCTCGAGTATTACGACGAAATCCGCGCGCACGTCGGCGAAATTTTTCCTAAACCAAACGGTTGATCCCCAAAGGTGACACCAAGCACGCCGAAAGAGAGTCAAGGTTCAGGCTTCTGACTTCACGTTTGACTACTTCGCAGTCTCTTGTGCCATAAGTGCTCGTGTGTGTCACTGGAAGCGACGCGATCGCTCGTCGCACCATGGATTCGAACGCCGTTGCACTCCGGAACACAACGGTTGCACAGACCATCGTATATAACCACGACGGTTCCCTACACTGTTGTATCCGATTACGGACCCAGAATCCCTGCTCACGAGGCAGGCGCTCTCGACAAACAGCCATAATGGAAATTTAGTTCTGAGACTCATCCGTTGTTGTGATGGAAACGACCTCCTGGTCCCGAACCATGGGATAAAATCACATAAGTCGCTGTCCTGGCGTCACTTATTGGTTTTTAGCCCACTCGAAGATGGACAAGTTTTGACAAGTGCCCTTCGGCGTCTTGGTGGAGATCATCATATGTTCCTACCTAGACAAACCGTTCGGTTAAACAGCCATTGGAGTTACTTGCTAACGATTTGCCGGAGCGGGAGTTTTCCGAGGAGAATCAGCAAGTTGCGATGAAGCCCGAGAGTCAACTTCTCTTCCGTATTCACCGTTTCTTTGGGGTTTTTCAACGTTTTTCCACGACTACCGTGACAGCGGCGTGACAGCCACCTCTTCACGGTTCTAATGGCATCAGCTAGCGCGCGAGACACGCGATAGTTTAGCAAATTCCCGATTCCACACGCTGTTGTTCGGACTCAATAGATTACCTTCGGATGAGTTATCTTGACTCTGCGAGTTCCAGGGCCAAGTGCGCCTCTTCGCGGAGCCGCTTGGATACTGAGAAGCGCTGGAAGGCGCTGCCGGTGTTCAGCCAACTGTTGCCTCCGTCGCGAGCGACGTCATTTTGCAAATCCCGATTTATCCAAGAACTGCTCCACGAAGGCTGAACGATGGCGAATGCTCGCGGCCAGCACATGGACGTGTCCATCTCCCGCTTCATACATTTGTTTGATGTTTCTTACTTCTTACCAGATCCATTCCATTCTCTTCGCGGTCGTCCAACCTACCTACGAAGGGAGACACATATACCGGGGCTTTCGACCCTTTTGTTGCCGAGGCGCTCCGCATCTCTGTGCCTCGCCGTCAAACCGATCCCTTCTTCCGCCAGAGTCTTTGCGATATTTTTTCGCCGTAGCCAATTTCCGCGCGCACGCTCCCATGTGTCGTGCCCTGCAGCACAGCCTCTGCGCCGCTTAACACCGCTCCTTCCCACGATTGAATTTGCATAGCGCCCGCGTCCACCGCAACACGGGCGGCCACGTCCAAACGGCTTTACCGGACGCGCGCAGAGCTACCCGCCGCGTTCACTCCTTACCGAAAACGCGCATCCGGTAAAGCGCCAGCGTTTATCAGGACCCGAGCAAGAGGAAGGTAGCTAACACGCAAAATATCTCAGAACATTGCGTAGGTGGTTAAGGCGCTTCCTGCAGATCTCTCTTGAACCTCGCGTCACCGCGCGACGAAAAGCACCCACGGTGTTCCGATCACCAGGAACACGAGCAGACAGAAAACCGTGGTCAGCAGGCCAAGTCGGTAGAGCTCACCCTGAGTGAGGTAGCCGCTCCCGACGAAGATGACGTTTTGGCTTCCACCCTGCGGGGTGATCGTCGAGAAGTAACTGCTGGCAAAAAAAAGGGCAAAAGCCATTAAGGGCGCGGGAACGCCCGTCTTCACGCCAACTCCCAGGAAAACATCAAAGAGAGCCAATATCTGAGCAGTCTGGCTGACGAACATGTAGTGCATTAAGATGTAGAGCACCAGGAGAATGACGTAAGCAAAGGGCCAACTGATACCCCCGAGCAGCGAGGTCAGCCGCCCTCCTACGTAACCCATGAAGCCGAGCTCGTTCAACTGACCGCTCAAGGCAAAGAGCACCGCGAGCCAGATGAAGGTGACCAGAGTACCGCCTTGTAAATTGATGTCTTCGAGGCTGAGGACATCGGTTGCGAGGAGTGCGCCGAGGCCAGCAAAGGCCACGGCAGCCAAGCTTAAATTCAGCGTCCCCGCCATCACCCATCCTGTCACCATGAATGCGAAAGCCACCGCAACGACCCACTCGTCCCGCGAGAGCGGTCCCATGGTGCTCAGGGCCGCGCGTGCAGCCTTGGGCGCATCGGGGGTCTTGGTCACACCGGGCGGAAACAATTTGTAAAGGACGATGGGAAGCAATGCAATCATCGCCAACACCGGAATCGACGCGGCAACGATCCACGAGCCGAAGTCGACCTTCACACCATAGTGCGCGGCCAACGAGACTGCGATGGGGTTGCCGGAAGTGGCCGTGAGCCAGAGGGCTGACGAGACGCTGAGGCTGGCCATCCCGCAGAACATGAGGTAGCCACCCATCCGGCGGTTCTTCTCCTGGTCCGGCAGTGAGCCGGAACTCTGGGCCAGAGAAAGAATTATGGGATAGAGCACGCCGCCGCGCGCCGTGTTGCTGGGAAACGCCGGTGCAATCATTGCATCGGTAAGGAAAACGCTGTAGCCCAGACCCAGCGTTGATCGGCCGAAGACACTCACTACAAGCAGGCTGATCCGCCGCCCGAGCCCGGATTTCACGACCGCGTTGGCGACGAGAAAGGCGACGACGACGAGGAGCACGCTTGAGTTGGCGAACCCAGCAAAAGCTTTGGTGGGATCGACCGTACGAGTAAGCACCGCCGCCGCGACGGCCAGCAGCGAGGCTGTCAAAAGTGGAAATGCGTTGAGAATGACAGCGAAGATCGCCGCCGCGAATATCGCAAAGAGATGCCAAGACTCTTTGGTCAGTCCTGCTGGTATCGGCGAGAAATAAATGGCAAACGCCAGGGCGAAGGACAACGCTTGTTTGAGCAGACTGCGAGGGCTGTTGGTGGCCGGACTCATGGGCTGTGTTCTCCGCCAGGCGCGGCAGTCGCTGAACTCAATCGGGCCCGTCCCTTAAGGTCGACAGCTCGCCCGCTAACGGCGTCATCCTCGGATTCAACAACGAACTGCCATTGAAAGGAGTACTCCCCGGTCACCCCGGCGTAACGGCCCGTCCCTCCTAGGAACGTGCCCATGATGTGATTGCCAGTTGCCACGAGTTCACCTTTCAATTCGCTATAAACCTTATCGCCGCGCTCGTCCGTCCAGACACATCGGCCCTGCATGCCCGCGAGACTGTCGGTGAACCCGATGGCCTGCGCCTTGAACCCAACTCCTAGCCCCCGATCCTCGACGAGAAGCAACGATCCCGTTAGATCGAAGATCGAAGCGCGGTGATTTGCTTCGAGTTTGATCGTCTGTCGTGTACCTGAGGCCGACCAGCTACCTTCGAATGTGCGCCACTCACCTGGCGCAGGACTTACCGGAGAGGGAACTGTAGGTTGGTTGCATGCAGCGGCGAACAGCAGCGAAGCGAGCGCCACCCATTGTCGTCCGAGCGAAACAGCCCACCCTACTCGAGAAGACATTTCTTCAACTCCTTGGCGTGTGGCGTCGTTTATTTCACCGAATATCCGCGCGCATCCAGGCAAGCCGAGAATCCTCGCTTGAAGGTCTCCATTTTTTTGTTGTAACGAACATGGCTTGACTGTTTGGCCGAATTTCAGAAATTAATTCGTTGCGTCTCGAAGCCGCGCCAATGCTGGCTGAATGTACGCAGAAGGAACAAAACAGGTCCCGGATTGAGCTTGGAGAGGGGCCGTCAAAGAAAGAACGAGCAGGCAAGACGAAAGACCGGAGATTTTTTTCATGACGCCTCAAGAATGGGAACAGTGTCGCTACGAAGCGTGGCTGACTGGAGTAGGCTAAGGGCGCGGGCATTGGGAGAAACCTCTGGCCAATTATGAAGGACGGTTTCGAGTCGCTCTTTCTTTAAGAGCCCTCTATACGCGCCTGTAGGCAAGCAACGAGCACTGACCGGCCAGTAACCCTCAGTCGTTTGAGACCATGAGGTTTGTGGGCTTCCAGGGATTCTGATAGGTCTCGATGTCGATTTGTTGCGTCTTTTTGTTCACGGTCAGCTTGCATGCTGGCAGCACTGTGCCAGAGCCTTTGCCGTCGGGCGTGAGAACCAACTCAATGGCACTGACGCTGTAGTCCCTCGAACGTGTTCCCCGGTACAGCTCCCCGAAGGCAAGGTTGCGGTCGGTGACGAGACGGAATCGGCGCCCGTTGTCGGAGGGCAGTTCCATGATGTATTTGACGTCGTTGCCTACACCACCGCTGGCAAATCTGACGCGCCCCTTCGGCTTCATGTCCTCCAGAACACGTACAAGGCCGTCTTGGCCCGAGCGCTCGAAAGCATCTATAAGGGCCTTTCGATCGTCAGGCGTAGAAAACTGCTCGATTTGGATGTTAACGTTGATTATCTGGCCCATTTGCGTGCTGGTGCCCATCGCGGTCGCCTGAATCGTCATGCGTCCCTGAGGCCGCGCGAATGTGCCGATGCCGCCCCACAAGGGGAGAAGGCAGACAATAGAGGCGCAACTTTTAAGTGTGTTCATCCCTCGCGAAATTCGTTCTCCTTCTGGCGTTCTCACGCGCACATCGCCGGTCCGCCGGTATCAAGGGTAATGAGACCGCCAATGCGCTCCCTTGATTGAGATTAGTAGACATGCACACTTTCCGCGAACTGGCAATTGTGACAGGACCGTCAACCGCCGTGTCTTTGCCGGAGACCTTTACGAGCGCAGTGGAACGCGAATGGCGTTCCACCAAGGTCGCGATGTGACTGTTTCTTGAGCCGCGCAGGAGATCTGCTACTGCGGTTGAGAAGGTTTTTTAGCGGCGTCTTCTTTGGCCCACTGTTGCTTCTTCTCTTTGATCTCCTTTGGAGATGGCGGATAGCGTTTGAGGGCGTTTTTGATGTTGTTGTCAGCGGTCTTCCAAATCTTTTCGGGATCGGTATGAATGAGCTTCACATTGGCCAGCATGCGCCAGGCAAGATCGCACGAATCGGGATTAATAATGTCAATGCCGAGGGTGCCCCGATGCGTCGTGGCAGTTTCCATTGAGTAGTAGACAAAACCCCAGTGATATCAGTAGTATGGGCCATAGACGCCCCAGTTAGTATTGGTGGCAACCTCGAAACCTATCTGGCTTTCCACGAAGTAGCGTACCACCAGGTCCGGATTTTGCTCGGGCGTCACCTCCTGGATTCCCTTGAACGTCAGTTCCCGTGTCACGGCGCGATGGATCTGGTTGTTGAGCTGGTCCGGGTTCAGTTGCAATCTGGCGAGTTGCTCGACGCCGCCAATAAATGCGAAGGTTTTGAAGTTTGAGAAATCGAGATTGGGATCGAAATCGGTAGCGATTTTAGCTGACGCCGGAAACGCCAGCAGCAGCATCCCCGACAATAGGACCAAGGCCTTTCGCTGATAATTCTTAAACACAAATAGTGATCCAATTCATCAAAGCTCCTGCAACCGTGGGCACGAGACGGCCAGTGGCCTCCACGCTAGAGAGTCACTGGTAGTCCGATTTCGGGCCCAATAAGTCGGTCACGTCGATTCGCGCAATTTAGTGGCTGTGTTGTCGCAATCCTACTGTCAGAAATGGCAGGTCTCCACGGAACGTGCTTTTGAAACGAAGGTGCGATGTTTTGCGAGTCTTAAGGAGGAGCCATGCACGGGGATTGGAGCCGTAGTCTCCAACTCAAGAGCTTATTAAGCGACGGTACCCTAGCTACTTTCCGTCGCGAAAATAAAACATTGTAGCCAGTATTTATGGACTTTCGGTTTGTAGTGCGCTGTTGAAGTGTAGCTTTTCGTGTTGATGCTGCGTCTGAAGAAGTTAAGGAGGCAGCGTGATCCAACTTCGACATCGGCAACCGAGTTTGTGGCACAGCGGTCTAGCGAAAGACATCGAAGATCTGTGGGAACCATGGATGAAAGAAGTAGACCGACTGCTGGAAGCCGCCGCGCTGGTGGAGAGTGTGTACGATGCACAAGGAAAGCGACATGTGAAGAGCCGGACGCATGGACGCACGCAAACACCGGCGGAAGTGGCTCTTCGATTGTTGATCTTGAAACACGTGCGGAACTGGAGTTACGACACGCTGGAGCGAGAAGTACGAGCGAACCTGGTTTATCACGCGTTCACCCGCATTGGAGACGAGAAGGTACCGGATGCCAAGACGCTCGCACGACTGGGGCAAGTCATCGGGCCAGAAGTGATCGGTGAGTTGCACGGACGATTGATGGAGTTGGCGCGAGAGCGAGGCGTGGTGCAAGGACGGATGAGGGTAGACACCACGGTGGTGGAGACGAATATCCACTATCCGACCGACAGCAGTTTACTAGGAGATGGAGCGCGCGTGCTCACCACCTTCTTATTCACACTGCGCATCCGGTTGCGAATCCGCTTCTTCAGTCCGTCCAGAGGATTCCCAACTACTGGTTTCCGCGGTCGGCCAACACCAGCGACGATTCAGGCGCTCTCCACGATTCCGAGTGAGGACTCCAGTGCTGGCAAGCAACGGCTGGGGCACATCAGCAAACAGGGCAATTCCTTGTTGCGCTTCTTGCTAGTAGTGGAGGCGGCCCAAGCGGCGGCGCGTTTCCATCCCGACTGGAGACGTCGGTATATTCACCTGGCGATGCGTCGACACAAGAGCATTGCCAAGGTAGCGATGGGACGGAAGCTGGGGATTCGCTTGTATTGGATGTGGCGGAATGGCTGTGAGTATTCACCGTCGTTAGAGTTCGGTTCGTACGCGGGACAGCTCGGAATCGGACACGGCGTGAAGTAAAGCGTCGTCCACTTGTGTGCTTTGTCCTCTACGCCGGGACGTTTACGCCTTGCCGCGAGCGGCCTGGAACAAAGAGGCTCCCGACCTAAGCGTCGAGTCGCTTACCGAACGGGATGCCGCAATCAGGCAATATTTCTCGAATCCCGAGGTCCAATACATTTGTTCTACGTCTGGTTGCGGGTGCGATTTCCCGAACGTGATGTTGCAAAACGAGGAGTGGCCTACAGTCGAGACCGAGGAAGCTGAGAAGGATGAGTTCGACAAGCGCAGGACATCTCTGACCAACACAATCGAGATTTGCTGGTAAGCCTCTTACGAGCGAATGGCAACAAGACCGTCGAACTTTACGGGTTTGGCTTGACGGTAATGAAGCTACGAAATCACCGCAAGCCTTCGAAAACATTTCTCTTGATAAAATCCTCGAATCAGATTTTTGTTTCAAAGAACAAGTTTTACATCGCGTTCACCTAGAATTCGACACTGCCAACTAAGATATTTTCGCATCTTCGGCACCAGAGCCTGCTTAGTTCGGGTTACCGGAGTGCGACCTGGAAAGCTGCTGAAAATGATTGTCTGGAGAGGAGGAACTCGATCAGACCGTGCGTCCCATCGCACGTAGCCTACAAGGCAGAGCGGGGAGGCAACGAACTGTTCTGGAGCCCTTGGAAAAATGTATTCACGCTCGCAAGAGCGGCACCGAAACCGCGAGGCAACGGTGTATCTGCCAGCATTAGGTGGAGACGGGCCTAGGCTTGATCGTACGGTCAGAATATACAAATGCTCGCAAGCGTCGAATGGGAAACTTTCACGTCCGGTTCTTAGAGGGCTGGGCGCCAGCGATGGCGCCCGGTTACTCGACAAAGTGGAATCACCTGTCCGAGAAGCGCGTTCATCCAAGTGGAACGGTGATGGAATCGGCGTGCAAGCACGTGCTCAGCTGTCGGTACACTGCTGTCATCATCATGGCTGACAGCGGAACTGTGATGAATAAGCCGATCCCAAGCAAGCCTGCACCAAGCGCGTTGAGGACGCTCAATAGCGTTGTCTGAAGATATCAACCGTGTTATACACATCGTTATATGCTTGAGGCAGCAAAAACCCGCACCCCCGACACTCAGCTTTTCCGTGATGTCTTCAACGCGAGTCCCATTGGGATTGCCGTCGAGAACTTGGAGGGTCAACCCCTCTTTGTGAATGCCGCATTTTGCTCGATGCTAGGTTTCAGCGAAGAGGAATTGCGTAACAAGCACTGTGTCGATTTTTCTCCTCCTGAAGATGCTCAGAAGGACTGGGCGCTTTTTCAGCAACTAAAAGCAGGTTCCATAGACCACTACCAACTGGAGAAACGCTATTTCCGAAAAGACCGCTCTTTGGTCTGGGGAAGCTTGAGCATTTCTTTGTTGAACATTCGTCCATCGCCGCTGGTAATCGCAATGGTGCAGGACATTACAGACAAAAAGGAGGCAGAAGAAGCCCTGTTGAGGTATGCCGCAATTGTCGAATCTTCTGAAGATGCGATTGCTTCGGCGACTCTGGATGGGATTATCGTCAGTTGGAACGCAGGTGCCCAGCATATGTATGGATACACCGAAGCGGAAGCGGTTGGAAAGCCAATTACCATGCTTCTCCCACCTGAGCTACCGGATGAGGCGAACAAGATTCTTGAAACGATGAAGGCGGGGAGTCGCATCGAGCAGTTTGAAACAGTCCGGGTTACCAAAACCGGGAAAAGAATCAACGTATCCCTGAGTATTTCCCCAATTAAGGATTCAAGTGGCAGAATTGTCGGCATTTCTGGAATCGCCCTTGACATCACGGAGCGCAAACTGGCGGAAGAGGGACTGCGGGAAAGCGAACAAAAGTTTCGCAGTGTTTTTCGGGATGCTGGCGTTGGCATGGTCATCGTCTCACCTGAAGGGCGTTTTCTCGCTACGAACGCAACATTTTGCGACTGCCTCGGCTACACGGAGGAGGAGCTTTTGGCAAAAACCGTTGAGTCGGTTACCTTCCCTGAAGATTGGCCTGCTTTCTCACAAAAGTTGGGTGAGGCCATCACAGAGGGGATCGGTCTCTGGCGGTTTCAGAAACGCTGTTTACATAAGAGTGGACGCATCGTCTACACCGAAAGCAATGTTTCTTTGATTCGAAACCGTGACGGTGAACCTCAATATTTCGTCGGCGGGGTTTTAGACGTTACCCAGCGCAAAGAATCGGAAGAGGCATTGTCGGACATGACCCGAAAGCTGGTTGAAGCTCAAGAGAAAGAACGCGCCCGGATCGCGAGAGAGCTTCATGACGACATCAATCAGAGGCTCGCAATGCTGTCGCTCGAACTCGAAGAACTGCAAGAGAATCCTTCTGAAATCCAGCCCCGCTTGAAGGAACTCCGAAGACAAATGGCTGAGGTTTCGAATGACGTACAAGCCTTGTCGCACGACTTGCACTCCTCAAAATTGGAATATCTGGGCGTCGTTGCAGGCATAAAAAGCTGGTGCAAGGAATTCGCCGAGCGGCAGAAATTTGAGATCGACTTCAGAAGCAATGTGTCCAGTATGCTGCCACTTGCCGTCGGATTTTCGCTGTTTCGACTTCTACAGGAAGCCCTCAACAACGCCATCAAACACAGCGGGGTGAAACGGATTGAAATACAACTGCGGGAAGACCCCAGTGGGATTCACCTAGTCATCCGCGATTCAGGCAGAGGTTTCGACGTTGAGGCAGCATCGCAAGGCACGGGTCTTGGTCTCACTAGCATGCGCGAGCGCGTTCGATTGGTGAATGGAACGATTTCCATTGAATCGAAGCCGATGAGCGGAACTACTATCCACGTTTGCGTGCCGTTCGGTTC
>Ga0307479_10006499_pt1 | contig 10737 bp, 5 predicted proteins | sample atmos_gasesECM4C_FD_203743 | JGI IMG/M metagenome (GOLD analysis project Ga0307479, IMG submission 203743) | Hardwood forest soil microbial communities from Morgan-Monroe State Forest, Indiana, United States - atmos_gasesECM4C_515 | ecosystem: Environmental > Terrestrial > Soil > Temperate...
CCAATGTTGTCGAGCCCCAGGAAGCCGCCCGAGAAGAGGTTCTTGCCCTCGTAGTCCTTGCGGTTCACCCACCAGGTGAAGGCGAGCAGCAGCTTCTGGAAGGAGCGCTCGAGGAACAGGCGGTCGCGCGCGCCCTTGGGGGCGGTCATCTTGTAGACCCGCCAGGTGGCCCAGCCGTGCACCGGCGGGTTGACGTCGGCGAAGGCGAACTCGTAGGCCGGCAGCTGGCCATTGGGGTGCATGTACCACTCGCGCTTGAGCAGGGTCAGCTGCTCCTTGGCGAAGGCGGGATCGACCTTGGCGAAGCAGATCATGTGGAAGGCCAGGTCCCAGGCCGCGAACCACGGGTACTCCCAGGTGTCGGGCATCGACAGCACGTCGTCGGCGTGGAAGTGCGCCCACTCGGCGTTGCGCCCCTGGCGGCGGCCGGCCGGCGGCGGCGGCAGCCCGGGGTCGCCCTCGAGCCACTCCTTGACCACGTAGCCGTAGTACTGCTTCGACCAGAGGAGGCCGGCGGTCGCCTGGCGGACGATGCGCTGCTCGTCCGGGCCGAGCTCCGGCCGCACGCGCGCCGCATGGAAGGCGTCGGCCTCGCGCCGGCGCTGGTCGAAGACGGCGGCGAACGGGGCGCCGAACGGCACGGCGATCGGCTCGGCGGCGCTGTGGAAGCGCAGGCAGACCGCCACCTCGCCGCCCGCCGGCACCTCGAGACGATAGTGGAGCGCCGCCTTGGTGCCCACCTGCCGGGGATTGACCGCCTCCGCGCGGCCGTGGACGACCGCCTGATGAAAGGCGTCCTTGACGTAGGGCGAGGCGTTTGGGTAGTCGTACAGCCGCTCGGTGTTGGTCTCGTTGTCCGTGAACAGCACCGCCTCGGGCGCCGTCGCCGCGCGCAGCACGAAGCGCCCCAGGGTGGCGTGGTCGGCGATCAGCGTCGGGCCGCCTGCGCCGGCTTCCCCGGCTTCTCCGGGTTCCCCGGGGCCGGGCGCGAGCCGCGGCCTGGGCCAGTACTTGCCGCCGGTGCGGCCCCAGGCCCAGCTGTTGCGGAACCAGAGCGTCGGCAGCAGGTGGGTGGTCACCGCCTCGGGGCCGCGGTTGGCGAGGGTCAAGCGGATCAGCGTGTCGTCGGGAGAGCCCTTGGCGTACTCCACGATCAGGTCGACATAGCGGCCGCCGTCGAAGATGCCGGTGTCGGCCAGCTCGAGCTCGGGCTCCGCACGGCCGCGCCGCCGGCTCTCGTCGACCAGGAGGCGATAGGGGAACTCGGCGTGCGGGTAGCGGTAGAGCGCCTTGGCATAGGAGTGGGTGGGCGTGGCGTCGAGGAAGAAGTAGGCCTCCTTGACGTCCTCGCCGTGGTTGCCCTCGGGCCCGGCGAGGCCGAAGAGCCGCTCCTTCAAGATCGGGTCGCGGCCGTTCCACAGCGCCGGCGCGAAGCACAGGCGGCACTCGCGGTCGGTCCAGCCGAGCAGGCCGTCCTCCCCCCAGCGGTAGGCGCGGCTGCGGGCGTGGTCGTGCGGCAGGTAGCTCCAGCACTCGCCGGACGCGGAGTAATCCTCCCGCACCGTGCCCCACTGGCGCGCGGCGAGGTAGGTGCCCCACCGCTTCCAGTTCTTCACCCGCCGGTCGTCCTCGGCGAGGCGGATCGACTCCGCATCCAGATCCATCCGACCTCCAACCTCCTCCGCCCCCGCCATGGGTCAGCCCGGGGCGCTCCGCGGGCGGCCCTGGCGCGGGCTCCCGCCCGGCACTCGGGCGGCGGCCGCCCCGGTGCGCCAGGGTCAGGAGCGCGGGGACGCCCGGCGTCTCGCTCGCCGGCCTGCCACCTGTATGTCCGCACGGCGAGGCGGAGCGGATCGGTGCCGCGTCAGCGCAGCACCTCGTAGGTGAGCCGCAGCAGCTCGCCCAGCGACCAGGCCCGGAACGGGCAGCCGCGCGGCAGGTGCGGCGGGTCGCCGTCGGCGAGCTCGGGCAGGTGGCCGAGGCCGTAGGCGCCGAGCTGCGCCGCGAGCGGCGCGAGGAAGCGCTCGCGCGCCTGGCGCTTGGCGTCGTCGCCGCCGCCGCGCACCCGCACCCAGGCCTCGACGAACGGCCCGAGCAGCCAGGGCCACGCCGGCCCCTGATGATACGCGCCGGCGCGGGCCGGCTGATCGCCCTCGTAGCGCGGGCGGTAGCCGGGCTCGCCGGGGGCGAGCGTGCGCAGGCCGAGCGGCGTCCAGAGCCGCGCCTCCACCGTGTCCACCAGGCGGCGCGCGCGCGCCTGAGGCAGCAGCACCGAGGGCAGGCCGCCCACCGCCAGGATCTGGTTGGGGCGGATCGACGCGTCGACGGCGCCGAGCCGGTGGTCCAGGTCCACGATGTCGTAGAGGCAGCCCGCCGCCTCGTTCCAGAAGCGCTTGGCAAAGCTCGAGCGCGCCCGCTCGCCCAGCGCGCGCCAGGGCGCCGCCCCGTCCAGGATGGCGGCGCCCACCGCCAGGGCGTGGATCCAGAGCGCCTGTACCTCGACCGGCTTGCCGCACCGCGGAGTCACCGGCCGGCCCTCCACCCTGGCGTCCATCCAGGTCAGCGCCGATCCCGGCTCGCCGGCCGCCAGCAGCGCGTCGTCGTCGGCGCGGATGCCCCAGCGCGTGCCGGCCGCATGGCCGGCGAGGACCGCCTCGACCGCCTCGAGCAGCGCCTGGCGCTCCGGCCCCCCGAGGCCGCGCGGCGCGGCGGCGCGCAGCAGCGCGTCCACCGCGACCACGAACCAGAGCGAGGCGTCCACCGAGTCGTACGCGGGCACCGCGCCGGCGTCCGGGAAGCGGCCCGGCAGCATGCCCTGAGACACCGTGCGCGCCCAGGCGAGGAGGATCGCCGCAGCCTCCTCCACCCGGCCGGCCGCCAGGCAGAGGCCACGCAGGGCGACGAAGGTGTCGCGCCCGCGGTCGGTCGACCACGGATAGCCGGCGATGATCGACCTCCCGCCGTCGCGCCGCACCAGGTAGGCGTCGGCGGCGCGGCGCAGGGGGCTGCCGAAGGCGCGCCGCCGCCGCTGCTCGCCGCCGCGGAAGATGCCGAGGCAGGCGGCCGGCGAGCCCGCGGGGAGCTCCTGGCCCTCGGCCGCGAGGATGCAGATCGCCTCACCGCGCTGCATGTCCCAGTGCCAGGTCCCCGGCGAGGCGAGGTCCTCGGTGGCGTCGAGGCCGCGCTCGCGCTCGCGGCGGTAGAGGAAGTTGCGGTACCAGAGCGGGTCGTGGTGATAGCGGCCGTTGGTGACGGCGGTCACCGCCGGCACCTCGGGATAGGGGCGAAACACCCGCCACGGCCCGCGGCCCTCGGCCTCGAAGCGGAAGGCGTCGTTCTCGCGGTGCAGCGCGTGGGAGTCGCGGCCCGACAGGAACGGCCGCACCAGGAGCTCGGCCGGCGGCGCCGGCTCGCGCAGGCGCCACGACACCGCCACCGCCGCGGCGCCGTACGGCACCAGCACCTCCTGGTCGAGGCGCACACCGTCCAGGTCGAAGGTCCACTGCGGCCAGGGCTCGGCGGTGAACGCCTCGAGGCGCTCGCGGCCGTCGGGGGCGACCACCTCCGGGGTGTAGAGCTGGGAGCTCAGGGCGAAGCTGCGGCCGCCGATGCGCACCCAGGCGTCGAAGCCGTTGACCAGCACCACGCGGCCGGTGGGCGGGGTGCGCGCCACCAGCAGCAGCGCGTGGTAGCGGCGGGTGCGGATGCCGTCGACGGTGCCGGAGGCGAAGCCGCCCAGGCCGTTCGCCTCGAGCCACTCGGCCGCCCTATCCACGGCCGAGCTCCGCCGGACAGACCGCCGCCGCGACGACGCGGGCCATCGAGACTCCTCCCTCGGAACCGCCCGCGGTTGGAGAGGGGCCGGGCGGCGCGCGCTGCCTATTCTTCCCGAAGCGCGGCGGCATCGCCAGCGGCGCGCGCTAAACCGCGGCGGGCGCTAAAACGATGCGCCACGATGAGCGCGGCGTGGCGCGGCCGTTCGCGGGCGTGCGGCGTGGCGCGGCCGTTCGCGGCGCGCGGCGTCGCTCCCGCGCCGTGGCGCCCGCGCCGCGCCGTCAGGCGGCCCGCCGGTAGCGGGCGAAGCTCGCGGTGGCGAGCCAGGCGGCGGCAACGGCGAAGGCGGCGAGCAGGCCGAGGTTGCGCGGCAGCAGGTGCCAGCGGCCCTCGAAGCCGCCGCGCGCCGCCACCACCGCCCAGTTCACCGGGTTGAACAGCGCCGCCGTCCGGATCCACGGCGGCACCAGGTTGCCCGACATCATCATGGTCGACAGGAACGTCGCCGGCAGCACGATGAAGTTCATCGTCGCGATCACCAGCTCCTGGCGCCGGGTGAGCAGCGCCACGGCGTTCGAGAAGGCGCCGAAGGCCGCCCCCAGCAGGGCCGCGGCGAGCAGCACCAGCGCCACGCCGGGGATGCCGCCGTGCGGGCGGGCGCCGATCGCCGCGGAGACCAGCAGGATGATGGCCGACTGCAGCGACACCTGCGTCGCCGCGTGCAGGATGCGGGCGGCGAGGAGGGCGCTGCGCGCGACCGGCGTGGCCAGCAGCCGGTCGAGCACGCCGCGCTCGACGTCGGCGAGCATGCCCATGCCCGAGTAGGCGGCGCCGAAGAGCGCCGTCATGATGGCGATCCCCGGGGCCAGGAACTGCACGTACGAGGCGGCGCCGAAACCGGGCAGGGCGGCGACCGCCCGGAACAGCTGGCCGAAGAGCAAAACCCAGAGGATGGGTTGCACGATCGAGATGACGACGAACACCGGCATGCGCACGCTGGCGCGCACCAGGCGCACGAACAGGTGCCAGAGATCGGCGGCGTACTCCAAGCTCAGGCCTCCCGCCGATTCGGCGGGCGGACGTCGCCGCCGGAGGCCGGCCCCGCGCCGCCGCCGCCACCGGCTACCGCCCGCGCGCCACCGGAGGCCGGCCGCGTGACGCCGCCGCCGGACGCGGGCCCCGCGCCGCCCCCGCCGCCCTCGGCGTCGTAAACCTGGCCGGTGGCGTCTAAATAGACGTCGTCGAGCGACGGCCGGTGCAGCGCGACCTGCGCCACCGCCAGGCCGGCGCGGTCGAGCGCCGCCAGCAGCGACGGCAGCGCGCTGGCCCCGTGCGCCACCTGCGCGTGGAGCGTGGCGCCGTCGGCCACGACCGCCGCCACCTCGCCGAGCCCGGCCAGCACCTCGCGCGCCGCCGCCACGCGGCCGCGGTCTACCAGCTCGACCGACACCCGGTCGCCGCGCAGCCGCGCTTTCAAGGCGTCGGGCGTGCCCTCCGCCACCACGCGGCCGCCGTCGAGGATCGCCAGCCGCTGCGCCAGCTGGTCCGCCTCCTCGAGGTAGTGAGTGGTGAGCAGCAGCGTCAGCCCCTGCCGCGCCAGGGCGCGCACCTCGTCCCACATGACCGCCCGGCTCTCCGGATCGAGGCCGGTGGTCGGCTCGTCGAGGAAGAGCACCGCGGGCCGGTGCACCAGGCCCATGGCGACGTCGAGGCGCCGTTTCATGCCGCCCGACCAGGTGATCGCGGCGCGGTCCGCGGCCGCGGTCAGCTCGAACAGCGCCAGCAGCTCCTGGATGCGCTCGCGCAAGGCCGCCGCCGGCATCCGGTACAGCTGGCCTTGCAAGGTGAGGTTCTCGCGTCCGGTGGCGGTCGGGTCGACGCCCGACGCCTGCGCCACGTAGCCGATCCGCCACCTCACCTCGCGCGGCCGCGCCGCGACGTCGAGGCCGTCGACGAAGGCGGCGCCGGCGGAAGGCGCGGACAGCGTGGCGAGGATGCGGACGGTCGAAGACTTGCCGGCGCCGTTGGGGCCGAGCAGTGCGAACACCTCTCCGGGTGCGACCGTGAACGACACCCCGTCCAGGGCCACCACGCCGCCGGCGTAGGTCTTGCGGAGGTCGATCACCTCGATCGCGTGCGCGCGCGTCGCGTCCACCGGGCTACCCCGATCATGCGATCCCATTGGAGATACGGTGGTGGTGCAGCGCGGCGCGGCGGGGGAAGCTCCGGGTCAGCGGCGGAAGACCACGGACCGCTGCCGCGGCGGGGGCGGCACGCGGCCCGCGCGAGCGCCCGGCACCCCGAAGACCGCACTGGTGCTTTCCGGGCGGCGGCCCGTGCCACCGAAGGCGGCAGGGCCGCGCCCCTCGCGGTGCTCGCGCCGCTCGTGGCGCTCGCGCGCCTCCCCACGCTCGCCGCCCGGGAAGCGGTGGCGGGCGCCGAAGCCGAAGCCGGGCACGGCGAAGACCGAGGAGCCGCCGAAGGGCCAGTAACCGTAGTAGCCGCCTAGGGTGTAGCCGCCGCCGTAGCCGTTGTCATAGCCGCCGTAGTTACCGTAGCCAGCGTAGCCAGCGCCCTGCTGCGCCAGGTCGAGCTCCGCGCGCAGCATCTCGGCCGCGGCGGCCTCGCGCGCCGCCAATTCCTGGGCGGCGGCCGCCTGCCGCTGCGCCACCCTCTCGGCGTGCTCCTCGCGGCTCACCCAGTGGCCGCCTTCCTGCACGAAGCCGTGCAACCGCATCGAGTCGTCGTAGGGGATGTAGCGGTCGAGCGATTCCTCGTAGACGTAGCCCGAGGCGCGCAGCAGGGCGGCGAGGCCCGGCTCGCGAGGGTTGATCTCGGCCGCCGCCAGCGCCGCCTCGCGGGCGGCCTGGGGGAGGTTGGCGCCGCGCGCCCAGCGTGCCAGCTCGACCCAGTCCGCGGCCTGGCTCGTGCGGCGCTCGAGCTCCTGCTTGCGCCGCAGGTACTCGGGGAAGCTCGAGTCGGCCTTCTGCACCCGGTCCACCGCGGCGCGCGGCAGGCTGATCACACCGCCGGGCAGGTGGATCCGCACCTGCGTGTCGCCGACCTCGGCCACCACGTTCTCGAAGGAGCGTCCGTTCTTCAGGTAGACGTCGTCGGCCGAAAGCGGCGCCCCGAGCAGGGTCCCCAGGAGGAGGGCCAGCAAGAAGGGTCCGGTCCGCGTCGCCAGCATCATGCGCATCGTGAGCCCTTTCGCCCGCGGCAGGCTGCAACCCATATGTGGATCTTACCACTCCTGCCGCGCGCGGGGTCGTTGTAGCATCCGGAACCCAGGAGGCACGCATGCTCATGAGAAAAGTTGTAGGACCCGGTGCCGCCGCCGCCGCGGCGCTCGCGGCGGTGGCGGTGCTCGGCACCGCGGCGCCGCCGGCTTCGGCGCCCAGCATCGGCGGCGCCGACCGCGCCGCGCGGCTCATCGACAAGGGCGCGCTCGAGGCGCCGATCCGCTACCTCGCGGACGACCTGCTCGAGGGGCGCGGGCCGGCGACGCGCGGCGATCGGCTGGCGCGGCTGTATCTCGCGACCGTGCTCGAGCAGCTGGGCTACGAGCCCGGCGGCCCGGGTGGCTCCTGGGAGCAGCCGTTCGAGATCATCGGCGTCAAGGCCGCCATGCCGGACGTCTGGAGCTTCGCGGCCGGCCCGAAGAAGGTCGAGCTCGAGCGTTGGGACGACTACATCGCCGCCTCCGGCGTGCAGCGCGAGCGAGCCGCAATCGACGGCGCCGAGCTGGTCTTCGTCGGCTACGGCATCCAGGCGCCCGAGTACCAGTGGGACGACTTCAAGGGCGCCGATCTCAAGGGCAAGGTCCTGGTGATGATGAACAACGATCCCGACTGGGACCCCAACCTCTTCGCCGGCACCCGGCGGCTGTACTACGGCCGCTGGACCTACAAGTACGAGAGCGCGGCGCGGCAGGGCGCGGCCGGGGCGATCATCATCCACACGACGCCTTCGGCCGGCTACCCATGGCAGGTGGTGCAGACCTCCTTCTCGGGCGAGAAGTTCAGCCTCCCCGCCGCCGGCGAGCCCGAGCTCCAGGTCGCCGCCTGGGCCACCGAGGCCAGCCTGCGCCGCCTGCTCGCGGCCGCCGGGCACGACCTGGACAAGCTCGTCGCGGCGGCGCGGAGCCGCGACTTCCGCCCGGTGCCGCTCGGCATCACCACCTCGCTCGTGCTCGCAAACCAGGTCTCGCACGCCCAGACCGCCAACGTCGCCGGCCTGCTGCGCGGCGGCGATCCCGGGTTGCGCGACGAGGTGGTCATCTACAGCGCCCACCACGACCATTTCGGCATCGGCACCCCCGACAAGACCGGCGACCGCATCTATCACGGCGCGGAGGACAACGCCTCCGGCTGCGCCCAGCTGCTGGCCATCGCCAAGGCGTTCGCGGCGCTGCCGGAGCGGCCGCGGCGCTCGGTGCTGTTCCTGTTCGTCGGCGTCGAGGAGCAGGGGCTGCTCGGCTCGGAGCACTACGCCAAGCACCCCACCTTCCCGCCCGGCAAGATCGCCGCCAACGTCAACTTCGACGGCGGCGACATCTGGGGGCGCACCAAAGACGTCACCTCGGTCGCGCTGGGCAAGTCGGCGGACCTCGACCGCCTGGTGACGACGCTCGCGGCCGCCCAGGGGCGCAAGGTGGCGCCCGACCCGTTCCCCGACCGGGGCTACTTCTATCGCTCCGACCAGTTCAACTTCGCCAAGATCGGCGTGCCGGCGGTCTACCTCAACTCCGGCACCGACTTCCGCGGGCGGCCCCCAGGCTGGGGCAAGGAGACCAAGGAGCGCTGGGAGCTCACCCAGTACCACCAGCCGAGCGACAAGCTCACCCCGGACTGGAACTTCGACGGCATGATCGAGGACGCCCAGCTGGGTTTCCGCCTGGGCGTCGCGCTGGCCCAGGCCGATGCCATGCCGTCCTGGAGCCCGGGCGACGAGTTCGCGGCGGCGCGCGCGCGGGCGCTGGCCGCCGTGCGCGGCGGGCGTTGACGGCCCGTCGTCGGACGCTGACGGCTTGCGCCGGGCGCTGACGGCCCGTCGCCGGGCGCTGGCGGCTTGCGCCGGGCGTTGACGGCCCGTCGCCGGGCGCTGGCGGCTTGCGCCGGGCGCTGATGGCCCGTCGCCGGACGCTGACGGCCGCGCGCGGGTGCTGACGGGCGGAGCTGGCGGAGGATGAGCTGCGGGGCGGCCCCCGGGGGGAGGCGCTATACTTGTCGTCGAGCTCTGAACCGTACAGGACATGGCGAAGGCGAAATTCCTCGCGCTGCTGACCCGCGATCACCGCGCGCTCGCCGCGCAGCAAGTCGCGGCCGGCCACAAGGACAAGGCGGCGCAGCTCTACCTGCGGGCCGGCGACTTCGAGCAGGCGGCGCGCCTGGCGGCCGAGATCGGCGACGAGCGGCTGGCGGTCGAGGCGGCCTTGCGCGCGACGCTGGGCGAGGTGCCCGAGGGCTACGCCGCCGCCGGCGCGCAGCAGGCGGCCGAGCTGCTGGCGCTCAAGGGGCATCACCGCGAGGCTGCCGAGCTGTTCGAGCTGGCCCGGGCCTTCCGCCAGGCGGCCGAGGCGGCGCTCAAGCTGCAGCAGCCGGCGCGCGCCGCCCGCATGTACGAGCGTGGCCGCATGTGGACGGAGGCGGCGCTCTACTACAGCCGCGCCGGGCTGGCCGAGGACGAGCTACGCGTCCTCAAGCTCGAGTCCGACCGCCTGCGCGAGGGCGGCCGCACCCGCCGCGACGACCCCCAGGCAGATGCCGCGCTGCAGCGCATCGAGCTGCGCCGCGCCGACCTGCTGCGCCGCCTCGGCAAGAGCGCCGAGAGCGCCTCGCTGCTGCGCGACGCGGCGCCGACGGCGCAGACCGGGCGCATGCTCGAGCGCGCCGGCCAGCACGAGCAGGCGCTCAACGCCTACCTCGCCGCCGGCGAGATCGAGGAGGCGGTGCGCGTGCTGGGCAGCCAGCCCGGCATCGACCGCCGGCTGGCCGCCGAGGTCCACCTGCGCTCCGGCCAGCCGCTCGCGGCAGCCAACCTCCTGGCCGCCCTGGGACTTGCGCGCGAGGCGGCGGAGGCCTACGAGGCCGGCGGCGACTGGGGCCGCGCGGGATCGCGGTGGGAGGCCGCCCATGACGCCGACCGCGCCGCCCACGCCTACCTGCGGGCCTCCCGCACCCGGGACGCCGGCCGCTGCTTCGCCGCCGCCGGCAAGCCGCAGCTTGCCGCCGCCGCGTACGCCAAGGCCGGCGACCGCGCCGCGGCGGCCGCCCAGTACCTCGAGACCGGGCAGCCGGTGGCGGCGGCCGGCGAGCGCCTGGCCGCCGGCACCGCCGCGGACAAGGCCGCGGCCGCCCAGCTGCTGCTCGCGGTCCCGCCCGGAAGCCCGGACCACGAGGCCGCGACGCTGATGCTGGTGCCGCTGCTGCTCGAGCAGGGGCTGCGGGACGATGCGCTGCGCCGGCTGCGCGCCCTGCCGCCGCCCGCCGCCGGCGATCTCTTGCCCGCCGCCGCCGCGGCGTTCCGCCAGCGCCTGCTGCTGCAGGGCACGGTGCTCGAGGAGCTCGGCGAGGCCACCCAGGCCGAGGCCTGCTATCGCCAGCTGCTGGCCGCCGAGCCCGGTCACGTCGAGGCGGCGGCGCGCCTGCACCGCCTGCAGAGCGTGCGCGAGGGTCAGGCCACCGCGGCCGCGGCCTCGGCGGTGGTGGCGATGGCGGCCTCGGCGGCCTCGGCGGCGGCCGCGGCGGCGGTCGCGGCGGTGTCCGGCGTCGGCGCAGGCGGCGCGGCGGCGCCGGGGGCGAGTGGCGGGCGCGCGCCCGTATCGCCCGGCTCGCTGGGACCGACGCGGGTCGAGGGGCCGCGCCCGGCCCCGGCGGCGGCGGCGCCGCCGCCGCAGCTCGCCGTCGGCCAGCTGCTCGCCGACCGCTACGAGATCCTCGCCGAGCTGGGGCGGGGCGGCAT
>Ga0307479_10006500_pt1 | contig 10736 bp, 7 predicted proteins | sample atmos_gasesECM4C_FD_203743 | JGI IMG/M metagenome (GOLD analysis project Ga0307479, IMG submission 203743) | Hardwood forest soil microbial communities from Morgan-Monroe State Forest, Indiana, United States - atmos_gasesECM4C_515 | ecosystem: Environmental > Terrestrial > Soil > Temperate...
GACCCAAGTCCATCCCTTTAATCGCGCCGAGCGCCGCATTCCCATGGAAATCGGCGTGTATCTCGAAGGCAACCGGCAAGCGCCCGGTGCCGAATCCACATTTACGGAAAACGTCAGCGAACGAGGCGCGCGCGTAGTCAGCTCGCGGCGCTGGGAGCCCAATGACCGGCTCACACTCAGTTCGCGTTCTGGAGAATTTCGTTCCTCGGCCCGGGTGGCTTACTGCCAACCGATGCAAGGCGACGGCTTTGCCGTCGGCGTGGAGTTCCTCGAGCCGCGAGGGCGATGGGTTGTTCAAAATGCCAGATAGCTTGGCCGAACGGCGTAGCGGAAGGGAGGGGAACCGAGGGAACATCAACAGGTGAATGTAGATTACAGCGCGTAGTAAAAAATTTGCAGCGCCGGGCGGATCGAGAAGGAGCCGTCCGGCGCTTGCTTTTTAACGGAAAAAGTTTTGCGCTCCCCAAGCGCCGATTTAGGACTTGGAACGTCGTTAATGGCCGTCATTCCGGGCGAAGTAAGCCGACGTTGTTTCTTTCCGCCTCGCTCCTGCGAGGCGGTCGGCTTATGCAGAGAGGAATCTCTCTTCGCCGCTGCCGGGGTTTCAGTTACAGCTCTTTTTTCTCGCTTTCTGCGTTAGGATTTAGTTACGCTTAACGGAGGCCGCTTCCTTGATAGGCTTCTGATATGCGCTCAACGTATTTTCCACCATTCGTCTAGCGGAAAATTGTTCTTCTATCGTTCGCCGCGCCTTCCGGCCTAACTGCGCGCTCAGCGAATCGTCCGTCAGCAACCGCAACAATCCATCCGCTGCCAGTGCAGGATCGGATTTTGCAACGAGCAATCCATTTTCTTTGTTGTCCACATATTCAGGCACGCCTCCGCTCGCTACCGCCAACACCGGAAGTCCCCACGCCATCGCGGCCAGCAGGGAAGTGCCGAGCGGTTCGGCCAAAGACGGGAAAACAAAAATGTCCAGCGCCGCATATACCTGCGCTACATCTTCGACGAATCCCGCGAAAATAATGGCGTCCCGCAAATGCAATTGTTTCGCTAATGCTTCCAGCCGCACGCGGTTTGGTCCATCGCCCGCCAGCAGCAATCGTGTCCCTGGAAATTGAGCTCGCACCGCGGGCATTGCGCGCAGCACGGATTCCTGTCCTTTTTCCGCCAGCAAATACCCGACACAACCAAGCAAATGTCCGTTGGCGGCCACGCCCCAGCGCTGCCGCGCCCGTTCGCGGGACTCGGATGTGATCGCCGGTGGAACTTCCACACCTTCGTACACCACTTCCACTTTTTCCATGGGAATTCCTGACTTAACAACGCTCGCCGCAACGAAACGGGAAACCGCCAGGATGCGACTGGTCGCCAGATATCGGCTTCGGGCTATCGCATTTTTCTGCAGCGGGTATGCTACGCGCCGTGATGCAACGACGGGAACTCTCTTGTGCGCGCCGGCAAGCCATGCCGCCGTCAGGGCATGCGGTTCGTTTGCATGTACAAGGTCAAAGTTTTTCTGCGAAAGAAGTTTGCGCAGCAGGATCGCTGTGCGTGACCGCTTCGCGCTCGCAGCTACTTCGTGTACTTGAATGCCTGCCTGCACAGCCCGCCGGGCCAGCGGCGAATCGCGAATCGCCACCAATTGCGCATCATGCCCGCACGCGATCATTCCTTTGGCCGTAAGCAGCGCCTGATTTTGCCCGCCGCGCCATTCCGTTTCCAAGTCCACAATCAGCGGAATCATCCCGGCGAGCTCCGCTGATCGCGCTGTGCGGCCAGCAGTTTGCCCAGTTTTCCATACTTGAGCTTGACGCTGCGTGCCGCCATGCGCGAGATCAGCGCTCCACGGTAGCCATCCAGAAATCCGCCGCGCAGAATAAAATTTTGAAAAAAACTCCACGGCGTGGCCAGCCACAGGGCCGGTCGCCATCGTTTTTTCCCGTTTTCGAGCAACTGCTGCGCCGCCAGCGTTGAGTACCGCTCAACTTTCTCTTTATGCTCCTCAAAAGTCCGCACCGTATAGTGCAATAAATCTCCTGCCAGCCGTCCGGGCTTGCCCTCAAAACGCAGCGCTTCGTGAATCAACCCTGTGAATTTCGCACTGTCCCGCCGGTACAGCCTTCGCTGCCAGTCCGGATACCATCCCGAATGATGAATCCATTTGCCCAGGTACCAGGTGCGCCGCGCCATCTCGTACACATTCGCCTTGGGCTTGCGCTTTTTCCAGCTCAACAGTGCAGTCTGCAATTCGCTGCCTACTTCTTCGTCCGCGGCAAGCACAAAGACCCACTCATTCGCCGCGCGGGACGCGGCGAAATTCCTTTGCTCGGCGTATCCCTTGAACTCGCGCGTGATAAAAATTGCGCAGTGTTTGCGGGCGATCGCTTCAGTTCCGTCGGTACTCCCGGAGTCCACGATTACGATTTCGTCAGCGATTTCCTGCAGCGACGCCAGCGCGCGGGGCAGATTGTGTGCTTCATTCAGAGTAATCAGGCACGCGGATAAGCGATTCATGTCGCGGAAGTCTCTAGGAGGCACTTTAAGTATCGCATAATCCCGGTCACACGCCTTCTGCCCGGCCGCGGCCCCTGTGATAGCATTGTTGTTCCATTCATTGTCAGGAGAACAAGTGTGTCTGAACATCTTTCGCGCAAGGAACTGAAGCAGGACAAATTCCGCGAATCCCTTGAACACGGCGCTGAGGCCGTTTATTCGCACGGCCAGGCTGCGGTTATTCTGATCGCGGTTGCTCTCGCTGCGGTATTGGTCTACGGCGGCTGGAAGTTTTACAACGATCGCCAAACTGTTCTCGCTTCAGCGGCTCTGGATGACGCCATGAAAATTTATAACGCTCCCATCCGCCAGGCCAACGTACCGGTTGAACCCGGCGAACTCACGTACCCCGATAGCCAGACCCGCTCCCAGGACGCGTTACCAAAATTTGCCGCCGTGGCGGATAAATTCCCCAGCACTAATCCCGGCAAGCTGGCTCGCTATTACGAAGCTCTGACCCTTCTCGATCTGGACAAACAGAATCAGGCGCTTGAAGCGCTGAAAAAAGCTGTGGGCGGCAGTGACAAGGAACTCTCTGCGATGGCGCAATATCAAATCGCCAACATCTATGCGCGTAGCGGAAAAATCGAGGACGCGATCAAGACCTATCGGGCCGTCGCCGACGCGAAATCGGTTCTTGTTCCGAGGCCATTGGTTCTGATCGAACTCGCCGATCTGCTCAGCCAGTCCAAGCCCGCCGAAGCTGCGGCCCTTTACGAGCAAATCAAAAAAGAGTATCCAAGCTCCGCGGTTTCCGAACGCGCCGATCGCGGCCTCGATATGCTCGCTGCTCCCAAATCCTGACGCGTTTTCAGGAATCCTCCACTCGATGGAACGGACCATCCCGAATCCCTCCTCACTCTCGAAGCTTGCCATGCGCGAAGAACTTTCGCGTGGCCGCCGTTTTCATGAACCTCGCCATCGCTACCGCAGCGAATATTCGCGCGACCGCGATCGCATTATCCATGCGCGGGCTTTTCGGCGCCTCGAAGCGAAAACACAGGTGTTCACTACCCGCTATTCCGACCATTTTCGCAATCGTCTCACACACACGCTCGAGGTCACGCAAATCGCGCGTACCGTCTCCACCGCGCTCGGTCTTAACAGCGAATTGGCGGAAGCTCTGGCCCTGGTGCACGATATCGGCCATCCGCCGTTTGGCCACGCGGGCGAGCGTAAACTCAATGAACTTATGCAGACGCATGGCGCTTCGTTCGATCACAATCTCCATGCTCTGCGTATCGTCGAGCGCTTCGAACACCGCTACCTCGAATTCGCCGGTCTCAATCTCACGTTCGAAGTGCGCGAAGGCATCATCAAACACTCGCGCGATTATCAGCCCGGAGCTTCACTGGATCTTGCCGAATATCTTCTCGACCTTCGCCCGCCTCTCGAATCGCAGCTTATCGACTGGGTGGACGAAATCGCCTACAACACAGCCGATCTCGATGACGCGCGCGAAGCCGAACTTCTCGATTTCGATCTTCTTCGTGCCGAGGTACCACAATTCGCGCAAGCCTACGCTTGGGTGGATCGCGCTCATCCCGGCGCAAAGGAAAAACTAAAATTCAGCGAAGCTCTCAAGGACGTTCTCAACGCACTGGCATCCGATTTGATCGAGACCACTGCTGCTCGCACCGTTCAATCGGGAGTCAGCTCCGTCGAGGAAGTTCGCCGCTGGCCGGAGCGCCTGGCCGGAATGAGTCCGCAAATCTCCGCGGAAAATGCCCGCTTGAAACATTTCCTGGTTGCGAATATCTACAGCAATCCCGTCATTACCGGCGATCGCGATCACTCCATCGAATGTCTCGCGCGTCTCTTTCATTTCTATCTGGGCAAGTTGGAGTCTATGCCGCCTGACCATGAACAGCTCGCACTGACTGTTCCTCGCCACATCGTGGTTTGTGATTACATTGCGGGCATGACCGATCAATTTCTGCTGAAACAATATCGCGATCATTTTGCAAGCAGCGCATTTTCTTCTATCCCACCGCTTTGAGCACTTGCGTCGCAGGCCATGCCAAATTCATCATTAAAGCGTGGTTGGCCCCGCCGATCAGGAGCATGCATGGTAAGACTTCGCACCGTCGTTCTCGCGGCATTGTTGTTGCCCACGCTTGCCTGCACTGCACAAATTCCTGGCTTGACCTCCAAGCCCGCTGCCAAATCAGTTCCGGCTACTTCGGCTGCTGCTACACAATCTGATCCGCTTGGAAGAGAAACGCCGCGTGGCACGGTGATGGGTTTTCTTCACGCGGCGCAGGATGAAAACTATTCTCTCGCGGCCCAATACTTCCAGCCTGCAACCGGGCGCCATCGTCTCGATCCCACCGAAGAGCAGGATCTCGCCGCGGAGCTTCTCGTGGTTATCAATCATAAAATTCTCACCTCTTCTCTCGAGTCGCTCAGCAACGATCCACAGGGCCGGCTCGATGATGGTTTGCCTCCCAATCAGGAGCTCCTCACGGGCGTCCGCGAACTCGGCGGTGGCGTATTTTCCATGGAACTCTTGCGCCTGGATGACGAGCACGGCAGGAAGCTCTGGTACATTTCCCGCAAGACTCTCGACACCATCCCGGAGGTTTACGATTCGCTGGAATTTTCTGATATTGAAAAAAAGCTTCCTCCTTACCTCACCAAACATCGCGTCCTCTCGATGCCGCTTTGGCAATGGATTGCCATTCTAGTTGCCCTTCCGGTGGCGGTTTTAGTCGGCTGGCTCCTTTCGCTTCTTCCGCGATTGGCCGTCCGCTACCACAGAAAAAAGATCGATCCCGCCGCGGTCCCCTCGCAGACTCTCTTTCATATCGGTCCGGGCACGCTGCTGCTTGCTGCTCTCGTTCATTACGTTTTTGTTTTTTATATCGGCGCGTCCATTGTCTACCGCGAATATTATCGCCGTGTGATCTGGATTTTTCTTGCCGTCGCGTTTTATTGGTTTGTGATTCGCGTAACCCGTGAAGTTTTCGAGCGCCTGGCGAACCGCCTCACCTTGAGCGGAAGGATGGCGGAGCGTTCCATCGTATCTCTTGCGCGCCGCGTTCTTGAGATTGGAATTTTCGTTCTGGTCGTGTTGATTGTACTCAGCGGTTTTGGTGTCAATGTCACTGCAGCTCTTGCCGGCCTCGGCATCGGCGGTCTGGCCATCGGCTTAGGCGCTCAGAAAACTTTCGAAAATTTGCTTGGCGGCATTTCCATCCTGATTGACAAAGCGCTCGTCATCGGCGATCCCTGCCGCATCGGCGATCAGCGGGGCGTTCTCGAGGACATCGGTCTTCGTTCCACGAAACTCCGCACCGAGGATCGCACTGTCGTTACCATACCTAACGGCACCGTCGCCACTGCCGTCCTCGAAAATTACCGTCAGCGCGACAAAATTCTTTTTCGCCAGATGGTCCGTCTTCGCTACGATCTTTCTTCCGACCATCTGCGCTACGTTCTCGACGAAATCCGGTCGGTTCTTACACAAAACAACCACGTCGAAAACGCAACGTCGCGCGTTCGCCTTCTCCGCATGGCGGAATATTCCATTGAAGTGGAAATTTACGCTTACATCCTGGTGCGCGACTACGCGGAATTTCTGGCGCAGCAGGAAGAACTCATTCTGTCAATCGTTGAAGCCATCGAAAAAACCGGCGCGGCCATTGCTCTTCCTTCGGTTGGACCTGTTCTCATGCAGGATTCCTGGATCGATCCAGAAAAGGCCAAAGCCGCCAAAGCCCGCTTTGCACAATCCCGCGATTCCCGCGCATCCGACAGCAATTCGCCCCCCAAGTAACCCTTGCAAGCGTCGTCTCACACCTAACGCACGTCCCATACATAAGGCTCGCCCGACATTCCGAGCGTCGCGGGGAATCTCTCTTCCGTTTTTGTGGTGACTTGACGAGACTTATTCTTGCGCAGCAAACGTGTTGCAGGCCGCGATCGACCCGCTGTCAAATCCCTGCTGAAACCAGTGCGTCCGCTGCGCCGACGACCCGTGTGTAAACGAGTCCGGCACCACGTGACCGGTAGACATTCTCTGCAAACGATCATCGCCCACCGCCGCCGCCGCGCCCAGCGCCGACTGCATGTCGCCTTGCTCCAGCAAATGTCGTTCCTGCGTCGAATGCGCCCACACTCCCGCATAACAATCTGCCTGTAATTCCACCTTCACGGAAAGCACGTTATCCATGCGCCGGTTTCCCCGGTTCATCTGGCGTACTCGCGCCTCGGTGCCGACGATCTTCTGAACGTGGTGGCCGATCTCGTGTGCCAGCACGTACGCCTGCGCAAACTGTCCCGGCGCGCCAAACCGTTGTCTCAATTCATCGTAAAACCCAAGATCAATGTAAACTTTTTCATCTTGCGGACAGTAGAACGGCCCGGTCGCTGACTCCGCGCCGCCGCACCCCGATTGTGTATAGTTCCTGAACAGAACCAGCTTGGCGTGACGGTAGGGCTTTCCCGCTTGCTCCGGCAATATCTGCTCCCAGGTCCTCTGTGTATCGTCCAATACGAAAGACACGAATTCTACCAGCGGCTGTTCCTGCTGATCGCGCGCGCGATCCGGCTGCCTGACAACTGGCGCATTCGGAGAACCGCCACCACCGCCGAGCAAAGCGAAAAAATTCTGCTTAAATACCAGGCTCAATACCAGCAGAATCAACGCGCCGCCGATCCCTAGATGCATACCGCCAAACTGAAATCCCCCGCCGCCACCTCCGTCTTCGTCGCGGCGATCTTCAATGTCCTGGCTCTCTCCTCCGGGTGTCCATTTCATGGACGTACTTCCTCAGCTTCCTCACCGGGTAACGTGAGATTCTCCTGACGTTCCGGTGTATCGATGCGAATCTCGGTCAGGTCGGACAGCAAGTTGGCCGCCCACCTATACACGTTGTAATCCTTCACTTTCATCCGCATGCGGTGCATCCTCGCCGCTTGTTCATCGTCTGGCATTTCCAGCGCGCGCAAAATTGCCGCCGCAGTCTGTTGCACGTCGTATGGATTTACCTGCAGGGCATCTGTCAACTCCAGCGCGGCTCCCGCAAACGTGCTCAAAATCAACACACCGTGCTCGTCGTCCCGCGATGCCACAAATTCCTTCGCCACCAGATTCATTCCATCGTGCAGCGAAGTCACCATGCACACCGACGCCGCGTGATAGAACCTGGTGATCTCATGATGCGAATGGTGCTGCTTTAGCAGCACGATCGGTTTCCACTTTCCCGATTGGAATCGCGAATTTACCCGCTCTGCTTCCGCCGTCACTTCGTCCAGAAATTGCTGGTACCTTGGAATATCCGTGCGGCTCGGCGCTCCAATTTGCACGAACGTAAACCGCCGGTGATAAGCCGGATTCATTTCGATGAATCGTTCGATTCCACGGAACCGTTCCAGAATCCCCTTGGTATAATCCACGCGGTCCACTCCCACGCCCAGCAGTGAACCCTCGACCCCCAATTCCTCAAACAGCTTTGCCCGCTCTGCCCCTGCGCTTCTCCATTCTTGCTTTGGTTTTCCATCCGGGAACGCCACACTGATCGGATACGGTCTCACCCGCGTCACATGCCCCTGCCGATTGACAGCAAAGCGATCCCATTCCGTCAATGCTTCCACCGACCGGTCCACCGTCTCCAGGAAATTGTTGCAATGCGTTTGGGTATGAAATCCGACCAGGTCCGCGCCCAGTAATCCGTCCAGCAGTTCGCGCTGGTACGGGCAGATCGCAAAAACCTCCGCGTTGGGCCATGGAATGTGCCAGAAAATCGCCACTCGCGCGTCCGGCCGCGCCTCTTTTACCATCTTCGGCAGCAGTGCGAAGTGGTAGTCCTGCGCCAGCACGATCGGCGCTTCCACTCCCTCCATTTCCTGCAACACCGCGTCTGCAAACCGTCGGTTCGCTTGCTGATACTGCCGCCAATCCTCTGGCCGGAATGTCGGTCTGGTGTGCGCGATATGGCAGAGCGGCCACAGCCCCTCATTCGCGAATCCTTCGTAGTAACCTTTCACTTCTTCATCCGTCAGCCACACCCTCCGCAACGTGTAGCTCGGCAAGTCCGGCGGCACTCGCAGCCGGTCCGATGCGTCCACCGTTTCGCGGTCCGCGTTTCCGGAGCCATGCGCCACCCATGTGCCGTCAGTTGCCTCCAGCACTGGCTCCAGCGCCGTCACCAATCCGCTTGCCGGCACCAGCGCTTCCGGCCCTCGGTCGCCCTTCACGTGCATGTACGGCTCGCGGTTGGAAACCACGAAAAGCGGCGTTCCTTTCAACTTACTTTGCAAACTGATGCGTAAACGCTCCGCGGTCCACACCGAAGCGTGCGTCTCCCGCAACTGTGCTTCCTCGGCCGCCGCGGCCCGAGCCGCGCCCAGATCCCGCGCCAGGTGCGTCATTTCCTTGTTTAACTGTTCGAAAATTTCGCCTTGCGGCAGTGAGGCGGGGATTTGTGTTTCGCCTGCGCGCAGCGTTCGCAACCACTTCGCTGTGCGCATCAGCGGGTCCAGAAATGTCGAGCGCACCAGCACCAGCGCCAGTCCGCTGATCAGCAGAGTTTCCAACAACGCCGTCAACAAGGCATCACGAAGGGTCAATAGCACTCTAAAGTTGATGTAGCTTGTCTCGAAGATTACCAGCAGAGCCCCAGCGGTTTTTCCGCCGCGTTGTAGCGGAACGGCGTACAGATACACCGGAGCGTCATTTACGGTGGTGAACTCGCCTTGTGCGGCGTTCCTCCCGATGCTGCGTTGCACAGTGGCCGGCGCTTGCTTGAACTCGTCCTCCAGCGATGATGTCATTGCCCGCAAGTGTCCGTCCGCCTCGTACACCGCGATGCCTTTCATATGCTCGCGTTGCGCGAACCGGTCGACCACTCTCTGCATCGCCTTTTCTGAACTGTGCTCGTTTTTCTCAAATAGCGGGTCGATCGCTTCTTGCAGACTTTCCGCCAACACTTCCGCGCGCCGCGTCAAATCGTTACGCAGATTTCTTCGCTGCATCCTTACCTGGTACGCAGCAAACAGCAACGACACCAACGCCACGCTGACGATCAATGGCAGAACGAGTTTCAGTGTCGTCCGCAATCTCTATCCTCTCTCAGGATTGTAACCTTAACCAAGTCATCTGCGGAGCGCGGGCCGGTACTTCCGCGCCTGAGAACTACTTGAGAATGCGAAGCGTTTGCCTTCGCCGGACCAAGCTGGGAGTCCGCCCTATCGTCGTTACGTTCAGATGAATGTGGGCCCTGTGCCTTGTTGTCTTAGCCGTTTCTCATTAGTTTTACAGCTTAGCTCCTACCAGTTCTTTCTTGATTTCTCGATCAATTCTTGTCGCGCACCGGTGATTTCCAGAGCGCGACGGTGAAAAATGCCATGAATATTGTTGCCACGGCGCAGATGGTACGTAGTTTCATGTATGAGCCCCTTACCCGTTCACCAGAGGATTACAATTATACCTCTGGGCATGAACACTGCCAGGTAACCAGCTTCGCCCGCTAATTTCATAACACCTTTGCTATCACGAGCATACTGGTAAATCCCTGTACGCTGGGCCGCGTACCAGGACTGTACGTCAGTGCAAAAATTCCGCGCCCCACGCGGTCTGTACACAATTTGCCACGGACTCTACAGTCAGCCCAGCCTGCCCGGCCGCAAGCCGTGGCCGCCTCTGTAGTTTCAAAATCGCAAAACAAGAGCTCTTCGGTGGGGCATGATGTATCGTACCCCGGCCGGCCCAGGCGAAATGTGTCGCTGTCTTATCCGTTCACCGCCACTTGGAATATTCGTCTTTGGCCGCGTTCAGCAGCGGCAATCCCGGGTCAGCGTCTTTCCACATAACAAAAAAATCCTGATAAGCAGCCCGCGCTTTCGCCGTATCTCCATCCATAGCGTAAGCCCGCGCCAGATACAGCTGAGCCAGCCAGCAGCTCGGATTCTGCCATCCTTGATTCTTCAACTTCATCGCGGACTGAAATTCCCTTTCCGCATCTTGCGGTTGATGATTTTGAAGAAATGCCTGTCCACGCAACGCCAGGACTTCGGCATTACCCATGTCATACGAAGAAGCGGACTTCAAGAGCTCCAGTGCTTTGGCGCCGTTCCCATGATTGATTTCGATCCTCGCACGGACGGCAGGAAGATAAACCGCTTGAAACCAGGTGTCGTGCGGACGTTTATGTGAAAGATCATCAACCATGCGCAAC
>Ga0307479_10006501_pt1 | contig 10734 bp, 10 predicted proteins | sample atmos_gasesECM4C_FD_203743 | JGI IMG/M metagenome (GOLD analysis project Ga0307479, IMG submission 203743) | Hardwood forest soil microbial communities from Morgan-Monroe State Forest, Indiana, United States - atmos_gasesECM4C_515 | ecosystem: Environmental > Terrestrial > Soil > Temperate...
CCGTTGCGGTTGGCCTGAATCAGCAAGTGCTTGCCGCCGCGCTCGAGCAGCACGGGAACTTGCGTGGCATCGTAATCGTGCTCGTCGTGTTTGGTGAACTGGAAATACCATTTCAGCTTGCCGGTGTCCACATCCAGAGCCAGAAGTGAATTGCTGTAGAGGTTGTCCCCTGCGCGGCCTTCACCGCGATTGGAAGGAGATGGATTCCCCGTCGTCCAGAACGTCGTGTTGGTTGCGGGATCATACGAGCCTGTGATCCACGCAGGAGCGCCCCCAATTTTCCAGGACTCGCCTTCCCAGCTTTCGTGGCCAGGTTCACCCGGACCGGGAATGGTGTAGAAGCGCCACTTGCGCTCGCCGGTGTTCGCGTCATACGCATCGATGAATCCGCGAATGCCATACTCACCGCCGCTGACCCCGGCGATGACAAGATTTTTCACGGCCAACGGCGCGAGCGTGATGCTGTAGCCCTTGGTGTAATCGAAGGCCGTCACATCCCAAACGATGTTGCCGGTCTTGGCGTCGAGCGCGATTACGTGCGAATCCAAGGTGCCCAAGAAAACCCTATCGCCGAGAATGGCCAGACCGCGATTGATGCGCCCGCAGCACGGCCGAATGTCGGCCGGCAGCGCGCGTTGGTATTGCCAGATGGGCCTGCCGGTGCGTGCGTCCAGCGCGAAAGCTCGGTCGTCTTGGCCCGTGCCATACAGCACACCATCGACAACCAGCGGCGTAGCCTCAAATTTCCCGCCGGCCATGGTCTGGTACGCCCACTTCGGCACCAGCGCATGCGCGTTAGCCGTATTGATCTGGTCGAGCGTACTGAACCGGCGACCCGCGTAGTCGCCCGAATAGGTCAGCCAATTCTGTGGCTCCTTCGCGGAGTCGAGCAGGCGCTCGGGCGTCACTTGCGCCTCCGCAAAGGCACCGAACAAACCGCAAATCACCATTGTTGCTGTCGCGCAAATTGTATGCCTCATCACCAGCCTCGTACCGTTGTTTTGATGAACAAGGATCCTGCACCCCTCTAGACGCCCGCAACCAACACCATGTTGGTTTTCGCCGCTTTGAGCCTTGCGGCCTTCATTTCTCCATACTCTTCGCATCCATACCAACGTTTTGCCTGCTCCATATTTGGAAATTCCAGCATGACCACTCGCGCCGGCTGCCAGTCTCCTTCCATCACTTCGAATTGGCCTCCGCGCACGATGTACCGCCCGCCATACTTTGTCAGCGTCCCAGGCACGCGCTCCAGGTATTCCCGCATTCCCGCTGGGTTTTGAACATCCATATCGACAATAAAGTAGGCCGGCATTTTTACCTCCACCTGCGAAGCGCGCAACTCACTTGCTGCCACCCAGGCTCAGTAGATAGGCAACAATGTCCTGCAAATCTTTCTCCGGCAGCATTTTCTCGTCGTACTTCGGCATTAACGATTCGCGGCTCTTGTCGAAGGATCGCAGTTTGTCTTTCTCGAAAAGGTGCAGCTGCTCGCGCGTGTCGAGCATTTGCAGTGTGAAGTTGTCCTCGTTCAGAACCACGCCCTGGAATTTCTGGCCACGATCGTCAACGACCGTCACCGTCTCGTACTCCTGCGAGAACTCCTTCATGGCTTCCGAAATTCCCTGCGCCAGGCGGCGGCTGGGATTGCGCACGGAATCGACAATGTATTCAACCGACCGCGCGGAGCCTGTGGCGGTCAGGTCCGGGCCGAGGCGGCCGCCCTTGCCTTCAATCATGTGGCACGTGGCGCACGCCGCCGAGCCGGTGAAAAGTCCCCTGCCGTGCGCGGCATTCCCCGTCGGCGCGGCCGAGGTTTTCACTTGCACGCTGCGAATGTAGGAAATCACCTGCCAGATTTCCTCTTCGGTCATGCCAACCCCTTGCTGCGTCGCGCCATTCTGGGGCATCGCCGTGCCAGGAACTCCTTCGTTGATCGTACGAAACAAATCCGCGTCAGAATTTCCGTGCTTTTTGTGTGCGCGCGTCAGGTCCGGACCTCGTCCTCCGCCGCGGGCGCCCAGCCCATGGCAAAACGCACAGTTTGCGCGAAATTCAAATTCCCCCAGCTTCGCGGCGTTGGCATCATTGGCAAGCGGATTTTTATCCTGCGCGCGCACGGGGCTTGCAGCAGCAAGAAAATGCGCTGCCGCAAGGACACCGAGAACTCCCAAATGCCGGCGCGGCGGACGTGAGAACACAATACCCATGCTTCCTCCTGCATCGGAGCACGCCCAAAAATTTGTCCGCACTATACCACCGCGGGACGCAAATCGCTCCGCGCCCTGCTTAATTAAGGTTGTACTCGCTTATTTTTTTGCCGCAGTCACGGGGAGTGGCTTGGTCTTGCGTTCCGACAGGTTTTCTCGCCTCATCTTATCGGTGCACTCGGCTATTTCGTCATCGATCTTCTTGATTTCCAAAGCAAGCTCAAGATCATAAGGATTTCGCGAATATTTCTTGAACAGCAAGTTCCTCTTGTCGCTCAGATCTCGGCGCTTTTTCTTCCAAAGATCCTTGCTTGCCACTATGTGGTTGCCCATACAACCAGTGTGGACGCCTTTGCGCACTATTGATACAGACTATTGCCACTGAGTGCCCGCCCTGTCATTCGGTCTGGCGAGCTGTTGCACAGACGGCCCAGTCCTGTAGGCCGAGCGAATGGTTTGACTTGGGCTCCGCGCTGGCCTAGTATCCGCGGCAACACCGCAAGGACGCCAAGGAATCGTGGATGAGCGATTGGGTGCACATACAGGCGGATTCCGCCGAGCAGTTGATGCAGCTGCATCACTTTTCGATAGTGAAGCAGCAGCCCGGCGGTAACGTGACATTTGCGATCACGGTGAAGGAGTTTGCGGTGCCGCCTCCCGGGCAGCACCTGCGGTTCTATGCACAGGCAGACAGGGCCGTGAACCAGAAGACCGCCTCGTTTGTACCATGCGGATGGGGGCCTTCGATTTTTTCGGCGCTGGGAGATTGCGTGCGGCTGATCCGGCAGTTTCCGTACGAAGGCGAGGACCGCGCTGCACCGTGATCCTAAACTTCACAAAACGAACGCTGTCGCAAGGTTTAAGCGTGCTTGCGATGCACGGCAGCATCCACTGCGGGCCCGAGTGCGCGCGCCTGGAGCGAGAGGTCGACGGGATGATCGCGGCTCACGAAACGTTGGTGATTTTTGATATGGCCGGTCTGACCCATGCCGACAGCGCGGCCATAGGCTCGATCGTAAAGTGCTTGGCGAAGCTCAAGAGCGCAGGCGGGGGGCTGCGGATAGCCGCCGTCCAACCGATGATCGACTACAGTCTGAAATTGACGAAGGTGGACAAGGTGATTGAGATCTTTCCCACCGTCGAGCTGGCAGCGAAGGGATTTTCCGCTCCGGAGGCAAGTGCAGGTCAGCAGGCCTGACATACCGAAAACTGCAAAGGGCGAAGCACAGTAAAGTAGCTCCCTTCGCCGTCCGCTCCCCGGGCGTTCCGGTTCGTCTCTGGAATCCGCGGTCTTTGGATGTTCCGCAATTTCATTTGGACAGGAACAGACGAGGCCAACTACGCTAGACAGGAACCCGATGCTAAGGGACGACTACGCAAATGTGAACGGCGTTCGCCTGCATTACGTGGGCGCCGGAACAGGCCCGCTCATCCTGTTTCTCCACGGCTTCCCGGAGTTTTGGTATGCCTGGAAGAATCAACTGACCGACTTCGGCAGCGACCGCCACGCCGTCGCGCTCGACATGCGCGGCTTCAATCTCTCCGACAAGCCCGCTGACGTTGCTCAGTATCGCCTCGATATTTTGGTCGAGGACATTCGCGCCGTCGCTGCTCATCTTTCCCTCGACAAAAAATTCGTCCTCGTCGGTCACGACTGGGGTGGCTTCGTGGCCTGGGCCTTCGCCGCCGCACATCCGCAGGCCCTCGAGAAATTAGTGATCATCAACGCGCCGCATCCCGCCGTTTTCGCTCGCCTCTTGACTTCTGATCCCGCCCAGCAAAAAGCCAGCGAATACATGGAAATATTCCGCAGCGCTCAAGCCGAACTAATTCTCTCGGCGAACAATTTTGACGTCCTCGCCAACAAGGTCATGGTCTTCGGTTCGCAAAATGGCCTGCTGCCGGAAGACAAGCCCGCATACCTCAAAGCGTGGTCACAGCCCGGCGCGCTCACCGGCGGCCTCAACTACTATCGCGCCAATCGCCTTAGCACGTCGCCGCTAGCTGAGGCTGCGAATGCTTCTGCATTCGCGGTCCACGTTCCCACCCTGGTCATCTGGGGCGAAAAGGACCCCGCCATGCTCCCGCAAAACCTCGATGGCCTCGCCGAGTTCGTTCCGCAATTAACCGTAAAACGCATCCCCGATGCCTCCCACTGGCTCGTCCACAGGCAATCGGCCGAGGTGACCGCTTATATCCGCGAGTTCCTCCGAACGGCGCAGCGCGACGCAGCTGACGCAGCTAAGGTATAGGCTTGGGGATCAAGGTTTAGGCAGAGATTTTGCACACAAGTGCACAGATTTTCACAAGCCCAGAGTGAGATTTCGATTGACTCGAAAAACAGGAAAAACTATCTTCACGCCAGATTGAACCGAGAGCGTAAAAGCTTTGCGGCTCAGTTTATAGAGGGCGCAAAAAGCCTAACCGCTGATGCGCCCTCATTTTTTTGGCCTCGCAAATCCTCGTTCGTTCGGGCATGCTGAAAGGTGCACCCTTCGCTCTATGACTCGCATCACACCTTCCTATGCTTTCGCCCGCGCCCAATCCTAGTCTGACTTCGCGCGAGGTGCTTGCCGCTTGGGGGAGAATCTTGAGCGGACGCATCCCCATGCTTTCCATTGAGATCACTCGCGAGTGCCCGCTCAGTTGCCCCGGTTGCTATGCCTACGGTGAAACGCACTTGGGCGGCGAAGTCACCCTGCGCGACCTGCACGACCTGCGCGGAGACGCGCTGGTCGAAGGTGTATTGGAACTCGTGCGCAAGCATGAGCCCCTCCACGTTTCCTTGGTAGGCGGCGAGCCGTTGGTCCGGCATCGCGAACTGAGCCGCATTCTTCCCGCCCTCAGCGACCTGGGCGTTTTCACGCTCGTGGTTACCAGCGCTGTGATTCCCATCCCGCTGGAGTGGATGAACATCCCTCGTTTGCGTGTGGCCGTATCGGTCGACGGTTTGTCGGAGCATCACGACATTCGCCGCAAGCCGGCAACCTACGAGCGCATCCTCAAGCACATCGAAGGCCGCGAGGTCAATGTCCACTGGGTCATTACGCGACCCATGCTCGAGCGGCCCGGTTATCTGGAAGAGTATGTGTCCTTCTGGAGCGCCCGGCCGGAAGTCAACCACATTTGGGTGAGCGTTTACACGCCTCAGCTTGGTGAACAAAGTGCCGAAATGCTGGCCCCCGAGGATCGCGAAGTCCTGGCACGGCAATTGCCTTCCTTGCATCCGCAATATCCGAAGCTCCTGATTACCGAGGGCATGGCTCAGGCTCTCCTCCATCCCCCAAGCAATCCGGATGATTGCCTTTTCTCCAGGATGTCTGCCAACTATTCCGCCGATCTGCAGAGTCGCGTGGAACCGTGCGTTTTTGGCGGCACGCCAGACTGCTCTCAGTGCGGTTGCGCGATCAGCAGCGCGTTACACTGGATCAGAACGATCAAGTTGGCCGGTCCTGTTAAGATCGATCATTTCGTCAGGGGTTCGATCGGCGTCGGCACGCTGATGAACCGCCTCCGATCACACTCCATCCGGCCTTCGCGCTGGCACTCCGGCGCGTCGAAGCCGCGGCCGCCGGCCGATCTTGTACAACTCCAGCCCTGACCGTCGAACCGCAGGATCCGTCACCGCCCGTAAACCAACACGTGAAACGTTCCTTGAATCGCCGGGCGCTGCGGGTGCGGCCGATCCGTAGTGGGCGCCGGTGCCGGACCAAAGTCCGCCGTGTCCACGAAAATGTTGTGGGTCTTGGTGTCGAGGCCCATCGTTTTAGCGCCATATTCGGTCTTGATGGTTTCCGCTTCGCTAAATTTGTCGGGCGAGTCTTCGTGGAATACGTGGACCATGCCCTCGCGCGTAGAGGCGAAGAGCAGCCCGGTTTCGGGCTCGTAGGCGGCGGCATCCACGCCGGCTGAGATCGGGAACGACTGCAGTACTTTTCCGCTGTCGGAGTCGAGCACCACGAGCATCTGGGGATTGCGTCCAGCGCTGAACAGGCGGTGGTGCGCAACGTCCATGGCCAGAGCTGTCGGCGCTCCGGCGGGAGCCAGAGGCCAGCGCGATTTGATTTTTAGCGTGCGCGAATCAATGGCGACAAGTTCGCTCTTGTCTTCCAGATTGACGTAGACAGTTCCCCTACCATCGGCCACGGCAAACTCCGGGCCGCCGCCAAGATCGATGGTCCCAACCACGCTGCCGCTCTTCGCGTCAATCACCGTCGCGCTGTGCGGATCGCCATTCATCACGAAGACGCGCTTCGAGAAGGGATCGTAAGCGATGCTGTCAGCGTCCTTGTCGGCCTTCGCTTCGCCGGTCACCTTGAGGCTCTTCAGATCGAAAATGATCACTTTGCCCTCAGCGCCGTCACTGATGAACCCGCGCCCAAACTCGCTGGCCACGGCGACCCCGTGATCTTGCTTCAAACCTGTGATGTTAGTGATCAGGGCGCCGCTGTCCGCGTCGATGACCTTGATTTCCGTTCCATGCGAAAGGTACACGCGGCGCGCGGCAGAATCCACCGTGATGTAGTCGAAGTACTCGCGAGTGGCCCCCTCCGCCGCCCCGAAGCTGTATTTCTTGAGCAGGTGATAGCCGGGCGCAGCCGCCATCAACAGCGAGAAACTGCCCAGCACGACCAGCAGTACACCACTCGCAACACGTCCGACACTATGAGACTTCATATGAATCCCCCTTTGCGCTTAAACGCATTCTCAGAACTGTATTCTTGTCGTACCGGATTCTATTCGATACGTTGGCTCTCCGTCAGCGAAAGAAACTATCGCGCCGAGTCTAAACAGAGCATAAACGGAAGCTCCTTCGTTCGCGCAGGATGACTTATCCTTGGCGGATAGTCAGACAGACGCGGACCTTGGTCCTCGATCTGCGCAGTGTGGACCCGGCGCCTCCATCGGCCAGCGGGTGCCTCGGCCGACGAGGCTTTGCGACAGATACAAGTTGACTCATGCAGGGGCCGGGATTAGTCTCCGCTCAACGGCACTTCTCGAACCAGGTCAACCCACGGGAATTCCTAAGATTCTTATCTGGGAGGCAGCTATGAAACGCGCCCTCTGGTTACTTTACGGCATTCTTTGTTATCTATTTTTCTTGGCGGTCTTTCTTCGGGCCATCTGGTTTGTGTGGACGATGGACGCCTTGCCGCCGAAATCGTCGCTGGCGCAGGCGGTGGTGATCGACGCGGCATTGCTGGGACTCTTCGCCATCCAGCACAGCGGCATGGCAAGGCAGGGGTTCAAGCGCGTGTGGACAAAACTCGTGCAACGACCGATCGAGCGCAGCACATACGTACTGGTGGCCAGCGCGACGCTGCTGGCGGTGGTCGAGTTCTGGCAGCCGATGCCGCAGACCATCTGGACCGTGGAATCGCAACCTTGGGTGCTCCTGCTGCAGGCGCTGTTCTGGCTGGGGTGGCTCCTGCTGCTGACGTCCACCTTCTTGATCAACCACTTCGATCTGTTCGGACTGCAACAAGTGTGGAGGAACTGGCGCAATCTGCCTTACGAACCACCCAAGTTCGTTACGCCGGGTCCGTACCGGCTGGTGCGGCATCCGCTCTATCTGGGCTTTCTTGTGGCCTTCTGGAGCGCGCCGCACATGACGCTGGGGCATCTTTTCTTTGCGGTGACGTGCACGGGGTACATCCTGCTGGCCATCCAGTTCGAAGAGCGCGACATGGTCACGTTCTACGGCGAATCGTACCGCGCCTACCGCAGCGGTGTCTCGATGCTGCTGCCCTGGCCGGGACGCAAAAAGCCCGAGGTCTAGCCCGACGAAACAGGGGAGCGCCGCCTCTTCAAGGCGGCGCGTCACGCACTCGCCACAATCTCGGGCTTCAGCCCCGGGATACCTGTGATCTTTCAACACGTTGTTCCTTGTAAGAATGCATTTTCCTTCCGACCGAGCCCGAGAATCTGCTGGCGGGCGAAGGCCGGCAGCCTAACAAGCCGCTGGAAATCCATCAGGATGCGCGACTTACTTTCTCGGCCGCGAAGATCTCGTTCTTCTGTGCACCAAAATGTGCCAATCGCGGTCTACCACCAAGTCCTCATTCTGGAAGGGAACAACGTCTTGAGAAGCCACAGCTACCCTTCGCCCTCCTTGTATCGGCGAGTTCACCTCGCCATCTTCCTTGTCTAATGTAGCGCCGTGCCTTTAGGCCGGCACTCTTGCTTTTGCCTATGGTTCATTAGCGGCCGCCGACCGTGGCGGGCGGGTTTTCCCCTGGGAGGTGGGGTCTTATAGCTCCCACGTACCGACGTTGGTTGTATTGGGCTTCAGCCTCTGAAGAAAGCTGTTGGGCGTCGGAGCTTCAGCTCCGACATAAAGCTCGCCACATCAATGCGCTACCGCAGTACTACGGCGCGCAGCTCAGGGCGGAACCAAGCGCATGTTAGATCGGATCAATTCGCAGTGACAGGCTCCTTCGGGGATTTTTCGGCATCGACCTCTGCGTCGGGAGTCGTAGGCGAATCGGCAGCGTCCCCGCCGTGCAGAAACGCTCATAAGTCTTTCTCAGGTAATCGCACCCGGGGTGGGGGTATCTCTGCGACAACTCCGCGCTCTCGATGCCTCGGCGTTATTATTGTGCCGCCGATTTTCTCACCCCGTTGTTTTCATAACGTTACAAAATCCCTTTCTCCGCAACTCCTTTCCTTTCACATCCATACAAGACCCTAGGGGGTGTGGGGGCCGCAGCTTCGCTTTTCGATTCTTGCTGGGCAGGCGTAAGATGGAGTCCGCCAAACCTGGGGACTAAACCATGACGCAGACTACCGATGCCAACAACCGCATGAATCGCCCGCTTGATGCGGTCGATGCGCAAATCGCGGGGCTGCTTCGCGACGAAGCGAAGCGGCAGGCTACTACTTTGGAGCTGATTCCTTCGGAGAACCTGGTCTCCGAAGCGGTCCTCGAAGCTATGGGCTCGATTTTCACCAACAAATACGCGGAAGGCTATCCGGGCAAGCGCTACTACGGCGGCTGCGAGTATGCCGACAAGGTCGAGCAACTGGCCATCGATCGCGCCAAGGAATTGTTCGGCGCGGAGCACGCCAACGTGCAAGCGCATTCGGGAACCTCCGCAAACATCGCGGTGTACATGGCCACGCTGAAGCCCGGCGACACCGTGCTGGGCATGAACCTGGCGCATGGCGGCCACCTGACGCACGGGCACCCGCTGAATTTTTCCGGCCGCATGTACAAGTTCATCGCCTACGGCGTGCGCCAGGAAGACGAGCGCATCGATTACGACGAAATCGAAAAGCTGGCTCACGAGCACAAGCCGCGCATGATCGTGGCGGGGGCCAGCGCGTATTCGCGCATCATCGATTTCGAGCGCATGGGCAAAGTCGCCAAAGCCGTCGACGCGATTTTCTTTGTGGACATGGCGCACATCGCCGGCCTGGTCGCCGCGGGAGTGCATCCCAGCCCGGTGCCGCACGCCGACATCGTCTCGACCACGACGCACAAAACGCTGCGCGGTCCGCGCGCAGGGCTGGTGCTTTCCCGCGCCGCGTATGCGAAGGAGCTGGACCGGCTCACATTCCCCGGGATGCAGGGCGGTCCCCTGGTGCACACCATCGCCGCGAAAGCCGTGTGCCTCGCAGAAGCTATGGAGCCGTCCTTCCGCGAATACCAGAGGCAAGTGGTCGCCAACGCGCGGGCGCTCGCGGCGTCCATCGCCAAGCAGGGATTCCGCATCGTGTCCGGCGGGACGGACAATCACCTCTTCCTGATCGAGCTGCATTCGCGCGGCTTGACCGGGAGCGACGCGGAAAAAGCGCTGGACCGCGCCGGAATCACGGTAAACAAAAACGCCATCCCGTTCGACCCGCTGCCGCCCATGAAGGCCGGCGGTATCCGCCTGGGCAGCCCCTCGATCACCACGCGCGGCATGCGCGAGCCAGAAATGGAGCAGATCGGCGCGTGGATCGCGGAAGTCCTTGGCCACATCGGCGATGCCGCCGTGGAGCAGCGCGTCCGCAAACAAGTGGCGGAGCTCGCCGCGCGCTTCCCCATCTACGAATCGCGCCTGAAAGGTGCGCCGAGCCGCGCCGGATTCGCCCACGTTTAGCGTGCGCTGCTGATGAACGTCCTCAAGGCGACCCGGGATTTCGAGCGCTGGCTCGCGAAGCAAATCCCGCTGGTGCGGCGCGACGTCGCGCTAAAACACGCGCACATGGCGGAGTCGCCGTTTGCTTTTTTTCGCGCCACTTTTTACCGTTGGCTGCAATTGTGGCATGCAAATTGTGCGGACGTGGCCGGCGCACCCAAGGTGCTGGCGGTGGGCGATCTGCACATCGAAAATTTCGGTACCTGGCGCGATCAGGAAGGCCGGCTCATCTGGGGCGTGAACGATTTGGACGAAGCGTGGCCGGGGCCGTACACGCTGGATCTGATCCGCCTGACCACCAGTGCATACCTCGCGATTGCCGGCGAGCATTTGGGTCTGACGAAGCGAGAAGCCTCGGAAGCGATCGAAGAAGGCTACCGCGACGCACTGAACGACGG
>Ga0307479_10006502_pt1 | contig 10734 bp, 5 predicted proteins | sample atmos_gasesECM4C_FD_203743 | JGI IMG/M metagenome (GOLD analysis project Ga0307479, IMG submission 203743) | Hardwood forest soil microbial communities from Morgan-Monroe State Forest, Indiana, United States - atmos_gasesECM4C_515 | ecosystem: Environmental > Terrestrial > Soil > Temperate...
TCTCTCGCGGTGGCCGGGACACCAGCGAGCCGCTACATCGAGAGCGAGCCCGATGGCCTGGACCTGGTAGCCCATGGCCCTGGTGGGCAGGTCGCCCGGCTGCGGATCCGACTCGACCTATTTGAGCTGCTGGAACACCAGCGGGAAGGATACCTGCCCAGCGTCGCTGACCTGCAGGGCCGCTATCTGGAGCTGCTGATCTTCAAGAACGAGCTGTCGGCGACCCCATACCAGGAAGTGGTGCTGACCACCGGCGGCGGGGACGCACACCGGATCCGCCGCGAGCGCGACGGCCGTCTGGTCATGACGGGCAGCGTCGTGACAGGCAGCGTAACGCCAGGCACGGATGCGACGCCCGGCACGGACGCGGAGGAGGGAGGCGGGAATGGGGCTTGACCGCAGGGACAAGGAGTTCCGCCACGAGGGCGTCAGCTACCTTGACTACAAACAGGTCGAGATGGACCGGGTGCTCACGGCGTTCCTGGCCCGGCTGTGGTGGGGCGGGCAGCGCAGCGTGATCTCGCGGACGCGTGACCTCACCGTCGAGGACTTCGTCGCGACGTTCGAGGAACACCCGGAGGCGTTCCAGGGCTTCGACCCCGTTGTCACCAAGCGCTGGGTCGAGACCCATCTCGTGGACATGGTGAGCAGGGGAAAGCCGAGCGAGGCAATCGCCGGCCTGCGGCCCCTGCACGGGTTCACCTACCGGTTCCGCAATGCCCGCAGGTCGCGCTCCTACGGTGCCGACGAGCAGCTGTACGAGATGCTCAGCCATGCCAAGGTCCCGGCCGACAGCGTCGCGCTTGGCGGTCTCAAGGACTTCTTCTTCGCCGGGGTGGACGCGCGCACCGAGGCGCCGCGCCTCGGCACGGAGATCGACGTGGAGACGCAGGCGCTGATCAGCCTGTCGGAGGCGGTCCGGGGGCAGATCACCGACCGGCCCGTCACCGACCGAGACCGGCGATCTTACCCGCCGCTGTACCAGGAGGCGTCGGACCTGCTGGCGAACGATGTGCTCCGGCTGCTCTACCACCAGCATCTGATCCCGCGCACTGTCCTTGTCGACTACCTGAAGATCCTCTTCGCGTTCCACCTGGCGCTCTACCACCTGAAGATCATGAAGCTGCTGCCCGCCATGATCCGCGGCGACAGGGCCAGCGGCGGCGGCAGCTTCTTCCTCGACATCACGGGGCTGCCGGATAGCAGCGCCGCCCGGCTTGCCGAGTTGAGCGCCGCCTCCTGGTTCGGCCGTATACCGGAGTTCGTCCGGGCCACGTTCACGGTGAAGAAGCTGGACGACCTGGCGGAGCACCTGGCCAGGCGCGGGCAGCTCAGTCGTCCGCCCGGTGGCTTCTTCGCGGTGAGCGACCTGCTGGGGCTGCTCGGCCAGCGCTACCGCAAGGAGCGCACCACCTACGCCGCCGGGCGGCTTACCGCAATCGAGGCCAGTCGGCCCTCCGATGAGGACGAGGACCCCGCCGTCGCCCAGCTTCTCCAGCTTGGCTTGGATGAGTTCACGACCTACGTCGAGGTGGTCACGCATTACCGGGTCAAGTTCCACCGGCAGTACCTGACTGAGTGCCTGGACACGCTCCTGCTCAAGAACCGGCCGGGGGCGATGATCGCCCAGCCCAGGAACGGCACGCGGCGCTTCACCCTTGACAGCCGCCTGCTGGAGGTACTGCTGCAACTGTCCCTGCTCAGCCCGGATAGCTTCGGGACAGTCCCTCTACGGGTCGATGAGTTCCTGGCCGTCCTGCGTGACCGGTACGGTCTCTACATCGACCAGCTTCCCGAGGGCGATGGCTTCGGCCCGGCGATCATTACTGACCACGCCGCCCTGCGGGACAACCGGGCAGCGTTCATCGCGCGGCTCCGCGAGATCGGGTTCTACTCCGACCTGTCGGACGCGTACCTGACCCAGACCATCACTCCCCGGTACATCATCGAGGCAAGTTCGGGGGCAGGGGCATGACCACCGGACTGCGCGAGGTAGGCCCCGACGACCTTCAGGCAGCGCTGGAGCAGTCCCTCGCACCACGGCTCGCCAGCCTGCTCGCCGCGCGCCGACCCGGCCACTGCGCGCGAATCGTGGACGTCGAGATCCCCCTCGCGGTCCGGCTGTGCGAGCGAGTCCGCAGGTCCATGCACAACGACGCCCAGGTCTTCGTGCTGGGCATGCCGCCGCGGGTACCCGCGGCGGTCGTGGTGACAAGCACCAAGCTGGTTGAGCTCAGGAACCCCGACGAGGAGGGGCGCCTGCGCCCTCCGCTGCTCGTATTCGTCCCGCCGGGCACGCACGCGAGTGCCGAGGACTCATTCGGCGTCGGCACTTTCGAGGAGGTTCCGCTCGGCGACGTCTACGCCGACCTCGCCGACCAACTGCTCGCCGGGCTCCCCACGGACGTGCGGCGCGCGGCCTCCGAGATCCTCGCCACGGCGGAGGAGGAGAAGTGGCCCCACGCGACCAGCTACGCCCGTGCCCGGTTCCTGCTCACGATCGGACTCAACGACAACGACCCGGAGGTCGTGGGCGCGGCGTTCTTCGAGCTCGGCCTCGTTCCCGACCTTGAGCTGCTGGCCGACCCCGCGATGGTCCGCACCCGTACCGGGCTCAACATCCAGCAGATGGAGATCCTCATCCAGCCCGACCGTCCCGACCGGCAGCGGGTGCTTGACCTCGGCCTGACCGATCGCGCGTTCCGTGCCAAGTTCACAGCCTTCGCCACGGCCGCCGGGCTCGACGATCCCCGCGAGTGGACCCGGCGGATTGTCATCGACAGGGCGAACTGGCCGTTCTCCTTCCACCGGTGGCCGCTGCGCGATGCCAGGAACGTAGAGGCCGCCCGCATCATCGTCGCGGATCTTCCCCTGCCGCAGGCAGGCGACGACCCGCAGCACGCCAGCAACCCGCTGCTGCGCAACCTGGCGGGCCAGCCGTTCCTCGTCGCGGGCCAGCAGGGGCCGAACCAGCTTCCCGTCACCTTCGAGGCGCGCCCGGACCCCCGCCGGATCCCCGGCCTGGTCAAGTTCACCGCGCAGATAGTCTCGGAGGAGTCCGGCCCCACCGGTGTTATCGCGTCGGCAAAGCCGTCCGCCGCTGGCCGTAGCGGGCACAAGGCCACCTTCCGGAACCTGCGGCGGGCCAGCCTGGAGCAGGGTTGGCACTTCGTCCGGGTCCTCCCGGTCGACGATGAGGGGATTCCCCTCCCCGTCGAGCCGTCCGGCTCGGGTACGCACCCAGACAATGAGAGCGAGCGCTTCTTCATCGTCGTCCCCGCCGCAGACGACACTGACGACCTGCCGTCACCGGAACGGTCCACGGTTCATCCGGGCGTCACGCAGGCACTGCGTGCGGCTCAGTTCCAGGCGCAGCAGGATGGCCGGGACTGGCGAATGGTCCAGTGCCACGCCGTCGGCTGGCACGGCACCGGGCACCACGCCTTGCGCGCGTCCTTCGGCCCGCACGGGGTGGCCGACATCCCGCTCTCCCCGGTGCTCGCTGACATCCAGCGGCGGACGCTCACCGAACCCAGGCGGCCCGTCCGCTGGCAACTGCGCGTTGACGCTGGTGAGACGGCTGGAGCCGTCCAGCAGGACGAGATTGACTGGCCTACCGCGTCCGCCGGGCCAGTAGACGCGTTTCTCGCGGCCCGCGCGGCAGCGCTAGGCGCCATCCATGCTGACGGCCTGGTCGTCGAGGGGACCGACCTGCAGGTACTACGACCCGCGGCGCAGGCGTACGCGGAGGCATACGGTGAGCTGCTCGCCTGGCAGCTTCAGCGGGCCGAGCGGAGCGACGAGACCCAGCGCGCCAGGGTGCTCGCGGACCTGACCGCGATGCTCCAGGTTGACACTGTGGAAGCCGTGGTCAGTGCGCCCGACGGCACGCAGCGCACCGTCACGCTAGTTGGCCCCACGCATCCGCTGCGGATGCTCTGGCTCATCACGTGGGCCGAGCTCGGCCGGCACTGGCGTGATGGCAGCGCCGATACGTCACGATCGGCGATGACGGCGGCGGGCCGGACCCTGGCCACGCTTGCCCCGCTCGGCTTCCCGTTCGTCGTGCTGCTCACCGGTGGCCGGCTCACCATGGCGGCGGCGGACCTGACACCGTACTGGGGCGCGTGCCTCCCGACGGATACCCCGGATCCGCAGGCCCTGCTTATCAGGCTGGCCCGGGCGCTGCGGGTGCCGGCCCGGCAGCACGGCGATCGTGTAGTCTCCCCCCGGGTGCTCGCAGACCGGGTCGAGCGCTACCTGCGGCAACACCCGTACGTCACGACGCTCGTGATCAGCGTGGTCAACGTCGGTCGCGCAGACCTGCTCGCTGACATGCTGGTCGAGCTGCAACGGCGGAAGCATCTCAAGCGCATGCGCTACGACCTCCGGGTGTTCACCCCCGATGTCGCGACAGCCGGGAGCGGCGAGGCGCTGGCCAGCCTGCTGCGTGATGAGTGGACCACGGCGGCTGACGCCGAGGCGTTCCACACCAGGCAGGCCTCCGGGCTCATCCCCAAACTCTCGGTCGCGGTCTTGCCACTAGCCGACTTCCGGGCGGTCAGCGACGCGCGGCAGTCGCACCTGACGTTCCTATTTGATGCGTTCAGCGGGGAGACATTCGACGCGGCGCCCGCCATCGTCTCACCCGGCACCCTCCCCGTACACGGCCTCGTCCAGGACGTGACGGTGATCTATGAGGAAGACGAGGGCGGGGCGGTGTGGCGCAAGCAGCCCCGGCACGGGCGGGCGGCCTGGATTCCCGGGGCAGAGGAGGCATGTGACCTGCTGGCATCGCTGCCCGCCACGATCTCTTCGGCCGCCGCCGCAGTTGCCACGGGCCAGGTTGGCGCTGGGCTGGTGCCGCGCATCACGCTCAGCCTGACTCCTGCGGACGGCGCGCTGCTCCACCAGGCGCACCGGTCCAGCGACTGGGTGATCACCATCGACCGCACGCTGGGGATGGAGTACTTCGACACCCCGGGCAGCGCCCGTCGGCCGGACTACGTCATCGACTTCGAGGGCTCCAGCGACGGCGGCCTCGACCACCACCTGGTGATCAGCTCGCGGTCAGTCGATGAGCTGCGCGCACTGCTCGCCCCGGCCATCGGCCAGCATGGCCTGTCCGTGGACCCCCGGCACGCGGGCACGTTCTTCGAGCAGCTGCGCCTGCTGTCAGGAAGGCTGGCGTTCAAGCTCGCCTCCACGGCGGCGACCCAGCGGACCGAGGTGCTGGGCCTGGCGCTCGCCCGGCTCTACCTGGACTATCAGGGAGCCCTCACGGACCAGGTGCTGCTCCCCCTCGATGACCACCTGGAGCTGTACCGGGACGCCCGGCGCACGGCGGGCCAGGACATCAGCGACGCGGTGAACCTGAAGCGCACCGACTTGGCCTTGTGGAGTCTGGACGCCCGGCAACGGCTGATCACCTGCCGTCTCGTCGAAGTGAAGTGCTACAGCTCCCTGCCGGGAACGGCCGGCTACGAGCAGCTCAAAGAACGGATCGCCGGGCAGCTGGGAAACAGCGCGGAGATCCTCGCCTCGCGATTCGACCCGGCTCACGGCCTCGCGGACCGCCCGGATCGCATCGTCCGCAACGCGGAGCTCGGGCAGCTGCTGCGGTTCTACCTCGGGCGCGCGATCAGGCACGGGACCATGCGCCCGGACGCGGCTCGTGAGGCCGACTGGCTGCTGGGAAACCTCGACCGCGGCAAGTACCAGATGCGGTTCACCCGGACTGGCCTCATCTTCGACCTTGAGGGCGAGGGGACGAGCTCCGAGGCCGACGGCGGGGTCGAGTATCACCGGATCGGGCGGAACCTGATCGAGGAACTGCTCGAAGCGATCCCGACCGACGCCGTCCTGGCAGCCGAGGCCGCAGCGATGAGCACCTCCCCGACGATGAGCACCCTGGACACATCTCTGCCACGAGTCGCCGAGGCTGCCTTCCGCGCCCCTGACCGGGATCATGAGACCCCTGACGAGCCAGGCCCGGCCCTTCCAGATCTCGCTGACGACCTTGGCGACGAGGATGCCGGCATGACCTCTGAGATACCCGAGACAGTCGCTGGCGACGAGGACAGGACTGGCGAGACACCGGGATCCATCCGCCCCGATGTCGTGACCCCACCTGCTTCTGGCGAGATTGCCCCCGAGGATAGCGCGCAGGGACTCGTCACGCCGACCGTCTCCGGCGCCGATAGCGGTGTCCGGACTCCCGACATCTTCCTAGGCACCAGCCGACCGACCCCGCAGTACGGCATTCTCGGCCAGGACGCTCATTTCGGCCGGACCGTCGCTCTCGACCTCAACGAGACACACACGATCAGCCTGTTCGGCGTGCAGGGCGGCGGCAAGAGCTACACCCTGGGATCGATCATCGAGGCGGCCACGCTTCCGGCCCCGCCAGTCAGCCAGCTCCCTCAGCCGCTGGCCACGATCGTGTTCCACTACAGCCCGACGCTAGACTACGAGCCCGAGTTCACCAGCATGATCGCCGCGAATACCGACTCGGCTCAGGTTGAGGATCTCGCATCCCGTTACGGGGGGACGCCTGGCGCACTCCAGGACATCGTGGTCCTCGTGCCCGGCGATCAACTGGAGCAGCGAAGGGCGGAGCATCCCGAGCTCACGGTGCTGCCGCTGAAGTTCGCCTCGCGGGAACTGCGGGCCGAGCACTGGCGGTTCCTGATGGGCGCCGTCGGGAACCAGTCGACCTACATCCGGCAGCTCCAGCGCGTCATGAAAGCACACCGCAACGACCTGAGACTCGACGCCATCCGCGACGGCGTAATGCAATCGGGCCTGACGGATGCCCTCAAGCAACTGGCCCAGCAGCGACTGGACCTTGCCGAGGAGTACATCGACGATTCGGCGTCCATCAAGGACGTGGTCAGGCCAGGCCGGATGATCATCGTCGACCTGCGTGATGAGTTCATTGAGAAGGACGAGGCTCTAGGCCTGTTCGTGGTGCTCATGCAGCTATTCGCCGACGCCCAGCGAGAGCGGTTCAACAAGCTGGTCGTATTCGACGAGGCCCACAAGTACATCGACAGCCCCGACCTCGTGGACGGGCTGGTCTCCAGCGTGCGCGAGATGCGGCATAAGGGCATGAGCGTGCTGGTGGCGAGCCAGGATCCGCCATCAGTCCCGATCAAGCTGATCGAGTTGTCCGACGTGATCATCCTGCACAAGTTCAACTCGCCCGCGTGGTTGCGGCACATGCAGAAGGCCGCAGTGTCGCTCGCGGAGCTTACCCCCGCTCGGATGTCGAGCCTTGCTCCCGGCGAGGCATACGTCTGGTCAAGCAAGGCGACCGACCAGGACTTCACCCGCGGAGCTGTCCGCATGAAGCTGCGCCCCCGGATGACCCGCCACGGCGGAGGAACCAGGACGGCGATTGAGTAGCCCCCGTTCTCGCCATCGCGGTCATGTGTTGCCATCCGCCTGCCAACTCTGGTCCAGGCCCCTTACCCCAATCGGAGCCAAGGGCATCGGCGAGTCAGCCGCCGTCGGCTCGCGAACCCCTAGGGGCGCCCGTGCGTGGGTCGTGGGTTAGCCCCTGAGCCCGCTGGCGGCGGCCAGGAACACGGTTGCTGCCAGTACGGCACACAGCAGCAGCAGAAGCGCGGTCCGGTGCCAGTTTCGGATACGGACCGCTGACCCGGCCTCTTGCGGCGTTGCCACCGGATCACGGCTCGCCTCACCGGCTGGGCCGGCCGCGGTGACCGGCGCTAGGACTGCGCTTGCGGTAAGGCGCGGGCGGATGCGGGCGGTTGCCGTGGCGGCGACCCATCCGATCGTCGCGGTCATCAGCGGGAGAGCCACTAGGTTGTGGGTCATATTGCTGCCGAGCCGGTCGTTGATGATGGAGCTGACGGTCCAGCCTGTGTCCTGCGGTGGTCCGCCGGCACCGAGCACCGCGACCGCGACGGTCCCGTACAGGTACAGGACCAGTCCGCCGCTGATGGCGGCCAGCCGGGCGATGCGCCGCCCGGCGGCGGCGCTGCCGCCCCGCAGCGTGCTGGCCACCCCCACCAGCAGCGGCACCCCGATCATCGGCACCAGCGGCGCCCATGGCGCGGTTATCGGGGCGATGGCCCCGTAGAAGGTGAACCCGGACATCGCCTGCCAGCCCAGGGCGACGAACAGGCCGCCCAGCAGTCCGGGAACGGCGACACCGGGGCGGCGCAGCAGCACGCTGGCGGCGAGGGTGAAGCCGGCCAGGAAGACCACCATGATCACCGCGGACACCCACGCGCCGGCGCCCAGCCCATGCCGGACGGCCACCAAGCCGTACAGGCAAGCCGCACCGACCGCTACCGCGGCCATCGCCCACACCGCCGCGGCGGCCCGCCCCCAGGGCGGCAGCAGCAGCGCGGCGCCCGCGCAGCTGACGCTGAAGCGCCATCGCGGGCCCCGGCCGTCGATGTGGTCCAGCTCGCCGAGCATCGCCTGGCCCCACTCGGCCCGCTGGGCGGACAGCAAGCCGACCGCCCACCGCAGCAGCCGCACTGGCCCGTCATCGCGCACCGCCGGGCCGGCCGGGACCGCCTGGGCGTAGCGCGTGAGCAGTGCCACCGCGATGCCCACCAGGCAGATCATGAGAACAAGCACCTTAGCCATTACGCCTCACTCAGACGGTTGTGCGAGCGCGGGACAGCCCGGCCCGTACGGGCTGGGGCGAGCGCAGCCAGATACTCCCGGCCGGCCAGGGTCAGCCGGTACAGATGGCGGGGCGGCCGGCTTCCCAGGCCCGGCTCCCAGGACGTTTCCAGGAGGCCGCGGTCGGCGAGCCGGACAAGTATCGGATACAGCGAGCCGGACTTCAGGTGCACCTCGGTAGCCAGGTCATAGCCATACCGCCATTGCGCCGGATCGGCTGCCAGAGCCCGCAGGACGCTGATCGTCTGGGCGGACGGGGGACGGTTACGCTGCACGAGCGCTAACTCTACTCATGTAGCCGTAACAGTCAATACCCCCCGAGCGCCAGATCCCCCGCCAAGCCTGGAGCGGCAGAACTCGCACCGGACGAGTACGCGGGTCCTGCCAGTCCGCACAATCCTCACCTGCCGTGAGTGGCGTGTCACCCGCGCCATCGCGGCTACGATCTTCGTGCTCGCTGTCGTACCAGGGACCGTCGCGTCCCGCAACTACGACGCGGAGGCATCGTTTTGAACCGTCCAGCAAGCGCCGCCGGTGGTCCCTCTAGCGAGTCCGCATCAAGCGAGGCAACCGCGGCGCGGCTCCCGGGTGCTACCGACCGGTTGCGCTCTTCTGCCGCGGGCCGGGCACAGGCGTCAGGCGTGCGGCGCCATCCGCAGAAGCACCGGACGCAATTGCGTGACACGTTTCCGCGGAAACGCGCGTCACGCCCGCCGAGACCGCCGGACATGACAGGCTCTGCCCCTGGCATCCTTCCGGAGATCCGCCGAGGTGATCGTCGCCTGGTGAAGCTTGAGCAGCGGCGCCATGCCAGGCGCCGCCGACCGGGCGTACCGCATTTCCGATGCCGTCGATCCCTCTGGGGCGCGCGACAGCGTGCGGTCGGCAACATCAGAGGCGAAAGCCGCGAAGATCACTGCGGCAGCGCAGCATGCGACGCGAGCTGGGTCATGCGGCGGCGAGGATGCCCAGGCGTCGATCGGTAGTGAGATGACTCCGTGACGCGCCGATGTAGGAGCCGGACACCGGCGCTACGTCAGAGTAGTCACGGCCGGTCGCGATCGTGATGTAGTCGCTGCCCGCCCGGCGGCCGTTGCACGGGTCGAATGCGAGGGCGACCGCATCATGCGCTCTCGGCACGATGACCTCGACCCAGGCGTGGGTGCCGCCCTGGCCGAGCAGATGGCCCGAGACGTATCGTGCGGGCAGCCCGACGAGGTGGCACAATGCGAGCATCACGTGCGCGGAGTCCTGGCAGACCCCGCGGCCGCCGGCCAGGGCCTCAGCAGCGGTGGTCCGTACCGATGTGACGCCGGACTCGTAGGTGATCGCGCTGTGGACCAGGTCACAGATCCGCTCGGCATTCCCGGCCGGGGTGGCCGCCGTCCCGGGCAAGGCGCGGGCCAGGTCGCGCAGCCGGTCGTCAGCAGCGGTGAGCCGGGTTGGCCGCAGCAGGGCCGGGCTGCGCAGGGCCTGTGCCGGCAACACGGCAGGCCCGTCGTCGCGCACCCGTTCGACTACGGCGGTAAGCCGGAACTCAACGGCTTGCGCTACCCGCTCGGCGTGCAACCAGGCGACCAGGTTGCCATGGACGTCCCGGCGCAGGCGCCGCCGGACCCTGGTGCCGTTCACCTCCAGCAGGTGCGCGCGCCGATGCTGGTTCCCGTGGCGAGGCGGCGGCACCACGACCAGCCGTTGCCGCAGTGACTCCACCGGGGCGTCGTACTCGTAGCGGAAGCTTTGCTCGAGGAAGTAACTGACGCGCCCGGCGGCCTCAAGGTCCAGTCCCCGGTGATCCACCAGGGATGCCCTGAGCACCCCGGAGTCGAGCATCATCCGGCCATCTCCTCGGCCTGCACCACCATTTCTTCGAGCAGCGGACCGCCGAACGTCGTCGCCATGGCTACATCCGACGCGTCCCGTCCCCAGCCGATGACGATGCGCCCCTTGCGGCGCATGTTGTTACGCGGGTCGAAGGTCCACCACCGGTCGCCGAGCCAGACCTCCATCCAGGCGGCGAAGTCCATCGGCGCCGGGTCCGGCGGGACATCAAGGTCGGGCAGGTACCCG
>Ga0307479_10006503_pt1 | contig 10733 bp, 9 predicted proteins | sample atmos_gasesECM4C_FD_203743 | JGI IMG/M metagenome (GOLD analysis project Ga0307479, IMG submission 203743) | Hardwood forest soil microbial communities from Morgan-Monroe State Forest, Indiana, United States - atmos_gasesECM4C_515 | ecosystem: Environmental > Terrestrial > Soil > Temperate...
CTCACCCGCAGCGCGGCCTCCCGTTCGCCGAGGTGGCGCAGCATCAGCAGGGCGGAGCGCAGCAGGGCAGTGGGGTTGGCGAGATTCTTGCCGGCGATGTCGGGGGCGGAGCCGTGCACGGCTTCGAAGATGGCGCAGGCATCTCCGAAATTTGCGCCGGGCACAAGGCCGAGGCCGCCGACGAAGGCCGCGCACAAGTCAGAGATGATGTCGCCGTAAAGATTTTCGAGCACCAGCATGTCGTACTGGTACGGATTCATCACCAGTTGCATGCAGGTGTTGTCGACAATGTGCTCGCCGTAGGTGATTTCGGGATACTCCTTGGCTACGTTGCGCGAACAGCGCAGGAAAAGGCCATCGGAAAGCTTCATGATGTTGGCTTTGTGGATGGCGTGAATCTTCTTGCGCTTGTTCTTGCGGGCATAGTCGAAAGCAAAGCGGGCGATGCGGGTGGAAGCTTTCTCGGTGATGATCTTCAGGCTCTCGACCACGCCGGGGACAACCTCGTGCTCAATGCCGGAGTAGAGCCCCTCGGTGTTTTCGCGGACGATGATCAGGTCGACGTCGGGATAGCGGGTCGGGATGTGGGGAAGATTGCGAATCGGTCGGAAGTTAGCGTAGAGCTCGAAGCGCTTGCGCAGTTCGACGTTGATGCTGGCGAAGCCGCCTCCGATGGGTGTTGTGACCGGACCCTTCAGGCCGACGCGCGTGCGCTCGATGGAGTCGTTGAGCTCCTTAGGAATGTATTCCTTGTACTTCTCAAAGGCTTCGGCCCCGGCCATGAAGGTTTCCCACTCGAACTTCACGCCCGTAGCTTCGAGGATGCGGACGGTCGCATTGCTGACTTCGGGGCCGATACCGTCGCCGGGGATAAGGGTGATGCGATGCGCCATATGAAGTACTTTTCCTAAAGGGAGCGCTAAGCTTGGTTTCTACTTCGCGCCGACCTTCGGCTTTGGTTCGGGCTCTTTCGTTTTGAGCAGGTCTTTCAATTCCGACATGAACTCCTGCACGTCCTTGAAGTCCAGGTACACCGAGGCGAAGCGGACGTAGGCGACTTTGTCGTAGCGGCGCAGGCGGTTCATGATTAGCTCTCCGACCTCGCTGGTTTTGCGTTCGCGCTCGGGCGAGTCGATCACAAACGATTCGGCTTCATTCACGATCTGCTCGAGCTTACTGATCGGTACCGGACGCTTTTCGCAGGCCCGCAGCAGGCCGTTCAGCACCTTCTGGCGGTCGAACTTTTCGCGGCGGCCGTCTTTCTTGACCACCATGTAGGGGATCTCGTCGATGCGCTCGTAGGTGGTGAAGCGCTTGCCGCACTTCAGGCACTCACGGCGGCGCCGAATGGACTCGGCTTCCTTGCTCTCGCGCGAATCCACAACTTTGTCTTCCAGAAACCCGCAAAAAGGACACTTCATGGCGCTTCGATCGGTCTTAAGCCTTCTGTTTCAGCAAGATTGCATTGTAGCAGGGGTGACATCGGGTCGATCGTTGCCAGGAAACTCGAGGGTTATCATGACGCGGGACAGCGGCAGCGTCAGGCGGCGGGAGTGTCGGCGGCGGTGGATTCCTCGGCCTGATGACTTTCCTCGGAGAGCTTGCGCAAGGAGAGCCGCTCGCGGTGCGCCAGGAACAAGCCGACTGGGACGATCGCGACAAAGGTCACCAGCCACAACATGATTCCGCAGCTGGTGGCAAGCTCCGGGGGTACGCCGAAGATGTGGTTCAGCGTTTCGATAGTGGCAAACTGCGATCCTCCGCCAACCCCGGGCAGTTGGACGAGCGAGCCAACCATGCTGGAGGCCATCAGGAGAAAGATCTGCGTCTGCGGAATCTCCAGCCGCAGCATGCCGTAAGAGTGCGTGACTTCTTTGTAGGCAACGGCGACCACCGCCCACATCAACACGGAAACCCCGATCAATTGCAGCAGGGAAGACTTGCTGTGGATGGTGTTGAGGCCATTGCGGAATTCGCGGATCCGGAGAGCGATGCGGTGCCCGAGGTTCGACGCCAGGTGCGAAAATCGCCGCTCGACCCAATTGGCCAGGGCTTCACCGCTGCGGTGAACCATGACCGCGCCCAAGGTTAATCCGACCACTAACAAAGTAAGAAATACGGCGACCTCCTGAAAGATCTCACGGTGTTCAAGCCGCCGGGGCGCGGTGGCTACGAAAGCGGCTAGAACAAAGAGGAACGTGAACGCGCCAATGTCGAAGATGCGCTCCACGGCCCAAACCGCAAGCTGGGAGGAGAACGGTAATTTCTCCTGCTTTGCGACGAGATACGGGCGGATGAGTTCACCCGGTCGGCCGAGCAGGGCAAGGCCCGTGAATCCGATTATGGTGGGAGCGATGAGATTGATCGTAGAGGCATGGGGACGGACGGGGCGAAGGAAAATCTTCCAACGCAGCGCGCGCAGCACATAAGCGATGTAGATCAGCGCGATCCCATGGAAAATGTGAAATTTGCTAACGCCGTGGGTCTGGCTCAGGAACAATTGCCAGTCGAAGTTCCTCCATGTCCGGAATTGCATGTACACCAGGGCCGCCAACACGGCGAGCGCGATTCCGGTAATCGCTGTACGTTTTCTGTGCATGAAAGAGAGAGTCCCCAGGAGTGGCGTCTATGGATGGCGGCCTACAAACAGAACACAAGGTAAATGACTTAGAGACTGGGGTCAAACGCGGGTCGCACAGCAGGACGGGCGCAGAACTAGTTTCCGGTGGGAGGAATCGTTCGCCGGACAGTGGTAGGAGCGCTGGTTCGCACTGTCTTGCTTTTGGCCGGGGCTTTTTGAGGCTCTGGCTTGGCTTGTGCCTGAACCTTCGGTTGCGCCAGGTTGGCGGCTTTCTGCTGGGCGAGTTTCTTGCGGTTGAAGTCGCGCACGATGCTGGCGACATACTGGCGGGTCTCGCGATACGGGGGCACGCCTTTGTACTGTTCGACGCGTTGCGGGCCGGCGTTGTAAGCCGCCAGCGCCTTGATGACGTCGAAGTTGTAGTGTTCCAGAAGCTCGCGAAGGTAGCGGGTGCCACCATCCACGTTGGCTTCCGGGTCGAAGGCATTTGGGACGCCAAGCTTGGAGGCGGTTTGCGGCATGAGCTGCATCAAGCCTTGTGCGCCTTTCGGAGACACGGCATGTATCTTGAACCCACTCTCGGCGCGAATCACGCTGTTAACCAGGTCGGGATCAAGGCGGTATCGGCCGCTGGCCGCGCTCACAACTTCCGCGACATCCACGCGAGCAGGAGTCGCGGGCGCAGGAGCGAGTGTGGGCCCCGTTTGTGCAGATGCGGTTGCAGTCGGTGCCGGTGCGGGAGCGGTGGTAGGCAAAATCGAAATTGCTTCGGCACTGCTTTCTTCGGGCGGCGTTGCGGGTGTCGAGTCGGGCTCGATGCGGTCAATCTCAGCCGTGCGCACGTCCACGAAGCTTGATCCATCCGGGGTCAGGAACAGTCTGGTGGTGTCTCCCAGAGGGGCGCGGCTCTGGTGCCGGATGGTAAATCCGTTGCGCAGAATCGCGATGTCAGTCGCCGACGCCTGAGCAGCGATCAGGCCGAGCAGGAAGACGCAACCGATATTTTTTCTCAAGCTCATCGAACGGCTACAAACGACTCAAATCTCGACGCAGCGAAGGGTTAGACTGCCGATCGGGTCGGACAATACCGAGGTTAGGTCTCCACCCCAGCCCCAGCCAGGACGGGCTCCAGCGCGGCGGCTACGCCGTTCTGGTCGTTCGACAGGGTCAGCTTCCAGCCCCGGCTGCGGAGGTCTTCCGACGCATTCCCCATGATAACCGGGTATCCGGCAAAGGCAAGCATTTCTATGTCGTTGTAATTGTCACCCACCGCCATGACCTGCTCGCGGGGAACGCCGCGGTGGGCCGCCCAGCGTTCCAAGGCGTGCCCTTTGGAACAGCCTTTGTTGAGAATATCGACAATGGAGAGGTCCCGCGCCGGGTATTCCGTGCGCAAAACTGTGATTTCCTTCTCCAAATGGCACCCCTGAAGCGCGGCTAAAGCCTGATGCATTCGGGCAATTGGCCCACAAAACATGGCTTGAACCGGGTCAATTACCAGGGAGTTCTCGACCGGACTGACGAAGTCGATGTACTGCAAGTTCTTCTCGAGCCAACGGCGAATGCTGTTTTCGAGTTCGTTCATGTGCTCCAGCACGATCGAGCCTTTTCCGCGCTTGTCGAAAGTCAGGACGGTGTTGCCGCGAAATTCCAGCATTATCTGGCACAACTGGCGGCAGACGTCGGCAGGAAGCATGTCCCGGTAAAACGTCTCGCCCTTTAGGGAGCGCGTGATCGCCCCATTGGAGCTGATGAGCCAGAGATCAAAACCCAGTTGCTGCGCAATCGGGAGCGCGAAGTCATGGCGCCGGCCGGTGACTAGCGCGACTTCGATGCCAGCCTCACGGGCACGTCGCAGCGCTGACATGTCCGCGTCCGATATCTGAAATTGAGAATTGAGCAGGGTGCCGTCGATGTCGAGCGCCAGCAGGCGGATGGAAGGCGTGACCACGATCGATTTTACCACCCGGCGCAAAGGGTTGGCGCATCCGCGCGGACGAGCGGGCACGGCAAGCGTGCATGCTATATTGCAGCACGCGCATGGGCATCTTCAGTGCATTCCTGAATCCCTGGAGTTTTCTGCTGGTGGCGCTGGCGATTGTGCACTTCATCCGGCGCCGGCCGGACACGTACTGGCTTTACATCATCCTGTTTCTCGGACCGCTGGGGGCGGCAATCTATCTGGTGGTCGAGGCTCTTCCCGATTTGGGACTGCTGCGCCAGTCCTTCAAGATTTTCCCGCGACGAAGGCGCATTCATGAACTGGAAGCGGCGGTGATCGATAACCCGTCCGCCGGAAACTACGAAGAGTTGGCCGATCTCTACATGGAGGACGGCAACTACGCGAAAGCCCGTGCGTGTTATGACCGGGCGATTTCGTCGCGCACGGACTCGCCCGACCCTTTCTACCGGCGCGGCGTCTGTGAAATCGAGCTGGGCGATTTTGCCGCCGCCGTGGCCGACCTGGAGCGCGTGGTGCAGAATGATCCAGGCTACGATTTTCATCGCGGACGAGGGCTGCTGGCACACGCGTACGCGAATACCGGCCAGCCTCAGAAAGCGGAGGAACTTTTCCAGCAAGTGACGGTGATTTCCACCCTGTCGGAAACTTATTACAACTATGCAACCTTCCTCGCGGCGCAAGGCAAAATCGCAGAGGCGCGGGAGTGGGGACAGAAAATCCTCGCCAAGAAGCCTACGATGCCGGGATATCTACGTCGACGCGAACGTCCGTGGTTCCGTAGAGCTGCTGCGCTTCTGAAGCGGCTGAATGCGAGCTGACGCTGCGGTTGATGCGGCGTCGCGACGGCTAAAGCCGCGTTGATTTTTGAGGCTTTTGCGGCACGCCCAAGGCGTGCCCTGATACAACCTTCTGCTCTGATGCGACCTTCTAGTTCTACGCCGTTGTGACGGCGTGAAGTCCTGCAAATGACCTAGATGTCTCGTGGGCCGGTTCCGAGCGGGTGTTAGACTTTCTTCTTCTATGGCGCCCATCACCCATCTTGAATGCAGCAAGTGCGGGCAATCTTTAAGCGCCGATGTCCCGCAGACCGTCTGTCCCAAAGACGGCGGCGTTCTCTATGCACGCTACGATTTAGCTGCGATCCGGAAGAGCGTTTCTCCTACCGGCTTGCGGGGCCGGACATGCAGCATGTGGCGCTACGCTGAGTTGCTGCCAGATGCCGAACCGGTGTCTCTGGGGGAAGGCTTCACCCCGATGCTCGTCAGCCGCGAGTATGCCAAGGTCTTCATCAAGGATGAGGGGCTCAACCCCACTGGTTCCTTCAAGGCCCGAGGGCTTTCGGCAGCCGTCACCATGGCAAAGCATTTCGGGTTGAAGAAGCTGGCCATTCCTTCCGCCGGCAATGCTGCGGGCGCGCTGGCTGCCTACGCGGCCGCAGCCGGATTAGAGGCGCACATCTTCATGCCGAAAGATGTGCCCATGGCGAACCGGATCGAGTCGGAGTACTACGGCGCCCACGTCACGCTGGTGGAGGGCCTCATCAGCGATTGCGCGCGCATGGTCGCCGAGCGTAAGGAGAGAGAAGGATGGTTTGACGTCTCCACGCTGAGGGAGCCGTATCGCGTCGAAGGCAAAAAGACGATGGGCTACGAAGTGGCCGAGCAACTGGGCTGGCGGCTGCCGCAGGGAATCATCTATCCAACCGGCGGCGGAGTCGGTCTGATCGGCATGTGGAAAGCTTTCGATGAAATGGAACAATTGGGCTGGATCGGGCCGGAACGCCCAGAGATGATCAGTGTACAATCAGCGGGTTGTGCGCCGATTGTTAAAGCTTGGGATGAAGGTACGAATACGTCGGAAATGTGGCCCAACGCGGCCACCAATGCGTCCGGGCTCAGAGTGCCCAAGGCCTATGGCGACTACATTATTCTAGAGATCTTACGAAAAAGTGGCGGGGTCGCACTGGCCGTCACCGACGACGAGATCATGGACGCGCTGGAGCGCTGGGCTCAAGTGGAAGGGATCTTCGCAGCGCCCGAGGGGGCTGCGGCGCTGGCTGCTTACCGGAAGTTGCGCGCCAACGAATTCTTCAGCGCCGAGGATAAGGTGGTGCTCTTCAATACGGGGACGGGCTTGAAGTATCTGGACACGTTGGAGGGCGAGAAGAGCGCGCAGCGGAAGTTGCCCACTTCGCGCCAGATCGCGGGGATTATCGGACCCTACTGAGAACGGCCTTAAGAGCTGTTCCTTCCGGTCCATAAGGGTATCGGATCGGATCCATTTAAACGGGGGACGGGTTTTACTCATGACGGATCGTCTCTACTATCACGATTCTTTTCTGCACGAGTTCGAAGGCGAAATCACGGAGGTAGTTCCGGCGTCGGAAATCAACCGGCGCCACGGCGTGTTCCTTGACCGCACCGCCTTCTATCCGACGAGTGGTGGACAGGTGCACGACACGGGGTGGCTATCGCCGGTGGGGGGAAAGTCAGAGTCGGGGAAGTTGCGGGTGGCGGAAGTCGCCGAGACGGAAGACGGCCGGGTGGTCCACTACATCGAAGCCGACAAGGCGCCGGAACGGGGAACACGCATTCGTGGTTTGATTGATCCGTTAAGGCGCCGCGACCACATGCAACAGCACTCCGGCCAACATGTTCTTTCGGCGGCATTCATCCGCCTGTTTGAGATTCCTACGGTCTCCTTCCACATGGGCGAGGACGCTTCTTCGATCGACCTCGATACGCCCACGCTCAGCCCCGCTCAGGTCGAAGAAACAGAGGCACTCGCCAACGAGATCGTCCAGGAGAATCGTCCCGTCGGGATCAAGTTCGTTACGCAGGAGGCGGCGCAAGAGCTCGGCTTGCGCAAGCCACCGAGAGCGGATAAAGACGAGCTGCGAGTGATTGATATTCGGAACTTCGACTTGTCGGCGTGTGGAGGGACTCATGTGCAGAACACCGGTCAGATCGGCAGCATTCTTCTGCGCAAGACAGAAAGAGTGCGGCAAGGCTGGCGCGTGGAATTTGTGTGCGGTCTGCGGGCTGTGGCGACGGCGCGACATGACTACCTCACCTTGACTGAAGCGGCGGCGTTGTTTTCCAGCCATATCTGGGATGTGCCGCAGCAGGTGCGCAAGTCGCTGGAAGAAGTCAGGGCGGCGAGCAAGACCAGTGAGCATGTGCTCGACGAGTTGGCTGAACTGCAGGCGGGCAGGTTACTGGCGGAAACGGCTTCTGGAAATGGGCGCAAGGTGGTCGCGCGCGTGTACAAAGATCGCGATCTCGCCTTCATTCGCCTGCTCGCTCAGAAGCTCACCCGGCTCGAGGTCAACGTGGTGGCGTTATTGGGTGCAGCGTCCGGGCAGGCTGCGCTTGTTTTCGCGCAGTCCAAGGGCATGCCGTTCGACATGGGGGTGCTTCTGAAGGAGACGCTGGCGAAGCTGGGGGGCCGTGGCGGCGGCAGCAAGGACATGGCACAAGGCGGCGCGCCCAATGCCGGCGGCCTGGAAGCGGCGCTCATCGAATTGGCCGCGAGGCTGCAGTCCTAGTTCGTCTTTTGGAATCGCGCCTACATCAGAGAACTGCTACATTTCCCTGAGCGGACCTCATGTTGGATCAGAAGCTCATCCTCGTAAACCTGCTGCTCAAGCTGGGCGTAGCGGCGGCGGTGTCGAGCACCCTGGTGCGGTCGCTTGAGTTCAAGAAGCTTCTTTTCCGCGAGGAGCGCAGCACCCCGCAAAAGATCTACCTCGCGTTCTGGTTTGGCATCCCGATCGCCCTGGCCGTGTGGATTCGTTTCGTCCAGAAGAGCTTCCTGGCGGGCGACCTTACTCTAGAGACGACCCTGCTGCTGGGTGTGATTGGCGGCCGCCTGACGGGCGTGGTGGGTGGCGTCATGCTGGGCTTTCCCGCCCTGCTGCACGGGGAGTGGGCAACGATGCCATTCAATGTGCTGTGCGGTTTTTTCGCAGGACAGCTCCGCACTCTGGCTCCCGACAAAGACGACATCTGGTCGTTTTCGCCCTTCATCGACCTGAGCATCTATCGCTGGATCCGGCGAAACCTGCCGAAACCGCGGCTGTTCGACTGGCAGATCATGTTTTTTGTCACCATCGTGGCGCTCCGCTTCATGCATGGTGAAATTACGCATTTATTCCCGCGCGCGACTTTCAGCCTGGAGAGCCCGAACCCATGGGTGGAACTGGCGATTTACGCCACATCCATCTTGGTGATTGGAACGGAGCTCAAAATTTTCAATGGGGTCCGCATCCAGATCAAGCTGGAAGAGCAGGAACGGCTGCTCCTGCAGGCTCGCATGGAGGCGCTCCAGAACCAGATCAATCCTCATTTCCTCTTCAACACTTTGAATTCGGTCTCGTCACTGGTGCGGTTCGATCCCGATACGGCTCGCGAACTCATTATCAAGCTGGCGACCATCTTGCGCCGGCTGCTGAACAGCTCCGAAGCATTTGTTCCCCTGCGCGAAGAAGCGGAGTTCATCGACAACTACCTGGACATCGAAGTTGTGCGCTTTGGGCGGGACAAGCTGCAGGTTGTGAAGGAACTGGATCCAGACTCGCTGGAAGTGATGGTACCGGCCATGCTGCTGCAACCGTTGGTTGAAAACTCTATCAAGCACGGATTGTCGTCCAAGGTTGAGGGCGGCAGTATTTACCTGAGAAGCCGGTTGAGCACCGACGCGTTGATTATCGAGGTTGAAGATAACGGCATCGGGATGGGAGCAGCGCAGTTGATTGAAAAGCCCAACGGCCTAGGCGGCACCGGAATCGGCATGGCCAACGTCGCCGAGCGCTTGAAAGTGCTTTACGGTGACACCGCCAGAATGACCATCGATAGCCACGGCGGGAAGGGAACCCTGGTGCGGCTGCGACTGCCCATTCTGCAGGAAGGTTCCGGAATGCCGGCCACCCTCTACGAAGAGCGTTCCAGCACGCGGCGGTAAAACTGCTCATACTGCGGGATGATTTTGCTGGCGCAGAAATGCGCTTGTGCGGAAGCGCGCGCTTGCACGGCCATCGTGTTGAGCTTCTTGTCGTCGGTCAGCAGGTCGATGGCATATTGCGCCATGGTATCGAGGTCGCCCACCTCGGCCATGAAGCCATTGCGCCCATGCTCAATGACTTCGGGCAGGCCGCCGACTCGGGTCGTGATAGGAACAACCTTGCAGGCCATCGCTTCCAACGCCGCCAGACCGAACGATTCCAGTTCGCTGGGCAACAGCATCACGTCTGAGATGGCGAGCTTTTCCTGTACCCGGTCCTGCTTGCCGAGGAAGATCACGTGATCGTGAATCCCCTTCTGCACGGCCAGCCACTCGGCCTTGGAACGGTCGGGTCCATCTCCCACCAGCAAGAGTTTGGAAGGCACCTTCCTGCGGACGCGGTCGAAAATCTCCACCACATCGGTGAGGCGCTTTACCGGGCGGAAGTTCGACAGATGCACGAGTATGCGTTCGTCCGCGGAGGCGAATTCCTCCCGCCGCTTCGGAGCGTCTGCGTCCCGCATATACAAATCGCAATTCACGAAGTTGTAGACCACCTCGATGTGGTTCTTGATGTCGAACTCTTTAATCGTCGTTTCGCGCAAGTATTGCGAGATGGCCGTGACTCCGTCGCTTTCCTCAATTGAATAGCGGGTAATCGGGAGGTAGGAGCGGTCTAGCCCGACCAGCGTGATATCGGTGCCGTGCAGCGTGGTGACGAAAGGAAGCTTGCGGTGCGACGGACCGGCGGCCAGCATCTGACGAGCGAGCAGGGCACTGACCGAGTGCGGAATCGCATAATGCACATGCAGGAGGTCGAGATCGTAAAGCTCCGCGACCTCGGCCATGCGAGTGGCCAGCGCCAAGTCGTAAGGCGGATAGTCGAACAGCGGGTAGCGCGAGACCTCGACTTCGTGAAAATGGATATGAGGCTGGGGTTCGGTGAGACGGATGGGCTGGGCGTAGGAGATGAAGTGGATGTCGTGCCCGCGCTGCGCGAGCTCGAGCCCCAACTCCGTCGCGACCACGCCGCTTCCGCCGTAGGTCGGATAGCAAGTGATTCCGATCTTCATGATTCCCTTAGGCCCGAGGTCTCTAGGTTCGATGGTTGCCGCCAGCGTGCGATTCAGATTTTACGCGGGTAAAGCAGAGATCTGGAGAGGCCAGGTGGCTAGCGTGGATTTTACT
>Ga0307479_10006504_pt1 | contig 10732 bp, 9 predicted proteins | sample atmos_gasesECM4C_FD_203743 | JGI IMG/M metagenome (GOLD analysis project Ga0307479, IMG submission 203743) | Hardwood forest soil microbial communities from Morgan-Monroe State Forest, Indiana, United States - atmos_gasesECM4C_515 | ecosystem: Environmental > Terrestrial > Soil > Temperate...
CCGACGTTCCAGTTGTACTGGATAACCTCGTCGCTGATGCTTTTGCCGCCCAGAACATCCACGTTGTAGAAATTCGCGAGAAATGCGGAGAGGAACGCTGGCCGGTCCGCGGCGATCGCTTGCTTGATCCCCTCGAAGACACTGCCGTCCACTCCCTCGGGGTTGTTAGCCGTCTTCAAGAGGAACGGCGGGACCGAAGCAATGAATACCGCCTGGGTCACGCGTTCTGATCCGTAGGCGCCCAGGTAGCGGGCCACCTCGCCGCCACCCATCGAGAAACCAACCAGTGCGCAACCACTCAGGTTAAGCTTCGTCAAAAGCTTCTGCAGGTCCCCGGCGAAGGTATCATAGTCATACCCAGTCGACGGCTGGCTGGACCGGCCGAATCCTCGGCGGTCGTAGGCGATGACCCGGTAACCCGCGGCCAGCAAGGCTGCGGTTTGCTTCTCCCAGGAAGCGCCGCTCAACGGCCAACCGTGGATCAGCACGACGGGCTTACCCGAACCGTGGTCCTCGTAGTACAGATCGATGTTGCCGGTATTTTCCTGACCAACAGTAACGTATGGCATTGGGACTCTCCTTTTCTGTGATCGGATTCGTTGCGTAGTTTACCTGCACCGAGGAAACCACCCACCTCGCAAGTACCACAATTAATTAATTTCCGCAACTGGGTCACCATTCAGCAGCGAGTCAGTTTGCTGAGTAGGACAGCCACTCTTGGCTGTCCGCTCCAATCTCGCTACAGCACACCCGGACAGGCAAGAGCGCCTGTCCTACTAATAGCCGCCAGCAGGCAAATTGACGCATTACTCTCTATCGGGATGCGGCGAGGACCCGACGCGACATCGAGCCGCAAAATCGGGTATCATCACACAGGGAGTTTCCCCGCAAAAATGCTTCGTCTGCCGCGCCTGTTTTGGTTGGCGTGTGCGCCTCAAGGAGTGCAGATTGATTCCTCGGTATACGCGCGAAGAAATGGGCCGTGTCTGGAGTGAGGAAGGCAAGTTCGGGCGCTGGCTCGAGGTGGAGCTCGCCGCGACGGAGACACTCGCCGAGCGCGGCGTGGTGCCCACTGCCGCAGCCGCAAAGATCCGCGAAAACGCTCGCGTCGACGCCGGCGTCGTGCGGCGCATTGCGGAGCTGGAAGCGAAAGTGAAACACGACGTCATCGCGTTCACCATGGCCATCGGAGAAACCATCGGCGATCCCGGCGCCGCGCGTTGGCTGCACTACGGCCTGACGTCGAACGATGTCGTGGACACCGCGCAGGCCCTCCAGCTTCGCGAAGCCTCGCGCCTGATCGAGCACGGCCTCGTGCGTCTCGGCGAGGTGCTCGAGCGCCGCGCGCGCGAGTTTCAACACATCCCTCAGATCGGACGCACGCATGGCGTGCACGCCGAGCCGATCACCTTTGGCCTGAAAATCGCCAACTGGTTTGCGGAGAATCGCCGCAACCTCGAACGCTTCGGGCATGCCGCGCGGCAGATGGCGGTGGGAAAAATCTCCGGGGCCGTGGGCAACGCATCGCATCTCGGACCGGAAGCAGAAGTCGCCATCTGCAAGCGCCTGGGCCTGGACGTAGCTCCTGTGGCGTCGCAGGTGATCCAGCGCGACCGCCACGCGGAGTATCTCTCCACCCTGGCGATCCTGACGGCCACGCTGGAAAAAATCGCGCTCGAAATCCGCCACTTGCAGCGCACCGAAGTGCGCGAGGCCGAGGAACCCTTCGGCGGAGAGCAGCGCGGCAGTTCGGTGATGCCGCACAAACGCAATCCCGTGTCGAGCGAGCAAATCTGCGGCCTCGCGCGCGTGGTGCGTGCCAATGCCGGCGCCGCATTTGAAAACATCGCGCTGTGGCACGAGCGCGACATCTCGCACAGCTCGGTCGAGCGCGTCATTCTCCCTGACTCGACAATTTTGGCCGACTATTTGCTCGCGCGCATGACCGAGATCGTCGCAGGAATGCGCGTCTTTCCGGAACGCATGCGCCGCAACCTGGACGCCACGGGCGGCATGGTATTCTCCGGCCAACTTTTGCAGGACCTCGTGGGAGCGGGCGCCGCGCGGGAAGACGCGTACAAATGGGTGCAAGAGCACGCCATGGCGGCATGGGAAACAGATACGAACTTCCAACAGCGCGTCGCGGCCGATCCACGAATTACAAGATTCCTGGATCGCGCGGCGATCGAACACACTTTCGATCTGAATCGCCAACTCCGCCACGTGGACGCGATCTTCGCCCGCGTGTTTTCCTGATTCGTACACCGCGGCCAGCGCATTTTTGCAGCCGAGTCACCACGGCGCTTGCACTTGCTCTCCTCTGAAATCCACGTATGCCGACTATATCCACTACCCTCGTGTGGTCGCAAAATCTTGAACTTTGGTGGCCGCGCGATGCTACGATTGCATCATCCATGCCCGATCAAAATCATATTCGCCCGCGCGTGGGCGTTCCGTGGCGAACGGCCCGGGAAGAAGCGGAAAACAGTAGACCGAAGATCGATCGATATCTTCACGCTGTGGAGCGCGCTGGTGGAGAGCCAGTGCTGGTCTCACTCCTATCGACACCCGAAGAGCTCCTGCGCCGGACCTCGGAACTAGACGCATTCGTGCTGACCGGCAGCCCCGCCGACGTAGACCCAACACACTTTCACGCGAAGCGCCACCGCGCTACAGTCGACGCCGATGCCGCCCGGGAACGAACCGATTTCACGCTGTTGGAACATGCATTGCATGCAGGCAAGCCAGTGCTGGCGATCTGTTACGGCATTCAGTCTCTAAACGTCTTCTTGGGCGGCAGCCTGATCCAGGATATTCCGAGCGAGATTGGATCGAAGATTTGCCACGACACCGAAAATAATGAGCCCCCTGGCGGAGCTGAAACTGCCGACCCGATGCACGGCGCGCAGTTCGATCCCGGCCGCGTGCTCGAACTTTCCGGCGCGCCCCGCGCGGAAATCAATTCGTCCCACCACCAATCGGTCCGTGAGCCCGGCCGCGGATTGCGGATAACCGCGCATGCCCCCGACGGAGTGGTCGAGGCCGTCGAATGGACTACCGATTCGAACTGGGTTGTAGGCGTGCAATGGCATCCCGAGAGAATGCCCGCGGACGCGCTGGCGCAGGCCCTATTTCGCAATCTGGTAACCGCTGCGCGCCAGGCACGGATGGCAAAGTAGGCGCGCGCCTATGATTCTCACACCTGTGTCCGATGCGTTCTCGAGGGCCAGTCTCCGCACGGTGGCTGAGTGATTTCTCTCGCTGGCAAGGCCGCTTTGATTACGGGCGGGTCGCGCGGTATCGGCGCGGCCACGGTGAAGCTATTTGCCCGGGCAGGCGCCGACGTTGTGTTCAACTATCGCCGCAACGATGATGCGGCTACTGCGGTTGAGCAAGAGGCTCGCAAGCACGGCACCCGCATCGAATCGCACAAGGCGGACCTGGGCCGGATGGCCGATGCGCGGAGACTCGTCGAGTATGCGGAGGGCCGGCTCGGTCGCGTGGATATCCTGGTTGCCAATGCGGGTATCTGGAATACGGAGGAAGCGCCGGTCGAAAGATTGGCCGAGCGCGACTGGGATGAAATGCTGAGGGTCAGCCTGAAGAGCGTTTACACGGTAACGCATTTTGCCGTCGAGAAAATGATCGCGCGGCGCTCAGGCCGCGTGATTGCCATCAGCTCAACTGCGGGACAGCAAGGTGAAGCGTTCCATTCGCATTATGCGGCCGCCAAAGGTGGGATAATTAGCTTCATCAAATCGCTCGCGAGTGAACTCGCGCGACACCACGTCCTGGTCAATTGCGTAGCTCCCGGATGGGTGGAGACGGACATGTCGAATCCTGTGCTCCTTACGAAAGCGGGCGCGAAGCTCGTACAAGCACAGATTCCCCTCGGCCGTCCGGCGACGCCCGAAGAAATTGCCGGGCCGATCCTGTTTCTCGCTTCCGACCTGGCAACCTTTGTTACGGGTGAAGTCCTCAATGTAAATGGAGGTTCAGTCCTGTGCGGTTGATATTTCGAACGATTGCGTGCCTTATTTTGGTATTAGGCTTGGCGATGGCGCCCGGCAAACTCGCTGCGGCACAGCCGGGACAGGACCTTTTCCCCGAACAAAGCGCCGCCAAGGCCAAGGCGATTCTGCAGCAAGTAATTGCCGCACTTGGCGGGAGCGCCTACCTGAATGTCCGCGATTCCGATTGCGAAGGCCGCATCGCGCAATATGCCCATAGTGGCGAAGTAGCTGACTTTACGTTATTTCACGATCAGTGGTTGCTTCCGGACAAGAACCGCACCGAATATATCACCAAAGGCATGAACACCATCCTGGGCAGCCTGATCGGTATCGAAGGCGGCATTTTCATTACGCACGGCGGCGTCCTCGTTACGGTGTATACCCCCGACCAGGGCTGGATGCTTGACAAATCCGGCGTATCCGATCAGCCGGAGGATGTGGTCAAGAATTTCGCCGAGCAAGTGAAATCCGGAATGAACAACATGCTGAGATCGCGCATGAACGAGGACGGCGTGGAGCTTCGTTATGCCGGGCCCGATTTGGCGGACCTCAAGGAAGTAGAGTGGATCGAGTTTTCCGACCGCGATCACCGCGCGCTGCGCATGGCCGTCGAGAGATCCACGCGCCTGCCGGTGCGCTGGGTGGTCGCCAAGCAGGACCCGGAGACGCGCGAGCGCACGGAGATCACCACGAGTTACGCGCAGTTCACAACAATCGATGGCGTTAAGACCCCATTTCGCGTCGCGCGCGCTCAGAATGGCCGCCCCCTGTCGCAGACCTACGTGGCAAGCTGCAAGTACAATGCAAATCTCTCCCCGCAACTCTTCAGTCGCGCCTCGCTTGAACAGCGCTCAACTGAGGTCAACAAGAAGGGTGACAAAGACAGCAAGGGGAAAAAATAGGCCTGCCGGCGCCGATCGCAACGGGCATCGATTCTGGGGCCAACTGGGACACGCAATTCGTGTTTCGGCGTTGAAGCAGATCCAAAAGTACCCGCTCAGTATGACGAATAGCTCGGGTAGGTTGACGCAGCGTTCGAGCAGTCTCTCATGAGTATTTTCCCGACTATGACATTTCTTATAGTTTCCTGTTGATTTGGGCGATTTCGAGCATCCTCATCAACAGGCTGGCAAGCGCCAGGAATTCGTGCGCGCGAAGTGGGTCATCGAACAAACGATCGCAGTACGCCTTTGAATTACATAGCCCTAAAATTCCTTTGAACAGATACATCGTGCCGCGTTGGCACTCGCGGTGGGATTCGGTTTCCATGCTGTTGAACTGAATGACGGGGATTTGCTCGTCAAAACCAAACGCCTTGCCGATCAGGGCGTCTCCGTCATCAGAGATTCCGGAAGCTCTCTTAACTTCGTCCATTACCCTGGAGCTCGCTTCCTGTATTGCCTGCGCGAAGTGGCCTTCACGATATAAGTGGCTGCTCACATGGTCGATTTCGGAATGGAACAGGTAGAAGTCAGCGCCGATTGCCAATGCTGGTGGTGCAAGGCCCTGCAATTGTTCAACGTATGTGTGCAGCAGCGCCTTTCTTTTCTCCTGGGTCAACAGGTACCGCCGTTGCGTATCTTCGTGACCTCCATAGGGCAATACGTGGCTTTGCCCGCCACTTCTGGCATACAGAAAGCTGCTGGTCTTGATATGCATTGCGCCGTTGGGCTGACCGAAGATCTGATTCAGGATATCCTTGGTTGTACTAACCCAACCTTCCACGTCGGAGTGATTGTGGGGCAACGAAATTACATGCTGCTCCAAACGCTGGATTTGACGGAGCAAGCATCGGATACCCTGATCCGGAGACAGCGTTGGTGGAACGGTTTCTTGCGGGGTCTTTTTCGCGGCCATTTGCTCAACCTTTGCCCGTCACCGGGCTCGGCGTACTTTGCATGTCGTAATTTCGAACCACAGCTCGACGCAATTGAAACAAATCCGTGTTGAGGAAATTGAAATTCCATTGACGATTTGAAAGCGGACGTCGAGCATCGCGTCGCCCCAGGATTTCCGTGCGACGGACGCCGCGCCACCCATGCGGAGAAAGACATCTCCGCCGACCGGCGGCTGGTATCCTCCCGTGATGCAAGTTTGCAACGGTCTTAGGTGTTCACCACACTGCGCTCGCCCGCCTGCGATGTTGAAGAATGCCGATCGAAAAAAGATTGTCAGCAGCTTATGTAACCCGAAATTATTCACGCAAGCTTAATACCGAATTCACGAACGAATTACATGGTGGATGTTAACCTTTTCTTTCAACAATCCAGGTCGATGCCTCGAGTGCTCTTGGTGAGACCGGCGATGCGCAAAACTTGCACGAGGCAAGACGAGTGGATGTTGAAATCTGCGTAGAACTGTCGGAGATCCGTCTCGCCCCAGCCCGAAAACCGTTACCATGACCTTCACGCGTCTTGGGATTTTTGACTCGAACGAGCAAAAGCATCCGGGCGATTGTCAGCGTGTCATAGACCTTTATGACCACCTGCGCCCCTCACTCCACGCGTATCTGATCTCGCTGGGGCTAAGCAAGGAACACTCGGAAGACGTTATCCAGGAGGCTTTCCTCCGGCTGCTGCGCCATTTCGTGGAGCCGGGCTCGGACGAAAATCTGAGAGCCTGGGTATTTCGTGTCGCGCACAATCTTTCCATGGACTTCCACCGCTCCGAAAGGCGGTGGATTCGCGACGATGAAACCCAACCTCATCCGGTCCTGCGCGACCGAGTAGATCCCGCGCCAAATCCCGAACAAAAGATCATCCTGGACGAGCGTATGAGGCAGTTCGAGAGCGCCTTCGCGCAACTCACTCCCAAGCAGCGGCATTGCGTGTTGCTGCGAGCCGAAGGGCTGCGGTACAGGGCCATCGCGCAGGTGCTGGGTGTGAGTGTTCAAAGGGTTGGCGAGCTAATGCAGCGCGCCATTTCTTTACTCGATGCTGGCGCGTGATTGACGTTGTTGCGGGCTCTGCACCCGGCTGCCCTCGTAGCTAACGGCGACTGGATGCTCACGGCATCGCGCTTTCGAGAGTCTATCTGGAATCCCTTTCGTTGATATTCCGCAGCGCTTGCTGGCGCCAGGAATTCTTGGCCTTTCGAAGGTGATTACTCTTCGCCAATAACCGCATGGCAAGGAAATGCAACCATGTGGAGACCAGTTTAAGCACATGCAGTCTCAATCCTCTCGCGGACGGAGCAAATATCCAAACGGGCGCTTCCTTCCAGCTTGAGCCAAACAGCGTACGCTTGTAGGAGGAGTCGCCGCAGCCTGCATCGAATCGCGAAAGTCCGCCCTTCGGTTCGAACGATTCCTCAATGAGATGCATCATGGACCGGAGTCCCGGACGATATTTCTTGAATCGGGGGTCATACCCCGTGAAGGTTGCGTACAGGGTCTTATTGGAGAGAATCCCGGCGGCAAAGGCAATCGGCTGGTCGCCAATGTACAGGAGAGACGCCCGCAACGCCGCCTTTTGAGCCGCGGCACGCAACAACTCTCGCGTTTCGAGATCGTTGACAAAGCCTACTCTTAATGCGCGCTTGTACGTTTTTCGCGAAATCTCATCCGCCTTGCATGCGAAGCCCTCCACATCGCGTTCGCTGCTGACGTTTTCGAACCGCACCCTGCCGGGGAAATCTCTCACAAGAATCCTCGCGTGCCTTCTGAACTCCCGGCGGCGCTTATTGGAAAGACCGAGAAGGAATTCGTCAAAGCTGGCAGGCAAAGTCACGTACCGGTGAGTCTGAACCGGTGTGAAATGGTCCCGGCAGAATACGTTTGGCTCCCGCTTGGCTAAATCATAAAGTGGCGAATCCGCTTTGAGCTGGGAAAACTCCGCGGCTTGAGCTTCCTGCTTACGCAAGGAATTAATGATTTCGCGCAGTAACAACCGGCTATTTTCCCGAGATTGATTCCCGAGAAATCCGCCGTTGACAAAACGGAGAATGCGGGCATCGAGTCGGAAGAGGGCGAAGCTACCCACCTTGAAAGCCACTGACCCTTGATCCAACCAGCCGACGAGAATGCAATCCGGGTGGCCATTTCGGTAAATGACCATCACGTGTGGCCGAACGGCCTCACGTCTATGGCGTAAGCGAATCGAAAAGAAATCCAGATCGGCTTCCGGGCCATCGCTCCAAGCCGACCAAGCGTCCCGAAGCTCTTCGAATTCAGAGGCTGCTTTCAGGATACGAAGACTCGCTTGGCCGCCCTCACGGCTCTTTGAAATCGTGGCCCTCGGCTCACCGATGCGTACTTCTTTTGGTTGTATTTCACTCAACAAGGAAGCACTTTAGCCTATGAGACAGGAGGCTCCGAAATGGCAGTCATTGCCGGCCGCACAAAGTGCAGGTACTTAAGGTCATGTGATGAGTTCGGTGATGGAGGACAGCTTTGTGTCCAGAGAGCTTCAAAAGGTTACGCTTTTGTTTTAGGACGACTTCTTCGCCAGCACGCTGGTGGCATTCAGCGTGAACCAGTAAAATCTTAAGAAATGATTTTGTGGCCTGATGAAGTGGCCCCTGCTGCTGACGTTGGCATGAACTCAGAAGATGGAGCGGTGTCTGCCGCTAACGTTGGCACTAGCCCACAGTTGGGAACGTAACTGACGCCTTCATGTCCTCTCACGTAATCTAGAATTTCGCGCAGGTCGTCCCAAAGGCCAAGACTCTCAACCTCCCGGGAATGTCCATAAAGGTGCCAGATCCCGCCGTTTCTCAGGACTGCGTCAAAGAGCCCCTTAGCCAGCTCGAGCCAGTTCCCAAGATGCGCCCTCTGAACCAGGCACGTTTGCCAACTCTCGAGTTTTTGCGACGTTGCCACGTTCATGAAATAAGTGAACGGCTTGTGCGGGAAAATCTGCAAAGTAGTTGGCATCTCGAAAGGGTTAAAGCCCGGCCGCGTCGCCAACGTTCGAACGGTACGTGCGCCCCAATATCTGGCCTCCTGCACTGCGCGCACAACGCTGGCATCGTAACGACCGTAGGGATAGCAGAACATCCGAACTTCCCTTCCCGTGATGTCCTCAAGAATCTGCTTGCAAGGCCCGACTTCCCGGGCTAACTCCAGTGGAGGAAGGCCGCAGAGGGGCCTATGCGAATAGCCGTGGGCGCCGATTTCAAAGCCTTCGGACGCCAAATTTCTCAGTTGGCAGTGGTTGAGAGGCCGCTCCCGGTTGTGTATCGGAACGTAGAAGGTCCCCTGGATTCGTCTGGACCGCAGGACCTCGGCCAGTTTCTGATCGGTGTTGTCGCCGTCATCCCAGCTGGTGGTTACAATCCTGGTTTTTTGCGGGCTGTGCAAGTGATCCCCAAATGGCTTCTTCATACCCCGCGCGAGTCGGATAATATATGCCGATTTTGTTACACATTGGCTTCTACATTGTTAACAATGTATTTCAATGAGGATTCATCCGCCGGTTTGGCAGCCGTCAGAAAAGTGAAACATCGCCCGGCAGCCGGGAAAAGATCTACGACGTCAGGAGGCGCAACTCGCCAACGCTTGTTCGTAGATTCCTATTAAGAGAGAATGGTTCTTCTCCGCGGTGTAATCTGTTTCGTATTTGCGGCGAGCCGCCCTACCCATCTTGGCGACCTCCAAGGGATGATTCCAAGCCCATTCCACTGTCATGGCCAGATCTTGCGCGTCGCCTGGATTGAAGTGCAGGCCCGTCACATGGTCCTCGACGATCTCTGTCATCCCTCCCAGTCTCGAGCATAGAACTGGAGTTCCGCAGGCAAAGGATTCGACAATAGACATCCCAAAACTTTCATACAGTCTACTTGGAACTATGGTCAACCGTGCGCCCTTGACTGTTTCGATCGCCGCGGCACGCGATAGTTGTCCCCGAAAAGTGATTCCCGAGAGGTGCGATTCACGAGCTTGAGCTTCTAGAGACGCGCGCTCAGGACCCTCTCCGACAATCTGCAGGGGATACTGCGCGGGGAGTTTTCCCCACGCATTCAGCAGGACGCCCGGCCCTTTATCTTCCAACAGACGTCCGATGTAGACTGCGTATTCACCAGGAGCGGCCCGTTCGCGTGGGTCGGGATCCACAAAGTTGGGCTTGACCACAAATTTATCCGGCGGAAATCCGGCAGCAATAAATTTCTCCTTTGCAAACTCGGTCAACGTAATGAAGCGCGTAACCGATCTCCGCCAGGTATCCAAAGCGCGGTGAAAGGCCAACATCAGCGCGACCGCCGCCGTCGCTCCCCGGGAATTCCGGTAGCAACCATGGAGAACGCTTCGCAGCAGGCTTTGGTCCACACATTCGTTACAAATGCTGCCTTGACGAAAGAAATTCCCAGCCGGGCAGAGCAGGCGGTAGTTGTGCAGCGTTTGGACTACGGGAATACCCCGCTCCGAACAAGCTGAATAAATCGACGGCGATATAACCATTAATGTGTTATGGATGTGAACGATGTCGGGGCGCTTGGCGACTAGAATAGCCGCAATTTCGCGGCGCGTCTTCGACGACCAAACCATTCGGGGAGCGATGGCGATCTGGTCCAAAAAGGAAGCAGTTTGCAGCTCCATATTGCTGCGCACGTAGGGAATTACTGTATGACCGGTCCGTTCGAGCAAACGTTTTTCGCTCTCAAAAACCACATCTTCGCCGCCCGCTTCCCGGTAGCTATTGTGAACCATCATGATTTTCATTGCTGGTTTTCCGCCGCTTGCCGAACGCTGCCTTCAACATCACCGAAGCATGGACTCCGAT
>Ga0307479_10006506_pt1 | contig 10730 bp, 7 predicted proteins | sample atmos_gasesECM4C_FD_203743 | JGI IMG/M metagenome (GOLD analysis project Ga0307479, IMG submission 203743) | Hardwood forest soil microbial communities from Morgan-Monroe State Forest, Indiana, United States - atmos_gasesECM4C_515 | ecosystem: Environmental > Terrestrial > Soil > Temperate...
GTACGCCGCCGGACAATCGCTCTCGCGCAACGATTCGTCGTCGTTGCATTCGCTGCGACCGGCATCGAGTTCCTCAGTCGTCGCATCCACGGAAATGGACGAGGTGGAAGACGTGCCCGAGGCCATTGCCGAGGGCACGGGGCGCGTTCCCGCGGGGCATCCCCCGCTCGGCGGCGACAGTCGCTCGATGGCAGCGGGGCTTCCAGTGGGGCATCCGCCGATCGACTCGGTCGCTCGGCCCGGTCCAACGGCGTTCGGCGCGTCCGCCCCCGAGTTAGCGCCGCTCGAGTGGAAGGCGCCGGGGCGGTGGCAGCCCGCTACGAATGCAGGCACCATGCGTCTGGCCACCTACCGTATTCCCCACACAAGCGGTGAGGCGGACGACGCCGAAGTTGCCGTCCTGCAGGCCGGCGGCTCCGTGGAGGCCAACGTGGAGCGCTGGGTCGGTCAGTTCGACACGATCGGTCAGAAGACCGCCAAGCGCAGCACCCGCAAGGTGGGTCCGCTCGATGTCACGATGGTCGAGGTGCAGGGCACCTATTCCGGAGGCATGAGCAAGGACGCGTCGCCGCGTTCGGGGTGGGCCATGCTCGGAGCTATCGTCAACACCCCGCAGATGCCGACCTTCTTCAAGCTGACGGGGCCGTCCCGGACAGTCATAGCAGCCCGCGCCGAGTTCGACGCGATGATCGACAGCGTCGTTCTGCGCTGATCGCGCGGGCGACTGCGTCGATCCATCAAAGAGGGCGCTGCGGCGTCAGGTTTGGCGTCTTCGGCAATGGAGGCGGATGGCCCTTCCTTGACAACGCCGACGTCTTAGGAGGATTCGGCATGACGCTCGGCACGGCGCTGGGGGCAATCGGCGTCCAGTCGGTCGTGGGCACGGCGACAACGATAGGGGCGGCGGTCGCCTTCATCATGGAGTTTGCCGGAGTGGTCGGCGTCTCCGCCACGGGGGTGGCGATGGGCTCAGGGGTTCTGCGCGAAGCGACCACGTCGTGCGCTGCGACCGCCAAGGCCCCAAAGAGGCTCCCTCGACTCGGCGAAAGCCAGCGCGCCGCGACAAATTCGCGTGTTGATGCGTCTGCCCCCAGTACCCCCACAACCGCGATCACGGCAAGACCGACGACGTAGCGGATCTTCATGCGACGCCGAGGTGGCACCAACTTGCGAAGCGCATCGAGAAATGCGGGCGAGAGCCGCACGATGTCCGTGTCGCCGAACGCATTCGCCATCGCGGGCTCCAACAGTGGGGAAGGCGCAAGGCCTTGTGCGCCTGGCACCGGCCGGCTCGAAACGGACGCGCGCGCAGGCGCGAGCGAGCGAGCCGCGGCTGGAAGAGGGGGCGGGGATCGCATGGGTTTCTCGGCTGTCGCGGACCGCGCAGCGTGCATTAGTCTACGAGAAAACACGATTCATGCCAGAGGCTGAAACAGCGGAACACCGGCGTTCAGGCCGGTGAACGGATCGATCACCCCTGATCGCCATGATCACCTCGGGGTCGGGGTCCGCGGCCGTGGAGGGTCATTCGCGTAGCGTTTCGACAAAGAGGAAACATTCTCTCGTCTGGCGCGGATCTTTCATTACGGCCACACCGCGCAATGCCGAGTCACTCACGGTCCTGGTGGCATTTTCTGCTCGCCTGCATCTGCGTCGTATCCGCCGTCATGGCGGAGGGCGCTTGCACCCAACCGAGCAACGTCCACGATACCCCGGAGGTCCGAAGACAGGCGTGCGCCAATTGCCACGCGCAGGCGTTTGCCTCAGCGATGAATCCGAAACACGTTGGGGTCTTGCCGCAGACGTGCAACCTCTGCCACACGACGAAAGCCTGGATCCCCTCCACCGTATCCGGGAGCGCGTCGAGTCACCCCTGGTTTCCGCTCGTCAATAAGCACGCAAACTTGATGTGCACGACTTGCCATACCAAGGGCTACCAGATGGGAGATACACCGAAAGAGTGCGTCGGCTGCCATCAGATGAATTTCGACACGGCGAACAACCCGCCCCACATAGGCTTCCCGACTACCTGCGCCGCGTGCCACAACGATGCGGGCTGGATCCCAGCGACCGCATCGGGTAGCGCGGTGAATCACCCCTGGTTTCCCCTCGTCAACAAGCACGCGAACTTGATGTGCGCGAGTTGCCACGACAAGGGTTACCAGCCCGGCAATACGCCGAAAGACTGCGTTGGCTGCCATCAGATGAACTTCGATGCGGCGAACAATCCGCCGCACACAGGGCTATCCTCCGCATGCGCAACTTGTCACAACGACTCGGGGTGGGCTCCCACGAGCTTCGTGCACCCGTGGCCACTCGACGGCACGCATCTGACAACGCCGTGCGTAAGCTGCCATACAGGCACGCCGCCGCGCTACCCCGGCACCCCGGTGGCGTGCGTCGGCTGCCATCTGGCGAACTTCCAGAGCAGCCCGTTCCCCGGTCACAACATGTTCCCGCAGACCTGTGCGGACTGCCACAGCACCTCCGCGTGGAAGCCGGCAAGTGCGGGTGTCCATCCCGAAGCCAACTTTCCAATCAAGACCGGATCCCACTCGAATCCAGGCATCGTTTGCGCAGACTGTCACATCGCGGCGCTGGGGTCGCCGGTCGGTGGCCAGAACACCGATTGCATCCATTGCCATCTCGGAGCGCACAACCAGCCGGCGATGGACGCAAGGCACGCCGCACTCAAAGTGATGGGTTATCCGGGCCCGAACGTCGCGCAACCCAACTTCTGCCTTCCCTGCCACTCGAAGGGGTAGAAGCTTGAATCACGCACCGCGCTGCGCGCGGGGAGGCCGTGTCGTTCGAGAATGCGAGCGCCGTTCACCCTTCGCCGCGTTTGGTGACCACCTCGATGCCGAACTTTCGCAGGAGCTCGGACGGCGCGGTACCACCGATCTGAACGATGACCGAGTCGTTCGCAATGGTCATGTCCTTCGCTCCAACCGTAAGCACCGCTTCTTTGGTGCCGATGCTCTTGACTTCGCTCGGCAGGAGCGCGACCACTTTTCCGGAGTGGATCACCTCGTCGATTCGGCGGCGGTTCTCGGCACGACAGCGGGCGAAGGCACTGCGCCGATAACTTATCGTGATCGATGCGCACTCGTTGAAGTCGGAAAGAGCCAGCACGTTTTCGACGGCGCTGTTCCCACCGCCCACAACGAGCACGTGCTTTCCTCGAAAAGGGTCGGGCTCGACGAGCGTGTAATGCACCTTCGCTTGCTCTTCACCGGGAACGTTGAGCTTTCGGGGAGTTCCTCGGCGACCGAGGCCGAGCATTACGTTGGCCGCGCGGACGGGGCCGGCGCTCGTTGCAAGGCGCCACATGCCGTCGGCATCGGCAGCGACGCCCTCGACATGCACGCCCGTCTGGATCGGCAAGTGCGACCTGTCGATGATCGACTGCCAGAGTGCGATGAGCTCTTCTTTGCTCATTTTCTTGCGGCGGACCGTGCCTATCAGCGGGAACTCGAGCGCGCCGGTCATCACGACCTTGGCTCGCGGATAGTGCATGATGGTGCTGCCGATCGTATCGCGCTCGAGCAGAATCACGCGTCGGCTGGCTTCCATGAGGCGAAGCGTGGCACTGATGCCCGCCGGTCCCGCGCCGACGACCGCGACATCGTACGCATCTCCCATTGCGCGGCGGGGGCTTCGCGCGACGTGATCGGCCGCTTGCCGTCCTTGGCTGACGGCATTCCGAATAAGACCCATGCCCCCAAGCTCGCCGATGACGTAGACGCCCTCGCGCGTCGTTTGAAAGTTCGGATCCACCGTCGGGAGCTCGACGCCTCGTTCGGCAGAGCCAAAGACGAGCCTTATCGCATTGACCGGACACGCCGGCAGACAAGCCGAATGACCGATGCATGCGAGGGGGTTCAGCAGCCGCGCCTGCCCATGAACGAGTTCGAGGACATTCCTTTCCGGACACGCGCGCACGCAAGCGCCCGAGCCAATGCACAGGTCGAGATCGATGACCGGGTGAATGGTGTCCGGCACGACCTCGCCCAGAGCGGCCATGTCTTCCAGCAAGGCGACTGCCTTCTGGTGGCGCTTTTTCAGATGGCGCGCCCAGAGCCAATAGATGGCCGCCGCCACGAGCAAACCCAGGATGGCAATGGGGAGCGATTGGGCGGACTGCGCGGTTCGGAGCAGGTGGAGCAAATCCATCGAGAGAGGACGCAAGCAATTTGCGTCCCACTGGGGGGTGGGCCCACAGTATCGCCGCGCCTTGGTCTTCGCGCGATAGGTTGCGTGATCCCGTGACGCAGACCGCGGCTCCCCTGTCGTCGCCCCGCGTGCCGCGCCGTTACGGTCCGTGGCTCACGGTGGTCTTTCTCGGCTTGCTGGGGGCATGGCTGCTCCGGCGAGGCCTGAGCTACTACCGGCTTGACCTCAGCGCACGGGCCCTCCATCCCGACTATCGGGCGCTCAACCCCGGAGGCACTCTCGGACACGGCTACGGCATGGTCGGTACGGCGCTTATCGCGACCAACCTTTTGTACCTGGTTCGACGGCGGTTCGCGAAGCACATCCCGCCCCAGTTCGGATCGATGCAGGCGTGGCTCAACGCGCACGTGCTTACGGGGCTTGTTGGCTCGCTACTGGTGCTCTTTCATTCGGCCTTTCAGCTTCGCACCGCGGTTGCGGCTGTGACGTCGATAAGCCTGGCCATCGTGGTCATCACGGGCCTCATCGGTCTGTATCTTTACCTTCTCATCCCAAAGGCGGGTCTCAAGCCATTTCAGCGACGCCTCGCGGAGCTTGAGCCGCTCTTGCCGGGCCTCGTCAAGGCTGTGGACGAGTCCGTGCGAAAGAACCCGGTGACGCAGTTGCCGGCGGACGCGTCTTTCGTTCGCTCGGTCCTAACGATTCCGCGCTGGGCCTTGCAGGCTCGCGCGCGCCGGCGCGTCGTCCGGAAAGCTGCGCATTCCGACCGCCTGCTACGAGTCGTCGCACGAGCGGACCGCCAATTGGCTCACCGGCTCGTTGCCGAACTCGGACATTTGGCGGCTGCGGAAATCGACACGCACGCGGGCAGCGCGATGATGCGGTCGTGGCGATCGCTCCACCGGTTCTTGGCGATTCTCATGCTGCTGAGCGTCTCGGTGCATATCGCAGTGGCCTGGTACTTCGGCTTCCGGTGGATCTTTGAATGAGGAGCGCGCGCTTTGGTCTGCTTGTCGGCATCGTCACGCTCCTGCTGACGATCGTGCATTCCCCGGTGGCTCGTTCGCAGCTCTTGTCTCCCGGCCCACTTTCGAAGGCGCACGCTTCGATCGAGGGCGACCAGCACTGCAACGAATGCCACAGCTCGGGCAAACGCGTCGATCAGGGCGGGTGTCTGAAGTGCCACAACGATTTGGGGGCCCGTATCGCGGCGGGCAAAGGACTGCACGGCCTGCAGTACAAAGGCAAAGCGTGCGACGGCTGTCACATCGAACACCTCGGTGCGCCCGCTCTCATGCGCTGGCCGGGGGGCGATCTGAGCAAACTGGATCACTCTCAAACCGGTTGGCCGCTCAACGGGGCGCACCAGACGACCCAATGCGCCAAGTGCCACAACAACCGCAACGCTCGCGGAAACCCCACATTTCTCGGTCTGTCGTCGTCGTGCGTCACTTGCCACAAGGATCAGCACGAGGGCCGCTTCGGTCAAAGCTGTTTGACTTGCCACAACGAGTCGGCATGGAAGGACGTCAACCTCAAGTCATTCGATCACGACCTCACGCGCTTCCTCCTGCGGGGCGCGCACAAGACGGTGGAGTGCGTGAAGTGCCACTTCGAACCGCCCAAGTACACGGGCCTAAAGTTCGCTTTGTGCGGCGACTGCCATAAGGACCCGCATCAAGGCAGGCTCGGCACGGCGTGCACCAATTGCCATGAGGACACGCGGTGGAAGCCAGTGCTTTTCACACATGCAGGAGCCAGGCACCCGGGGACGAGCCTTGCGAATGGCCACGCAACGGTCGCGTGCCGGGCATGCCACGATAACGGCAACCTCCTTTCGCCCTCCAAGGGAAGCGAGTGCGTCTCGTGCCACAAGCCCGTGCACAAGGCTCCTTTCGGGCGGGCATGCGCGAGCTGTCACGCTTCGATCCTTTGGGTGGGCCTGCAGGCTTCCATCGGCCTCGCGGCTCACCCCAGAACCGCGTACCCGCTCACCGGCAGACACGAGAGTGTCAAGTGCGCAAGCTGCCACAAGCCGGAGATGGCCCGCGACGCTCGCTACCGAGGGATCGCATTCGCGCGATGTGTCGACTGCCACGAGGACAGGCATCGCGGCGAGTTCATGAAGGCAGACCGGGGGGAGTGCACACCGTGTCATGCCACGAGCGGTTTTTACCCCACGCTCTTTGCTGTCGTGGCGCACAGCGCGACTCGTTTTCCACTGGTGGGCAAGCACGCTGCGTCGCCTTGCCTGTCCTGCCACAAGGCACCCCGCCCCCGCCTCGACCTGCGAGTCGCGAGGGACGCCTGCGCCGATTGCCACGCGAATCCGCACGGCGATCAATTCGCCAAAGAGATGGCGCAGGGGGGCTGCGCTCATTGCCACGAGCCTACGGGGTGGAGCTTGCCCAAGATCGATCACAGCATTTGGCCGTTGACCGGCGCGCACGCTACCGCACTCTGCGAGAGCTGCCACCAGCCAACGCCCGAGGACCGCAAGGCGGGCCACGGCGCAAGCTATCGGGGAATTCCTCGTAACTGCGGAGGATGCCACGACGACAAGCATCTGGGGCAGTTTCGCCTGACCCAGCCCGCGCTCGAGTGCGGCAGATGCCATACGACCAAGACCTTCAAGATTGCCGACTTCGACCATCAGGCGGTTACGGGTTGGGCCTTGACCGGTGCACACGCGCCCCTCGAATGCGCCAAGTGCCATCCGACAGTCGTCCTGGTCGAGGATCAGCGGACCGAGCGATGGCGGCTTCCATCGCACGAGTGCAAGTTCTGCCACGCCAATCCGCACGAACCACGAGGCGCGATATGAACGCGGTCCGCTCGCGGGCCCTCGCCTGCCGTCGCGCCCTCGCCTGCCGTCGCGCTCTCGCCTGCAGTCGCGCCCTCGCCTGCAGTCTTGCCCTTGCGCTGGTTGTCCAGCTGGCCTGGGCCCAACTCCCCCCCAGCCCGGCCGCAAAGCGCTCTTTCACCGACGCTATCTCCTGCAGTGCGTGCCATACGACGACAGCATGGCGCGCCAAGGGGCCGCCCGGCGACGAGGCGAATTTTGATCACTCGACGACCGGGTTCCCGCTGACTGGAGAACACATTCACACCCCGTGCGTCGCGTGCCACAGCCCGACGCACGCGATCAAGCGCGAATGCGTCAGCTGCCACGAGGACTTCCATCGGGGACGGCCTCTGCAGAACTGTGACAGCTGCCATACCCCCGCTGGATGGAAAGTGACCCAGCCGCTCCAGATTCACCGCATGACGAGGTTTCCGCTTACGGGGATGCACGTCCTGGCCGATTGCTCCGAATGCCACGTGAGGGCAAGCGAGCACCGCTTTACCGACGCGCCCATCGATTGCTTTGCTTGCCACGAGAAGGACTACCGTCGACCGGGGATTCAGCCGGTGCACGCTGGGACGCCGACGAGCGCGCCTCTCCCCCGTGATTGCAGCATTTGCCATCGGGCCACAGCCTGGGTGCCGGCAGCAGCGACCGGAACCGTGGCCACAGCCCTTTCCGCGCTCTCGAGCCCACTGCAGATCGCTCCGCCTGGACACGACGTGCGTTTCCCGGTCTCGTTCGGCGTTCACCGCACAGCGAGGTGCGACGATTGCCACGTCTCGCTGGGGCGCTCGCGTGCCGTGCGCTGCACCGGGTGCCACGCGCACGACTTGGTGCTCCTCGTGCAACAGCACAGGCAGCCAGTCCCCACGGACGGCGCATCGTGTTTGACCTGTCATCCCGGAGGGGTACGTCGATGATGCGCCATCGATTCCGGCGGCAGCTTTGCGCGATCAGTTGCCTTTCGGTTGCACTGTGCTTGCCGGAAGTCACGTATGGAGCGAAGCCACACACGCCCAAACCACGAACGGCTACGCCGCCAAAGCTTCCTACCCGATCGCCGACATCCATCGAAGTGCAGGTCGTGCAGGTAGCCGGGACCCAAGCGTACCTGCAGCCGGGCGCGAGCGGGGGCATTCACCGGGGCGCGCGCGTGATGATCAGCCACAAGCAATACCCTGTCGTGGAGACGACCGACTCGTACGCCGCCATCGAAGTGGGAAAAGATCCGCCCGCTGAGCTCGACAGGGGTCAGGCATCGATCGTAGGCGCGGAGGAGGAAAAGCCAACGCAGCTCCCGCCGCCGCGACCGCTGTCGACTTGGGAGCACGGATGGCCTCAGGCGAGCGCGCCGGCGGACTCGCAGACCGCGCGCTTCGTGCCGCTCGGTGGCCGCGAACGAGATCGCCGTTGGGACGTAAGGCTCTCGATGGCAGCGGGCGGCGTGCTTCCGCTCAGCGGGGGTGGAGGCATTGGTCACGCCGAGCTCAACGCGCGCGTCCACGCCGAGCCTTTCCACGGGCCGGGCGCGCTCGATCTGGACGTGTCCCTTCAGCGCTGGTTCGCCGCCGATCTGGCCACCCGCAACGGATCCGACGCGAGACCTCTCCTCTGGCTACGCGAGCTTCTTCTGAGTAGAGACGTTGGCGCCTGGTATGCGGGGATCGGCCGCATGCGGTACGCCGCGAGCACGCTCGGTCCGTTGGACGGAGCCAGCGCGCGCGCACGGGTCGGAGAGGGTCTCTTCGTCGGCGCGTTCGGTGGCCTGCTGCCCAACCCGCTTAGCGCCGAACCGTCGCTCGACGCGCAAAGGTTTGGCGTCGAAGCTTCCTACAGCCGACCCGAGCTAGAGCTGCGCCCGGAGGCTGCGCTCGTCATCCACGGTTCGACCTTCCACGGCAGCCTCGACGAACGCCGCATCTCTGGCACCTTTGGCGTCTATCCGGGCCTGTCGCGGATCGGCGGCTACTTCGAGGTGTCGAACTTCAGCGCAGACAACCCCTGGGGGGCGCATCCCATCGAGCTGACGGCCGCCGGCTTCGACGCATCGGCGCGCATAGGGGCCTTTCGAGCCGGTGCGCGGCTCGATTTGCTTCAGCCCGTTCGATCACGATGGCTTGCGTCGTTCCTTCCGACCTCCTGGCTGTGCAGGACAGTGCCCACGGCGGGCGCCGGCCCTGAACCATGCGATACGAGCGTGAGCACCCGCGTGGTAGGCACAGTCGACGGCGGCGTCGAAGTAGGCAACGTGTCGCTCACGGTTGGTGGCACCGCCACGCGCGATCCCACCCAAACCGGCGGCGCGCCCAGCGCAAGCGGGGCGTTTGCTGCGGGCCGAATCGTCCGCATCGCCAAGATTGCGCGCGTGGAGGCGTCGGGCAGCTACTCCGAGGCGACCTACCTCAATATGGTGTCCGCCTGGCTTGGCCCCGGAGCGACGCTCCTGCAAGACGCCCTCGACTTGTCGGTTTACTACCGGACCGCATCGTTGCGCTATCGAACCGGGGGCGCGTCCTTGCTCCAGAACGGAGTCGGGGCGGCGGCAGCAATCTTCCCCAACTCTGACATTGCCTTTGCGCTGCAGACTGAAGCGACGGTGGGGCCCGACACAAAGGCGTTCCTGGTTTTCGGGACCGCAATGTGGCATCCGCGGCTCTAAAATGGGGCATCCGAACCATGGCGCCGTGTCGAGGCCGACATGGACATCTTCATGATTCGCATGGGCTTTTTGGTACCGCCCGGACGACCGTGCCCCGAGGCTTTCATCGTGATGTCACATCCACGAAACGCGCGAGCGCTAGCTGCGAGACTTTTTCTTGTCGATTCTGGCCCTACTCATACGTCATAGAAAGAGGACGTCGTGGCGCAATCGGCGGTGACGAAATGCTCGGCGTGCGGATGCGCGTATGGCCCTGCGCAGTGGTTGGCACTGCCGTTGGTCAAGCGTCTCGATTCCGGCGAGCTCTTGTCGTTCGTGAATCAATGGCCCGCCCATCTCGTTGTGGAAGCACGAGCCTGCGCGCGCTGCGGTCGGGCAATGTCCCGGGTGAACCGCGCTGCGACCGCCAGCGAGTAGCATAGGGGTTGGCTGGGACCGATCGTGGTAGGACCCAATCCTGCGCTTCGGCCGCGCGTTGCGCGCCATCGCAACCGGGCTCTAGCGCAACACGCGAAAACGAAGGCATCCATGACTGACATCTACGAAGAACGCCGCGAGCAGATGTTCCCGACGCTGAGCGACGCGCAGCTCAAGCGCCTCGCAGCGCATGCGGAGCGTCGATCCGTAAGCGCCGGGGAGATTCTGATCGACCCTGGCGAGCCCATGCGCGGCATCCACGTGATCCTCTCGGGTTCTCTGGAGATTGTTCGATCTGGACTCGCGGGTGAGGAGCTCATCGTCGTTCAAAAGCCTGGCGAGTTCACCGGCGAGGTCAACGTGCTTTCGGGGCGGCGCGCCCTCGTCCTCGGCCGCATGAAGGAGGCCGGCGAGGTTCTCTACCTGGACGACGAGGGCCTGCGGCGCGTGGTGCAGGGCGACACGGAGCTCAGCGACCTATTCATGCGCGCTTTCATCCTGCGCCGCGTGGGGCTGCTGGCAGACGGACACGGCGACGCGACGCTCATTGGATCGAGTCACTCCGCGGACACGTTGCGTCTGCGCGAGTTTCTGACGAGGAACGGACATCCACACGCCTACCTTGACGTC
>Ga0307479_10006507_pt1 | contig 10729 bp, 10 predicted proteins | sample atmos_gasesECM4C_FD_203743 | JGI IMG/M metagenome (GOLD analysis project Ga0307479, IMG submission 203743) | Hardwood forest soil microbial communities from Morgan-Monroe State Forest, Indiana, United States - atmos_gasesECM4C_515 | ecosystem: Environmental > Terrestrial > Soil > Temperate...
AACCCTCAGGAGAGATGTCGCGGTAGCGCACGATCCGCTCGGGATAGCTGCCGCTGCCGCCGCGCGCTTCGGCGCCGCCGGCGATGACGAAGGTCGGTGTCTTGCCAATCGCGGCTCCCTGGCTCGGACGGGTAAACGCGAAGGCGTAGAACGACGGTTCGGTCGGCGGGTCGATCTCCGGGCAGACATTGCTGCGCGCCACCGGATTGGTGGTGCCGTCGTAGAGACCCCACTCGCCGAGCGTCTTGACATAGTGCAGGTTGAAGGCGCGGAATCCCTCCTCGGTGAAGGCCGCGGGCGAGCGCAGCTCACAGGCGCAGAACGAGGTCAGCGGCCGTCCCGCCGCCTGGATATACTTTGCGATTTGCGCAAAGCCGTCGGCCAGCGGCACCAGGCGGTCGAAGCACACGCGCTCGATCTCGTAAGCAGGATCGGCCATGGCGCCGCTGGAATATTGAAACACGGCCGGAATGAACCGGTAGTTGCCGGCTGCAAAATCGCGCGTCATGTCTTGAAAGCCCCCATTCCAGTTTCGGACGCCCGAACCTAGCATGAGCGGCCCGCGAGCGGCAGCCGCGATCGGCTACCGCCGCTTCAGGCAAGCCATCACGTCGGCTTGAGCTGCCGCTCGAGGTCGAACGCCTCGATTTCCTTGGCGCGCTCCGATACGGCGTTGGCCCGGTGATCGGTCGCGATCGCGACATAGACGGCCGGAAGCACGAACAGCGTGAACAGCGTGCCGATCGACATGCCGGCGACGACCACAAGGCCGATCGAGAAGCGGCTCGCGGCGCCGGCTCCCGTCGCCGTCAACAGCGGCAACAGGCCGGTGACCATCGCGGCGGTGGTCATCAGGATCGGTCGCAGCCGGACCCGCGCCGCCATTTCGATGGCCGAGCGGCGATCGAGCCCTTCCCTGAGCTGCAGCTCGTTGGCGAATTCGACCATCAGGATGCCGTGCTTACTGATCAGCCCGACCAGCGTCAGCAATCCGACCTGGGTGTAGATGTTCATGGTCGCCAGGCCAAAGAACAGCGGGATCATCGCGCCGACGATCGCCATGGGAACGCTGATCATGATCACCAAGGGATCGCGCAGGCTCTCGAACTGCGCCGCCAGCACCAGGAAGATGATGATCAGCGCGAAGCCGAAAGTGATCGCAAGCTGGTTGCCCTCCTGCACGTATTGGCGGGAGTCGGCCAGATAGTCGTGGCTGAAGCCGGCCGGCATCTTCTTGGCCTCGCCCTCGAGGAAGTCCACCGCCTGGCCGACCGTGACGCCGGGCATCGGCACCGCCGAGAAGGTCGCGGAGTTGAGCTGATTATAGTGCGTCAGCGCATTCGGGTCGGTCGCGGTCTGGATCGACACGATCGTCGACAGCGGCACCTGCTGGCCGGTGGCGCTGGTGATGTAGTAGCCGCCGAGCGATTCCGGCGACAGCCGCATGTCCCGCGGCACCTGCGGGATCACCTGATACGAACGTCCCTCGAGGTTGAAGCGGTTGACGTAGTTGCCGCCGAGCAGCGTCGCCAGCGTGCCGCCGACCTGCTGCATGGTGAGGCCGAGGTCGCTCGCCTTGGAGCGATCGATCTTGATCCGCACAACCGGCTGGTTGAAGTCGAGGTCACTGTCGGAGACGATGAACAGCCCGCTCTTGCGCGCGGCATCCTTCAGCTTCGACATCTGTTCGTAAACAGCCTGGAAGCCCGCGGTCGAATTGATCACCATCTGCACCGGCAGGCCGCCCGGCCCGCCCGGCAGCGGCGGCAGATTGAAGGCAAAGGCGTTGACGCCTTCGATCTTGGAGAGTTCCGCCTGCACCAAAGGTTTCAGCTTTATGGACGAACGCGTCCGCTGATCCCAGGGCGTGAGCAGCATGCCGGCGATACCGCCCTGCGGCCCGTTGATGCCGTTGAGCACGAAGCGGAGATCGGTCTCGGGGAATTTCTGGAAGGACTTGTCGAGCTTCTCGCCGTAGAAATTGACATAGTCGATATTGGCGTATTTGGGCGCTTTCGTCACCGCGAACACGATGCCCTGGTCTTCCTCCGGCGCCAGCTCCTTCGAGGTGTGCATGTAGAGGAAGCCGACCAGGCCCAGGATCGTGAGCGCGAACAGGCCGGTGATCGGCCGATAATCGAGCGAGCGATCGAGCCTGCGCCCGTACCAGCGGGTCATCGCGCCGAACACGCGATTCACGATCCTGGCAAAGCGTCCCTCTTCGGCGCTCTTGAGGAAGACCGAGCACATCATCGGCGACAGCGTCAGCGCGATCACGCCGGACACGATCACCGAGCCCGCGAGCGTGAAGGCGAATTCGCGGAACAGTGAACCGGTGAGGCCTCCGAGGAATCCGATCGGCGCGTAGACCGCAGCGAGCGTGATCGTCATCGAGATGACCGGACCGACGATCTCGCGCGCGCCCTGCAGTGACGCCTGCACCGGAGGTTTACCCTCCTCCAGATGCCGGTGGATGTTCTCCACCACGACGATGGCGTCGTCGACCACGAGACCAATCGCCAGCACCATGGCGAGCAGCGTCAACAGATTGAAGGAAAAGCCCATGATTAGCATCAGCGAGCAGACGCCGATCAGCGACAGCGGGATGGTGATGACGGGAATGACCACCGAGCGGAACGAGGCCAGGAACAGGAAGATCACCACGACGACGATCAATACGGCTTCGCCGAGCGTCTTCTCCACCTCGTCGATCGACGACTGAATGAACTTGGTGGAATCGTAGGCGACCTTCATCTTCATCGACGGCGGCAGATTGCGCTCGAGCTCCGGGAACAGCGCGCGGACGCCCTTCACCAGCGTCAGCGGATTGCCTTGCGGGGTCGCCTGCACGCCGATGAAGATCGCGTGCTCGCCGTTGAAGGCGACGCTGGCATCGGTACTTTGCGCCGCGAGCTCGACGGTCGCGATGTCTTCCACGCGCACGAAGCCGCCGTCCTTGGACTTGACGATCATCCGCTTGAACTGGTCGACATTCTGCAGGTCGGTATTGGCCGAAACGTTGGAGACGATGAAGAAGCCCTTGGCTTGTCCGGCGGCGGCCTGGAAGTTGTTGGCGGCGATCGCAGCCGACACGTCGTTCGGCGACACGCCGCGTCCGGCCATCCTGACCGGATCGAGCCACAGCCGCATCGCAAAGGTCTGGCCGCCGAGGATATCGGCGGAGGCCACGCCGTCGACCGTCGACAGCACCGGCTGCACCACGCGCGTCAGATAGTCCGAGATCGCCGAGCCGTTCAGCTCCTCGCTGGAGAAGCCGAGATACATCACCGCCGTGGTCTGGCCGGTGGTCTTGGTGACGATCGGGTCGTTGGATTCCTTCGGGATCAGGTATTTGACCGAATTGACCTTGGCGAGCACTTCGGTCAGCGCCTGGTTGGGGTCGAAATTCAGCTTGATGTAGACCTGGATCGTCGAGGTGCCGAGCACCGAGGACGACGTCATGTAGTCGACGCCCTCGGCGGAGGCGACCGCCTGCTCGATCGGGGTGGTGATGAAGCCGTTGATCAATTCCGCCGACGCGCCGGGATAGACGGTGGTGACGTTGACGACCGTGTTCGACAGCTTTGGATATTGCCGGATCGGCAGCACGGTTGCCGCCCGCAAGCCGATCAACAGGATCAAGAGGCTGACGACGACCGACAGCACCGGGCGCTTGATGAAGATATCAGTTAAGGCCATCGCAGCTATCTCTCTGGTTTTTCAGCACGACCCTCGCGGATCATGCCCTGCTGGCGCGTCTCAGTAGCGCGGCGCCTGTGCCGGAATCGGCGGCGGCGGATCCTTCGAGATCACGACCGCGGCGCCCGATTGCAGCTTGAGCTGCCCGACCGCAACGACCTGGTCGCCGGGCTTCAATCCCTTGAGGATCTCGGCGCGCCCGCCGATCCGGTTGCCGGTCTGCACGAAGGTGCGGACCGCGGTCAGGCTGGTCTTGCCGTCGTCCTCTTTCTTCTCGGTGATGAGAAACACCGAGTCGCCGTACAGCGTGTAGTCCACCGCGGTTTCGGGAACCGTGACGACCGCCGGCTTGTCCGGCAGCACCACGGTGACGGTCGTGAACATGCCGGGCTTCAAGATATGATCGGGGTTGGCGATCGTCGCCTGCACATGGATGTTGCGGGTGTCGGCGGCGATCTGCGGCTCGACGGTGGTGATCTTGCCGTCGAAGGTCCGGCCCGGATAGGCGTCGACCGCGACGCGCACGACCTGCCCGACCTTCAACTGGGCGCTGTCCTTTTCCGTGACCGTGAAGTTCCCGTAGAGTTCGGACAGGTCGGTCAGGGTGACGATCTGGGTGCCCGCGCTCAGGTACTGTCCGAGGTCGATGTGACGAACGCCGAGTTCGCCGTCGAACGGCGCCCGCACCAGCTTCTGCGAGATCAGGGCCTGGGTCTTGGCGATGCCGGCCATGGCCTGATCGTAAGCGGCCTGCGCCGAATCCACCGTCGCCTGCGGACCGAATTGCCGCGCCGCCAGTTGCTTCGCGCGATCGAGCGAGAGCTGCCCCACCGTCGCCTGCGCCTTGAAGTTGGCGAGATCGCCCTGATCCGGCTCGTCGAACAGTTGCACCAGCGGCGTGCCCGCCTTCACATGGGCGCCCGGCGTGAACATGATGTCGGTGACGCGCCCCGAGACGTCGGAGGTGACGTTGACCTGATGCACGGCGGCGAGATCGCCGACCGCGGTCAAAAGGTTCGGAATCACCTCCGCGTTGGCCTCGGCCACGCTGACATTGGACGGCGGCGGCTTGTTGTTGGCGAAGAACTGCGCGATCATGTGGCTGCGGAAGGCATTGAAGCCGACCAGCGCGCCGACCAGCAGCGCCAGCACGACACCCACGATGATGAACCAACGCACCATCCGCACCGGGCGGGCGCGCGGCTTATCGTCGATCGGCTTGCCCGAGAGATGCGATTCAGTCTGGATATTCATGTCATGCACTTTCTGCAGTTACCGGCGCCGCCTGGCTCTGCGTCAAATCCGGGTCCAGATGAGAGGCGATTGCGGCCTGGGTAAGTCCAATGCCGCGCAGGATGAACTCGCAAAGCTGCCGTTCGAGGTCGGCAGCATCGCCATAGTTAAGGCACGGCACGGCCGGAAGCCGCGCCAGCGCCGCCGTCAGCACCGTGTGATGCGCGAACCAGAACAGGTTGAGCGGCTCGGTTCCGATCCGCGAGGCGTCGCCCGCGGCCACTGCCCGCTCCAGCGACGCCGTGAACATCGACCCGATCAGCTTGCCGATCTTGTCGTAGAGCAGCCGCGCGAACTCGCCGTCGTCGAGATGGCTGGTGACCATCAGCCGCAGCCGCTGCATTTCCTGCTCGCACGGGCCGTCGTTGATCTGCATGAAATGCCCGACCATGCCCGTGACCAGCTCGACCAGGGTCGCGGTCGACGGCTCCTGCCCGAGCAGATGCATCAGATCCGGATCGGCCTCGCACTCTTCCGCCAGAATTTCCGCGTACAGCGCGGCCTTGGAGGGGAAGTGCTTGAACAGCAAAGCTTCCGAAATGGCCGCCGCCGCCGCGACGCTCTTGGTCGTGGTGCCGGCAAAGCCGTTTCGGGCAAAGCAGCGCCTGGCGGCGCCGAGGATCAGCTGCCGCCGGAGGTCGCCTGTCATGCGCAGAGTGCTCATCTTGTGAGTAAGCACTCACCCACGCCAAAAGTCAAGGATTTCCGTTGCAGCGCAACTAGATCGTGGCATCTTGGTACCTGCGCGCGGCACCGACAGGGTAATTCGACTTTGTGGTTCAGGTATCGCGCCCCCTTGAACACGCCAGACGCCCGAGAAGTCCAATCGAAATCTTGAGGACCCAATTCCATGACCAGCCGAATCTGGCCGGCAGCCTCCTATGCTGAAAGGACTATCCGGAATCAAAAAGCCCGGAAAATCATCCCGACAATCCGGTTCAACCCTTGGGGTTGATCCGAGTCTGTATTATACGTATAATGCACACCAAAGTAAAAATGCTCTAATTGGAAGTCCTGCCATGGTCCAGACGAGCGCCTTGGAATTCCAGCGCAAATTCGGTGAGTTTCAGCACCAGGCTCGGCGAGAACCGGTGGAGATCACGCGCCATGGCCGGCGCGAATTCGTGCTGATGTCGGCTGAGCATTATGACTGGCTAACGGCGGTTGCCAGGCGCACTTGCCGAACGGCCGATGCGACCCAGGTGGTGATCGACGCTGTTGAACGGGCCGAGATGGACCCAGAGCACGCCGCGCTCGACGAGTTGCTCAAGTGAACGGGCCAAGTGGCGTTTCCTGAGCCCCAGCCGGGCCTCGTCGTTCGCTATGATTATCCTTGGACCCGTGAAGCGGCAGCAGGACGTGATCAGGGAAAGGATCGTCCGGCCTGTCTCGTTGCCGCGAGCGACAGCCAGACCAAACCACGTTTCGTGGTCCTGTTGCCGATCACCCATACGCCGCCGGATGGCGATACGATCGGGATTGAGATTCCGGCGAAGGTCAAGCAGGCGATCGGTCTCGCCGATGCGCGGAGCTGGGTCATCGTGTCCGAGCACAACATCGACGAATGGCCGAACGCCGGTCTTTCACCGGTTCCGGGGAAGCCGGGCGTGTTCGGCTACGGTTTCATTCCACCCGGCCTGTTCGCGCAGATCAAGGCCAGATTCCTCGAGCTGGCGCGACAGAACAAGAGCGGCGCGGTGCGCCGCTGATTGCGAAGGGACGTAAGCGAAGCCTTCGATGACCCGCCGCGGGCGCACCGATGAGGTGGTCTATTCACTGCTTTTCTCGCATCGCACTCGGAGGGTCTCGTGGATGACTTGGACGCCCGATTGAGGCGCAGCGTCGCGAGCTGGTTGAATGTGGATGTCGTCGATTGGCAGTCTCCGCAGTTCGTCGATGATGCGGTGGCCGGTATTCTGTGCGGTTTATATCCTCTGTCCAATCCTGAAAGGGCGGTTCTCAAGTGCACGATGATCCGGATGTTGTCAGAGTGGACGGCTACCATCACATGGTTCATGCGGGCGACCGATGTGGATTGGACCTTCGATGCGGAAATGGAGCAAGTGTTGAAGGAAATCGTCACGAAACTGTCGCGGAGTTTCGAACCTTGTGCCGGCCCTTGAGGGCAACACCAAGCAAAGACGAGTGGTGGGTTATGAGCCGGAGCTGGGTCACCATGTCCGAGTACGACATCGACGAATGGCCGACTTTGCACTCTCAAATGTCGACGATGCGGCTGAGAGATTGAATATCCGGGAAAACGAAATCCGGGCGAGGAACGGAAGCATCAAGATCGATCTGACGGCGATTGATCCAGGCAATCGTCAATCCCAGCGGCTTGCCGCCGACGAGATCGGTGAATTGCGATTGTCCGGCGTGCAGGATTTCATCCCTGGCGCAACCTGAATTTTCGATCAGATAGCGAAAGAGCGTGCCGTCCGGCTTGTAACCCCTGGCCCGCTGTGCCGTGCACACGAGGTCGAAGTTTCGTTGCAGCGGGGTCGACGCCAACAGATCATCATCGATGTTTGACACCACAGCCAACTTGTAGCGGCTTGATAACCGGTCCAACGTCCGGATGACATCATCGTAGAGGAAGAAGCTCGGAAACGCCTCGAAGTAATGCTCAATCAGGCGGCTGTCGCCATGAACCCCGAAATGCTCGAACGTCTCGGCAAGGGAGAGTTCGCAGATTTCCCGATACGACCGGTACGGATCCCAGTAATGCGCGATATTCCGATGTTCCCAATGTTCCCAGAAGGCCTTGATGTCGAGATCGCGCGCACCGGCGTCGGCCGCGATGCGTTGAAAGGCACCATGAGAACTATCGCGAACGCTGATCAACGTGCCAAAGACGTCGAATGAAATCATTTTGGGTCGCAGACGCTCGTGGTGCATTTCATCACAGCCGCCGCAACGACACCGTCTCGATCACGTGATCGCCGCCCTTCTTGAGGATCAACGTCGCGCGTGGCCGCGTCGGCAGGATGTTTTCCTCGAGATTGGCGAGATTGGTGCGCTCCCAGATCGCGATTGCGGTGGCGATCGCCTCATCGTCCGAAAGCAGCGCATAACGGTGCCAGTAGGACCGGGGATCGTGGAACGCCGTGTCACGAAACGTCAGAAAGCGCATCACAAACCAGTCGCGCAGCACCGCCTCATCCGCGTCGACGTAAACAGAGAAATCGAAGAAGTCGGAGACGACGGGTACCGCCTTGCCGTGCCGTGGTAATGGTGCAGTCTGCAGGACGTTCACGCCCTCGACAATGAGAATGTCAGGCTCGTCGACCTCTTGCCATTGGTTCGGAACGATGTCGTGGGTCAAATGCGAATAAACCGGCGCGCGCACCCGGCTTCGCCCGGACTTGATGTCGCTCAGGAACGTCAGCAACCTCGTCAGGTCGTAGCTATCCGGAAATCCCTTCTTCTGCATCAGTCCCCGGCGTTCGAGCACCGCGTTGGGATAGAGGAAGCCATCGGTCGTCACCAAATCGACTTTGGGCCGCGGCGACCATCGTGCGAGCAGCGCCTGCAGCACACGCGCGGTGGTCGACTTGCCGACCGCAACCGAGCCTGCGACGCCAATGATGTAGGGGACCTTTCGGTCGCGGATGCCCAAAAATTGGCGCTGCGCATAATAGAGCCGCTGTGCGGCATCGACATAGATCGACAACAGCCGCGAGAGCGGCAGATAGATCTCCTCGACCTCCTTGATGTCGAGGCGGTCGTGCACCGAGCGTAGCTTCGAGAACTCGCCGGGCTCCAGCGTCATCGGCGTGTCGTTACGCAGTGCGGCCCACTGCTCGCGTGAAAAAATGCGGTAAGGGTTGTATCTCTGGTCGGGAGCGCGGATGTCCATGTCGACATCTCCTGAGATTTCTAGATCGGGCTGAACCCCAGCGCGCCGCGCAGGCGGGTCAGGATGAACATGCCGTCGCGGTTGGAGAGCACGCGCTCGAGGTTGGCGGCGTCGATCTTGACGCTGGCAAAGCGCGGGCCTGCGGAGACGTCCTGTAGATCAGGCGCAAAAGCCTCGATCGCGGCCATGGTGTCGAGCGCGCGGCTATCTGCGATGCCGCAGGCGCGGGCGACGCCGACCAGGTCGGCGGCGGAAGCCGTGTGGCTCATCTGCCCGCCGGTCTCGCCATAGCTTTCGTTGTCGAGCACGATGATGGAAAGGTTGGCCGGCTTCTGCAGGCCGACGGTGGCGAGGCTCCCCATCCCCATCAGCATCTCGCCGTCGCCGGTGATCACCACGACCGGCAGCTTCGGCTGCGCCAGCGCCAGGCCGAGGCCGATCATGACGGCGCCACCCATGGCACCCCACAGATAAAAGTTGCGGGCGTGGTCGCCGGCGGCGGCGATGTCATAGGTCGAGGCGCCCAGGCCGCCGACCACGATCGCGTCCTTGCGATCCCTGAGCAGGCTGGAAACCACGTCGCGGCGGTCGAGCAGATTGGTCTGGCTCATTTCACGAATACCTTTGTCCCGATCAGGCGCTGCGACAACAACACCGCGGTCGGCGTGCAGGCGTTGTAGGCCTGGCTGGCGGCGGCCTCCACCACCTCGCGCACCTCTTCCGGATGCGATGCGCGCAATACCCTGATGCCGGAGAGCTCGAACACCCCTTGCGTGCTCGATCCCATCGGCACCTGCCAGGGATTGAACTCGCCCCACTCGCCGCGCATCGTCACCAGCGTGAGGAATGGCAAGCGAAAGATCTGCGTCAGTGACAGCATGTTGATGCAGTTGCCGACCCCGCTCGACTGCATCAACAGCACGCCGCGCTGGCCGCCGGCCCAGGCGCCGGCGAGCAGCGCCACGCCCTCTTCTTCCGTCGTGAGCGGAATCCCGCGCATGGTCGACGAGCCCAACACGCGCTGGATCAGCTCGGAATGCCCGGCATCCGGCACGTAGGGCACCTGACGGACGTCGAAGCGCCGCAAAATCGCAAAAATTTCCTCTGGCCAGGAGGCCTGCATTTCAGAGGTTTGGTCGGCTGGAGCGTCGGCGCGGGCGTGCATTTTCATGTCCAGTCAGCTAGCAAGGGATTTGGTCCGCGGGACTGTAATGGCCCAAGCGTTTTGCGATAGAGCAAAATCGGCATATCGGCCTGCCCGGAGAGTATGACAGCATGAACAGGGATGCGCGAGAGCTGGCGGCGAGCTTCGACCTGGAGAGGCTGACACCGGAATTCTATGTCAACCCCTACCCGACCTATCGTGCATTGCGGGAAAACCAGCCGGTCAAGCTGATGCCCAACGGCTCCTACTTCCTGACCCGCTACGACGACCTCGTCACCGCCTACAAGAACACGAAACTGTTCTCGTCGGACAAGCGACGGGAGTTTTCGCCGAAATACGGCAACTCCCTGCTCTACGAGCACCACACCACGAGCCTGGTCTTCAACGACCCGCCCGCGCATACCAGGGTGCGGCGGCTGATCATGGGCGCGCTGTCGCCGCGCGCCATCGCCGAGATGGAAGGCGACCTCATCGCACTGGTGGACCGCTTGCTCGACACGATCGAGGCGAAAGGCACCTTCGAGCTGATCGGAGATTTCGCCTCAGCCATTCCGGTCGAGGTGATCGGCAACGTGCTCGACGTGCCCCATGACGAGCGCGAGCCGTTGCGCGACTGGTCGCTGGCGATTTTGGGCGCGCTGGAGCCTGTGATTGGCGAGGCCGCGTTCGCGCGCGGCAACAAGGCGGTCGAGGAATTCCTCGCCTATCTCGAG
>Ga0307479_10006509_pt1 | contig 10727 bp, 8 predicted proteins | sample atmos_gasesECM4C_FD_203743 | JGI IMG/M metagenome (GOLD analysis project Ga0307479, IMG submission 203743) | Hardwood forest soil microbial communities from Morgan-Monroe State Forest, Indiana, United States - atmos_gasesECM4C_515 | ecosystem: Environmental > Terrestrial > Soil > Temperate...
TAATTGACCGTGACGTTCCCGACCAGACGCCTGCTAAGGCCGGGAGCGACGACAGCAGGCTGGTCCGAAGGCGGGGTGACCGCGCCGGAGGACGAGACTTATTTCGTGGCCACAAAGGTGAGTCGTATGCGCCGGTCCATCTGGCTCACCTTATAAAGACCGGCTAAGCATGTAGACTTTCGGATTGATGGTCTTTAGGACAGGGGTTCGACTCCCCTCGCCTCCAAGTTGCTCAACACGAGTAACTTAAGCTACGAAGCGCCGCTAAGTAATAACAAAACCAATAACAAGTCCGGCTCCATCCCATATCATCCAGCCTTCACACAGGCCTCTTTCATGTGGTGCCGTCGATACCTCGAATTCCGGAATGGCGATGCTCTCCTATGTTCCGGCATGCTAAGCAGATTGTGTAAAGGAAAACCCCGTTGGCTTTACACAAAGTCTCTTGAGGCTATTCACTTCACACAAGGTGAAGCCGTTCACGCCCGAGTTCTGCCTCTGGCCCTTAATTCGCGATTTGGTTTTGATTTTGAGAGCGAGGAACGAGCGAGCAAATAATCAAAAACAAAATACGGTGATCCCTCACTGCGAAGCGGAAGCGAGCTCAAGGTCAAAACGAAATAAATGGGGGTAGCCCGCAGGGGGAACCGTTTATGCCGGATTTGAGCTTGAACTCGCTGGAGCTGAGCGCTACCGGGACAACACACACTCGTCAAAGGGGTCTGGTGGACGCTACAGACCATGCTTCGTCCTAGCGTGTGGAGGCGATTTCGTTTAAGCTGCGTAGGAACCATGAGTTTCGCTGAACTACTCGTAGAGATAAAAAACTTGAGTCCAAGCGAAAAAGCTGCCCTTCGCAGCTTTCTCAATGACGATTTACTCAATCAAGAGGAAAGCGAAGAGCTTTTAGCCCAGCTTGATGCAGACGTTGCGGCTGCTGATGCCGGCAATAGTGTCTACACGATTGAAGAAACTCGCGAAATGGTAAGGAACGTCGTCGCTCGGGCTCGCCGGTAATTATCGGCATGTATAAGGTCTTCATGCGACAGACTGCCCACGACAGTCTTCGAGAGATCGTCTCTTACATCAGTACCAACAACCCGACCGCCGCTGAAAAACTCGGCAATGAGCTAGTTGATCAAGCACTCAGCCTCGAATCATTGCCTTTCCGTGGTAGCCAGGTCCGTAAACGACCGGGCTACTTGAAGCTTGTGCACGGCAATTACCTTATTTACTACCGGATCAAAGAAGAAGAAAAGATCGTCGAAGTGCTACGGTTTGTTCACGGTGCACAGATCCGTTAACACAAGACCAATCCTTTTCCAGTTGGCACAAAACTGTTTCCGGGAAGAAATGGAAGAGTCTGTATTACCGATTTTGAAGTAGCCAAATAGAGAACGATCTCGATTTTTGCGGACCAAGTCGGTGCATCCATCGAATGGGTCCTCGCTGAAGTTGGAGACCAATTCTGCACCAGGCTGGCTTGTTTTTTTCGTTTGACAGCTTTTCCCAGCCTTTTGCCGGCAAACTGGTAGTTCACAAGAACTCACCAATACACATATCCGCTCTTTGAACGCTGGAAAAACCGCCAAAACCGTCGCCGGCCCGTTTGGTATCTTGAGCTCATGCTAACCACAGAAATCCGGCTGGATACTCACAGCGGTCCGGTCACCCTCAACCCGCGCTGGCTTCGAATACCGGCCGCGGTCAAATATTCGGGTCTTTCTAGATCAAAGCTTTATGAGCTGCTTTCGGAAGGACGAATTCGATCCATATGCGTAAGGGCACAAAAGGGAGCACAACGTGGAGTTCGTCTCATCGACAGAGAATCGATCGACCTCTTCATGGAAAGCCAAGAATTCGCTTGAAAATAACGATGGGAGAAGAAAAGAGAGCTTTCAAAGGGGTATGGATCTGCGCTGCTATCTTTCTCGATGAGAGACTAACTCCGGCCGAGAAAATACTATTGGCAGAAATCGATTCCCTTACCTCGGACGATCGCGGTTGTTATGCCAGTAACGCGCATTTTGCAAAGCGCCTGGCAGTGACCGAGTCGCGTGCCAATCATATTGTGGCTCGGTTGACCCGTGGCGGTTACATCATCCGAGTGCGCTGCGATGGCAGAGTGACGCAGCGCGTGGTCGCGCCGCAGTATAGCAGCAACCCGGCGACTTCGCGTAGATTGATAGAACGACACCGCAGACTTGTTAAAAATAGCAGTTCTGAATTGTCACATTCGGAAGATAGCAATTCAGAGTTGCTAAAAATAGCAACTCCGAGCTTTCAAAAACAACAGCCCAGAACTGTCGAAAATAGCCGCGCCCTATTATTAGAGAAAGTACCAACAGAAAGTACCAATAGAAAGAGAGAGAATACGACGACGACTACTTATGAGGAAAATAAACCTAAAGGAGCGTCGTCGTCGCGTTGCGCTTCTCTCTCTGTTTTGTCAGGCGGGGCGGAAGAGCCGGCTGCCGAAGCGTCGGATGAATTGGAGATGGCGAGCGCGCAGGGCGATGCGCTAGCGCTTGAGGTCGGCAGGGAGTTCCGGCTCACTGGTAAGCAGTGTCAGACGGTGACTGAATATTGTGAGTCGCACGGACAGGCGTATGTGCTTGGCAAGGCGGAGATCGTGCGATCGGCGCCGAGGAAAAACGCGGCGGGGGCTTTGCTAGGCGCCCTACGCGAGGATTGGCAGCCGCCTGTTGAGACCGGAAAAAGGGCTGACAAAGCCGCTCGGTTAACGGCCTCCAGGGCAATGGCAGCAAGGATGGGCTGGGAATGGTGATGGGAGCATCACCTTGCCAGATGTGCGGGCGGGAGCTTGGGGGGCGCCCGGAAGGTGATTGTGTGCGGCCGGACCTTCAGATTCGCGCCGAGCATGTGTGACGGATGCGCCGAAACCAAGGAGCAGGCGCGCAAGGATCCCAGCAGGAACCGTTGGGAGCGCCTATGTCCAGAGTCATTTCGCATCAATCCAGGGCATCGCGACAGCAATGAACATTACTACGAATTCCGGAGACGGTCAGCGCAGCCACCATCGGTCGTGTGCAGAAAAGTTGCGTGAATCCGCTCCTTTAGTCACGGTGGTGTCGATCAGAGCAGTCCCATCCGAAGCCGAGCATAAGCTGGTGCTGGTCGTTACCGTTTTTTACCAGGACGTTGCTGGCTTTTGCGTGCCGTCACAACCAGTCTCGGCAACGACCAGCAACAAGCGATAGCGACCGGTAACAAAAAGGGCTGACTGTTACCGCTGCTTGCTGCTTATTGCCCGTGTATGTATCCATAAGCTACTCTCGCCGGCCTAACGAAGTTAGGGGCATGTGCGACTACTAAGTATCGAGCGAAGCGAGTCCCTTTTTCTTCACTGAGTGCCCCTGACTGAAGGAGATGGGTGAACCTCTTAGAGTAGATCGCAAGAGATAATTGGTGACTGGAAATTGCTGGAGAGAGCGACTAACTAGCGACCATGGTCGGCGTGTTAGCTAGTACGGCTGGTGGAGAATCGATCCTTGGCTTCGAGATGGTCGACACTAGACTGTTGGTTTTCTGCCGGTGTACCAATCTCGGGTGTTAGCTTCAGTTTCGCTGGCGGACGGATTGCCGACATTTATGCGGTCAGCAATCCGGATAAACTGCGCCGTCTGACGGTTAGCAGGTGAGGCGCTTTAGATCGTGCTCCTCGTCCTCGAGCGGTTGTTGATGCCCATTTGATCTGCAACTTCGCGGAAGCTCCCATCCAGAATTGCACCCGGACACGTCCGGCGCAGCCAACTTGGTGATCGTCGCGTTCGGATGCCGTCTATCTGGTTAGGACCACGCGAACTGTCTTATCGAGCGCACCGCTGTTGAATAGGTGAAACGACTCAGAGAAGCAGAAGGCCAGCGCCACGAGCGCCGAGGCTACAAACAACAGGAACGCAATCCGTTCGAATCTGCTGAGCCGAGGAGATACAGCCTTGGCGCACACCTTCCATAGACGTGTTTCCGGTTCCGTTTCCGCCTTGGACCGGGTTAGCGACGGTCGCCGAGTCACGACCTGCAGCCGATCCTTTGGTCCCTGAACAGACTGCAGGGGCTTGCCAGGATATAGAAATTTGGCGGTCTCCATACTGTTGTGTCTCTAGGTGTTTAGGTTGCTTGGTTCATCGGCACTCTACTAACGCTGCCTTCAATCACTTACACAGGGATTGAGACCGCCTAGTTTCAGAAGGAGGAAAGAATTTCCGAAAGGATGCCGGTCCTTCACGCCCGTGAAGTTTGTGCTTCCGGCATGTTCTAGGCGATCAGTTTACATGAGCTCGGAAGAAAGCAGACGCCACTTATCGAGTGGTCTGAAGTGCCGGCCCGAGCGTATCCAATAGCAAGAGTAATTTGTTAACATCTGGTTCCCGGATTCCGCTTTCACCTTAACTACCTTGCCATTTGCCACAGCCGTTTCACGGTGTAGGCCCAGACCTCTCTGGGGCTGCGCTTCAGTGAGAAATGCAGGCTAGGCTGAAACTTTCCGCCTCAATTTCCCTGTGTACCTAATGAAAGCCGGACCTGAAACCAGCCAGACTTCGCCCCATCATCTGAGACTCTGGGAGGCTACGTCGGGCGCAGCCGGCTCAAACAAGAAAGGTACAGATGCAAAAAAATAAATTCTATCGAACTCTCCTTACGATTGCTACAAGCGCAGCGCTCTGGTCCGCTCCTGCGCTGTCCCGCGCGGCAGAACTCCGCCCGTTAGTCGTTACCGGGATCGCACTCAACAAAGTAACAATTGTCCACCCAACCCCGGCGTATCCGCGGGCTGCCCTGGCTTTGGGCATCGACGGGATCGTCAAGGTCGAGGTGACAGTGCAGAATGGCCGGATCACTGGGGCCAAAGCCTTATCGGGCTCGCCCATGCTGGCGTATTCCGCCAAAACATGGATCGTCGGGAACTGGAAGTTTAAGCCGGAGATCAGCGGCGTCTTCACGATCCCGATCAATTACAAGCGGCAGGCGTGATGGGTTGGTGAGAAGTGAGAGGTGAGAAGTCAGACGAGATAGGTGATTTGCGATCGGTGATTGGTAGGTCAAGTAGCGGCGCTGATTGTTGGAGAGCAGGAATCCGCTCCGACGTCGGCGCCCGCTGTTTTCCGTTCCCGTCCGGCAGCTGCCAGAGCGATCGCGGCGTTCTCGACGCTTCTCATTGACTTCGAGCGGACCAAGCTGCTAGGAACTTACGTGTCCCTCTGATGCCTTAGCTAAGGCATTCCCCTTGTCCCCTCGCAACAAGGACGTTCCTGGAGCCTGAGAAATTCCGAAGCGCGTCGTCAGGCGGCGACCAATCCAACCTTCACGAGGAACAGTGCAAATATGTTTAGCTGCCCGGCGCAGTCTATCCCGCATTCATCAGAAAAGCGATGTTCCCGTGTAGCTGCAATTGTAACCGCAGCCCAATGGTTGGTTCTGTTTACGCTCGGCATAACCGCTCAGGCGCAGAATGCCTCTCCAACGCCAGCGCCCGCTACCTCCGCTGGGGGGTTGGAACAGCTGACGGTTACCGGCTACCTGATCCCGCGTGTTGGTGAAGGTCCGGAGCCGGTCGCTACTTTGAACCAGGAGTTCATTACGAAGCAGGCGTATCAAACAATCAATGATGTCCTCAATAACTATCCTGGCGGTCTGAGTGCCCAAAACACGCAAACCTTCACCGGAAACAGTAACTCAGCCGCTTCGTCGGCTTACAGCCTTAAAGAGCTGCCCGTCGGCGCAACGCTAGTCCTTATCGACGGATACCGGTTCCCCGACTACGCGATCGCGATCAACGCCGGCACGGTTCCTTTTGTCGATATCAACTCAATCCCTCTAGCGGCAGTCGACCGTATCGAAATTCTGAAAGATGGCGGCAGCGCCACCTACGGTGATGACGCGATTGCCGGCGTGATCAATATCATTACCAAGGAGGAGTACAACGGCGCCGATATTGTTAATTATTTCGGCGAGAGCCAGCGAGGCGATTACGAGATTTACCACCTGTCGATGACTGGAGGCCTATCTCAGAAAGGGAATTTCGGAAAGGTGAATATCGTCGCAACGTTCGACTATTACGATCAGTCACCGATCGATTCTAAAGACCGTTGGTGGTCCAATAATAGTGCCTTTTCAAGGCTATCACCAAATTACATAGACCAGCGAACCGTGTTTTTCACTCCGAACGGGAGTTACTTTGGCCTCACTAGCGGCAATGTCTATGTCCAAAATCCCGCCAGCAGCCATCCAGACTTACTTACGACCATTCCTCTCTCCGAGGCCACTAACCCATTGGACGAACAGTTGGCCGCCCGCGAAAGGCGTTACGGTGGCACGGTGAATGTCGATTACTACCCGTGGCATTGGCTCAAACTCTGGAGTAAGTTAATCGTTCAGCGGAACGAAGAAACGAGCGTAACTCCGAACCAGGGCTTCAGCTTCGGGGAGGTTTATTCTCCAAACATCGCAGCCTTCGGTACCCCGGAAATCGTCATCCCGGCGAGAAATCCCTTCAACCCGGCCGGCGAGAATCTGATCCCACTCTTCGGTCAGGCTTTGCCCGAGTTTGGTCCCTGGGAAACCACCACGATCGGCCGGAGCTTCCGTGAGGTGGCCGGCGCCACGATCTATCTGCCGTGGAACAACTGGTATGTCAGTGCTGCCGCTGTTTATGGTGAAAATGATGTTAGCCAACTGGTTGAAAACGGCGTCAAGACCCGAGAGCTACAGGAAGCTTTGAACGGCCAGCTCCCGCAACTACCGGGGATTTACTTCAATCCGTTCACGAACGATCTGGGTCATCCGAACGCGATCTTTTATCCGTATCTAAGGACGAGCCAGTATGAGGATAACCGCACCGACCTCGAGCAATACGTTTTGCAAGCCGGTGGTACGGTGTGGGCGCTCCCAAGCGGCGATTTAACCGCTGCGGGTGGCATGGAATATCGAGGGCAATCCTATATCCAGTCGAATGACGTAAACAGCCGCAATCTCAATATTACCTCAGCTGACTTTGCTGGTAAGCTCTTTAGCTCCCGTCGCTGGGTTCAAAGTGCGTATGGGGAATTGAGCATCCCGATTTTCGGGGATCGATGGTCCTGGCCCGGCTTGAGAGAGCTTCAGGTGATTCTCGATGAACGCCTCGATAATTACAGTCAATTTGGAAGCGCAGCGAAACCCAAAATCTCTATCCTCTACAAGCCGCTTAATGATATTGCGATTCGTCTGAGCTACTCAGAGGGCTTTATCGTGCCATCCCTGGGCCAGCTCTTTTCAGGGCAGTTTGGGCTCGCGGCGACTGTCTTCGATCCGGTTAAGCAGCAAAACGTCACCGTCGGGTTCGTCGAAGGCGGTAACCCCGCCCTGAAGCCGGAAAACACATACGGTTACCACGGCGAAATAGTCTGGACACCAGGATCGAAGAACGAGGATAGCTGGTGGCATTGGGCGAAAGGCTTTACTGCCTACCTCGACTGGTATCAGGTCGAGATTCGTGGGTTGATCGTCATTCCAAATGTTCAAACCCTAGTGGAAGCCAATCTCCCGGGGTCGGTGACGCGCGCGCCGAACGGCACTCTCACCGGAATTCTGGCTACCTTTACGAACCTCGGTAACCTGCTGACCGATGGTATCGAGTTTGGCGCAAGCTATGTCACTAAGGAGTACAATTGGGGCAAACTCGAATTCGATTTCAACGGCGCTTACGTCTATAACCTTTCGGTTAAGCAGTTGTTAAGGGAGCCTAACGGGTTTGCCCAGTTCCTGGTAACGGACGCCACCGATATTTCTGGAATTACCGGCCCAGACTTCAAATTCGTGACCAGCATCTTCTACTCGAAACACGTGTTCGGAAATGACCTGTTCCGCACTGGTTTCACTCTGAACTACCAAAGCTCGGAGCTCGACCAGTCTAACAGCCTGCACAATACGGTCCCGCCCACCGACGCCAACCTGACTCCTCCGGGCTATGTTCACCTGATCGGCGATTGGACCACACTGGATTGGCAGATCTCCTATGAGTTCGGGCCGGCGGCTGAGATCACTCCGGAAACCCCAAGACCCGGGTATACCAAGGAAGGCAAACGGATCGTCGGTGAAAAAGCCATCGCGCCCGCGCCTGAAGGTCATGGTTGGAGTTGGCGCCGCTTGCTGAATAACACCACCTTTACCTTCGGTATTAAAAACCTCTGTGACACCCGTCCGCCGCTTGCGATCGACGGCACCAGCGGCTACCAAGGTTACGATACCTTGACAGCGAATCCGATCCAACGCTTCTTCTACGGCCAGATTGAGAAGAAGTTCTAAATCTTTTCAGCGTTGCGTCGAGAGAGGGTCGTGACTCTGAGGGCTTGCGAAATTCAGACTTACTGATTACTCAGGTAGTTGCGCCGCCAACTGGTCGAACCGCGGATCTTTCCGAATCGGATCAAAAAACGGCGAGCCCAAGTCCCCTTTATTCAGACCGGACGGTTCTTTGGCTAATATAGCCCACTCCCGGAAGGCTAAATCTGGTTCGTTTGTCCAAGTATAGACTATGGCCAGCTCCCAGAGAATAAAAGGTCCTTCCACAGCGTCTTTGGAAATCGGCCGTAGTTCCACAGCCCTGGTCGCTTCCTCAATGGCCTCTTGTTTGAGACCCAGATATGCATCGAGCTCCCCGAGCACACTCAATAACTCCACGTCGTCAGGATACGCTGCGACGCGTTGTGCCAGCTCCTCACGCGCAGCCGCAAATCCAGCTTCCATTTTTGGACGCTTACCCTGCAGCGCGGCCAACCAGATCTCCCCGCACTGGCGTGGAATTGACACTTTCACTCGGCCGCCGACAAGAAGATTTTCGGCCGAGCTCTCATCCAGAATTTGTTTCGCGGCTGTCCAGTCCTTGTACCAGACAGCAGGCCAAAAGCGATATGAAACGAAAGGGGCCTTAGACGGCTCCGCAAAAAACGCCGGATCGACCTCGTTCAGCCGGCCAAGGATTTGCTGCGACTCCCCATAACGACCTCGCAGGTGATAGTTGTCGGCCAACTCATAAATGATGTCGGGGTTTCGTGGGTCCAAACTGTAGGCCTTTTCGAAGACCTCAGTTGCCTCATCCCAACGGCCCCGCCGTTCATCAATTCTGGCAGCAAGCCAAAGCGCCTCGGGACTATTCGGGAGAGCTCTCTGAGCGAGCTCTATTTGAACGCTGGCTCGCTCATAGTTTCGGGTGCAATAAAGATGATAAGCTAACGCCAAATGAGCCTCAGGGCTGTCCGGCCCCAGACGAAGGGCCTCGTTAACGGCCGCATCAGCGAGTGCGCGTCTCTCGGGTGTCCTGTCGATCGGGAAGAGATGGAGATCATCATGAGCTCTCGCCAGTATGCAATATGCCAAGGTGAATTTCGGGTCCTTTTGAGTTGCTTCTACTAGCAATTTGATCGCCTTTGCCAGATCACCAGGCTTGCTACCGCCCTGCCGATCCGAAACCAACGCTTTGGCCTGAATGTAAAGATCATAGGCTTCAAGATTCGTCGTTGGCCTCTGGGCAATGTTTTTCTGCTCTTGTGGGGAGAGGCTCGCACTCAGCTTTAAGGCGACGGCCTGGGCAATCTCGCTTTGGATAGCGAAGATATCCGCCAAGTCTCGTTGGTAACTCTCCGACCAGAGAGTCTCGTCGGTTCGAGCGTCAATCAGTTCGGTGGTGATCCGGACCCGATTGCTATCCCGTCGCACCGTGCCCTCGACCAGATGTGCCACACCGAGAGCAGCGGCAATCGCGCGCACGTCGCGATTGCTGCGATCCCGATACACCATTACCGAGGTCCTGCTGATCACTTTCAGTTGGGACAGCTTGGCGAGTTTCGACAGAATCTCGTCCTGAACTCCATCGGCAAAGTAGGTATCGCTTTTATTCTCGCTCAAGCTTTCGAAGGGCAGCACCGCGATACTCTTTTCTGGCACCGCAATCGGGATTGATGAAGTCGCCGCGGACTTGACCGATGGCTGGTTGATTCTCAAGAAGCCATTCACCGCAAGGATCACTAGCCCGGCAATCAAGAGCCCGGCTACTAACCAGGCGAGACGGTTTGCCCGGGATGATATGAACAGCGCTTTAAACGCCTGCTGAAATTTGCCGTTTTTCTGAAGTGCAGTCCATCGCCCGACCGAGCTTGCTTCCAAGTCTTGCGCTGTAACGGAGCGCCCCGCGTCGACAGCAGCCGCGACCGCCTGGATGGCCTTGAGAAGCTCAGCCGGACTTTGGATCCGCTGAGCCGGATCTTTCTCCAACAGTAGCTGAAGAAGAACCAAAAGCGGCTGGGGAAGATCCTTCAACTGTTCGAGCGGTAAGGGACCGGGCTGTTGCTGGTCCATCACTCCAGAAGCTGAACCGCTGAATGGCACGTGGCCAGCGAGCATCACCGACAGGGTCACGCCCAGCGAATAAAGGTCTGAGCGGATATCCAGGCCCAACCCGGCAAATTGCTCCGGACTGGCAAACGTCCCCGTTGTCGAAATCGCAGATTGAGATCCGGGTTCAGCAACATCCTTGGCTAACCCAAGGTCGATGATTTTGGCGGTTACACGGCCATCGTCCTTCAACCTCACCACAATGTTAGTCGGTTTGATATCCCGATGGACGAGCTTCTGTTCGTGGAGCGCTTCTAACCCGGCAGCGACCTGAGAGGCGATTTCCAGCGCGAGTTCAACCTCCAGGCGGCCGGTTCGCTTGACCAGGCTCTCCA
>Ga0307479_10006511_pt1 | contig 10725 bp, 8 predicted proteins | sample atmos_gasesECM4C_FD_203743 | JGI IMG/M metagenome (GOLD analysis project Ga0307479, IMG submission 203743) | Hardwood forest soil microbial communities from Morgan-Monroe State Forest, Indiana, United States - atmos_gasesECM4C_515 | ecosystem: Environmental > Terrestrial > Soil > Temperate...
CGGGCATCGCCGCCGCGATGGGACAGGTTACGAACGAGAAGAAAGTGTTCCACATCGTGCCGGGCGGCCATACCGACACGATCACCGGCGTCGACTGCCATTGGAACGTGTTCCGGGTCTGCAACGACACGACCATGGACACCCAGGCGATCACGCCCGAGCTGGTGAAGCGCTTCGGCAAGAAATGGTTCTTCATCTCGCCCGACTATGCCTATGGGCACTCGCTGCAGGACGGCTTCATCAAGGCGCTGAAGAAGCTCGGCGGCACCTATGACGGCGACTACCTGCCGATCAACAACCAGGATTTCTCGGCCACCCTGATCAAGGCCAAGGGCTACAAGCCCGACGTGCTGCTCAACAACATGGGCGGCCTCACGCAGATCAACTGCATGAAGCAAATCGTCCAATTCGGCATACAGAAGGACATGGCACTCGGCGGCGCCCTCTTCGAGTTCGAGACCGTGAAGGCGCTGCAGCCGGAGGCCCAGGCGGGGTGGTGGGTGATGGAATGGTGGTGGGACCAACCCAAGGTGCCGGAGGTCGGCAAGTTCGTCTCCGATTACCGCGCGGCCACCAAGAAGACGCCCTCGGCGCGCGACTGGTTCGGCTACGTATCCATGCACACGGTGCGCGTCGCGGCGGAGAAGGCCAAATCGCTCGAAGGGCCGAAACTGGCGAAGACCATGGAAGACATGGAGCTGCCCCCGGACGTGGCGCTGCAGGCGGGCAAGGTGCGCTATCGCGCCGGCGACCACGAGCTGATGCCATCGGTGTTCGTGGGCCAGGTACATCCGCCCAAGGCCGGGCCGGAAGACGTGTTCACCATCGAGGCGGCGATTCCGGGCGACGAAGCCGCGGGACCGGTCGAGGACACCGGCTGCAAGATGGTGCATCCGGCCTGAGCGGCCGGTGACATCCGTTCCGCCGGCGCGCAGCCCAGGGCACGCTCCGGCGGCTACGGGTGGCGGTTGATCGGACCCCGCAAGAGGCGTCCCGATGCTCACCCTCATCCTCTACAACGTCACCAACGGGCTGATGCTCGGCGCGTTTTACGTGCTGATGGCGCTCGGCCTGTCGCTGATTCTCAATCTCAGCAATGTCATCAATTTCGCGCACGGGAATTTCCTGGCGCTCGGCGCCTATATGGCCCTCGAGCTCACGAAGGTGATGGGTTTCTGGGGTGCGTTCCTGATCGCGCCGCTGCTGACGGCGCTGGTCGGCGCCGCGGTCGAGCTGCTGATGCGCTTCGTCTATCGGCGCGACCCCGTCTACAGCCTGCTGCTGACCTTCGGACTCGCCTTCGTCATGCAGGGACTCATGCTCTGGTGGTGGGGCCCGACGCCACAGGAGATGCACATGGTGCCGGCCTTGGAAGCGCCGGTGAGCCCCGACCTGTTCTTCATTACGTGGTATCGGGTGTTCATGGTGGGCATCGTCATTGTTGCCGTGATCGGCATCTTCGCGTTCCTGCGCTACACCCGGGTGGGATTGCGCATCCGGGCCGGAACCCTCGATCTCGACACCGTGGCGGCGCTCGGCGTCAACGTGAAGCTGCTCCGCACCGTCAACTTCACGGTGGGCTGCCTGCTCGCGGGGCTGAGCGGCGTGCTCGCCACCGGGGCGATCGGGATCAACCCCAACATGGGCGATGATCTGCTGATGCCCAGCTTCATCGCCATCATCATCGGGGGAGTCGGCAGCCTGACCGGGACGCTGTTCGGCGGATTGCTGATCGGCGTAACAGCGGCGCTCACGGCAGCGGTCTACCCGGCTGCCAGCGAGGTGGTGATCTTCGTGATGCTGGTCCTTGTGCTGCTGATCCGGCCACGCGGCCTGATGGGCGAGGAAGGGATGCTGTCGTGAGCAGCACGGCCACCGTTACCGCGGCGGCGCAGCAACCCGCACCGAGGCGCTGGCTGCCGCTGGCGGCGGTTTGGCTGGCGCTGATCACTACCCCCGTCTGGTTCCCGCTGCTCGGTGGCTATACCGCGCTCGCCGGCAGCGTGCTGGTGTTCGGCCTCGCGGCCATGGGGCTCAATCTGCTGCTGGGATTTACCGGCGTCTTGAGTTTCGGTCATGCCGCCTATTTCGGGCTGGGCGCTTATGGCGCAGGGCTCACGCTCAAATACGTGGCGCCCAGCACGCCGCTCGCCATACTCGCCGGAACCTTGCTCGGTGGATTGGCGGGAACGCTCTTCGGCATGCTGATCGTGCGCCGGCGCGGCGTTTATTTCGCCATGTGCACCATCGCGTTCGGGCAAATCTTCTACTACATCGCCTACAAATGGAACGACTTCACCGGCGGCTTCGACGGCTTGCGCGGCTTCCATCGCGAGCCGATCGGACTCGGAGCCCTCAGTCTCGATATCACGGACGGAACCCGTTTCTACTACTTCACGCTCCTCATTTTCACCGGCGCGGTGGCGCTGATGGGCCTGCTGCTGCGCTCTCCTTTCGGGCGCACCCTTCGCGCGATCCGCGAGAACGAGCGCCGCGCGCGCTTCCTCGGCATTCCCATCGAGCGGCATATCTGGCTCTCGTTCTCGATCTCCTGCTTCTTCACTGCGCTCGCCGGCACGCTTTATGCGCTCCTCAATAACTTCGCGGATCCGCTCGCGCTGCACTATTCGCTCTCGGGTTTCTTCGTGATCATGGCGGTGCTGGGCGGCATGCGATCGTTCTGGGGACCCTTGCTGGGCGCGGCAGTGTTCGTGGTACTGCGGGATTTCCTCTCCTCCTGGACCGTGAACAATTGGATGGCCTTCCTGGGGGCCGTGTTCATGTTGTCGGTGCTCTTCTTCCCGCGGGGCATGCTGGGCATGCTGAAGCGGCGAGGCGTCGAATGACCATGCTTCAGGTGCAAAACGCCTCCAAGAATTTCGGCAGCCTGGTCGCGGTGCAGAACGTCTCCCTGCTCGTCCAGCCGGGCGAGCTCAGGGCGATCATCGGCCCCAACGGCGCCGGCAAGACCACCTTCTTCAACTTGATCAGCGGATATCTCGCGCCCAGCGCGGGCACGATCGTGTTCGACGGACAAGACGTGACCAGGGTCCCGGCCCACCGCCGGGTCGGGCTCGGCATGGCGCGTACCTTTCAAGTCACCGAGATTTTTCCCGAGCTCACGGTGCGCGAGAACGTGCTGAGCGCGGCCGAGGTGGCGGCGGGGCAACGCTTGCGCATGTGGAGCGCGCGGGCGGACGCTGAGCGCGCCGACCGGGTCGTCTCGGAGATGTTGGCGCTGGTCGGACTCGCCTCGAAGGCGAACCGGTTGGTCGGCGAACTCTCGCACGGCGACCAGCGGGCGACGGAGATCGCCATGGCTCTGGCGCTTCGGCCGAAGCTTCTCCTGCTGGACGAACCGACAGCCGGCATGGGCGACCAGGAAACCTACGAGATCACCGGGCTGATCCGCCGGCTGCATCGTGACAATAAATTCACCATCGTGCTGATCGAGCACGACATGCGCGTGGTGTTCCATCTGGCCGATCGGATCACCGTGCTCGATCAGGGTCGGCTGCTGGCGGAAGGCACGCCCGGCGAGATCGCGGCTTCCGCGGCAGTCCAGGCGGCCTATCTCGGCGAGGCCGCATGAAGCCCCTAGAAGCAGCGGGCGTGCACAGCTTCTATGGCAAGAGCCACATCCTGCACGGCGTCGGCCTCGAGGTGAATGAAGGCGAGATCGTCACTCTGCTCGGCCGCAATGGCGCCGGCAAGACCACCACGCTCCGCAGCATCATGGGTCTGACGCCGCCGCGCGAAGGCAGCGTCAAGATTTTTGGGCAGGAGGCGAGCCGCATGCCCACCTTCCAAATCGCCGGGCTCGGCGTCGGCTACGTGCCGGAGGGGCGGAAGATCTTCGCCAATCTTTCGGTGGAGGAGAACCTGAAGGTCCCCCTGGTCCGTCCGGGTTCCTGGACGATCGAGCGGGTGTTCAAGACCTTTCCGCGGCTCGCGGAGCGTCGGACCAACAAGGGAAGACAGCTCTCCGGTGGCGAGCAGGAGATGCTGTCGATAGCGCGCGCGCTGGTGCTCAACCCCAAGCTCCTGTTGCTGGACGAGCCGAGCCAGGGCTTGGCGCCCCTGATCGTCAAGGAGGTCTTCCGGATCATAGGATTGATGCGCGCGGAGGGCATCGCGGTGCTGCTGGTCGAGCAGAACGTCCGAGTGAGCCTTGCGATCGCCGATCGCGCCTATGTGCTCGACCACGGAGAGATCGTCTACCGCGGCAGCGCAAAGGAGCTCGCCGCCGACGAGGAGCGCGTACAGGCCCTGGCTGGAGCCAGCGCCGCGAAATGGTCGCACGAGGAGCGGCCTCCCGCGCCTGCGTAAGAAGGGCGCGACTCGGCTCCCGAGTCGCGGTCGAGTCGCGCCTCAAACCGTGCCTTCGCCTAGAAAAGCGGCAGACCTAGTCGGGCGGAAATGACGCTGGGCAATTCAACGCACGCGTGAGCGACTCGTGTCATCGCGAGGGGTCCATCGCGCACCCACTCGACTCCTCACCGCGGCATCCACAGCCTTCGACTCGTTGGATCGCTAAGCACATTTCGAGTGCTGGCATGCGGCTGCTCACTGGACCTTGTGGTCAGCCCACCGCCACCCCATCGTTGTTTGGAGTGTGGTTGTTGGGTCACAGTACGGAGGTAATAAACCAGTCTGCCTTTGTAACACCTTGAGATTGCCACTTTTCGTGACGATTATATGAACTTCGGTCACCGGCGAGGCCTTGAGCTCGTCGAGCTCGCGGCCACGCCTGAGAGACCAAAAAGGTTCTTCGCCGGCGAAGTTGGTGGAAACCGGGTCGAGGGCAAAATGGGTCTTTGCGCGCGAGCTCAGCTCTATGGGCTGCACGATTGGACCAGGGCGAGGTGTGGGGTTTCTACCCCGGCCGACCACGTGGGGCCTGCGCCGAAGATGGCGCACAGACGTCACGAATCGCCCCCGGAGTTCGCGGCACACGGCTTGCAACGCATCCCCGGTTGGCGCGTTCGATGGCATGCCCTCGCCTGGGGCGCCGTGGAGGTGGTGCAGAAAAAGGTCTTTCCGGGCGCACCGGCAGCAACGGGCGCGGGGTGGCGGGGAGCCAAGGTGCGAGTCTGGCAGTACGTGAAATTTCTTACATCAAAGGAAATCTTCGGTCTGGTCTTTCGTTTTATTTTAAGAGTGGGTTAAGTGGGCTGGTCTAGAATCATCGTTAATGCCAAGTAAAGCTCCTGGCATGGATCGGCCAGAACGGCGAGGTAGGTCATGAACGCGCACGACGAACTCTCGAGTCTCTTTGCTCGCCTCTACGAGAGCGAGAAAGAAACTGAGATCTCCCTTGAGGACTACCTCAAGGCTTGCGCGCGCGAGCCGATGGCATACGCCAGCGCGGCGGAGCGCATGCTGGCTGCGATCGGCGAGCCGCAGCTCATCGACACGAGCCAGGAGACGCGGCTCGGGCGGATCTTCATGAACCGGACGATCCGGGTCTACCCGGCGTTCCAGGATTTCTACGGAATGGAAGAGACGATCGAGCGGATCGTCGGCTTTCTCCGGCATGCGGCGCAAGGGCTCGAGGAGCGCAAGCAGGTGCTCTATCTGCTGGGCCCGGTCGGCGGCGGCAAATCATCGCTCGCCGAGCGGCTCAAGCTCCTGATGGAGCGCATGCCCATCTACGTCTTGAAGGCGGGCAAGGAGATGAGCCCGATCTTCGAGAGCCCGCTCGGCTTGTTCGACCTCGAGCGCATGGGCGACCTTTTGGAGCGGCGCTACAGGATACCGACGCGCCGGCTCACCGGGCTGACGTCGCCTTGGGCCTTGAAGCGCCTCGACGAGTTCGGTGGCGACATCAACAAGTTCAGCGTGGTGAAGATCCACCCCTCGCGGCTGCGGCAGATCTGCATCGCGAAGACCGAGCCCGGTGACGAGAACAACCAAGACATATCGAGCCTGGTCGGAAAGGTCGACATCCGCAAGCTCGAGTTCTTCAGCCAGAACGACGCCGACGCCTACTCCTTCTCGGGGGGTCTCAACCGGACCAGCCAGGGCATTCTCGAGTTCGTCGAGATGTTCAAGGCGCCGATCAAGATGCTGCATCCGCTCCTGACCGCGACCCAGGAGAACAACTACATCGGCTCCGAGAACATCGGCGCGATCCCCTTCAATGGCATCGTGCTCGCGCACTCCAACGAGGCGGAGTGGCAGGCCTTCAAGAACAACCGCAACAACGAGGCCTTCATCGACCGCATCTGCGTCATCAAGGTGCCCTACTGTGTGCGCGTCGCCGAGGAAGCCAAGATTTACCAGAAGCTGCTCACGAACAGCGAGCTCGCCAGCGCGCCCTGCGCGCCGGGAACTCTCGACATGCTCGCCAAGTTCTGCGTGCTCTCGCGCCTGAGGGCGCACGAGAACTCGAATCTCTACTCCAAGATGCGCGCCTATGACGGCGAGAGCCTCAAGGACAGCGATCCCCGCGCGCGCACCGTGCAGGAATACCGCGACGCCGCCGGAGTCGATGAGGGTATGGACGGCCTCTCCACCCGCTTCGCCTTCAAGTCGCTGTCGAACACCTTCAACTTCGACACCCAGGAGGTTGCGGCCGATCCCGTGCATCTCATGTACGTGATCGAGCAATCGGTCCGGCGCGAGCAGTTCCCGGAGGACACCGAGAAGAAGCTCCTGAGCTTCATCAAAGGCGAGCTGGCGCCGCGCTACGCCGAGTTCATCGGCAACGAGATCCAGAAAGCTTACCTGGAGTCTTATGGCGATTACGGCCAGAACCTGTTCGACCGCTACGTCGCCTACGCCGACGCCTGGATCGAGGACCAGGACTATAAGGACCCCGACACCGGGCAGCTGATGGACCGCGAGATCCTGAACCAGGAGCTCTCGAAGATCGAGAAACCCGCGGGCATCGCCAATCCCAAGGACTTCCGCAACGAGGTGGTGAAGTTCGCGCTGCGCGCGCGCGCCGCGAACGCCGGCAAGAATCCTTCATGGACGTCGTATGAGAAGCTTCGCGAGGTCATCGAGAAGCGCATGTTCTCGCAAGTCGAGGATCTGCTACCGGTGATCAGCTTCAGCTCCAAGCGGGATTCCGATACCGAGAAGAAGCACAGCGACTTCGTCGAACGCATGACCTCGCGTGGCTACACGCCGCGCCAGGTGCGGCGCCTCGTCGAATGGTACATGCGTGTCAACAAGGCTGGGTAACGCGTCCTGGAGTTCAATGGGCAAATGAACATCATCGACCGCCGTCCCAATCCTAAAGGCAAGAGCCTGCCGAACCGGCAGCGTTTCCTTGAGCGTGCCAAGCACGAGATCAAGGATGCGATGACGGAGGCGCTGAAGCGCCGCAAGGTCGGCCAGAACGCCAGCGGCGAGAAGGTCAGCATTCCCGGCCACCGGATCAACGAGCCGAGCTTCCACAAGGCTTCGCAAGGCGGCATGCGCGACTACGTCGTGCCCGGCAACAAGGAGTTCGTGGTCGGCGATCGGATCAAGCGGCCGCCGAGCGGCGATGCCGCGCGCGGCGGAGAGGCGAGCCCGGAGGACGGCGGCGAGCAGGATTCATTCGAGTTCGTGCTGTCGAAGGAGGAGTTCCTCAACCTCTTCTTCGACGATCTCGAGCTGCCGGATCTCGTCAAGACAAAGATCACCGACCAGGAGTCGACGCAGCCGGTCCGCGCGGGCTTCTCCGTCAACGGCAATCCGTCGGCACTCAACGTGAAGCGCACCATGCGGAACAGCTTCGCGCGGCGCATTTCGCTGAGCCGACCGACGCTGCGCGAGATCGCAGCGCTCGAACTGCAGGTGCAAGCGGCGTTCGACGCGGACGATCCCGAGGGTGCCGAACAGACCAAGCTCGAGCTGGAGGCCGCGCTCCGCAAGACCCGCCGCGTGCCCTATATCGATCCGGTCGACGTCCGCTACAATCGCTTCGAGCGGACGCCCAAGCCCAACACCCAGGCGGTCATGTTCTGCCTGATGGACGTGTCGGGCTCCATGACCGAGCAGATGAAGGACCTCGCGAAGCGGTTCTTCATGCTGTTGCACGTGTTCCTGACGCGCCGCTACAAGCACGTGGACATCGTGTTCATCCGCCACACATCGAGCGCGCAGGAAGTGGACGAGGAGACCTTCTTCCATAGCCGCGAGACCGGCGGCACCATCGTCTCAACCGCCCTCGAGGAAATGATGCGCGTGGTCCGCGCCCGCTATAATCCCGAGAACTGGAACATCTACGCGGCCCAGGCCTCGGACGGCGACAACTACACCGAGGACAGCGACCGCTGCGCCTCGCTGATGGGGAACGAGATCCTGCCGATCAGCCAGTACTTCGCCTATATCGAGGTGGGCGCCGAGGCGACGCTGCGGCACGGCTATCCGAGCGCGCCGACCGACCTCTGGCGGACCTACGACGCGATAAGCGCGCAGCACCAGAATTTCGCCATGCGCAAGGTGGCGGATCCCGGACAGATCTTCCCCGTCTTCCACGAGCTCTTCTCCAGGCAACGGGAACGTGCCGCATGACCGGTGCCGTCGACGTTATCGAGCGCAAGCCTTTATTCGAAGGAGCCGAGTGGGACTTCGACAAGATTCGGCGCGTGCATGACGTGATCGAGGAGATCGCGGTCAAGGAACTGGGCCTCGACATCTATCCCAACCAGATCGAGGTGATCACCTCCGAGCAGATGCTCGACGCCTATGCATCGGTGGGATTGCCGCTGATGTACCGGCATTGGAGCTTCGGCAAGCGATTTGCCCGCGAGGAAGCGCTCTATCGGCACGGCCTGCAAGGTCTCGCCTACGAGATCGTCATCAACTCGAGCCCCTGCATCAGCTACATCATGGAGGAGAACTCCATGGCGATGCAGACATTGGTGATCGCCCATGCCGCCTTCGGACACAATCACTTCTTCAAGAACAACTACCTGTTCCGGCAGTGGACGGACGCCGACGGCATCCTGGATTATCTCACTTTCGCCCGCGACTTCGTCGCGCGCTGCGAGGACGCCCACGGCGTCACCGAAGTCGAGCGCGTGCTGGACGCCGCGCATGCCCTGATGAACCATGGCGTCCACCGCTATTCGCGGCGCGCCAAGGACAATCTTGCGGACGAGCGCCGGCGCGCGGAGGAACGCCGCCTGCACGACGAGCGCACCTACGACGACCTTTGGGAGCGTGTGGTACCGAAGCGCCAGACCGAGGACATCGATGCCGCCCAGCTCGAGAAAGAGCGGGCGGAGACCCGCCGCAAGCTCGGCCTGCCCGAGGAGAACCTGCTCTATTTCCTGGAGAAGCGCGCGCCGCGCCTACAAGGCTGGCAGCGCGAACTCGTCCGGATCGCCCGCCACATCAGCCAGTACTTCTATCCGCAGAAGCAGACGCGGATGATGAACGAGGGCTGCGCCACCTTCGTCCACTACGAGATCCTCAATCGCTTGCACGAGCGCGGTCTGGTCACCGACGGCGCCTTCCTCGAGGCGATGCACTCGCACACCAACGTCATCTTCCAGCCCGAGTTCGACGACCGCCGCTACAACGGCATCAATCCCTACGCCCTCGGCTTCGCGATGATGCAGGACGTGAAGCGCATCTGCACCGAGCCGACGGACGAGGACCGCGAATGGTTCCCGGAGATGGCCGGTAACGGCGACCCCTTCGGGACGCTGCGCGAGGCGTGGGCCAATTATCGGGATGAGAGCTTCGTGCTGCAGTTCCTGAGCCCGAAGCTCATGCGCTCGTTCCGGCTGTTCAAGGTGCTGGACGAGGCGAGCCAGGACGCGCTGGTGGTGGATGCGATCCACGACGAGCGCGGCTATCGCGAGCTCAGGAGCGCGCTGGCGCGTCACTACGACCTCGCCCGCCAGGAGCCGGATATCCAGATCGTCGATCTGGATCTCGCCGGCGACCGCCGGCTGATCCTTCGCCACATCGTGCACGACGGCGTGCTGCTCGACGAGCCCACCTGCAAGGCGGTGCTGGAACACCTCTCGACGCTCTGGCATTACGGCCTCGCCCTCGAGGAGACCGATGCCGCCACGGATAAGGTCCTCAAGACCCACGAGGTCGCGGCGCGAAGCCACTGAGGCGAGTTGTCTCTCCGACGAAGCCGTCAAGAAGCGGGGATCGGCCTCACCGTTTCAGCTCGATCACCGGACCGCAGCGCCGCCCACCGCCGGCGCTGAGACAGTCCTGCTCCTTGTTGAAGTCGTGAAACTCGATCAGCAGCTCGCTCAAGGCGATCGTGGTGAGGATCGCGATGATGATGAGGAGATAGCGGGTAGTCATCGGCTCGCACGCTAGCGGGCTCGGTCGATTGACACAAGCGGCCGCCCTCGGTTGCACGTCCAATTACATACGGTAGGGTGCCGGCGTCATGGCCTCACCGGATATTGCCTCCTGGCGATCGCGGCTGCCGGTCGCGGAAGCGGCACCGCGCGTCGTCGCTGCGTTGGCCGAGCACGGCGCCGCGGTGCTGGAGGCGCCGCCCGGTGCCGGCAAGACGACCCTCATCCCGCTCGTGTTGCTCGAGGCTCCATGGCTGGAGCACCGCCGCATCCTCATGCTCGAACCGCGGCGGCTCGCCGCCCGCGCGGCCGCGCGGCGCATGGCAACGATGCTCGGCGAGCGCGTCGGCGAAACCGTGGGATATCGCACGCGGCTCGATACCAAGGTTGGACCCGGCACGCGGCTTGAAGTGGTGACGGAGGGAATCCTCATCCGCGCCCTGCAAGCGGACCC
>Ga0307479_10006512_pt1 | contig 10725 bp, 13 predicted proteins | sample atmos_gasesECM4C_FD_203743 | JGI IMG/M metagenome (GOLD analysis project Ga0307479, IMG submission 203743) | Hardwood forest soil microbial communities from Morgan-Monroe State Forest, Indiana, United States - atmos_gasesECM4C_515 | ecosystem: Environmental > Terrestrial > Soil > Temperate...
TCCCAAGCCGCGAACCTGACAAAGGAGAAACGAAATGAAAATCAAAGTGACCAGCGTATACGTGGACGACCAGGACAAGGCCCTGCGCTTCTATATGGAGGTACTCGGCTTTGCAAAGAAGACGGACTTTTCGCAGGGGCCATATCGCTGGCTGACCGTGGCCTCGCCCGAGGAGCCGGACGGCACTGAGCTGCAGCTGGCAATGAACAACAACCCCACGGCCAAAGCGTATCAGCAGGCGATGTTTCAACAGGGCCAGCCCGCGGCCATGTTCTTCACCGACGACGTGCAGGCCGATTACGAGCGTATGAAAGCGCGCGGCGCCGAGTTCACCATGCCACCAAAGGACGTGACGGCCTCCAAGATCGCCATGCTGAACGACACTTGCGGCAACCTTATTCAGCTCACCCAACTGGCACGCTATTAAAGGCGGCCGTTCAATCAACACTAACGAAAAGGGGAAGACAAGGAGACGAAGATGATGATGACCGATCGCGAGCAGTACGCGCCGGGTCCGGCCAGCGGGGCGCAAGTACGGAAGGGCGGAGAAAAGTGGACGCTCATTCTCGCCAGAGAACTGCGCCACTCGCCGGAAAAAGTCTGGCAGGCGCTTACCGATCCGGCGCATCTGCGCGAGTGGGCTCCCTTTGAAGCGGATGGGAGCCTGGGTACGGTTGGAACGGTGAAACTCACCTGGATGGGAACGCCCAAGCCGCGGGAAACAAAAGTGACGCGAGCCGACGCTCCCAAGGTGCTTGAGTACAACGATACCCGGTGGGAACTCGAAGCCTTTGCTGGCGGCACGCGCCTCACGCTGTGGCACAACATCGATCGTCGCTTCATTTCGTGGGGCGCCGCCGGGTGGCACATTTGTTTCGATGTTCTGGATCGCCTACTCCACGGAACTCCCATAGGCCGCATCGTTGGTGGTGAGGCGATGAAGTTCGGCGGCTGGCAGCGGCTGAACGCGGAGTACGCCAAGCAGTTCGGTATTGAAGCGCCCAGCTGGCCGCCCAAGGCGGCTAAAAATTCATGAATTGAGGTGGATCGCAAAACCATGCAAAAACCAATCATGAACCAAGGCACCAAACGTTGGATTTTTCGCTGGATTCACATCATCTTCAGCATTCCGATACTCGGTTATATTTATAGTCCGTTTGAAAAACTTCCAAACTATGCCCCCGTAACCCGGTTTGTCTTCCTTCCTGTAATGGTCCTTACGGGATTGTGGATGTGGAAAGGCCATGTCTTTCGACGACTCATTTCGAAAAGATCGGCCCAACAAGATGCTGCAGTTAGCTCATAGCCGGCCTCGTGGATGAAACCATGTCAAACGTAACCCTTTCAAGAAGACAACGCGAAGAAATACTTAGAGCATTGCAAGCCCGTTTTGAGAAAAACATGAACCGCCATAAAGGTCTTGAGTGGGCTAAAGTACAAGCAAGGCTGGAAGCTAATGCTGAAAAACTGTGGTCACTCAATGAGATGGAACGAACTGGCGGTGAACCGGATGTTGTTGGTCATAATAAGAAGACGGGCGAATACATTTTTTATGATTGTTCAGCGGAAAGTCCTAAAGGCCGCAGAAGTTTTTGCTACGACCGCGAAGCGCTGAACTCAAGGAAAGAACATAAACCAGAAAATAATGCTCTTAATGCGGCGGCTGCCATGGGCATTGAGCTTCTAACGGAAGAACAATACCGCGAGTTGCAGAAACTTGGAAATTTCGACACGAAAACGTCCAGCTGGGTGAAAACGCCTTCTGATATCAGAAAACTCGGCGGCGCCCTCTTTGGTGATCGCCGCTACGACACGGTTTTTGTGTATCACAACGGTGCGGAATCTTACTATGCCGCTAGGGCGTTCCGCGGCTCGCTAAGGGTCTAAATTTGGACTTTGACTTTTGGCATTTCTCTTATTCTTGCTTGTGCTCCCGAGGAGCTTTAATTCTCCGGGAAACTTCGGTAAATTCCGGGGCGGACGTGACGTTCATCGGTTCTTGCGAATTAGAATTTGGGATACGTCCCGTCTGGCCCAAGGTTCGAAGACGATTTCCTCTGGGCTAGCCGATTTCGACGCGCGCCTTTATATCCGAGTACGCCGTATGGATGAGCCTGCTTAGCGCCGCGGCCTTTGACCGGCCCGCTTGCTGCTGGCTCGCCGGGCAAATCGTCATTTCATTGCTCGCCCTGACGTACAAAACGCCACATTCGTTCTCTCTTTCGTTCATTCTTTCGTCCGAATCACAATCTTGGTTCCCCTAACTCTTTTGTTCTCTGTCCATCACTTTCACTCTTTTGCATTCTTTTTCACTCTTGCAGAAATAAGTTCTGTATATTGCTACTTATACGAAAAATACCGGGGAGTGGGGTATACTACCTTCCTGCTATTCCCAAATTGGAACTCGTCCCTCTTTTTCTCTCCTCTGCTATCATCCCGCCGCACTCTTTCGGAGGTTCTATGACCCACCCCAGGAGCTTTCATGAGCTTTAGGCAACGCTTGCAGGACGTTCGTACCGGCTTCGAGCGCCCCTTCTGGGTCGCCAACATCAGCGAGATCTTTGAGCGCATTTCCTACTACGGTGCGTTCGCCTCGCTAGCGGTTTATCTGCAGGAGAAGCTGAACTTTTCCACCCAGCAAACCGGCACGCTCACGGGAATTTTTGGAGGAATGGTTTGGTTTCTGGCAATTTTCGGCGGTGCCGTTGCCGACCGGCTTGGTTTCCGCCGCGCGCTGGCTCTGGCCTATCTGATTCTGGCGGGCGCCTATTTCCTGATCGGCTCAATCGGCGCGCCGTGGCTCGCGCCGGTGCGGAACTCGGTTCCGCTGGTATATTTTGTCGGATTTTTGCTGATGCTTCCCGCGCTCGGCATTTCTATGGTGAAACCGAGCGTGGTCGGTACCATCGCGCGATGCTCCAAAGAAAATGTTCGCTCCGTCGGCTACTCCATCTACTACACCATGGTGAACATTGGGAGCGCTTCCGGCCCGTATATCGCTTCCTGGGCGCACAGGCACTTTGGCGTCGAGACCGTTTTTCGCTTCGCGGCAGCGAGCGTTTTTCTGATGTTTTTCGTGGTACTCGTTTTCTTCCGGGAACCGCCGCGCGATCCTTCATTACCGACACAATCCATCGTCAACACGCTTCACAATTTTGTAGTCGTCGCGAGCAATCCGCGGTTCATGCTCTTTCTGCTGATTTTCTCTGGCTACTGGGTTGTTTTCTGGCAGCAGTTCATTACCCTTCCCGGCTACGTTCATGGTTTCATCAATGCAAATGCCGACGTCGAGATGATCCTGATCACCGACGGACTCTCAGTAATTGCGCTGACACTGCTGCTGAATCATCTGATGCGGAAAATTCCCGCTTTTTCGGCCATTATTCTCGGCACTGTGATCACTTCTCTGTCGTGGATTGTGCTTGCCGTGCATCCGCGGGTCTGGACCTGCTTTCTGGCGATTTTTGTGCTGGCGATCGGCGAGATCATTCATCAGCCGCGCTACTACGAATATATTTCCCGACTGGCGCCGCACGATCAACAGGGCACCTATATGGGTTTTGCTTTCGTTCCCTTCGGGATCGGCTCGCTGGTCGGCGGCTGGTTCGGCGGACGCGTCATGCACCATTTCGCCGAAGTCACCAGGCAACCACAGTGGGCATGGTGGGTTTTCACCGGCGCGGGTCTGACTACCGCGCTGTTTTTGTTCTTATACGACCGCATCGTCAAGCCCAGCCAGGGCTCCGAATCATGACGAACGCGTCTGCATCTGCTCAAGGCGGTTTATTCCGGGTTTCAGGGTTTGTACTTGCAAACCCTGAGTTATTAAGGAGGTTTTACTGACCACTGACGGCTGAATACTGCCTTTGTCAGTTCAACATGCGGCGGAGAGAATCGAGCGCTTGCCGGGCCAGCGAATAGCGCGGCTCGATTTCGATCGCTTCCTGGAAGCAGCGCATGGCCTGCGAGTACATTTCTTTCCCCAGGTATGCGCGGCCCAGATTGTAGTGGGGGAAGTGGCGCGGCTCGTAGCGCTTGGCGTCAATCGCCTGCTGCAGCCAGGGAATCGCCTGATCGAAATTGCCCTGCTCGATCATGTACGCGCCAATGTCGTTGTAAGGATTGCCAAAATCGGGATCGATCTTGATAGCGCGCTGGCACTCCGCAATCGCGTCTTCTAGCTTGCCCTGGAAGTGATAGGTCCAGCCCAGAAAGGTATGCGCTTCAGCCGTGGGATGCAGCTCCAGCGACGAATGATAGAGTTCGACGGCACGATCGTAGTCGCCCTCCATCTGCGCTTGATAGGCGTCTTGCAGCACTTCCCATGCGTGCGTAAGGGTCTCCTGGTCCATGGGCCATTGTTACCATTGGGGACGCATGCTGCCTACGGTACGAAAGTTCCAGAGGTACGCAAAGCACAACCTGTCCTTCCTGGCGGTGGTACAGGTAAGCACTTATGCTGAAACCGGGAAAATCTGGGCAGGAATGCAGAAAAGTTGGAATTTGCTGCATCAAATGGAGAGAATGGGTAGTGCACGGAAAATGACTCAGCTCAGGAGAGAAATCGTGAACCGCACATTTGCCAGAACGGGCGCAATGCTCGCAACCGCCGCCCTCGGAGTTACCCTCGCCGGCGTAACGCTCGCGCAAACCAAAACAAGCAAGAAAGCGCCGGCAGGCAAGGACGCCGCCGCAGTCGCGCGTGGCAAGGAAGTGTTCCAGCAAAAATGTTCCACCTGCCACAACGACACCAGCGACGCAAAAAAAATCGGCCCGGGACTGAAGGGAATTGGAAAGCGCGGCACCTTCACGGTAAACAACAACAAAGTAACCGACGAATCCTTGAAAGCGTGGATCGAAAACGGCGATTCGCTGATGCCGCCATTCAAGGACGTGATTGACGACAATCAAATTAAAGACGTGATCGCCTACGTGAAAACTCTCTAAGAGAGATTCCTCACTTCGTTCGGAATCACGATTTGGTTTTTGGGGCGGCAACTGGAATAGCAGAAAAACCAAAAAACCGAAAAAATAAAAAAACGAAATCGAGAGAGCAGAAAATGAAACAGCCTCCGAAGTTTGCAAAGACTTCGGAGGCAGTTTTTTTCGATCGAATTTTCTGATCGTGACTTCCTTGCGGAAGTTTTTTCAGCGACCCCCTTGCGGGAACCGCAGTTACTTTAGGAGGCAACTTTAGAAAGTTACTTCAGAATCGCATCCTTCAGAGCCTTGGCCGGCCGCAAACGAACCACGGTCTTGGCCTTGATCTTGATGGCTTCGCCAGTTTGCGGATTGCGGCCCATGCGCGCCTTGCGGTGCGCCTTCACAACGCGGCCGATTCCTGGAATGACGAACTTGCCCGCGGAACCCTTGGCTTCTTTCACCGCAAGCTTGTGCAACTCTTCAAAAAAGAGCGCTGCCTGCTTCTTCGCTGTGCCGAGCTTTTCGGCGATGTGAGAAACGATCTTGGTCTTGCTGAGTGGCTTAGCTGCCATCTAGTCTGCCTATCCTCCTGTAGATTTCTTTCCGTCCCAGGAAACCCGGGCGGGCCACAAAATTTTTTCGTCTACCCCTGGAAATGAGCGAAAAAACTCGAGCCGAGGGGACTATAGCGAACACGGCAAGAGAACGCAAGTGCAATTGGGCGAAAAATGCAGGAAAAATGCAGTTTTTTATTAGCGCATGTGGAAATCACGGCTATTTTAGCGGTTTTTTTGGATGCGAGCGGTTGGAAAGGAACAGCGTGATATTCTTTCCAGCTTGCGGCGATTCGAAGCAAAAGACGGGCGAGCGATCGATGGGACGGCATGGAAAGAATTGGAAGAAAGAATCTCGGCAGCGGTGAGTCTGCGACGGCGAGCGGTGGCAGTGGGATTTCTGGATGCCGCGCCGGCTGGACTGGAAAAGTTCGAAGAGGAGCGAACCATCCGGCTGCAGTTTTTGGCGGCTGGCTGCGGCGGGAAAATCGTTCCACACGGTACCGGAGAATCATTTTAACTGTGCGGTGGGAGCGTATACGCACAATATTCCGTTGTCGCCGGCACGGGAAAAAGAAACGGAACAGACACTGAAGATGATGTTCGATCTTGGCTATGTGAAGCCGGAGGAGGTGGCGCAGATTCCGCGACTGGCGAAGACGCCGTTGGCGATTGCATGCGCTCCGCTGGGAGATGCGACATTCGAACCGGACCCGGTTTTGTTTGCGTGCAAGCCATCTGGATCCGATGCTGTTGAATGAAGCGGCGGGCCGTGCGGGGATCGGGAGCGGAGCGCCTGCGCTGGGGCGGCCGACGTGCATGGCGTTGCCGGCGAGTTTGCAGACTGGATCGATTTTGAGTCTGGGGTGCATGGGGAACCGCGTGTATACGGGACTGGGCGATGATGAAGTTTATTTTGTGGTGAGAGGTACTGATTTGGCGGCATTGGCGGATGCATGGCAGGTTATTAGCGGGGCGAATCGGGCTTTGCGGGATTATGCGGCGGGGCGGCGGGAGGAGTTGGCCAGCGCGAAACAGGTTGGACATGGAACAGGACTGGGATTGAGTATTTCGAAAGGCATTGTGGAAGCGCATGGCGGTCATTGAGCCTGGATGCGGAGTGCGAACATACGCGATTTGTGGTGACGCTGCCGAAGGCGGTGACCGCGGAGAAAGAACATGCGGTTACAGGATCGGTTGCCGGGTAGATTCTGCCGGAAAGAAAAGAAAAACAGCGGGATAAACCCGCTGCTACAAAAACCGGGGAATACGCCTAGGCTCCCAGATCGTTGGGATGGGAATTTGAGGGCGGATTGCGGATAGATTGGTTGGGTGAGATGCCGCAAAGTGGCCTCGCTGGATGGAAATTTCGGAAGCGAGGTTAGGACGATGAGCAAGCTGAAAATTGTGCCGATGGCATCGGAGATTGTGGAGCAGGTGCGAAAGACGATGAAGGCGCCCGGGTATGGCTTCCCGGCGCACCGTGAAGTGGCGGCGGGCAGAGCGCCGTGCAGACATTGCCTGAAGTTGATCCGGCCGAATGAAGAAGAATTGATTTTATTTACCTACGACGCGTTTGCAGGGCAGGGTGTGCCGCCGACGCCTGGGCCGGTGTACGTGCATGCGAAAGATTGCGAACCGTATTCGGGGAAAGAAGGGGTTCCAGCGGAATATCGCGGACAGCCACTGACTCTTGAAGCGTTTGGAGCGGAGCGAGTGCGGCTGGAGGAGAAGCGGGTGCATGGAAGTGGAGAGGAAGAGGCGTTGCGGGAATTGTTCGAACGGGATGAAACGGAGTATGTGCATGTGAGAAGCACTTCGGCGGGATGTTATTTGTTTCGGGCGGAGCGGGAGTGAGTGGACGAAAGGCGAAGAGTAAGGATAACGCGGAGACGCGGAGGACGCAGAGATGCGCGGAGAATTTATGTATCCGCCAGAGAAACACGCAGAGCTAAGGGAGAGCCCGGGCCAGGACACGGAGCGTACCAGCCAGATTTGACGGCGGGTAAGTGAAGGGCGAGTAGGAGAGAAAAAAAGCGGCAGCTGGGCTACCGCGCTCCAAAAGCGCCCGCAGAATTGACGTTAGAGGGTGGCCAGGTCCTGGTAGAAGTGAGCTATGGCTTTGATGCCGCTGAAATAGTTTTCCAGGTAGAGATGCTCGTCGGGAGCGTGGGCGTTTTCGTCGGGCAAGCCGAAGCCGATGAGAACGCAGGGGACTTCGAAGGTGTCGTACATCTGAGTGACGAATGGGATAGAGCCGCCTTCGCGGATAAAGACTGCTTTTTTCTTAAAGCCTTTTTCGAGGGCGGCCTGGGCGCGCTGAAAAATTGGCGCATGGTACGGGGCGGACCAGGGTTTGCCGGTGCTGAGGACTTCGAATTTGCAATGGACTGATTTGGGCAAGAGTTTGCGAACGTGTTTTTCGACCAGCTTGGCGATGCGTTGCGGATCCTGGCCCGGGACCAGGCGCGTGGAGAATTTCGCGTAGGCTTTCGAAGGGATGACAGTCTTTGCGCCTTCGCCCTGATAGCCGCCCCAAATGCCATTGAGTTCGAGCGTCGGACGTATCCAGAGCTGTTCGACGGTGGTGAAACCTTTTTCGCCGCAATAACCGGGAGCGCCGACGGCGTCCTGAAATGCTTTGCGGCTCCAAGGCAAGGCGTTAAGCGCTTTGCGTTCAGTTTTGGAGAGTTTTTTTACGCTGTCGTAGAAGCCGGGAATGGTTACGCGGAAATCCTTGTCGTGGAGTTTGGCGAATAATTCCGAAAGAATGGCCAGCGGATTGGGAACCGCGCCGCCGTAGACACCGGAGTGAAGATCGCGGGCGGGGCCGGTCAATTCGATCTGGTAATAGTTCAATCCGCGCAGGCCGTAGGTGATGGAAGGAACGCCTTTGCCGAGCATGGAGGTATCGGAGACGACGAGCGCATCGGCTTTAAGTTTTTCCTTATTTTTTTGGACGAAATTCCAGAGACTGACGCTGCCAACTTCCTCTTCGCCTTCGATGAGGATTTTGATGTTGATGGGAAATTTTCCGGCCAGCTCATGCAAAGACTGAAGGGCCTTGAGATGGATGTGCACCTGACCTTTGTCGTCGGCAGTGCCGCGCGCGTAAATGTTGCCGTTGCGAACGTTCGGTTCGAAAGCGGGAGTGGTCCAAAGGTGGAGCGGCTCGGCAGGCTGAACGTCGTAATGTCCATAGAAGAGGACGGTTGGTTTGCCGGGCGCGTTGAGAGATTCGGCATAGACAAGCGGGTGCAGCGCCGTGGGAACGATTTCAATCGATTCAAATCCGGCGGAACGAAGATTGTCTGCGACCCAACGAGCAGCGCGCTCGATGTCGGGCTTGTGTTCGGATTTGGCGCTGACGCTGGGGATGCGAAGAAACTCGTTTAATTCCGCAAGATGCTGATCACGACGTGAGTCTATGAGTTCGGCCAGAGTCATGGGGACAGAAAAACGTATGAGTCCTTTCAGAGATAAATACGAGAATCTGGTTAAGAATGTTGCGGTCCGGGAATAAAGAATGACGAAAAAAAGAGGCTCCGCACCGCTGCTTTTGATTGTAAGACTGTGCTGAGGGAAAGAACAAGCAGGGGAAAGGGCCTCGTTCCTGATGCGATACACGAAAAAGCAGGGCAATTGACGGAGGCAGAGGCGGCGCAGAAGATGGAAGCATGAGCAGCACAGCTGAGTTTACGGCGCCCCGGCGTAGCGCACGCGTATTCCGCAAGATGAAAATGCAGGCGCAAGGGCGGGGGCACAACGGCAAAAAGTTCCGCGAAGTATGCGAAACGCTGGTGGTGAGCGCTTACGGCGGACTGTTGATGCTGAAACACGAAGTGGACAAAGACGAATTGATGGTGATCACGAATCCGGAGACGCAGGAAGAGATCGAATGCCGGATCGTGTATTTGGGCGATCTATGCGATCAAGGACAGAGAGTAGCGATTGAATTTTTGACGCCGGCGCCGCATTTTTGGGGGCTGGAGTTTTCGGATCAAGCGGTTCCCCGTAGCGACCCTCCCGTGGTGCACTAAAAAATAAAAACTGGCTGTGAGTCAGGATGTGCGTATGGGAGTAGTGTGCGCGAGGGCGGCGGCTCTGCGTTTGCTGACCCATTCGGTGAAGCGCCAGAGTAAAAGAATGCCAACTAAGAATCCGTAGAATAAGGGTTCGCGAACATCAGATTTGACGAGCCAGTAATAATGAATGACGCCCAAAATCGCGCAGAGATAAATGCTGCGGTGAAGAGCCTGCCAGCGTTTGCCGCCGAGACGGCGAACCCAGCCCGCAGTTGAGGTGATGGCGAGAGGGATTAACAAAACGAAAGCGGCGAAGCCGACGGTGATGAAGGGGCGCTTGACGATATCTTTGAGCATTCCGGCAAAATTGAAAGACTGGTCGGGACCGAGATAAGTGAGGAAGTGCAGGCAGACGTAAAAAAAGGCGAACAGGCCGAGCATACGGCGGAAGCGGATGAGTTCGGGGAGATTTAGAACTTTGCGAAACGGCGTGATGCAGAGGGTGAAGATCAGGAAGCGGAGAGTCCAATCGCCGGTTTGATGCTGGAGGAACTCGACGGGATTTGCGGTGAGATTGTTGTGAAAACCGCGCCAGACGAGTACGAGCAACGGAACGCAAGAAAGGAGAAATACGAAAAGCTTGGACCATTTGCCAGCAAGAAATTTCCGCACGGTCGCGAACCCTCAGTGGAACTTTTTCAGGTCCATACCATTGTAGAGCGATGCGACTTGGTTCGCGTAACCGTTGAACATCAGAGTCTTGTGCATGAAAATTTCGCCCAGACGGCGTTCGGTTGCCTGGCTCCAGCGGGGATGGTCAACGTTGGGATTCACGTTTGAGTAGAAGCCGTACTCAATTGGAGCTTGGCGGTTCCAGGTGGTGGGCGGTTCAGAAGATTGCAAACGGATTTTGACGATGGACTTGATGCTTTTGTAGCCGTACTTCCATGGAATAACCATGCGGACGGGCGCGCCATCCTGATTAGGAAGAGTTTCGCCGTACATGCCGACGCAAAGTAGCGCGAGAGGATGCAAGGCTTCGTCGAGACGAAGACCTTCGACGTAAGGATAGTCGAGACCGGTGTGGTAGGACTGAGGCATCTGCTTGGGATCGTAAAAACTCTGGAACGCCACGTATTTGGCTTTGGGCAGAGGTTCGACGAGTTTGAGAATGGTGCTGAGCGAATAGCCTATCCACGGGACGACGATGGACCAGCGTTCGA
>Ga0307479_10006513_pt1 | contig 10724 bp, 12 predicted proteins | sample atmos_gasesECM4C_FD_203743 | JGI IMG/M metagenome (GOLD analysis project Ga0307479, IMG submission 203743) | Hardwood forest soil microbial communities from Morgan-Monroe State Forest, Indiana, United States - atmos_gasesECM4C_515 | ecosystem: Environmental > Terrestrial > Soil > Temperate...
AGGAGGCAGCCTGTTCTCGGCTGGTCGCGATGAGCGCGCGACACATAGTGATCCACAAGGAGCGGAAGCGCCTGCTCGTGGGGCTTTCCGTTGATGAGCAATTCCAGGCTTGCAACGAGCGACGAAAGAGTCTTACTGCACGCTTCCAGGACGAGTTGATCCTTGGAAGCAAAATGACGATAGAAGCCCCCGTGAGTAAGTCCCGCAGCAGCCATCACTCGCGCGAGCGCCGCCTCGCTGATTCCATTGGCTGCGAACTCGGCGCCTGCCGCTTTGACAATGCGTTCCCGTGTCTTGGCGGTCTCCACCTTTGACTTACGCATGGTCCTTTATCTCCGAACGTCACGTTTTCGTATGTTGCTAGTCGCGCGCCAGGGCGACCTGCCCCAGATGATAGGACACATGTCTCGCCCGGCTGAGCAGGATGTTCAACCGATTTCGAGTGGGGTTGTTCGTGAGATCCTCATCGGTCATCGTGGTATGGCGCTGCAGCCATTCCCGCGGCGAGAGAGCTTCCATTTTGTGAAGCACGTTCTGGTTTACTTCAGCCCAGTATTTCTTCAGGTTTGCCGCGGTCGGCAGCTCCTTGATGACTTTGTCGGGGTTTTTGATGAACATCGCATCGAGTTCCGGGTGAAGGCGGTCACCTAACCCCAGAATGGTCAGCATAGCGTCATTCACGGCAGTCAGATGGCCCAAGAGGTAAAGGACTCGATTCTTGCCGGGCGCGACCTCGCGCTGGTATTGGTCGTCGGTCAACGAGTTGAACGTCTCGCTGGCCTGAGCGACGGCTTGACGCCACGAGGCCAGCGCAGTGTCAATCATGAGTTGTTCAGTAGTCATGCAAGCTCTCCCTTTCGTTGGCCCAAAGCAAAGCCCTTGACATTTAGATGTCGTCTAACATCTAATAGAATCGCTAAAGCGACGCGTTCTGTCAACGCCGCGGCTGTTTGAAGGGAAACCTCCATTCATGAACAAAACTGAAATCCGACAACTAAACGCTGAAGACGCCGCTGAATACCAAGCCGTCTTCTTTCTGGGAGCATTGCAGTCGGCTCCGGCCGCCTTCGCCGCGGACTATGGTGAAGAGTCGGCGCGCAGCTCCGATCAAATCGCGGAGCGGTTTCGACGGGAGGTCATCTTCGGAGCATTTGTGGACGGACGCCTGTGTGCAATCGCAACATTCTTGCAGCAACCCTCCCAAAAGCGGCGGCACGTCGGAATGATATGGAACATGTACGTATCGGAGGAACGACGAGGAACAGGGCTCGCCGACATGCTTTTCAAGTACCTCCTCGAAGCAGCCAGCCTGAAAGTTGACCAAGTGGAATTATATGTTGCAGTCGACAATCCACGTGGCGCGAAGTTTTACCGGAAGTTCGGCTTCGAGTCGTACGGCGTGATGCCGCGGGCCCTTCGGGTTCAGGGCGCGGATTTCGACGCGCTGATGATGGTGAAAAAGTTCCGGTAACAGCAGTTTCGATGGCAACGGGACAGATCCCTGCCGAATCGATTCCAATTTGGCTTGATGACCCGTGTCGCCCCCAACTGTTCCTAATGACACATACAGCTGCTTGAACCAGGACTAGAGTGGTGACGTTTCGGGCGAAAAGGAGATGAAACAATGCCGAACATACGAACGATGAAAGCAGCGGTTGTTGAAAAATTTGGCGAGCCGTTGGTCGTGCGAGAAGTTCCAATCCCAACGCCTGGGCCAGGGCAGGCCCTAGTAGAAGTGTTTGCGACCGGAGTATGTCACACCGATCTGCATGCCGCGGACGGCGATTGGCCAATCAAACCAACGCTGCCGCTCATCCCGGGCCACGAAGGAGCAGGAATCGTCGCAGCTCTCGGGCCGGGAGTTACCCACTTGAAAGAAGGCGACCGCGTCGGAATCGCATGGCTGCATAGCGCATGCGGGCATTGCGACTACTGTCTTGCCGGATGGGAAACGCTCTGCCTGGAGCAGCAAAACTCCGGGTATTCGGTGAACGGAACCTTCGCGCAGTACGCATTGGGGCAAGCAGACTACTTGGGACGAATCCCCAAGAACCTGTCGTTTGTGGATGCGGGCCCGATCCTGTGTGCTGGCGTCACCACCTACAAGGGATTGAAAATGACGGAAGCGCGACCCGGTGAATGGGTGGTGATCTCAGGAGTAGGCGGCCTGGGCCACGTGGCCGTGCAGTACGCGAAGGCCATGGGACTGCATGTCGCGGCGGTGGACCTGGGGCCAGAAAAGATGGCGCTGGCGCGGAAGCTTGGAGCTGAAATCACAATTGATGCGAAAACGCAGGACCCTACCAAGGAAATCCAAAAACAAATCGGCGGGGCGCATGGAGTGCTGGTAACGGCGGTTTCACCGATCGCCTTCAAGCAAGCGGTCGGCATGCTACGTCGCGGCGGGACGTGCGTGCTTAATGGCCTGCCGCCCGGGGAGTTTCCTGTTTCGATTTTCGACGTAGTGCTAAACGGCTACACAATCCGGGGCTCCATTGTTGGCACTCGCTTGGACCTTGAAGAGTCGCTTGCGTTTGCTGGAGACGGCAAAGTGAAGGCGACGATTGAGACCTTGCCACTGGAATCCATCAATGACGTGTTCGGCCGGCTCAAGAAGGGACAGGTCAACGGGCGCGTTGTACTCGGCCTCCGGGAGGAAACGTTTGCGAAGGCGGCGGTGGGAGGGCTCGCGAGCTAATCCAGGCTGCACCGCATTCCTTGAGTGCTGGAATCAACCGAAAACGACATCGTCTAACAAATCTGCGGCAGGCAGGCGGGCAGCGACTGGGAGCGGCTTTCCGTTCGGTTACTCAAAGTATGCAAAAGTTTGTCATATCGGACTTCGTGGGACTCTCCGCCGCCTTTATCCCCTTTGTTTTCAATGCGTGCCGGAGAGCCAGGCGTGGTTGTTAAGATGCTCTAGAGCTAAGTAGCAGTTCTGTCTTCGGGCCGAGTCTAGCGGACAAATCGGCTATTTTCGGGGGAGTCATGAAGAAATGGTGCTTGGTGAGCGCGGCGGTTGTTATGTGCTGGCTGTGCGGCCAGCAGCCGGCCTATGCGGACACGGTGGTGACAATCGGCAACCCGGCGATCTTTGCGGCCGGATCGATCGTTCCTGCCGGTACGTTCGATGCGAAGGTGAAGAGCACCCCGGCTAGCCAGCCATTTCCATTTAACGGCATCATTGGCAGCAACACTGGGGCCAATATGGATTTTTCCGCTAGCTGGACTTTCACGTACCCAACAGACGTAGGTTTCACCGGGGCGACCCTGACGATTGGAATCTTGGATTCCCCCTGGGAAGGGCCAACAGCAACGAATGCGACTCCCAAAAACATTGCCCAAGTCAAGTCATTCATGCTCGACTCGACCATCGACCTAACCGGCCTTCTGAATACTGAAATCAATACGGTGGGAACCGGCCTCAATACGTATGAGATCGACCAAATCACTATTCCTGAAGCGGACCTATCTGCCTTGGCGTCTGGCACGGCTACCTTTAGCCTGACGTTGCAAGGACCGGGCAACGAAGTGGCCTTGCTGGGAACCCCAAAAGTGAAGGTGAACCTGCCGTCACCTTCCCTTGCCGCTGGGTTGGGCTTTTCAACGCTGCATCTGACCCCGGAACCGGGAACCTGGCTGCTGCTGTTGACGGGAATTCTGGGTTTCGGGATTGCGCGGACGCTGCTGAAGCAGCCGTAATTCTCGTAACCTATATCGAGTCCGGTGCAGCCGGGCTCCACTCCATGTAGTAGTACACCCCTTTGTCTTCGATGATGCGAAAGCCGAGGCGCGTGTATAGGCGCAGAGCCGGATTGTTGCGCTCGACGTGAATGGCCACGGTTTTTTGCGCGGCACGCGCTTCGGCGAGGAGCTCTTCGAGGAGTTGTCCGCCGGTGCCTGTGCCGCGATGTTGCGGCATGAGCGCAATGTCAATCAGGAGAATCTGGCTTTCCGCGCGGTGAATATAAAGGCGGCCGATCGGGTGCCCTTCCGAAAGAATGATCTGGTAGGATGCGCCTGGATAATGGTGATGGTAGTGGGTCGATTGCAGGTCGAACTGCATCCTTAGAAAAGCGTGCTTCTGGGAATCCGGCCAGGGCACCAGCTTCATTTCCTCATCGCGGGTGCTGGCGTACAACGCAAACAAGAATTCCCGGTCCTCAGGACATTCGGGGCGAAGATTAATCGCTTTGGTCATCGGCATGTAGGAGCCAGATCATAGCTGATCTAGCCATGGGCAGCCTCAGCTGGCGCTACGTGCTAAACGAAACTCCAGAAGAATGCCCAGCTCCGACGCACGAGAATTCCAGGAAAATCGTGAAGAAATTACCGGATCAGGTCTGGCTCGGGAAAATGCCTTGAAGTGCGATGCAGAAGCTCAAGACCATGAAGGGCGCGAGATTGGTGTGGGGCTGGCTACCACCGGTGACGCCAATGGCGTTCGGCGCCATCGCGGTGTCACTGAGGCTGCTGTAAGGGGCATTGCCGCTGTTGTCGACCGCCCAGAAGTTGTTCTTAGCACCGGTTTGCGTTCCCGCCACCATGCTGCAGGCGACCGAGTGGGTGTGGCCAGGTATCTCCGAAACGCTCAAAAAGTGAACCTCTTCGCCGGCCCGGTCGCCCAAGTTGTGGCCGTTCCCCATATGCATAGGGATGCGCCCCTGGAGATCCGGCAGCCCAAAGTTGACGCGGCCGTCCCCGCCGTAGGTGGTACCGAGAAGAGAGAACAGCGCCTGGTTCTGATTGATGGGCAGTAACTGGCCGTTGCAAAGCGCCCATCCTTTGGGAGGGAAGCCGAAGCTGAATACCCTGATTTCAGATAGGAATGGTTCACTCATGTCGCGTGTCCTCTCTCATCGTGCTAAGCGTCTGCAATCTCGATTGGGCCAAAGCTTCACAAAAAACTCGGGCATACGTTGAGGCCTTCTTTAAGTCCTTGGCGGATATACTCCCTGTAAAGCGATACAAAAATTCAGCACAAGATAAGGCTGCAAGTTGTTATGCGGTTGATTGCCTCCGGTCGGCCCGAGCGCTCCCGCAGCCATGGGCATGTTAGGGGTCGCAGCGGCGTTATATTCGTTGTTGCCGCCAGCATCGGTGGCCCAGAAATTGCCAGGAGGCCCGTATTGGTCCCCCATGCCGGAATTGCAATTCGCAGCATGCGTGTGGGCTGGGATCTCTGAGATGAGCAATGTCAAGGCATCCTCGCCGCCCGTTTCACCGAGGTCGCGCAGGCTGAGCCCGGCACTCTGGCCTTGCTGCATTGGAGAAGAACCCTGAAGGTTAGGTAAAGCAAAGTTGCTCTTGCCATCGCCGCCATAGGTCGTGCCTAAAAGGGAAAAGAGGGCGGTGTTTTGAGAGAGGGGCAGGATTTGGCCGTCACAGAATGCCCAGCCTTTGGGGGCGAAATTAAAAGGAAAAATTCGAATCTCGGCGATGAACGGATTTGACATGCCCAGCCTCCTCCTACATTTCACACGCTGCAATGCGTGGCACTTCAACTAGGTTTGCGACGGGAATACGCCAAACATCGAAATAATGAAATTGATAACCAAAAAGGGTTTCATGTTGTCGTGTGGCTGGCTGCCGCCGGTGGTTGCGATGGCACTTTGGTTGATCTGAGAATCGAACGCCGTGGTATAAGCGGCCGTGTTGCCCATCGGATCGGTGGACCAGAAGTTGCCCACCGGAGTTCCAGAGTTGCCGCCGCCGGAAGAACAAATGGCGGGGTGAGCGTGCGCGGGAAGTTGCTGAACGGTTAGCGTCACGGTCTCGGTACCGCCCTGCTCGGCGAGGGTGAACCCGTTGCCTTGGTGCATGAGGAAACGGCTTTGGAGGTTAGGCAACGCAAACGTTGACTGTCCATCGCCACCATAGGTTGTGCCAATCAGATTGAAAAGAGTTTCGAAATCCGAAATGGGCAACAACTGGCCCTGGCAAAGCATCCATCCCGCGGGAGCAAAATTGCCCGCGAACATCCGGATTTCACCCACGTACGGTTGACTCATCGATGCGCGCCTCCTCGAAATCTTTCCCGCTAGCGTCTCGACTAGCCGAACACGGCCTCGTAATAGATGGTGCCATCAGCCTTGGGCCTGCAAACCGCGGACAGCAACAGCTCGCAGGACGCAAAATCTCGGTGGGCAATTGTGTGCAGACCTGCGGACAGCGGAGTGCCATGCGACTCAAAGAGCAGAGAAAACGGCTCCCGCGTGCGTTTGCCCCGGGTGGCAGGGTTCCGCGACTCCATGCGGGAGAGGTGGTCGTGGCGATCAATGCTTGCGAGCCTCAGAGCGACTTTGCCGGTGGAAACGCCGGACGCGCTTGCAGGCGCCTTGAATTCGATGAAGCGGCCCAGATAGGGCTCGAAGGTGTCGGCGGTAACGTCCTGCAGGCGCATAGCTGCTGCACTCGCGAACGCGAAGGGCCGGCACAAGGTGGCAAGCGCGCCGGCGAACAGCGAGCGGCCTCCGATTTGCAACAAGCCCCTACGAGTAACTTGCCTGCCCTTTTTTGCCATGGAACCCCCAAATCCGCAAATTTGGTCCAGATGGCCTAAATACCTGATCGCTTCAAGATTGGGTGAGAGTCACACCGCACACGCACAAACTGCTTCGCTTACGTGGGAGCAATTTTCCGGCCACAGGTTTTGTCTTGTTACGGTTCACTCCGATTCAACCTAATTCTCTGAGGAATCAGGAGGTTAGGAGTAGAAAGGTCGCACGGTCAATCGGCGAAGGAATGTAGAAAGCTGCAAACAATTACACACAATGGGAGTTCCCAGAGCATCTCGAGCACGGAAGCGCGACGACGGGCCCAGACGGAATGCGCAGACAGACTGGCGAAGCCGTCGAACGTGGCCGCACTTGGTTCAATTGAAGACAGCCTCGTAGCGCATGCCGATGGCGTCAGGGCCGATGGGGACAATGAAAATGTCGGAGCGGCCTAACTCGCCGAAGTCAAAAGAATAGATGCGCTGGGGTAAAAGGGGCTGGGCGGGTCCCCGGAAGATCAGGGAGAAGGGCTCGCGTTGTCCGCCTCGCACGTGGGCGTTCATAGTTTTACATTCAATCAACTCGACCTCGAGTCTGCCAGAGTCATGCACAAGAGAAAACTTCTGATTCACAAGCTTGGCAAACACGTCGTAGGCTAAGTTCTGAAGCACGGGATGTTATCTCCTGGACTGTTGGCAGTGATTATAGCTCCGGAGTCCGAAAGTCGCAGCCAGAACCAAAGCAATTGCATCTCACACGTTAGCCGCCAGCCACGCCGGCGGCTCCGGTGGTGAATCCTACCAAAATATACTACCCATATTGAGAAATGTGCGGCTATGCGAGTGACCGAAATGGGTTTCGCCATTACGCCGTCGATCCTGAGGGCGCGCGCATTTTGACAACACCTGTGTGGTGCGTCGAGAACTCCTAAGCGTGACTGTCTAACGTCCTTGGCCTGCCTTCGGTGAGTTCTGGAAGCCGAAAAAATGGTAAGATAGTTGCATCAGCGTTGTGGTGTATCTTAGTTCCTGAGGTTCCAGCCCTCTTGAATTCCCGAAGGAAGCATCACTTGCCCGGGGTCATCAAGAGCAAAAGGCCATGTACAAAAGCTTCTTCGGCTTGAAAGAGAGTCCTTTTCGGGTCAATCCAGACCCCAGGTACCTCTATCTTACAAAAGAGATTGAGGAAGCCTTGGCGGGTCTGATGTATGGGATCAAGACGCGTAAAGGGTTCGTCACGTTAATCGGTGAAGTGGGCACGGGCAAGACGACGCTGGTCAACCGGCTGCTCGATTGGTTGAATCAGCAGCAGATCCGCACAGCTTTCATTTTCAATACACGTGTAAATACGACGCAGCTACTCGAATTCGTGCTGGCGGAATTCGAGATCGCGTGTGAGTCGCGCTCCAAGAGTCAACAATTGATGCGCCTGAATCATTGGCTGCTCGAGCGGCATGAAGCAGGCGAAACCGTAGTGCTCATAATCGACGAAGCGCAGAACCTTACCTATCCGGTCATGGAAGAAATCCGGCTGCTGACCAATCTGGAGACCGCGACGGACAAACTTCTGCAAATCGTGTTGTCCGGACAGCAGGAACTCGACGAAAAGTTGAAATTGCCGCAACTCCGCCAGCTCCGGCAGCGAATCAGCGTACGATGCAAGACCTCGCCGCTGACCAATGAGCAGACGCACGAGTATATCGCGGAGAGATTGCGCATCGCCGGAGCGAACGGGCAGCCAATTTTCAGCGCGAAAGCCATCGACGTCATACACAAGTATTCGCACGGCATCCCGCGAGTGATAAATCTGCTTTGCGAGCACGCCCTCACCGGCGCTTATGTAGAAGAGCAACGGCCGATCGAACCTCCGCTTGTGGACGAAGTAGCGCGGGAATTCCAGCTTGACGAGATCGCGCCGGTTGCCCCTCCAGGCAGCCTGACGGTCACTCAGGACGTATTCAACTCGGAATCGTTCGTCCAGAATCTGGGCGAAGCGCTATCGCGGTTTCGCATGGGGCCGCCCACCAAGCGCTAGCAGGAAACTCAGGCTCTCCGCCTGTGGCCGGCGCCTCGATCGTTTGCCCCCCGTCTAGATCCCCGGCAGCCAATCCGCTTCCGGCGCCTTCCCGCCGGCACCTTCCTCTGCCAGGGCAGACTCAATAGTGAAATAGATTGCAAAGCAATAAAGGGCAAGAACCGGCGAACCGGAATCTTGCCCTGGCGGAGCTCTTCTAATACTGAGGCGGCGAGGTTTGGTCCTGCGCTAGATCGCCTTTTTGCGACGACGCAACATGCCTCCGAGGCCCAACAAGCCGGAGCCCATCAGCAGCATTGATGCCGGCTCAGGCGTAGTCGTAGTCGAAGCAGTTAGGCCCGCTTCGGTGAAGGGATTGACAAACGGTTTCCCGCCCGACAGCGCATCCGAGCCATATCCGATAACAAACGTACCAAGCGGCAGTGCGCCTGAGGTGAACGTGAAGTTGATCAGCCCGTTTACGTCAAGTGTGCCGCCGGTTATGGCAAACACGTAAATGCCGTAGCCGGTTGAAGAAGTTACGGTTATTCCATCGTGCGAGAGGTCCGCTCCCGTCAAATTGGTCCAATTGTTAGACTTGTCAACTCCAGCGCCTCCGAGACCCAGGAACGTATACACGTTAGGGTTGTTGTTCTTCGGAATCAGCGTGGGCGCCATGGCGCCGAAAAACCCACTGGTCCCGCCTGACAAACCGAATTGGGTCGTTGCGTTGGCTGCCGTGCCCGACGTGCCAGTCGCAGCGTTGTAGGGGTTGTAGAACTGAACGCTAGTGGGGATGAGCCCGCCAGTGGTGTTCAAGTTCGTGGTGTCGTTCGGCACTGCGAGAATCAGCAGAAATGGCGAAACTAGGTTAGCGCCTGCGTTACCACTTTGGTCGTTCGAGTTTTGGTAGATATCGACGGTGTTGCCACTGCCGATCAGGTTGGGGTCGCCCGCGCATCCCTGCTGGCACGTAGTTCCCTGCCCCGCGCCCGTATGAAGCGTGGCTGGATCTATCAGCGTCTGCGCCTCGGTTTGACATGCAAAAACGAGGCTGAGGCACAATGCGAGCGCGCAAAGTGTCGTGGCTCGGTATAAGCTGGATTTTTTCATCATTTCTTCTCTCTCTTTCGTTCACGTTCCTGAATTTCGGGACTGGGCCTTTGGCGCTAAGTAAGCAGAATGAGTGCGGGGACACACGCTTCCTCTTTACTAAGGGCACTCGATAGGCCAATTCATCCATATTGAAAATAAGGCGGTTACGACCCTTAGCATCAGGATTATGCGCAAACTAATTCATGTTTTTGCCAGTTCTCGCCCAAGGGTTTCCGTCATGACTTGTTCACATGATGGCTGACACGAAACACTCTGCGGGCTATAGAACTGCTGTTATCGCTCGGGGCTGACGGCGGTTTGCCGCCGTCTTCGCCTGCTCGGCAGATAGAGGGCAACGAGGATGGAATTTGCCGCTTAGTTGGCTTGCAAGAGGGCCTGCCGCGCCTGTTGCGCGTCGGCATCCTTCAATTGTTTCGTTTGCAGGGCGGCCTGGAGCTGACCCTTGCCTTTGTCTTTTTGTCCGGCCGCCACAAGAGTCATGCCCAGGTGGTAGCGATACTCAGCTGAGGCGGGCGCCTTCTTGACAGCTTCTTCAAGCAAAGGAATGGCGCCGGAATAGTTGCCCTTCTTGTACATCACCCAAGCTAATGTGTCGGTGATAGAAGGCAGCTCTGGCATTTGCGACTTGGCCTTCTGAGCCATGCCTAGAGCTACGTCGAGATCCTTACCTTCTAGCGCGTCCACCCACGCCATATTGGCAAGAGCCACGGCGAAATTCGGGTCAACATCCAGCGCCTTCTGGTAATACTTTCGGGCCGTCTCCAGGTCGCGGTCGAGATACAGGTTGCCGATCATCGCGCAAAGGGCGGCGAACTTGGGCTGTATCTCCAGCGCCTTCTGATATTCAGCTATGGCAGCTTCCGGCTGATTCTCCACTTCATAAATGCGCGCGATTCGCAAATATGCCTGGACTTCCTTGGGATTGATCTGAATGGCGCGCTCGAATTCCGCCTGTGCCGCACTATTGTTCTTAGCCTGGAAATGTAGCGCGCCGAGAATCATGTGTCCTTGCGCGTTACTGGGATTAGCGTTGACAAACTGCTGGACGCGCTCGGTCGCTTTGGGTGCCTGCTGGCGCGCAACCAGGAAGTCTGCGTA
>Ga0307479_10006516_pt1 | contig 10722 bp, 8 predicted proteins | sample atmos_gasesECM4C_FD_203743 | JGI IMG/M metagenome (GOLD analysis project Ga0307479, IMG submission 203743) | Hardwood forest soil microbial communities from Morgan-Monroe State Forest, Indiana, United States - atmos_gasesECM4C_515 | ecosystem: Environmental > Terrestrial > Soil > Temperate...
TGTCGGCGGACTTTATTCCAGCCTGGGGCAGGAAGCGATTTCGGTGGGAACGGCGTACGCGCTGGAGAAAAAAGACTGGCTGGCGCCGATGATTCGCAACATCGGGGCGCTGCTGGTGAAAGGCGTTCCGCCACGTGACATCTTCATGCAGCACATGGCGAAATACGACTCGCCGACCAAGGGCAAGGACGGCACGAGCCACTTCGGGGATCTGGATAACCTGCACATTGTCTCGCCGATTTCGATGCTGGGCGATTTGATTCCGGTGATGACCGGCGTGGCCATGGCGGGTCGCTACCTGGGGCAGAAGATCGTGGCGATGACGTGGATCGGAGACGGGGGAAGTTCCACCGGCGTTTTTCACGAAGGATTGAATTTCGCGGCTACACAGAAAGCGCCGTTTGTGTTGATTTTGGAGAATAACTTGTGGGCGTACTCGACACCGGTGCGCAGGCAGGTGCCGCTCGAAAACCTGGCGGACCGCGCGAAAGCCTACGGGATGGCCAGCTACATCGTGGACGGAAATGATGTCGTTGCCGTGTATTCAACGGCGAAGGAAGCCGTCGAGCGGGCCCGGGCGGGCGAAGGACCGATCTTGATTGAAGCGAAAACCTTTCGCCGGCTGGGGCACGCGCAGCACGATCCGGCCGAATACGTCCCCAAGGAGATGCGCGCGTATTGGGAAGCGCGCGATCCCATTGCCCTGTATGAAAAGTTTTTGATGAACGAGAAAATCCTCGATGCGAAAAGCAAGAAAGAGATCGAGGAGAAGCTGGATACGCTGCTCGCCAAGGAACGGGAGTTTGCGGAGAATTCTCCGATGCCGCCGGCGGAACTCGCCGAGACCGGGGTCTATTGCACGGGCGACGATTGCCACCAGATTCGCGCGAAGTGGGAGCGGCCGATGGCGGAAGTAACGCCGCCAAAGTCGAGCGTCGCGGCGGTTTGGAGCATTCCCGGATTCGGATCGGGCAAGGTCTCCGGCGGCGCGAATGCACCGATTCACTTTGGCGATACGCAGGCAGCACCCGAGAAATCTGTCAGCGCGGCAAAGTCCGTCAATGGTGGTAAATCGTCGGCCAAGGCCGTTGCAAAAACGACGGCAAAGAAAACCGTGAAGCCGGGAGCGGCGAGCGCTTCGCGAAAGGTGCGGAGATAGCCATGGCCAAAACGAATGGGGCCGGGACAAATGGTGCCGCGGCGAGCGGAGTGCCGGTGACGTTTCTGGAGGCCATCAAACAGGCCATGTTCGAGGAGATGGACCGCGACCCCGCCGTTGTTCTGCTCGGGGAGGACGTGGGCGTTTACGGGGGAGCGTTCAAGACCAGCGAAGGCTTGCTCGAACGGTTCGGCTGGGAGCGCGTGATCGACACGCCGATCAGCGAAAGCGCCATCATCGGCGCCGCCTGCGGGATGAGTTACCTGGGGCTGCGGCCGATTGTCGAGATGCAGTTCATCGATTTCATTGTTTGCGCGTTCAACCAGATCACGAATTTCGTGGCCAAGGGGCACTACCTATGGAATGCACCCGCGCCGATGGTCATTCGCGGCCCGTCCGGCGGGGGCGTGCATGGCGGGCCATTCCACTCCGCGAATCCGGAGATGTATTTTGTGCATACGCCGGGGCTGAAGGTCATTTATCCTTCGACGCCGTACGATGCCAAGGGATTGCTGAAGGCGGCCGTGCGGGACAATAACCCGGTGCTTTTCTTCGAACACAAGTTCCTGTACCGGCGCATCAAGGGAGAAGTTCCCTCCACGGACTACACCGTGCCGATTGGCAAAGCGGTGGTGCGCCGCGAAGGAAAGCATCTGGCAATCCTTTCGTATGCGGCGATGATGCATACTTCGCTGGAAGCGGCGGATGCCCTGGCGAAGGAAGGAATCGAAGCGGAGGTGATCGATCTGCGCACGCTGCTCCCTCTGGATGAAGAGACGATTCTGCAATCGGTGAAAAAGACAAATAAATGCCTGGTGGTGCATGAAGACACCAAGACTGGCGGGATTGCCGGGGAGATCGCGGCGATTCTCTGCGAGAAGGCTTTTGGCGATCTGGACGGGCCGCTGGTGCGCGTGACGTCGCTGGATACGCCGGTGCCGTACGCGCCGACGCTGGAAGATTATTTTCTGCCCAACGCGAAAAAGATTTTTTCCGCCGCGAAGGAACTGGCGCGGTATTAGGATTCTAGAGATTAGAGGAGAGCAATCATGGCCGTAGACATCGTAATGCCCCAGATGGGGGAGAGCATTTTTGAGGGAACGATCACCAAGTGGCTGAAAAAGCCCGGCGACAAGGTCGAGCGCGACGAGCCGTTATTCGAAATCTCGACTGATAAAGTGGACGCGGAAATTCCTTCGCCTTCGGCGGGCGTCCTGAAGGAAATCAAGGTCGGCGAAGGGCAGACCGTGCCGATTCAAACGATTGTCGGCGTGATTGACGCGGCTGGTTCTGCGGCGGCGGCCCCATCGCCTGCTCCGGCTAAAGTGGCTGCGCCCGTACCCACTCCCGCAAAGGCCCCTGCTGCGGCTGCTCCAGCCCCGGTGGTGCCCAAGCCTGCGGCACCTGCTCCAGTCGCCGCGCCGATGGCGGGTGCTCCCGCCTCCTCCGGTTCCTCGGGCGAGCGCATTCACAGCTCGCCGCTGGTACGGCGCATGGCCAAGGAGCATGGGATCGACCTCTCCACCATTGAGGGTACCGGCGCGGGTGGGCGAATCAGTAAGCAAGACATTGAGGCCGCGATTGCGGGAGGCGGCGTGCAAGCGGCGCCAGCTCCTTCTGCTCCGGCAGCGCCTGCTCGGACAACACCGCCGCCAGCAGCGGCACCGGGAGCGTCCGGCGGCCAGGCGCACGTGGCGCTCGAAGCCGCTGTACCACGCGAGAAGATGTATTTCGGCAATTATGAAGTGCAGCCCATGAGCGCCATGCGGCAGCGCATCGCCGAGCACATGGTGGCTTCGAAGCGTGTTTCGGCGCACGTGTATTCCGTGGACGAAATCGACATGACCAAGGTGGCCGCGCTGCGCGCGAAGTCCAAGGACGAATTCGAAAAGCGGTATGAAACCAAACTGACGTTTATGCCGTTTTTCGTGAAAGCGGCGGTGGCCGGATTGCGCGCGTTTCCGACGCTGAACGCCTCGCTCGATGGAACCAACATCATCCTGCACAAGGAGATCAACATCGGCATCGCCGTGGCGCTCGACTGGGGTTTGCTGGTGCCGGTGGTGAAGAACGCGGACGAGAAAAACATCCTCGGCATCCAGCGCACCATGAACGATCTGGCGGAACGCGCCCGATCGAAGAAACTGAAGCCCGAAGAAGTGCAGGAAGGAACTTTTTCCATCACCAATCCGGGTGTCTTTGGCGGGCTGTTCGGCCTGCCGGTGATCAGCCAGCCGAATGTGGGCATCCTGGGGCTCGGAGCGATCGAGAAGCGCCCGGTGGTCATCAACGATTCCATCGCCATCCGTTCGATGTGCTACGTGACGCTCAGCTACGATCACCGCGTGGTGGACGGGGCCATCGCCCACCAGTTCCTGCACAAGGTGAAAGAGACGCTGGAGAACTGGTCGGAACCGGTGCTGTAGGATTCAGTTCTAAGTTCTTAGTTTTTAGTCTTAAGTAAAGACAACGCCCGGCGATGGTTGCCGGGTTTTTGTCTCTTGCGCACTTCACGGTGATGCTGCGCGCCTGCTTGACCATGCCAATTGTGTGTTCTTACTTACGACTTACAACTAAGGACCAATTACTGGATCATGGGTTTCAGCTTCGGAACCCAGCTGGCAAACGCTCCCATGGGAACTGGCTCGATGCCCGCGTCACGCAGCGTGTCGTGTACGAAACGATGCCGCTCATTCTCGCGCACCATCAGTGGAACGTCGGTCACCGCTGCAAACTCCGAGGCGAAAGGCGCGCGAGCGGCAATGCGCGCCGCAGTGTATGCGTAAGACTTGCAATCCGCAGGAGCGCGCGAAACGCTAAGTGTCTGCACATAGCCTCGCGAACCATTTCGGCGGTAACTATAGTCTATGCGCATGGGGTCGCCCGGAAAGGTAAACTCCGCTATGCGCACCGACTTCTGGATGCGATCCCAGAGTCCAGCCGCCCTCCAGACTTGTGAGCAGTAGCTGCGAATCATCGCACGGTTGCCTGGAGCACCGACAGGGGTGACCTTGCGTGGCGGAGCAACGTGCTCTGCGTACAGCCGCTCAAGTTCCGCGTCCAAGTCATCCGCGTAGACTCCTTTTTGTGGCGCCAACTGCAGTCCATTGGAGAGGGTCTTGTTCCAATCCTCGATGAGGATCTGAAGTTCCTCTCCCACAGCGAGCGTCCCGGCCTGCTCCGACCGCCGATTCCGCAGAAAGGTAGCAAAGCGGTCTTCGAGATGGTCGCGGAAGCCGCGAAGGACGTCTTCATCGGCCCTTGGTTGGAGCCGCCGAATCCGGGCATACTCGTCCTGCTCCTCAACCAGTCGCAGGCGCAGTGCCCCGGTCAAGGGATCGAATAAGATCACTCCAATGTTGACCCACTCATCGCGGACCAGGTTCGACGTGTACCGCAAGACGTGATAAACGAATTTAGTGTCGTCGACAGAAGAAATGAGATCGTTCATAAGTCACATCCAATTGGGAAATGGGTGCCGCGTGGTATTCTTAGCCGCCAACAGCAACTCCGGTACCAACGTTCGGCGCCTATAGAGCTGTTCGGCTAACCGCATGACGGCGTCCAGGTCGTCGTCATACCATTCGGGAGGAATTTCGCGAATCAAATCATCAAGGACTTTTTCCGTGATGCGTCTTTCGAGCCGCTCGATCCAGGGACCGAACGACTCGCGCCCTGTGACACCTTCGTAGACGCGGTTGCGGGCGTACAGGCCTCGCAGCGGAGCATCAGGAAAATTCCACTCCCCGGCGTTGAAGCAAAAACCCTGGTCGATCATGACCGCCCGGTACTGCAACTCTCCGGCCTCGAGTCCGTTGCGGGGTTCCCTGAAAAAAAGCGTCTGCCGACCGTTGGTATTGCAAGTCCATTTGTCGAAGACCAACATGCCCGAAAAATCGTGCAGGTTTTCAACCTCCATCAATTGCCTGTCCGGCAGAAAATCCAATAGCGTCAAACGATGCGGATCTCCTGGATAGCGGGACCCAAATTGCAGCCCAGCTCGGCACGGGGGGCAAGCTCGTGGCAGTTGCATGTGCAGGTCCGGAGTCAGCCGAATCAAGTCCTCGCTAACCGAAACAATTGCCATAGGTGTCGTAGGGAGCCCCAATCGAGCCGCCAGTCTCGTTCCAAGCATTTCGTTGACCAGGACCCGCGTATGCTGCGGATTATTTTGGAACTTCACGACGTAGTAGTAGCCGTCGTCGCAGCGCATCAAATGCGATTGCGCTCCGCCCCGCATCCGGCGTATCTGCTCCAGCGCCCGTGACATGCGAGATTATGCTAATGGTAGTTATCGGTTCCGGCAAGAACTCGATTTATGCTGGAGGGGGTAATTCCGGAACCGGGAGGCGCGGTTGCCAAGATGGGAAGCGAAGAACGGGCGGGCATTTTCAGTCTGGAAACCGGGATTCCGCGGTGAGCGAATTTCAAATCCTGAGACCGGCTAGCGCCTCTTTTTCTTCTTCGACGCTTTCTTGGACTTCTTCTTGCCCGCTTTCTTCCTGGGCTTCGATTTTTTCGCCTTCTTCTTGGGTGCGGCTTTTTTCTTCGCCGCTTTCTTGGCCGGTTTCTTCGCGGCCGGTTTCGATGCGGGCTTGGGAGCCGGAGCCTCTTCTTCAGGTTCCTCGCCCACGATCACCAGTTCTTCTTCCTCGGTTTCGGCGATTTCCTGGGTTTCGCCGCCCAGTTCTTCATCGTCTTCCAGCCGTGACAGCTCGTTGTCGTCTTCGAAATTGTCCTTCTCGAAATCCATTCCGTCCTCCCCTGGGGGAATCTGTGGGCCCATTTGGAAAGGAGGCCCGCCGGTTGCTGTCCTGGCCGGAACTCCTCGAAATCCACCTCGCCCGTGCGCCGTTGTTATCGTACTCTCCGGGAGTTGTCAAGCATTCTGCGGTTGACCCGGCGGATAGCTCCCGCGGAACCAACAGCTGGTCGGCCTGCGAAGGAAAGGGCCACCCGGCTGGGTTGTCGCAATCTTTTGTAAAGCATTGAAAATAAACGGTTAATTATGCGGAGCCGTATTGGGACCGGCAGCGGCGTTCCCCGCCACCGGCGGTGCGGGCTTCTTTTTCGACTTGGCGCGCGCCCGCGCCGGGGCCGATTCCGGGGCGCCGCCAATCGTGTAGATGCGCAAGACCATCCCGCGGCTCACTTTGTTGGCTTTCAAACGATTCCACTTGCGCAGATCGTCCGCACTTACGTTGAAACGGTCCGCGATTCCCAAGAAAGTGTCTCCGCGGTGCACGCGATAACTCACCAGTCGGCGTTTTATTTCGGATTGTGGCTGCGTCGCCGGGATGATCAGTTTTTCTCCTGCATCGAGGGCGGCGTTGCGCTCCAGATTGTTGGCGTCGGCGATCGCCGCGCCGGTGACGTGGTATTTTTTCCCGATGGACGTGAGCGTTTCGCCGGCTTCCACGCGATGGCGCCGCCAACTGACCCACTTGTCCGGAGGAATGTCAGCGATCTCCGCGGAGAATCTTTCCGCGGTGCCTTGCGGAAGGTGCAATTCAAAGGAAGGATCCTCGGGAGTCGCCATGCGGAGGAGCGCAGGGTTGAGCGCGCGCAGCGTCTCCACGTCGACGTCGATGGTTTCCGCCACCAACCGCAGATCGATGGCACGTCCGGGTTTCACCACGTCCGTCGGGACGGGCGCCTCGGGGTCCGCTTGAATATTGTAGTGCGCGGCATCCTTGGCGATAAGCGTCAGTGCGATGATGATGGGAACGTAATTTTTCGTTTCGCGCGGGAGCACGTTGCGCTTGTAAAGCTCCCAGAAATCGGCGTAGCCGGTGCGCTCGATGCCCTTTTGCACGTTGCCTGGACCACAATTGTAAGCAGCCATGGCCAGGTACCAGTCGCCGTAAAGACTGTATAGGTCGCGAAGATGCCGCGCCGCGGCATGGGTGGCTTTTTCGGGATCCTGGCGTTCATCAATCCACCAGGTATGGCGAAGACCGTATTCTTGTCCGCGGTAGGCCACGAATTGCCAGATGCCCCGCGCTCCGGCGCGCGAAAGCGCCAACGGCTGAAACGCGCTCTCCGCTTGCGCTAGGTAAATCAGGTCCTGCGGCAAGCCTTCCTCCCGCAGAACGCGGGAAATCATCTCGCGATAACGGCCGGAACGCCGCAGACCGGTTTCCACAATGGCCCGGCCACGCGGCGTTTGAAAAAAATTGACGAAGGAAAGAACCTGGTCGTTCACCGTCAGCGGCAAATCGTGAGATACATTCCTGGCCGCCTCCTCGGCGCGCTCTTTCAAACGCGGGTCAACAGGAAAGGTCATCTCCGCCACTTCGTCAATCGCCGCAGGGACCGCCGGCGCTTCGCTGAAACCGTCGCCGGCCCGGAAGGCCTGAAGCTCGTAGGCATAGACCGTGTCCACCACATGGTGAAAGAGCTCGCTGAGCCGGGCGTCTCCGTCGGGGTCGTATCCGCTTTCCAACATCCAGTCGACGGCGTCGTCAAAATCCTTGCGGGCCGCCTCGAGGTGGCCGGCTTTGAAATTTTGCTCCCCAGAAGCAAATTTTTCCTGGACCCGCTGCATCAAGTAATCCTTGCCGCCGGGGACTGGAGGTAATAGTGAGAGAAAGGCAGGGCGCAACGGATTTACGAGCGGTAAATCCGGGAGTTGCGGCGGGGCCTGCGTCGCGGGGGAGAGCGCGGGAACGTGTGCCTGCGCGGGCTTTTTCCCTGCATCCTCGCAGCCCGTGAGGCAAGCCGCCGATACGAGCACCATCGCCGCCATGCGCAGCCTTTGAATCATCTCTCCATGGTAAGGAGCGGCTCACACTAAGGCAACGCTTTCCGGTATCAGGGGGGTGACCCTCTCAGTACATTTCAACTCCCCTTCCACCGTTTGCGGCCTCTGCACTTTCGGGTAAACTCCCCCCCGAGGTAAATCCGTGAAAACCAAAGAGCGCTTGACCGGGACTAACTCCTTTCGAATTCGAATTTTCGGCATGATTCTCCTGATTCTCAATGGTGTTTCCACAGTTTGCGCGCAGCAAAAGACCCTTCCCGCGGAAAAGCGCGCGCAAATCGAGCAGGCCATTTCGCGTTTCATGTCCGCCAACAGTGTGCCGGGCATCGGAGCAGCGGTAGTCCTGGAAGGTGAACTCGTGTGGTCCGCAGGTTTCGGCATGTCGGATATGGAGGACTCCGCTCCCGTCACTTCCTCGACACTTTTTCGCCTAGGCTCAATCTCCAAACCCATTACCGCTACGGCCCTCCTGCAACTCTGGGAGCGCGGCAAACTCGACCTCGACGCGCCCGTCCAGAAATACTGTCCGGCATTTCCTCAAAAAGAATCGCCGATTACCTCGCGCGAGCTGCTCGGCCATTTGGGAGGTATCCGTCACTACAATCCCGACGGAAAGGGAGACATTCCGGACGATAGCGCGCGGCATTTCTCAAGCATGGAAGAGTCGCTCCAGATTTTTGCCGCCGACCCTCTGGTTGCCAAACCTGGAACGAAATTCAACTATTCCACATACGGCTACACGCTGCTCGGTTGCGTCCTCGAAGGCGCTGCATCGCAAAAGTACGTGGATTATGTGCGCGAAAATATCTTCAAGCCGGCGGGGATGGCGCAAACTCAGGCCGATGATTTTTTCTCCATTGTTCCGCACCGCACGCGCTGGTATCACAAGGACAAGTCCGGGATCGTCCACAATGCGGGCGTCCTCGACTCCAGCTACAAAATCCCTGGCGGCGGGCTGATCTCTTCCGCCGACGATATGGCGCGTTTTGAGGCGGCGATTCTGGCGGATAAACTTGTGCAACGCGCGACGCGGGATTTGATGTGGACCAGCCTAAAAACCACGGATGGCAAGAACACTGCCTACGGCCTTGGCTGGGGCTTGGATGAAAAACTCGGAGTCCATGCCGTGGGGCATACCGGCGGACAACAAGGGACGGACACCGCCATGTTTCTCGTACCCGACCAGCGCGCCGGCGTGGTCGTGCTGGCCAACATGGACAACGTCGGCACCAATCGCCTCGCGGATGAAATTTTGAAGATCGTTCTGAATCTCAAAGACAAGACTCCCTGAATCCTGCGGCGGGACATGCCGATGAAGGGGCCCAAAGGCCAGCTAGCGGAAATCCGCTCGCGACCATTATGAGAGGAGCCAGCAGGAGCCGCCACTGATAGCCGGCGGAGTGCTACTTTGGCCAGTCCGGGAAGACCGCCTCGATCGCGCCGCCGAACCAATACTTGTAGAACCCGTCGTCGCAGGGGTTCATGGTGTCACCATATTTCGCCGCGAAATGCCGGCCCCAATGCGGGCGGCGGCCGTCGGCGTCGCAAAAACCATACTCGTCCGATAGTCCCCACGAACTAAACACCCTGCCGGATTTTTTCATGAGGTTCGGATCGGCGGCCAGCGCCGCGATGGCACGCCCCGCGTACAAAGGGGTTTCCGACGTGGCGTAGTTCGCATCTTTCTTGATGGCTTCCTCCCAGTTGGCTTCCGTCACCCCGAAATGTTCCAGCATGATCTCCGAGCGCAGGAATCCCGGCGTCAGCGCGATGGCCGCGACATTCTTCCGCCGCAGTTCGTAGGCCATCGCAAACGCTTGCCTTATCACCGTGGTCTTGATCAGGTCGTAAAAAACATTTCCCCGGTAGCTGTAGGAATCGCCGTCGCCAATCTCCACGATCAGCCCGCTGCCCTTCTTGCTCTTCGCTGTCTCAATCAGCAGCGGCGCCGCGAAGTGGCTCGTGATCATGTGCGTCTGCACCGCGTTGCGAAACATCGCAAATCCTTTCTCCAGATTCACCTGCCAGAAGGTTTTGCCGAACTCCTGCTGCGCGCTTTCCGAAATATCGTTGACCAGCACGTGGAGCTGTCCCTGCTCCTTCCGAATCCTGGCCATCAGCTTCGCGACTTTGTCCGGCTCCAGGTGATCGACCACCACGGCAATGCCTTTTCCCCCGCGCGCGCTCACCAGCTCCGCCGTCTCCTCGATCGTCTCCGGACGATTTGCATAGTACTTATCGGGCATCGCCTTCTTTTCCGCCGCAGAATCGCGCCGCGCTGACGCGGATCGTCGATTCTTCTGAGCGCGCGTACTGCGTCCCGTGCAGTACACGGTCGCGCCGGCTTCGCCCAGAGCCAGCGCGGTCCCGCGGCCAACGCCTCGAGTGGCGCCGGCGACCAGCGCAATCCGTCCGCGCAAATCGGGTGGGTGATAATTGGCGTTGGCATTCACGGGGCACCTCCGGGAGGGAAACCCAACGATAATAAACAGTCATTCAGTAATGTCAAGTGGAAAATAAACGGCCATTCAGTTATTCTTGCCTAGTCGCTCCCCGGCGGAAGGCTTCCGCCAGCCGGGCGGCTCTCAAGAAAATGTCACCCCGCCCTCGCGAAACTTCCGACGAACAAATTCTCGCCGCCACCGCGCGCGTGATGCAGCGCCTCAGCCCGGCAAAATTGACGCTCGCCCACGTCGCCAAAGAAGCCGGCGTCGTTCCCGCCACGCTCATCCAGCGTTTCGGCACCAAGCGCGGGCTGCTCCTGGCCATGTGCGGGACCGCTACCGCCTCGGTGCCGCAA
>Ga0307479_10006517_pt1 | contig 10722 bp, 10 predicted proteins | sample atmos_gasesECM4C_FD_203743 | JGI IMG/M metagenome (GOLD analysis project Ga0307479, IMG submission 203743) | Hardwood forest soil microbial communities from Morgan-Monroe State Forest, Indiana, United States - atmos_gasesECM4C_515 | ecosystem: Environmental > Terrestrial > Soil > Temperate...
GCGCAAGAAACTGGATTCCGCCGCCGACAAGCTGACTGCGATCAATCCATTTTTGAATATTCGCAAGTTCGATACTCGGCTGAGCAGCGAGAACGCGCTCGAAATTTTTCGCGACTTCGATATCATAGCCGACGGCACTGATAACTTTCCCACGCGCTATCTCGTGAATGACGCGTGTGTGCTCACCGGGAAGCCGAACGTCTATGGTTCGATTTTTCGCTTTGAAGGGCAGGCCAGCGTCTTCGCCACGGAAGATGGCCCCTGCTACCGCTGCCTGTATCCCGAGCCGCCACCCCCGGGACTGGTTCCCTCCTGCGCCGAAGGCGGCGTACTCGGTATTCTGCCCGGGCTGGTCGGCGTGATGCAGGCGACCGAGGTCATCAAATTAATTCTGGGCGCGGGCGAACCTCTGATTGGCCGGCTTCTGTTGATCGATGCTCTGGGCATGAAGTTCCGCGAACTCAAGCTTAGAAAAAATCGCGACTGCCCGGTCTGCGGCACGCATCCTACCGTAACCAAACTGATAGATTACAACCAATTCTGCGGCATTCGTGGGGAGGAAAAACCGGTGGCAAATGGAATTCCCGAAATTCAAGTCGAAGAACTGAAGCGGCGTCTGGATGCGAAAGAAGATCTCTTCGTCCTCGACGTGCGCGAGCCCCACGAATATCAGATCTGCAACATCGGCGGACACTTGATTCCGCTGAACGATCTGCCGAAGCGCGTGAACGAACTGGATTCCAGCCGCGAGATCGCCGTCCACTGCAAAATGGGCGGACGCAGCGCGAAAGCCGTCGAGTTCCTCCAGCAGTCAGGCTTCAAGAAGGTCTACAACGTCGCTGGCGGAATCAACGCCTGGGCCGAGCGCGTCGATCCCAAGGTGCCGAAGTACTGAGGCACGCCGCAGCGCCTAAAGGTGAATTTGTGCGCTACCCTCCCGGCACGCCTGAAGGCGTGCCCTGATACGAATCCCGCAGGGTTCCGAATACGCATCCCGCAAGATTCCGAATACGCATCGCGCGGAGCCAAGGCCTCGTATCAGGGTATGGCTTTAGCCATACCGTTCCCAGCGACCCGGCGAGACGGGCTTTAGCCCCTGCGGTGCGGGATCAAGCTCGACTCCGGGCCATGCCGAAGAGTAGGGAAATTTCTCCGCCACATCCGCGAGATGCCGGGCAACCGCATTATTTCGAATATATTCACTAGCTCGCAGCAATGCGTCAGCGTCGAGAATCCGCGCTTCCGAAAACCCCTTTTGCCAGACCGGCGCTCCAAATCCAAGCTCCCGCCCCGCTCGGAACGCAAAGCCGCCCTTGATGAATTGCACAGCTCGCTCAATTGAGATATCACTTTCGAGCGTAATCAGCGCATGGAAGTGATCGGGCATCACGACGAACTCATGCAACCGGAATTTTCCCTGGGCTCGATAGTCGTAAAGCACGCGCACGAATAACCTCGCAGACCGGTCGGACTGAAGCAGGTTACGCTTCCCGTAAATTGACGAAGTGACAAAGAATGTCCGAGCGCCGGCAGTGGCGTGTGCAGGATGGGCATGTCGCAGTGGTACCGACATAGAGCAGCGGCTAAAGCCGGTCCCTTTCGGCGGCTCGTGTTCGGCATGCCTGAAGGCATGCCCTGATACGAATCTCTATATCTAAAGAGATGGCCTGGTATGTGACGACCGTCACAAAATCATAAGTCTCACTTCCGTTTTGTCATTTTGGGAAGTAGAGTTGACGTTCAACCTAAAACTTACTTGACAGCATGGCGCTATGAACCCCACAATTCCTCTCGCGCAGCCTTCGCGACAGTTATATCTTCCCTCCGAAGAGGGCCGTGCCGGGCCCGAAACAAGTGGATTAGAGCTTTAAGTTCTCAGAATCTCAATCGTTACCGATCTACGGAGGCGTATGAAAAAACTGCTCACGGTTGTGCTTTGCTTGGTGATCCCGCTAACCGTCCTCGCTGGCGACAGCGGGTACAAGGTTACATTTGACGGAGGGTCGATTCCCGATACAAAAGCAGGAACCGGTATGAAGTTATTCATTGACTCAAACCAAATTCGACTCGTAAGAGACAAGGCCGAGGTGATAACAATTCCCGCGTCGGCCGTCACCGAGATCAGCTATGGCCAGGATGTCCATCGAAGAGTAGGCGCGGCGATCGGCCTTGCGGTCGTCTCCCTTGGGATCGGTGCACTTATGGCTCTTACAAAATCCAAGAAGCACTTCGTCGGTTTGACGTGGGCCGACGGCGACAAAAAGGGCGGGTTTGCGATGCAATGCGATAAGAACGATTACCGAGGAGTCTTAGCGGGACTCGAAGGCGTTACAGGCAAGAAGGCCGTGGACTCAGACGCCATGACAGTCAAGAATTAGGTAGCCCGCCGGCAAAAAAGGGAGCACGATTGCGTGCTCCCTGTAATTTTCCCTTTCGCCGTTACTTACTCGACCCACCCGCCATTCCGTCGCTGGCCTCACCCAACTCCAGCGCGAATTTCTTTCCCTGAAAGCGCAGACCGGCCAGCGTGTTCGGACCGCTGGCATTCTTCTGCGTTACTGCCGCATCGTTGGCGGCTGGCGCTTGCAGGTCCACTACGCGTGCGGGCACTTTAGCGATCACGTTCTTGCCCTGCAGGATGCTCAGTTCAACGTTGGGGCCGCTGCCATCCCACTGGACTTTATAGTCGCCCGGCTTGAGCGTTGTTCCGTTGATCAGAACCGGATTGCTCAGTTGCAGGCTGGCCTTCGTTGCCGCCAAAGCGCTTGAGGCCAATAACACCGCCAGCCCCAGCACCAAACTCTTTGACAATGTCGCGAACTTCATGACTGCTCCTTTTTCTTTCCCGAAATTACGTCGGGAAACGGTTGGGGCGGCCCCGGTTCACGACTGGCGCGAGAAAACCTTGGTGTTTTTCCGCGAATCGCCTACAATGCAACCGCCGGGGTTCAGCCGACCGCCGCAAGGCCGGTCGCGCTGTGCGCGGGGATTTTCTCACCTGGGCCGCCAAACCGAGCGTGAGAGAATCCCCGAAACCCCGCAAGAATTTTCGTGACGTCGACGGATCACAGCGTCTGCCGGATCCACTCCCCATCAACTACGTACTATCCCTGCTGGAAGTTCCGTGAATGAGCTGAAAAACTTCCCGTTCGCTTCTTTGGACGCCGTGACCCGGTGTCGGTTAGCACCACGCAACTCGCTTTGAATTAAAGTTGACAATCTCTTGACAACGCGCAACACCTCTGTGTTGTGTTCTGTTGTGATCGAACGGTTGGAAGGATGCGAGCGACAAAAAAGGTATTGTTCAAAGTGCGAGGCAGTCGGCAGCTGTACGCAGTGCGATCTTGAGGAGGAGTCTATGTCGTCGCTCTAATCTGCGTCGCCATGCTGCCGGTTCACTGACCAGATGCTCGCCTGATCTTTTTCGAACGGATAGAGATGCACCATCCAGTTGAAGATTACGGGATGAAATGTTCCGCCTGCGGCATCGCAGGCTTCCTGCGTAGTGATGGATCCTCTCAATCCGAACTGCGAGTGTGGCGCCAGCATTTCTCTTCTGTGATCCGGAGGCGGGGCGCAGAAATTAACGTGCTCGTGCCATTGCGCGATGCTGAGCGGAATCCGCTCGTCCAGTTGATCTTCGTCGAAACGCTTGGGCGCGGTATACATCACGCCAATCAGTTTGTAGTCGTCGCCATGTTTTTCATACAGCAATGACGTGGGATGCTCCGGGTTGAAACGAAATCCTGCTTCCGTCGCATACGCCGGGCTGGTGAAGTGGTATATCTTCTGCGGAAGCTCGGGATGGAAAATCTTGAAACCGTCAGCCAGAGCAGCGTGATAGTCAACGTATTTTTCTGACGCTTTGCGGGCGCTGTCGGCGATCTGCTGAGCGCGTACAGCGTCGCCTGGCTTCGCGGGGCGCACCGCCGTCATCTTCATGTGCGGGCCCATGTCCATGTGCCCTTCCATCGAGCGCATCACGTGGGCGCCGGCATCGCTGTCTTTCTCCGCGCCCGTGGACATGTCTTTCATGTTTGACATGTCGTGACCTGACATATCCATGCCGAGCATGCTAGGCGGCTGGTTCTGTTGACCCCAAGTCACCCTGGCTAAAACAAAAATAGCAATCAGAAAAATAATCCGGTCGCGCATGAAGATCTCCGATGTTCAGTTGGTATTAACACTGTCGCAAGGGAGTTGTTTCGGCAAGGAAAGCGGCTTGCAGGCGATTACAGAGGTAACCGTAGCGTATCCAGGCAAGAAGAAATCTATCACTTTGTGATCAAGTGTGCCTCCTACTGCAATGGCACCGAAACGTGTTCATGAACAATCATCCACTTGCCGTCCTGATTTTCGAAAACTACAGTCCACCGGAAGTTCCCCATCTCTATCTTGCCGGCTTTTGAAGTCATCTCGTTCTTGATCGTCGCCGTGGCCCAGACTAAATCTCCATGAGGATGGATAGCGGCGTCATCATTCACTGTGAACTTCGCGCTCTTGTAGCTGGAGAGAAGTTCTTTTGATCCCTTCTCGTATTCCTCCCAGCTTCCATATTTCAAGGGAGCAATGTCGAAGAAAGCGTGCGGTCCGCTGACGTAGAACTTTGCAACGTTGGCAGGGTCGAGCGTGGACCAGCCGTCCCAGATCTTCTGCAAGTACGCTTTATCTGGAGCTGCCGGCGCCGCGGATTTCTTAGGCGCGGACTTTCCCGCGCCAGATACGCTGAGCGCAAGCAGGCACAGCAGGGTAACGGGAAGGCGCTTCATTGTAAGGTTCCTCCGGGATTCCGCGGAATTCTCGCACACGCCCTGCACCATTGCCAAGCGCGCATTGACCGATTTCCACAGCACACGCTAGAATAGTTGAGTTTGCCTGTACTCGCCGACCCGTTCTGGGGACGCCTGCCTTGGCTGCTGAAGCGCCGTGGCGGAAAACACAGCAAGCAGAAGAAGTTCAGCTGGAAGTTTATCGGCCCCCGGGTTGCGCCCGTGTGCGCGTGGTTGGCCTTGGTGAGCTGATTTTCAAGATATTTTGACGGAGGCAGACGGTATGTACGCGGTTATCCGCGCCGGTGGAAAGCAGTACCGGGTGGCGCCCGGCGATGTAATCCGAGTGGAAAAATTCGCGACCGGCACCGATGGCCAGGTAAGCTTTCCTGACATATTGGCGGTGTCCGCGGGCGAGGGGCGGATCGGCCAGCCTCAGCCCGAAGCGCGGGTGGTCGGCGAAGTGGTGGAAGAAGGCCGCGGAGCCAAGATTCTGGTTTTCCATTACAAGCGCAAGAAGCAATACAAAAAGCTGCGCGGACACCGCCAGGCGTTCACCGCGGTGCGCATCACTGAGATTGCCTTTGACGGCCAGAGCTTCAAGGCTCCCGAATTAGCGAAAAAGCAGCCTAAGCCAAAGAAGGCCGCAGTCGCTGAAGAGCACGAGATTGAGCACGCCGCCGCTAAGGCACACGCTACGAAGGGCCGCGCAAAGAAAAAAGCGGCGCCCAAGAAGAGTGCTGCCAAAAAGTCTGCACCTAAAAAGAAGAAATAGCTTTGCGAAGGTAAGATGCTGGCGCTACGCCGGCGCTACTTTAAGAACTGAGAGCTGACGAATGGCACATAAAAAAGGACAAGGCACTTCACGAAATGGCCGCGATTCGAACGCGCAGCGGCTGGGATTCAAGGCATTTGGCGGGCAAATCGTTCCCGGTGGCACCATCATCGTGCGCCAGCGCGGCACCCGCGTGAAACCGGGATTGAACGTTGGCCGCGGCAAGGATGACACTTTATTTGCCAAGATCACGGGCCGCATCAAGTTCCTGAATAAGGGCTCAATGGGCAAGTTCGTGATGGTCGAGCCTATGGAACTGGTGGAATAGCTCGCGTCCGTCTGCGTGAACTGTAGCGCGTGTTAGCGGCCGCGGCGAGCTGTACGACGCGGCTTCAGCCTCGCCTTCGGGACGAGGCTTTTATTTTTGTTGTGCCCCATGTTTATCGACGAGGCTAAAATCCGGGTCAAGGCGGGCGACGGCGGCAATGGCTGCATGGCGTTTCGCCGCGAGAAATATGTTCCCCGCGGCGGGCCTTCGGGCGGCGATGGCGGCAAGGGCGGAGACGTCATCATGGAATCCAGCGAGCGTCACAACACCCTGGTCCATTTCCGTTTCAATCCAGAATATAAGGCCGAGCGTGGACGCCACGGCGAAGGCTCCAATAAGAGCGGCAGGGAAGGCGAAGACGTAATTCTTAAAGTTCCGGTCGGCACGATCGTGTATGACGAACAAACTGGGGAGAAAGTATTCGATTTCTCCGCCCCTGACCAGCGCATGGTCATTGCCCGCGGCGGACGCGGCGGCCGCGGCAACGCGCGCTTCGCCACTTCTGTGCACCAGGCTCCCCGCGAACACGAACCCGGACGCCCCGGCGAAGAGCACAACTACCGGCTCGAGCTGAAATTGCTCGCCGACGTGGGACTCGTCGGCTTTCCGAACGTTGGCAAATCCACCCTGATCTCGCGCATCTCAGCGGCCCGGCCAAAAATTGCGGACTATCCCTTCACTACCTTGGAACCTAATCTTGGAGTGGTTGCGGTGGGCGATCCTAGAAACGAAATCAGTTTTGTGGTGGCCGACATCCCGGGATTGATCGAAGGCGCGCACGCCGGCTCCGGGCTGGGCACTCAGTTCCTGCGGCACATCGAGCGCACTCGCCTGCTGGTTCACATGGCCGATGTCTCTGACTCCAGTGGCCGCTCCGACATTGTGAAGGACGTGGAAGTGATTCTCGGCGAACTAGCGAGCTTCGGCGCTCACCTGGAAGAAAAGCCGATGATCATGGTGGCATCGAAGATTGATGTGGCGAACAAAAACAAAGTAGCGGCGCTGAAGCGTTACTGCAAGAAGCGCAAATTGAAGCTCTATGAGATTTCAGCGGTGACCGGCAAGGGCATCGACGAATTAAAGTTCGCGATGGCCAAAGAAGTGGACAATTTGCGTGAGCGGGCGCTGACAGAAGCCGAAGCAAACGAACATCAAAGCGCCTGATCGACGCTTCATGCCCTCGGCAATTCTTTTCCGTGCTGAAAGCGGTACTGCAGTATCTTCGCCGCCAGGGCCGGTGGCATTTCTTCTCCGGCGGTCTGCACTGTGCGAACTACTTCTCCACGGCACACCACTTCCGTAGGCGAGAGTCCCGCAATTTCCGACGGCAGCACCAGGTTGATTTCAAGAATCACATTCGGTTGCAAGAGATCCTCCGCCTGGAACAGCAATCCCGAGCGGCTTATATTTCTGGTTTCCCCTTCGTGCCAATTTTCCTCGTCAAGACGGCGGTACTTCAAAGGCAGGTGAAGTTGGAAACGTTGCGCGCGCGACAGCGGCAATTGTGGCAGCCCTGGTGCTCCGGTATGTGTTGTTTTGTTCAACATGGCAACCTCCGCGGGAGTCGAGTCCAGCACTTCGCGAACTTTGTTTCTAAGCTCACGAAGGGTAAACGGTTTCTGAAGAAGGCGTATGCCCGTGTCTAACGTGCCATTACGCCCGATCACATTTTCGGTGTAGCCGGACATATAAAGCACTTTCGTGTTAGGACGAATTTCCAAAATCCTTTGCGCGAGTTCCCGGCCGTTCATCCCCGGCATGATCACATCCGTAAGCAGCAAGTGGATGATTCCCTCGTGCGCCACGGCGATCTGCATCGCCACCGCGCCATCCGCCGCTTCAATCACGCGATAACCCTGCTTCTCCAAGAATTGCCGGGCGAGATAGCGCAGATTGGTTTCATCCTCGACCACCAGAATCGTTTCCGTTCCCGGTACCGTGGCTTCAGAATCCGCAACGCCGGAAACTTGCGCAAGACTTTCCGTTGTTTCCGCTACGCGTGGCAAATAAATCTTGAACGTCGTGCCCTTGTCGGGTTCGCTGTTCACCCAGATGTAACCCCCGCTCTGCTTTACGATCCCGTACACGGTGGAAAGTCCAAGCCCGGTGCCACTTGTCCCTTTCGTGGTAAAGAATGGCTCGAAGATGTGGGACTGGGTTTCCGAATCCATGCCCGCGCCGGTATCGCTGATGGCCAGCGTCACGTAGTTTCCCGGCTTGAGCGGCGCGTGAAAGCGCGCATAGTCTTCGTCAAGCGATATGTTCGAGGTCTCGATCGTCAATTTCCCGCCGGAGGGCATCGCATCGCGCGCGTTTACCGCCAGATTCATGATGACCTGCTCGATCTGACTCGCGTCGGCCCGCACCGCTCCGAGGTCGGCTGCCGGAGCCATCACCAGGTCGATGTCTTCGCCGATCATGCGCGTGAGCATTTTGAGATTTTCGGTAACCACGGCATTCAGGTCGAGAATCTTGGGAGCGAGCATTTGCTTCCGGCTGAAGGCAAGAAGCTGGCGCGTGAGCGATGAGGCGCGCCCCGCTGCGTTGGCGATTTCCTGAGCCGGAGCGCGCAGGGATGGTTCCATGCCAAGACGTTCAAGAAGAAATTCTGAGTACCCCGAAATCACCATCAGGAGGTTATTGAAATCGTGCGCAATCCCGCCCGCAAGCCTTCCCACAGCCTCCATTTTTTGCGATTGCCGGAGTTGCTGCTCCAGGGCACGCTGCTCGGTCACGTCTTCAGCAAACAGCTCGAAGGTTCTTTCTTTGCCCCCATTCAGAACCGCGCGGCCTGAAACACGAATCACCGCGCCTCGCCCATCTTTGCGCATCCACTCCACGACCATTCCTTGGAAAGGAGTGGTGACGCGCAAATGATCCGCCAGTTCGAACCATTGCTGGGTGTCGGCGTAGAGTGCTCCAAGGTGCTTGCCCACCAGTTCCTGCGTGGAGGAATATCCCAGCATGGCCAGCAGCGCCGGATTCGCATCCAGCAGCTGTCCCGAGGAGTTGCAGCGGCAGATTCCATAGGGAGCATGTGTGACCAGCGACCGGAAATTCTTTTCGGAGCGCCGCAACCCCTCCTGCGCCGCTCTGAGTGCGGCATTGAACCAGCAGATCAAAGCCGCCAGCACCACGAATAACGCCAGTCGAAGCATGGTGGAGCGAAATTGCGCCGGCGTTTGTTCCGTGGAGAAAGAAAAATATGAGCTTACGGTCAGCGCGAACGCAGTGGCCACCATTCCCGGCTTCCAGCCGCCATACCACGCGCTTACCATCACGGCGACCGCGAACACCGCCAAACGGCTTTCCGCAATGTTCGGAAGCAGCAGCGCCGGAATCAGCGCCAGAGTGGTGCTGAGCACCGCCACTCCATAGCGCAGAATAGGCGCACGGGCAGGCTGGATGCGGAGTAGGGGGAGGGTTACTCGCATATGAGTTCATCCTAACTCAGGTTTAGAAACGGGCGAGATTACGGGAGTGCATTCCAGGTTCTCAGGAAGGATGTGTTTGCTGGCCCGTGCCCTTTTGGCCGGTTGGACAGGGAAGCCGTGATCGTTGGGACAATGCCCCGGCTCTTCAACTTCCACCGCTAAAACGGTATTGTCGAACCGCTTCAAGCAATCTTGAGCTTGCCAAGCAGCCCTGCAAACGATGACACTAAGCGCGCATGAATATAGGCCTATTCGGCGGTACGTTCGACCCCATCCATCGCGGGCACCTCGAGCTCGCGCGTGCTGCGCGGGAACGTTGCAAACTTTCCCGCATCCTCTTCGTGCCCGCCAACATTCCGCCGCACAAGCAGAGGCAGCCTCTGTCGGCGTTCGCGCATCGTTATGCCATGATTGCTCTCGCGACCGCCCCGGAGAAGGATTTTGTGCCGTCGCTGCTGGAAGCCCCGGATGATTTGGAGTCAGGCAGCAGACGCAAGGAAAAGACACGAGTAGAGAAGCCGAACTTCACCATCGACACCGTCAAACGCCTTAAGCAGTCGCTCAAGAAGGCTGACCGACTCTTCTTGCTCATCGGCATCGACGCTTTCGCGGATATCGCCGCGTGGCACCAGTCTGAGGCGCTGTTTCGCGAGTGTGAGTTTGTGGTAGCCAGTAGGCCGGGGTTTTCTCTTGCGGATGTCGCGAATGCCCTGCCCGCGCGTCTGCGGCCGCGCCAGGAAGTGACCCGCCCGTTTGAAAAGCAAGCCGCCAGCGGAGATCTGGTTCTGAGCGGTGTCACCATCCACCTTATGAATGAGGTCTATCAGCCCGTCTCCTCCACCGCGGTGCGCGAAGCCGTCGCTGCTGGAAAATCGCTGGCCCGCTTCGTGGACCCCTCCGTTGCGGATTACATCATGAAGACGGGACTGTATAAAGCTCGCTAGTCGCCGGTCGTTTGATCGTTCGCTAAACCTTCTTGCTGCAAGGTTCATCTCAGACCGTGCGACGAAGAAGCAACCATCATATTCGTTTACAATGAGAACTCACTCGTGCCGGGCTAACGACCAGCGACTAACGACCAACGACGAATCACCAGCGACCAACTTTCTGCATGAAAAAAAATGAACTGAAACAGCAGGTAGCCGCAGCCATTCAGGCTTGTCTCGACAAAAAAGCTGAAGAGATTTCCATCCTGGAAATGGAAAAGGGCTCGGGAGCATTCACCGACTACTTCGTCCTGTGCAGCGGCACCAATCCGCGGCAGGTGCAGGCCATCGCCGACGAAGTAGAACTGCGCTTAAAGTCTGCGGACGTCCGCCCAGCGCACGTCGAGGGTTACAAGCAAGGGGAATGGATTCTGGTCGACTATGTGGATTTTGTTGTGCACGTGTTTTCTGAAAAGGCACGCAAGTTCTA
>Ga0307479_10006518_pt1 | contig 10722 bp, 8 predicted proteins | sample atmos_gasesECM4C_FD_203743 | JGI IMG/M metagenome (GOLD analysis project Ga0307479, IMG submission 203743) | Hardwood forest soil microbial communities from Morgan-Monroe State Forest, Indiana, United States - atmos_gasesECM4C_515 | ecosystem: Environmental > Terrestrial > Soil > Temperate...
TAAATCCCTACATCCCGATCGACGCCACCGACGACCAAGGCAAGCCCCTAACTTTCATCATCCCCCCTGAGTCGCCTCCCCCGGCGCAAGATGCAACAAAAGGAAAGGCCCCCGCAGAAAAGCCGGACTCTGAGGACTAATCTCCAAGGAGGTGCGGCTGGCCAAACCCTGGGGCTTCTTGCGCGGGCGCTCCTATCCCGCCAACCCCTCAATCGCCCGCACCGTAGATGGTACGGGATGGACATTGATCGTGGCATCAACAGGAAACACTGTTTACGCCCCAAACGGTACGCAGCTCGCTCTCCAGGCATTAACTGACTCAAACGGCAACAAAATTACATACGGTTCTGTGGGTGGGGGAAACTATGGATGGACCGACACGCTAGGGGTTATTGCCGCCACTCGTCCAGGAGGTCCGACTAGCACTTTGAACTGGACCGATGTAAATGGAGGCGCCCAAACTTTAACCGTGAATTACACTTCCTATAATGCTTTGAGAACAGCGTACAGTTGTTCAGGTATTACTGACGACATAATTGGGGGCGAATCACTTCCTACAAGTATTAATTTCCCTGACGGCACGTCGTTAGGACTAGCTTGGGAATCCACGCCAGGATTCTCCGCCGACCGTACAGGTCGTCTCGCCACACTTACCCTGCGCAATAGCCCCTCCTCCGTCTCCTTCGACTACAATCCGAACTCGGCGGCCCACGACGGGCTGGACTGTACCTACTTAGTTCCCAGCGCCCTGAACCGCACCACGGACGACGGAACGGTGAAGTATACTTGGACGCACACATCCTCCGGGAACACCACCGCGAAGGTTGATGTAGGTGGGAACAAGTTCGTCTATACCTTCAATAACACGCCTGTTCTAACGCAGACTCAGGCTTATGCCAACACAGGAACCGTCGGCAGTCCAACATACTCTGGTACAGCGAACCTAACAAAGGTCTACTGCTACAACGGCAACGCCACCGCATGTGCCACGGCCTCGGTCACGCAACCTATCAACGAAGTGGACATCTACACCACTCCTGACGGGAAATCAACCTCCAACCGCGAGAAGTTCACTTATGATAGCTACGGGAACGTGCTCGTTCACGCGCTCTACAACTACGGCGCGGCTTCCCCAACCTTCACCACCACAACCGTCTACGCCAAAAACGGCACAGGGAACTGCTCGGGAATCGGCGTCAATGTCAATGACAAGCCTTGCTCCATCATCACTACCGATGGGTCGGGAAATAACGTCTCCTACTCAAAGTTTGCCTACGACGCCTATGGGAACGTTCTCACCACTTACGTCTCAAAGGACGGCGGCTCCACGTTCCTGTCAAACGCCACTGCGAACGTCTACAACACGAACGGAACGATCAGCAAGAGCTACGATCTGGCGAACCACGAAACGGACTACACCTACGCTCTCGCCAGTTATTTTGACGGCACTTGCTCAAACCCAGCATTTCCCACGAAGATCAAGAACGTCACCACGGGAAACGCCACGCAGTACACCTACGACTGCACCGGCGGCGTGATGCTCACGGCAGCCGACCCGAACAGCAACGTCACCACGTATAAGTACGCAACCTCGGGCGGTACAGCAGACCCCTTCTGGCGGGTGATGCGGACGATTGATCCGCTAACTAACGAAGTGGACAACACCTACCATGTAACCGATCCTAGCAGCTACGAAAGTTCCATTACATTCAATTCCAATTCCAGCACCGATACCGTCGTTACCAGCTTTGATGGGTACAGTCGGCTGTCAAGAATCCAAAAAGAGGAGGCGGTAGGGTCTTCGACCTACGATACCGTTGGGGTAAGCCGCGATTTTTCCTCGGTGAATCCTATCGTAACCACTTCCCAGCCATGCGCCACCTCTCTGGATCAAACCTGTTCTTTCACCCACAATACGGCTACGGCCTACGACCTGCTGACTAGACCAATCAGCATCACCCAGTCTGGCGGTCACGCCACGAAGACTCTCTCCTACAACCAGAACGCCGAAAAGAGCGATTTAGGCCCCGCCCCGACCTTTGACGGTGAGAACGACAAGATAACCGAGACGGAAAAGGACGGTCTGGGAAGAACTGCCTACGTTTGTAGAACCGGCAACGGATCGTCTACAGCCTGTGGCGGCGCAAACCTGTTCAGCCTGAACGGGATTACCGATACCTTCAGTTATACTTCGGGGGCGGGTTTCACGCAGATCAGCGTCGTCCGAGGGTCGCAGACGCGCACCACCAAGAACGACGGTCTCGGACGGCTAATCTCAAAGATTACTCCCGAGGGCGGCACTTGGACCTACACCTACGACACCAACGCCTCCTGCCCAGCGAATTATCGCGGCATAAGCGGGCAACCCGCTTCGGTCGCGGAACCGAATGGCAACCTGATCTGCTACGCCTACGACGCCCAGAACAGGGTCACGGGGGTGAACGCGGACGGGACCAGTTGCCGGCACTTCCACTACGACAACAGCTACGTCACCCCGCTGCCCACGGGGGTGACTACCCCTACGAACACGCTGGGGCGGCTGGCCGAAGCGTCCACCGACAACTGCTCGGGAACACTCTCGACCGACGAGTATTTTTCCTACGACAAGGACGGCCACATCCTCGACCAGTACGAATCCACGCCGAACAGCGGCACGTACTATCACTCTGTGGCAACCTTTATCGGGCCGGTGACCGCGTCCTTGCAACTAAAAAACCCTAGTCTGTTTACCTCCACTTATTCACTGGACGGAGAAGGACGATGGAACAAGCTGGTAGAATTTGGGCAGACCATTGTTCCGACTTCCGGCGTAACCTTCAATGCGGCTGGGCAGCCTACCGCCATAACCATAGGGTCTGGCACCAATAACGACGCCTATACTTACGACAATGACACGCTGAACATGACGGGGTGGACGTTTACGGTGGGGGCCTCGTCAGAGACAGGAACCCTTACTTGGAATCCAATAGGATCTTTAAAATCTTTGGCCATCACCGACGGCTTTAACGCCGGGGGAACGCAGACGTGCAGCTTCGGAGTCTCCGGTTCCAAGGGCTACGACGACTGGAACCGCATCCTCTACGACTCCTGCGGCACGGGCGGGGCGACCTGGAACCAGACCTACAGCTACGATCAGTACGACAACCTGACCAAGGCTTCCACGGGCTTCGTGAGCTGGAATCCGGGTTACTCTTCCAGCACCAACCATTACACCTGTACCGGTTGCACCTACGACTCGAACGGCAACGTGACCAACGACGGCACTACCGCCTACACTTGGAACGAGTTTTCCAAGATGAAAAACTCAAACGGCGGCAACACGCAAATCTACGACGCCTTTGGTCGTACAGTAGAAATTCAAGGGGCATCGAACACGCAAATCTGGTACACGCAGCTGGGCAAGACTGCGTTTATGAACGGTTCTACAAATTTATATACCTATTTTCCTACGCCGGGGGGCGGTACGCTGCTCCATCCGTGGGGCGGTAGTTACCAGTACATGCACAAAGATTGGCAGGGCAGTGTTCGGTTGATTTCCTCTGCCCTAAACAACACTATTTTTTCTGATCGCGCAATAGCCCCATACGGAGAGGTATACGACATATTCGGTGGCACCACCCAAAACCTGAATATGTTCGGGGGCGGCTCGACTCAGGACGTACTGGCAGGGATGTACGACACCCCCAACCGGGAACTGCAAGGCTCACAGCAGGGGCGGTGGTTGTCGCCTGATCCGGCAGGCTCGGGGTGGAACCAGTACGCGTACGCGACCAACCCAAATAGCAGTATTGATCCAAGCGGTTTGACGGACTGTCCGCAAGACAAGACTTGCGGCATTTACGGCGGTGAGGGCGGTGGCGATCCTGGCAGCGGCGGTGATCCCGGCAACGGTGGCGATCCCGGCAACGGCGGCGATCCTGGCAGCGGCGGCGATCCCGGCAACGGTGGCGATCCCGGCAGCGGCGGTGATCCTGGCAACGGTGGCGATCCCAGCAACGGTGGCGATCCCGGCAATGGCGGCGACTTTGGCAGTGGCGGCGGACCCGGCATCTTTGCTACTGGGCCGCAGCCCCCCGGTTTTCCCAACTGCACGACCGGTGCTGACATATGCGTCGTAGTCAATGCACCGCTTATCCCAACTGTTGTCACGGTCGTCAATGTGACCGCACCGCCCCCAGACGATTTGTTAACATGGGTCATCAACTTGCCCACGATTCCGCCGGTGCCAGTCTTGGGTCCGCAACCTCTGTTCCGACAAAAAGCACCAGTCCTTCCGGGGCCTCAGCCCCCCGGGTGCAGCGCTGAAGACATGACAAACTCCGTCCAACACGCGCAAAATACCTACTTGAAGACGTTTGGCAACGCTGAGCTGTGGGCATTGGGAATTTCTACAAGTGTGGGTTGTAGGGCCGGCATCCTCGGGTGCGCACTTGGAGTCGCAGGGTGGCTCGACGCCCAGCCTCTTATTATCTTTGGATCTGCGGCCAAGGGATCGTACGCTGCATACTCAGAGGCGTTCACAGATCCAACCGGCGTCGGTAAAAAGTGTGGTGGTGGATAAGGAACCTATGATTAATCGCAGAGTGCTCTACTGGTCCGGGCCTGTGGGGATACTTTGGATCTGGCTTTTTGAGGAGTTGGGTCACAGGCTGCAACACAGCTGGCAGTCTCGCGTGCTCGAAGAAAGCTCAGCAAGAGGTGCTTGGTTCGGTATGGTGGCTGCGTATTTCATCGCTCTGGCATTGGCAGCACTCGCGACGCACTTGGCCTTCTTCTTTAAGCGTCCCTCCGAGAAAAGTTCCTTCGCCAAAGCGTGGTCTTTGTTGCCCCACTTGGTGCTCTGCGGAATTCTGTTGGGGACAAGCTTGGTGCTGAGCAGCCCCGATGTGTCTAGCAGATTGAACGGATTCAAGCTCGATTTCTTGGGTTCTCTTCTGTTTTATGTGGCTATCGCCTGGTCCCTCGTGGCAGTGTTGGGTAGTCTTTTGCCCGTGCCAGCTGCCCCATCGGAAAGGAAATAAGAAAATCGGGGGGCTGGCCCACGTTAAATGAAACTCGAGGGTGCCCCGTTCAAGCTTCGCTTGAGCGGGGCTTTTGAATTCATGTCGGGTCGTCAACATTATCCCGCCAGCGACTCGATCGCCCGCACCGCCTCCGGCTCAAGCTCCAACTTGCTGCTACCTAAATCCTGCCTCATGTGCTCAGCATTAGAAGTTCCCGTAAGCGACAGAATCCCCACCGCGCGCGCAAATGCAAACACCACTTGCGCCGGAGTGCACTCCGCCCGCGCCGCCATCCCACTCACCACCGGATGCCGCAACACCTCCATATTCGCCGTAAGCAGCGAGAATCCCTGATACACAATCTTCCGCTCGCGGCAAAACCTTCGCACCTCGCGGTCCCACCCCAGCCTCGCATAGCACCGGTTCTGCACCAACGCCGGAGCTTCTCCATGCACCTCGATCATCTGCTCCAGATGCCGCAGCGAAACATTGCTCACCCCCAGCAGCCGCGCCCGCCCCGCCGAGCGCTCCTTCTGCATCGCCTCCCAAACCTCGGCATCCGGGTCACTCCAACCGTACCCCGAAGCCGGCCCATGCAGTACAAAGCTCTCCACATGATCCGTCCTCAAATGTTCCAGCGAACCAGCCAACGATTGCGCCACCTGCACCGCAAGCGCTGCCGCAGGATCATAAGGCAGCCGATCATCCTGCCCCGGCCGATAAGTAAACTTCGTCTGCAGAAAAACCTCGTCGCGCTTCACCACTCCCGCCCGATAAGCCGCCGCCAACCCCTCCCCAACTCCCGCCTCAAAGTAATGCCGCCGCTGATTAGCCGTATCAATCCCCCGAAACCCCGCCCGCAGCGCCAGCTCAACAAGCCCCGCAGTCCGCCCCTCCTTCCAAGCCGTCCCATAAACAAAATCCGGAATCGAAAACGCCATACGCCATTCTGTCACGTCCTCCGCGATATTGTGCTCGCAGATTTTGTCTTAGCATGAGAGTTTGTGTCGAGGATTGTGTTAGCGTTATGAAAGGCGCGGGCCCGTAGCTCAGCGGTCAGAGCAGTGGACTCATAATCCATTGGTCCAAGGTTCAAATCCTTGCGGGCCCACCACGCTTTTTCTGCGCGCTTTTTCTAAGCGATCGTTGTCGGTCAGGGAGAAGGAACTCAACAGCTTCCGCTGACGGTTTGTCCGCAGGCGGTGCCGCTGATGGTGCAGCTGGTTTGAGAACTCAGCGTGTACTTCACGTTGAACTGGCAGCTACCGGAGGGATTTGGCCCGTACGAGACGCCTCCGATTTCCGTGAGCGTTATGGGAAACGCGGGAGCGGTTTGCGTGAAATTGACTTGGCCATTTACCGCGACGTTGGGGTCGCCGTTAATCGTCAAGTTGGATACGGAGCAATTGGACGGAGTGATCGTGAGCTGCGTCAGCACAGAGCCGCCGCCGCTATTGTCCAGCGTACCGGCAACGTCCCCGGTTACGGAGATTGTTCCGCCGCCCGGGCATGGACCACTGAAAGAGATCGGCCAATTGCAGGTTTCTCCCGTCGAGGTGGCGACGCAGGCAGAGGACGACAGACGTGAGCTAATGTCGGCAGGAATTGCCGACAAGCTTGGAACCGCCGGAGACATGCTGATGACGAACGTGTTACTCAGCGCCTGCGCGATCGCTTGTGAGACTTCGGAGGTTACCGCCTGCGCCTGGGCTGGCGAGATAGCATTGTTGCTGGAATGGCTGCTACTGCTGCCACACCCGCTACTCAGAATCAGAAGACTGGCGGCAGCGATGGCGCACAAAGACGGGTTTCGTTCTGTTCTAAACACAAGGACCTCCTCGAAACAAGAATTCTCCCGGGGCCCGTAGAACGGCATAATTGTACGCCTATCTCGCTTGTTCGCGAGAATTAATGGCAAAGCGCAGTGGGGCTCGATTCCGTCGTTTGCCGAGATTCCCTTCGCAATGGGACAATGCCTATATGCACAAATTCTTCCACACACTGATTTACTTATTGGCGGCTGCGATGCTGCTGGGCAATGGCCTGGCGCAGGATACGCCGGCCGCGACGACTCCATCCGCGCAACAGACTCCCGCGAAACCGGCTCCGGCTTCCTCCGACAAGGCTCAGACTCCGGCGGCCAAGAAGCCGGCGACTGCGGCCAAAACTCCGGCCGCTCCTCTCACTCTCAAGACGCAGAGAGAAAAATTCAGCTACGCCATCGGGATGAAGATGGGGGCAAATTTCAAAAAGCAGTCGGTGCCGGTGGATCCGAGCGTTATGGCGCGCGGCATCAAAGACGCCATGGCCGGAGGCAAGACCGCGCTCACCGACGAAGAAGCGCAGGCCGCCATCACGGACATGCAGAAGGAAGTCCAAGCCAAGATGCAGGAGAAAAATAAGGAGGCAGCCGACGCCAACAAGAAAGAAGGCGAAGCGTTCCTCGCTGCCAACAAGGGCAAGGAAGGCGTGGTCGCGCTGCCCAGCGGCCTGCAGTACAAGATTGAAAAGGCCGGCACCGGACCGAAGCCCACCGCGAACGACTCGGTGGTCTGCAACTATCGCGGCACGCTGATCGACGGCAAGGAATTCGACAGCTCGTACAAGCGCGGCCAGCCCGCGACCTTCCCTGTCACCGGCGTCATCAAAGGATGGACCGAGGCGCTGCAGCTTATGCCGGTCGGTTCGAAGTGGCAACTGTTCATCCCGTCCGATCTCGCTTATGGCGACCGCGGCGCGGGCGCCGACATCGGTCCCGGCTCCACGCTGATTTTTGAAGTCGAGCTGATGTCGATCGAGGATAAGAGCAAGGAAAAGACTCCGGCGCAGGAACCGGAGAAGAAGTAATTATCGGGCTTCGGGCGGCTTTCGGGCTTCGGCTACTCCCAACGTTTTGCCGAAGCCCGAAGCCCGACAGCCGAAGCCTCCCCGATTAACCACTTTGGGGCCGGCCGGCCTCGAATCGTTGACAGCCTCTAAACGCGAGAGTAGCGTGGCCTCAGTTCACGTTGAGGGACGTTGATCTTACATCAGGAGGCTGGGCCATGTTGTGCAGACGATTCTGCGCAGCCGCGATAGTCTGTCTGGCAGTGACACTTTCCGCCGCGCAGGATCCCACCAAGGTGGAACCCAAGCATTACAAACTGCATTTCGAGAATGAGCACGCGGTGGTCATCGATATCCACTACGGGCCGCACGAGAAGTCGGAACTGCATGACCATCCCGGGGGCGTGGTTGTCAATCTCACCGGCGGACACCTCAAGTTCACCGACCAGAACGGCAAGATCACGGAAGTTTACGCCAAGGCCGGCGAATCACGCTGGTTCCCGCCGGTCAGGCATAAGGTCGAGAACCTCGGCGACGAAACCTATAACGCGGTCTATATCGCCATCAAGAAGACGGCAATGGCTTCCGGTTCGCAGCCAAGCGCCGACCAGATCGCGCAGATCATCGCCGATTACGCGCAGTCGAAACCGTAGAGCGGCCATCGGTCCTCGGTCGCTGGCCTTCGACTTTTAGCCAATTTTTGCTGAGGCCCGACGGCCTGGCGACCGAAGGCCGACGACAGCATCCTCTCTCCCCCTGTAGTAATCTAAAAAACAGACAAATACTTACTAAGGACTCGTAATGGCGCACACTGTGTTCTGCGTGAAATTGAAGAGAGAACTGCCGGGGCTGGACGAGCCTCCCTTTGACAACGATCTGGGACGCAAGGTTTACGACAACGTCTCGCAGGAAGCCTGGCGCATGTGGACCGAGCACTGCAAGATGCTGCTCAACGAATACCGCCTGAATCCCGCGCGGCGCGAAGATCAGGAAGTCATCGTCAAGCAGTTGGACCAGTATTTCTTTGGTGAAGGCTCGGCGGTGCCGAAGGAGTACGTGCCGCCGACGCAGAAGTAGCGACCACCGGGGCTGAAGCCCGCTCTGATTTAGAAGGTTTATGCGGCGCTGGAAGCGCCGCTCTTCCACGGTTGTGCCGGCTCTATGCGCGAAGTCAAGAGCTCGGTAAACGTTGCTTCCAGGGCGGCGGGCGAGGACGCCCGCTGGACAGACGCCGGGAACGACGCTACCGATCGAGGTCTTCGAGGCGCTTAAGGATGCGCTGGGTCAGGCGGCTCATTGTGGTTAGCGGCTTGTTTGCGGCTGCATCGCGGATGGCCGAGGATGGGTGGGTGCAGTGACGGTTTAGCAGGGGCCAGGCTTCCATGTAGCGCTCGTATTTGTGGCCTTTGAGATGTGGCGTTAGGGCAACGGTGCGCATGCCGGTGAGGGTGCGGACCGGGAAGATGTACCAGATGTCGGCGGGCAGGACGTAGATGGCGTAGTAGTCGATTTCTTTTGGAGTGTAGGCGCGGCGGCCATAGGCATAGAGCTGGCACAGGTAGCAGGTGCCCAGCCACATCTCGGTGGATTTGACCTGCACACGAAGGAAGCGACCATTCTGCTCGAGAACGACGTCGTAGCGTCTGGACTCTCCCCAAAGTTTGGCCACGTTGAAGCCGCGGCCGGAGGCCACTGTCATGAACAACAGCTCGGCCCATTCGCCACGCTTGTTATAACTCTCGAAAAATCTCTTGCCTGGCCGCGCCATAGATTCTCCCAACAACGCAAAAGGCGCGGCCCATGGGCCACGCCTTAATTGGTTAATTTTTCAACCGTCAACTCTATTATATCATATCGCTATAGGCAAACCTGCACACTATTCAGTGCAAACTGAGATTTATATTTCCTTCGCTTGCACGGACATAGCGAAAATCGTGTAATTTGTCCCTATTGACAAGATTTGGGTATGGCTTTTCATAGGGTCCGGTGAAAAGAAGATCGGCTCAGTCGAGGTTGCAATGAGCGCTTTTTCCTTCCAGAGGGGTCGTCCAACTTCAAACAAGCATTTCACAGGGCGGATGTCGTATAACTAGTCGTACAGGCTGCGGCGATGACCGGGTCGTACGATTATCGACTGGTTGCCCTTTCCGTTTTGATCGCGGTGTGTGCTTCCTACGCGGCGCTTGAACTCGCCGCGAGGACAACGGCGGCGCGTGGGAGAGCTCGTCTGGTGTGGCTTGCGGGCGGGGCGGCCGCGATGGGACTGGGCATCTGGTCGATGCACTACGTCGGCATGCTGGCCTTCAGTTTGCCTGTTCCGGTGCTTTACGACTGGCCCACTGTCCTAGTATCCCTGCTGGCCGCGGTTTTTGCTTCCGGAGTGGCGCTGTTCGTGGTGAGCCGCAAAAAATTGGGCTGGTTGAGAGCCGCGGTCGGCGCCACGATTATGGGCAGCGGCATCGCGACCATGCACTACACTGGCATGGCAGCCATGCGCCTGTCGGCGACGTGTTCCTACGATCCGTTGTTGCTCACTCTTTCCGTGGTGTTCGCTATCGTAATCTCCCTGGCCGCCATCTGGCTCACCTTTCACTTTCGCGAGGAGACCAGAGCTTCGGCCGGTTGGAAAGTCGGCACCGCAATTGTGATGGGAGCCGCCATCCCGGTGATGCATTACACAGGCATGGCCGCGGCGCAGTTCACTGCGGTTACGATGGCGCCGGATACGAGTCACGCTGTCAATACCTCGTCGCTCGGACTGACGGGAGTCACCTCCGTGACTCTGCTGGTTCTGGGAGTGGCGGTGATGACATCGGTGCTGGACCGGCGTTTCGCGGCCCAGAGATTGCAGCTTGACGCAAGTGAGCGCAGATACCAGTCGTTGGTCGAGGGC
>Ga0307479_10006523_pt1 | contig 10718 bp, 8 predicted proteins | sample atmos_gasesECM4C_FD_203743 | JGI IMG/M metagenome (GOLD analysis project Ga0307479, IMG submission 203743) | Hardwood forest soil microbial communities from Morgan-Monroe State Forest, Indiana, United States - atmos_gasesECM4C_515 | ecosystem: Environmental > Terrestrial > Soil > Temperate...
CTGGACAGCGGCCAGGACCGCCTGCTCTTCTGCCGATGCGTTTTGGGCAAAGGCCTCCGCAAAAGCGTCGTGGGGCAGCCAGATTAAGCCGTGGTTGTCGGGAGCGAGCTTTGGCGCGTTCGGGTGCGCCGCGTTGCGATAGAACACGTCGGCGACGGTCTCCCCTTCGGCCGGGGCAAGCGCGGCGATGTACACGAGCGCCTTGACCTTGGGGTCGCGAGTCGAGGCGATGACGGCGCCGGCGTAGGCGTGCCCCGCCAGGACGACAGGCCCTTCAAGCCGCTCCAGCGTGCGGTCGAGTGATGCCACATCCTCGGCCAGCGTCGTCAACGGGAGCGGAGCAGTAACCGCATCGATGCGGTTTGACCGGAGGCCAACAATAACCTTGCTCCAGCTTGAACCGTCGGCCCAGGCGCCGTGTACAAGCACTACGCGCGCATCGCCACCGGACATTTCTCCCTCCGAAAGGTTGAATAGAATTCCACCTGAGCGCCGATTCGTTTGCGATCAAGGCAGCTCCACAACCCAGTAACCTGTTAAAGACAGTTTGAGAGGTTACATCTGGATAGAGTAACTTGTCAATAACCTATAAGGCGGTTATGTTGCCGTCTAATTAGACGCAGCCCGATGTCCCAGCCAATTCCCGCGTTCTTCATTGCCGACTCGCCTGGCCTGGATTTCCTTAATTCGGTGGCCACGCCGGTCGACGTGCCGATCGACTGGATCGACGATGGCGAGGGCCTTCTGGCCTGGCTCGAGCAGTCGCGGCTGGTGCCCGTGGAGGTACTGATTGCAATGCGCGAACGCGCCAAGCCTGGCGAGCTCGATTACCTGGCGGCCCAGGCGCGCACCTTGCGGGAATGGTTCAGGGCGTTCGTCGGCGAGCGCAAAGGCCGTCCGCTGGGGGCCGCGGATCTAAGCGCACTGGAGCCTCTGAACCGGTTACTCGCCCGGGACGAAGGATTCTGGAAAATCGTCGCTCACGAGGATCAGGGAGCAGCAGCCCTCACCCTTGAGCGACCGCGGCGGTGGGCGTCACCGGAATCGCTGCTTCTGCCGATCGGGGAAATTCTGGCAAAGCTGGTTTGCGAAGAGAACTTTTCGTACGTGAAAGCGTGCGAGGGACCGGTCTGCACATTGATGTTTGCCGATCACACGCGAGGGCACGCGCGACGCTGGTGCAGCATGTCGGTCTGCGGCAACAGAGCCAAGCAAGCCGCTCACCGCACTCGGGCCAAGCGAGGAACTTGAAAACGAGCCTGTGGAAAGAAGCAGTCGGCTCTGCGCGACGGGACATGGGTCGGCAATGCCTGCGTCAGCGGACTTTCACTACCTGCAGTTGCCTAGGGCGGCGTGGAGAAAACTGCCCGGTCGGGGATCAAAATGAGCCAGAAGGCCCCTGTGCTGAAAGCCACCCCTGCCTATCGCACGCTGGGATCGTTGCTGGCGGCGGTGCGCGACTGCCGTGCCTGCGCAGCGCAGCTGCCGCTCGGCCCGCGTCCAGTGCTGAGTGCCACCGAAACCGCACGCATCCTTCTTGTAGGGCAGGCGCCCGGCCTGCGCGTGCACATGACTGGCATTCCTTGGGATGATCCGAGCGGCGAACGTCTGCGGGGGTGGATGGAGGTGGGCAAGGATGTCTTTTACGATGAGTCTCGTATCGCGATCATTCCGATGGGCTATTGCTACCCGGGTCGAGGCAAAGGCGGTGATATGCCGCCGCGCCGTGAATGCGCGGAATTGTGGTTAGACCACTTACTGGCCAAGCTTCCACGGATTGAATTGACTTTGCTCATCGGGCGGCACGCGCAGCGCCACTTCCTTGGCAGCCGTCGCAAATCGTCATTGGCTGAAACAACCAAAGCGTGGCGGGAGTACGCTCCGCGCTATATCCCACTGCCACATCCCTCGCCGCGCAATACGCCATGGTTGCAACGCAATTCCTGGTTTGAACGACAGCTCTTGCCGGAGCTGCGCGTGCGGATCGGAGCACTTCTTGCGCGCTGAAGCTGACTAAGGCCCAGTTCGGCTGGATGCCCGCCTGGGTCAGGACCCGTTCCCCGTGGGCAGTTGCGTGATCTCTTCCACGATGCTCCGCGTCAGGCAATCCCCCGCGACGAAGCCCGCTCCCTGTCGGTGCATGGCCGCGAGGTAGGCTTTGCCCGCCGGGTCGATGAAGGTCACTCCCGTCAGATCGATGGTGAGAACTGGCTTGCGCCGACTTGAGACAGTCTTGTGCCAGCACGTCTCCAGTTCGAGCAGCCATGGCACCGCAACGCGCCCTTCGAGTTGCAGCACGACGGCTCCCGGGTAGTCATGGACAGTAATTCGCAGCATCGTTCATGTCCTCGCTGGACAGTTGCCCTTGGTTGCTTTCGTTAGAAGCAATGACCGTTCCAGCCAAGCACTGCTGATCGGTCCGCCACACAAGCGGTGCGACAACAAGGACTTAGGATTGGCTGGGGCGGGATCGCCGATCGGAGAGACGGCGAGTGCCAAGAGCCGATCGCCAACCGATGGGCACGGCCGCTGGCGGGCGGGCATTACTCAGGCCGGGAGATGCGCAGCTTCTTCATCTTCCACTGAAGGGTCGAGCGCCTCATCCCGAGACGAGCCGCTGCGCCGTCAGGACCACCCACCACCCAGCCGGCCCCGCGCAACACGCCGAGAATGTGCTCCCTTTCGGCGTCGGCGAGCGTAACTGCCTCAGCCGTTGGCTTTTCGGCCACCCCGGGCGCGGGCTGCAAGTCGCTCCGGGGAACACGCAGCGACGAGCCCGGCGAAAGGATGACCGCCCGTTCGATGACGTTCTGCAGCTCCCGGATGTTGCCTGGCCAGGGATAGCGCACCAACGCGTCCATCACTTCGGACGGGACGGTCTCGATCTGCCGTCCCATCCGCCGCGCGAACCGCTGGATGAAGTGACGCACCAGGCGTGGTATGTCGTCGGTACGCTCGCGCAGCGGCGGCAGCAGCAGTGGAAACACATTCAGGCGATAGTAGAGGTCGCTGCGGAATTGGCCGTCGGCGACCATCCGGGCCAGATCACGGTTCGTGGCCGCCACCAAGTGCACGTCCACGCGGATCGTCCGCGTGCCGCCCAGGCGTTCGAATTCCTGCTCCTGCAGCACGCGCAGCAGTTTGGGCTGCAGTTCCAGAGGGATGTCGCCGACCTCGTCCAGGAACAGCGTACCCTGGTGCGCCAGCTCGAAGCGCCCGACCTTCTGGGCGATGGCGCCGGTGAAGGCGCCCCTCTCGTGGCCGAACAGCTCGCTCTCGAGCAGCCCAGTGGGGATGGCCGCGCAGTTGAGCTTGACGAAGGTGCGGTCCCGGCGCGGGCTCAGATCGTGAATGGCGCGAGCGACGAGCTCCTTGCCGGTACCCGTCTCGCCGCGAATGAGCACCGTGGAACCGGTTGGGGCGACCGTCTCGGCGAGCTTAAGGACCCGATGCAGCGCCGCGCTTTCCCCGACGATCTGGCCGAAGTTGTGCTCGGTGCGGACCTCCTCCTCAAGGTACGCTCTTTCCTTGTGGAGCTTGTCCCTGAGTTCCTCGATCTTCTGGAAGTCCAAAGCGTTCTCGACGGCGAGTGCGACCTGATTGGCGACGAGATGCAGGAAACCCAGCTCGGATTTATCGTAGGCCTGCGGTTGCTTGCTCGCGAAGGCCAGCGTGCCCAGCCGCCGCTGGGCTGTGGTCAGCGGCAGAAGGCAGGAACTGTGGATTCCATAGGGTGCCGATCGATCCGCCAGACCCCGCCAACGACTTTGCTCGCTCGCGCTCGAGATGATCAATGGCTGCTGACTCTGCCAGACTGACCCCGTGGCGTTGCCTTCGACCGGAACAACTGAAGCAGGCGGGAGCGCTGCAGGCTCGGAGCTCTCCAGAACGTGCAAGCGCATCGTGTTGGTCGCCGCCTCGTGCAAGAACAGGGCGAGGTAATCGAACCGCACGACTTGATGGAGCCGGCCGGCCAGCTCGTGGAACAGCGCCGGCAAATCGCGGTGCGAGACGATCGCTTCCGATACCGCCAGCAGGGTCCGGTACTGCCGATCGGCCTGCAGCACGGCTGTTTCCTGTTGAGGGGACCTCACGACCGAAGCCATCGTGAATCACCCACCTGTTGGCGAATCTCCGACTCTGGCTCACCGGTCATGATGGTGGACAACACAGCAATAGCTGTTCCAGCAAGGCGGTGCCCGTTGCCTCGCCACGCGAGCGGTGCAATAACAAGGACTTACAGATTGGCTTGGGTGGGATCCCCGATGGGAGATACGGCGAGTGCCAGGGACCGATCGCCAAGCGACGGGCACGGCCGCCAGCGGGCGGGCATCACGCGGGGCGGGAGATGCCGAGCTTTTTCATCTTCCACTGCAGCGTCGAACGCCTCATCCCGAGGCGGGATGCGGCGCCCTTCGGACCGCCGACGACCCAGCCGGTCTCGTGCAGGACCCCGACGATGTGGTCCCGTTCGGCATCCGCGAGTGTGACGGCCTCCGCAGTGGCTGGGGGGGCTTGCTCTGCTGGAGGCTGGTATTCGCCGAGGGGGATTTGAAGCGAAGGCCCGGGCGAAAGGATCACCGCCCGTTCGACGACATTCTGCAGCTCCCGGATGTTGCCCGGCCACGGATATTGAACCAGCGCTTCCATGACATCGGAAGGGATCGTCTCGATGCGCCGACCCATCCGCTGGGCGAAGCGCTGAGCGAAGTGGCGCACCAGCCGAGGGATGTCGTCCGGGCGCTCGCGCAGCGGCGGCAGCAGCAGCGGAAACACATTCAGGCGATAGTAGAGGTCGCTGCGGAATTGGCCGTCGGCAACCATCCGGGCCAGATCGCGGTTCGTGGCAGCCACCAGGCGCACGTCAACCCGAATCGTCCGTGTGCTGCCCAGGCGCTCGAACTCCTGCTCCTGCAGCACGCGCAACAGCTTGGGCTGCAGCTCCAGCGGGATGTCGCCGACCTCGTCGAGAAACAGTGTCCCATGGTGCGCCAGCTCGAAGCGGCCCGCCTTCTGGCCGATGGCGCCGGTGAAGGCGCCCTTTTCGTGGCCGAACAGCTCGCTTTCGAGCAGCCCCGTCGGGATGGCCGCGCAGTTGAGCCTGACGAAGGTGCGGTCGCGGCGGGGGCTGAGGTCGTGGATGGCGCGAGCGACGAGCTCCTTGCCCGTACCGGTCTCGCCGCGAATGAGCACGGTGGAGCCGGTCGGGGCGACCGTCTCGGCGAGCTTCAGGACCCGGTGCAGCACCGGGCTTTCCCCAACGATCTGGCCGAAGTTGTGCTCGGTGCGGACCTCCTCTTCGAGGTACGTCTTTTCCTTGTGGAGCTTGTCCCTGAGCGCCTCGATTTCCTGAAAGGCCACGGCGTTCTCGACCGCGACCGCTACCTGATTGGCAACGAGCTGCAGGAACCCCAACTCGGCCTCCACGTAGGCATCCGGCTGCTTGCACGCGAACGCGAGCGTACCCATCCGCCGGCGAGCCGTGGTCAGAGGAAGATAGCAGCCGCTCTGGACTCCATAGGGCGCCACTCGTTTCGCGAGCCCCTGCCACCGCGTCTCTCGGCTTATGCTCGAGATGATCAGCGGGCGCTGCGTCTGCCAGACCAGGCCCGCCGGGATGTCCTCGATGGGAATGCTGCCAGCAGGCGGGGGCACTGTGGTTTCGGGCGGCTCCAAAACGCTTGTGCGCATGGTGTTGCTCGCCGCCTCGTACAGCTGCAGGCCAAGGTAATCGAACCGCACGACTTGATGGAGCCGATCGGCCAGCTCGTGGAACAGCGCCGACACATCGCGGTGCGAGACGATCGCCTCCGAGACGGCCAGCAGGGCCCGGTACTGCTGATCGGCGGAGAGTGCTTGTGTTTCTGTTTGCGGGGACCTCATGGCGGAAGCCACCCTGAGCCACTTGGCTGTTGTCGAATCCGGCCTGCTGGCGGCTGAAACCGGGCACCATGATACGCATCCCCAGGAGATGCTTTGCGAGTCGCGGTCGCCCGGCCTTTTCGAACAGGCCGCGACTCATCACTGGGTAAACCTCGATCCCCGGAGTGCTCAAGAACGCAATCGACCGAGCGGTGTATTGGCGCGGCCCTTTTCCCCGAATGAGCCCGCGATAGGGGTTTACGGCCGGCGAGGCGGAATCGAAACCCAGGTGTCGGTTTCCGATGTCTTGTGCGTTTCGTGGTGGTACTGCTCGAGTGCGAACAACTCCAGCAGCACGTCTTCGGAGAAACCATCCCGGCCGGCGCGTCGGTGGACCAGTAGTTCCCGGAAGCACTCGCTGATCATCTTGGGCGAGTCCCAGAACCGCGAAAGACGGTTGACGATCCGTGGATACCGGTTTGCCAGTGCGACCGGAATTACATCCGGCGGCAATTCCTTCAACCACGCCTTGGCCGAAAGGTTCAGGTGGCCATCGTGAGGCGACGAAGGCTGCCGAAAGCGCTTCGGATTGCCGCTCCCGGCACCGGGATCCATGGCGTCCCTTTTCATGGTCAGTGCGCGTGTGAATGGGATATGAAGTGCGAATAGCGTACCGGAAAGGTGGTATTCACGGAACGGTTCCAGGTACCATCCAATATCCAGATTAGAGGGTTTTTTCGGTCGCTTACCCGGAATTCGCGCCTACACATTCCGGATCGGACTTATCGACTCTCGCTATGGTCGTCGGCCATGAACTCGCAAAGCAATCGATGGAAGTGGTGCGTGCACCGCTCCCGGGTCGGCGAATAGCGGCCTTTCGAGTACAGGCTGGAGCGCAGGCCGCGCTGGACAGCGACCACGACGGCCTCGTCCTCAAGCTCGACCTGGTCCAGCCCCGCGCCGACGCCTGAACCGAGCTGGTTTCCGTCTCGGACGAAGCCCCGAAAGCAGACGCGTGTGCGTGCCGGCCCCAGCGGTACGACGAGGTTCAGTGACAGGCCCCAGGGGTAGAAGTTGAGCATCAGGTTGGGGAAGATCCAGAAGTAGTAGGCCGCGATGCGACGACCGTGGTCCGGGCTGGACGGCGGCAGATCGAAGGCCGGCGCTCCTTCGCGCGCGGGCCCGAGTTGGAGATTGGCATAGCGGTACAGCTCATCGCTGTAGCCGTCCATGTCCAACAGCTTCGACAGCGATGGATGGACGAACGGCACGTGCAGCCCTTCGAGATAGTTCTCGACGTAAAGCGCCCAGTTCGCATCGAATTCGTAGTCGCGGCTGAGTTCGCGGTCCTGGACGAACTCGTCGAATGCAAGCCAGGCCAGCCGTGAACGCGCGTCGCCGAGAAATGCCTCGAGCGGCGCCGCGGCCGCCACCGACACGAAGCCGAGTGGTCCCCAGGAGCCCAACGGCAGCTCGGGCAGGTCATCGCGGCGCGACGGGAAATCCCGGGCATGCTCGAACGCCGGCATGAACGTCATCCGCCCCGCGAGGTCGAAGCGGCGCGAGTGATAGCCGCAGCGGATTTGCTCGGCCCGGCAGGACTCGTGAACCAGCAGGTTGCCACGGTGCGTGCAGACGTTCGACAGGCAGCGCAGCACCCCGGCCGGGTCGCGCGCGAGCAGCAGCGACTCGTCAAGGTACCCGGGCAGCAGGTCCCGGGGCGACAGCGACCCAGGCGATGCGACGTCGGCAAGATCGCCGATCCACTGCCAGCTGCGCGCAAAAACGCGCGCGCGGGAGCGGGCGAACACCGATTCGTCGAGGTAGAAGCGCTTGTCGAGCGTGGAGGCGGCCCGGATGTCCGGGTCGACCTGGAAGCTGGGCGAGGAAGTCGTCATGGTCTCATCCTGCGCCGAGGCCCTTGTGACTGAAGCGATCGACCCGGCGTGCTCTCGATTCTGGCACGCGATCGCTTTCGCCGGGGCCTCACCTTGGAGCGCTGCGTCGGATTGGTGATAGAAAGCGTGAGGCGCGGCTTGCGCGCCGCGCCCCACACTGAGCGACTCTCTTTTACCGGGCTTAGCGGTAATCAGTGGTATTCGCTCGCTCCCTCGATGTCAAGGGTCGAGCAATTCGCCCGAGGCTCCGTTCGTTTTAGTTCTGCTGGCCGGGTGGGGTTGTCGACTCTTCAAACGGCCAGACCCCGCGCTCGAACCTGAGCGCCAGGAAGCCGTTATCTTGGCACGTGGTCTGCAGGCTCCGCGTCGCCGCATCCAAGTGGACTTGAGCATTGCACCAGTCCGGACCGCCGGCGACCCATTGAGCGCCATGATTGGATCCGGGACTCTTGGTGGTGGTGCCGGCCGGATTGTAGTAGGCGATCTCCCTCGGTCGCCGCGGATTACGAATATCGAACACCCGAATTCCCGAGTTGAAGTAGCCGCACGCCAGCGTCGTTGCATGGTGCCGGTTGTCAACGCTGCAGTAATGGCTGCCGTACGTAAAGCTGGCGAGGCCAACCAGGTCGGGCAGAACGAGGTTGCAGTTGGCCGGATCGTGTACTTCCAGCGCGAGTTTCGACACCACTTTGGGATTCGTCTCGTCCCCGATATCGACGATGCGCGCCATGTTGAACGGCGTTAAGCCCGCGTTACAGGCTTCCTGCCAGCCCGCCATGCCGTTCAGACCGCCTGAACCCGATTCATCGACGGCGATCAGATACGGCTTGTCGGCGATCGTGACCGGTATCGTGTGCTGTGCATGCCCACCGTCCTTCCACACGAGCTTGCCTATCGCTTTGAACTGCGGATTGGGCGTTCGAGCCTGAATCTCGCTTGTATCCAGGATAAGAACACCGTTCCTTGCCGGCAGGCTCGCGAAGTTTGCCGTCACGCCGGGATCGGTGTCGAGCGCAACGTAGGCGCGATTGCCGTCATCGCTGACGGACAGGCCGTGGGCCAGCACGCCGGGATCCAACGTATACACCGTGATCAGCTTCGGATGCGCCGTGTCGGCGACGTCGATGGCCGTATATTTGGTCGGCGAACCGCGATCACCGCCGTAATAGGTCAGTCCATCGGGGGCGAAGGCTCCTTCATGGCCTTGAAGGGTGTCGCCGCTCGGCAACCCCGCTGCGTCCCCGTTGGTCGCCGTTCCCATCGCGATGCTTGACACAAGCTGCGGGTACCGGCAGTCGAGCGTGAGGTCGTACACGTCGAACTCAGGGCCTCCTTTGCCATTCTTTGCGCTTTCCGCCGCAAGGATCTGGCGCCTTGCGTTGGTCCGCAGAGATTCCCACGGATCAAGCATGGACACCGACGTCAGGTACCCGGTGGGGATCGGATTGGCTGCATGGGATGCATCGAGCACCACCGTTCCTAGGTGTGTCCTGGCGTTTGTGGCCGAAGATGTGTCGTAGTAGGCGCACTTATGCTCGGTGCTGTCTTGGAACCAGGCATGCTGCCAGCTTGCTCCATCGCCCCGGCTTTGCCCAACCAGCTCCAGGTTGCAGTTGAAGCCGTGGAAACCATTGGCGCGAAGTGCCGCCGGAACCTGCCCCTGCAGACCAGTCTCCGGATGGTCGTCCTCGCCGCAGCGCGCCTTCGCCACTGTACGGAAACGACTGTCGTCTTCTTCAGGCGCAGCCTGGCTCGAATCCGCCTCGGTCGCCGCGCTCATCGAAGTCGGCATCATGGTCGCCCCACCCGATGAAGTTTGAGACGGCGCCGGCGACGCCATACCGGAACCGCCGCCACAGGCGGCGAGAAGAAGGATCGCCGACCCCGCAATCAACCACGATGCTGCGATGCAGTGGATAACAGTCTTTTCTTCGATCGGTGGCATGGTCGTCTCCTCCCGGGGGGCCGAGCGATTGGTGCCGCGGGCGCAACCATCGATTCCCCGAGCCGCTACCCCGGCGCGCGCCCGGCTTCTACGGCCATCTGTTTCTATCACGCCAAGCAGTCTTCCCACAATTGGACTTAGGTCGATGTGGTACCTCACGCGGGCGCGAATCGGAGAAGTCTCGCTCCAGGTTCACGCCGCCGAACGATCCAGGCGCTGGTGAAGCAGCGAAGTCATTCAGTGATGTGGATCAACATCGGTGAAGAGGAGATGCCGCCCGCGCTTACGGTGAGTTGATAGTCACCGGGCGTGACTGCGGGGTTCAAGCAACACGTGCCCGTTCGGCATGAGCGCAGCCGGCGCATCATCGGCACCAAAATTAGCGTGCTCGATCGTCCCGAACGGATTGCTCAAGACGCCCTGAATATCCGGACCGGCCGACCAGGTGTTGGCTTTCTGGTCGTACAGCGCCGTGTGTTGATTCGCTCCGATCGCGAACGCGCGGCCATCCTGCAACCGCAGAACCGGACCCAGCTCAAAACCGAGCGCCCGGTGTCACGAACGTCGGAGACCCGCCCGCCTTCTCGAGCCGAGAAGGCCTCCGTCTCCTGGGGGAGGTCATGAATACGCGTCGACTTTGGCGCGCTTACTACCCGCATCGCGGTAATGGGTCGCGTTAGATTTACCGGGGACACCCGCCGGTTTACAGTCAGTTCACTTGCATTCGCGGGTTGATCAGTGAACTAGCTGGTTGAGCTCAACGATCGGCATCAGAGCCGTCGACACGATCAGCGTGCGAGCACCCGCAACCATCCCGGAACCTTGACATCGTGTAGTACATGGCGTACCACTTCGTGTGCGCAGAGTGCATTGACGAGGCGGCTCGGCTGTCGTCGGAATAGGGGAATTGCCATGAGCAAGCGTCATGTATTGACGGTGGCGGCAGTGGCCGTTGCCGTGTTTGGCGTGTCGCCCGTTCGGGCGGATGACCAGAACGTTGAAAGATTCCATGC
>Ga0307479_10006525_pt1 | contig 10718 bp, 10 predicted proteins | sample atmos_gasesECM4C_FD_203743 | JGI IMG/M metagenome (GOLD analysis project Ga0307479, IMG submission 203743) | Hardwood forest soil microbial communities from Morgan-Monroe State Forest, Indiana, United States - atmos_gasesECM4C_515 | ecosystem: Environmental > Terrestrial > Soil > Temperate...
AAGCCGCGAATATGGGCGGCGATGTTGTCGGCCTTCTCGTCGAGCGCAAAATGACCGGCATCCATGACGTGCACTTCGGCCTTCCAGCCGCATGGCCGACTTGTCCTCGAAGATGCGCTCGAAGGTCGGCGCCATCGTCTGGAGGTCGAGGAGCGTCTCGTTGACGTCGAAGAAGATGAGGGGAAGGTCGGACATGAGACATAAACTCCGGTTCGTTGCGCGTGCCAGCAATGCTTGGCATCGAGCTCATCCAGCGAGATAAGAGTAAGAGGTAGTGGCGTGCCGGACTGCTTCCAGATGGCAATCCGGACCAACATCCCCGGGCCTTTCCTCATCCCTTGGGAGCCAGACATTGACGGAGAGAAAAGCGCTCACGCGGACCTCCCCCGATTGGCGATAGGGCCAAGCGGGCGAGCCGAAGTCGGCTTCGTGCTATTTGAACTGGAGGAGGATGCCGAGTGTGAGATGAATTCGGGGAGCTCGTGGGCGCAACTTCGTCATGGGCGACCAACGACGCAAGTCTCTTGAGGCCTCGATGGATGTTGACCTTGAGGAGTGATTCGGATTGTCCGGTGGCGCTGGCGGCACTTTTGACGCTGACGCCCTCCAGCTTTACGAGGCGGATCGCGCTGGCTTGTGCCGGCGTCAACCGGCGGAGCAGATCGTGCACCACGATCGCGCTTATTGCGGCGTCCCAATGATCCTCCGCCGGCATCTCGGTGTGGCGCGACAGGGCCGCGGATCGAGCGACCTCTCGAACCCGGTCGATCCACTTAAAGCGTGCGATTGCCGCGACCCACGCTCCGAACGACGTCGAGGGGATGTACACGGACCGTTTGGCATGGATGGCGAGCAGTGCTTCCTGCCGGGCGTCGGCGGCGGCGGCGGCGGCGTGGGGAAGGCGCCGCGCGTAGTACCTCCGCAACCAGGCGTCCAATTCCCGCATTAATTGCGCGTAGGCTTGGCTGTCGCCACCTTGCGCGGCGACCATCAGACAGCCCCACGTCTCGGAACGTCGTTTCCAATCCTGCAATTTCGATGCTGTTTGCGGCACTCGCCGCGGGCGAGCTGCGAAGGTGGAGGCTAGCGCCGCGTCGCGAATCCGAACGTGAACGTCGCTTCGCGTGCCGTGTGTTTCCCTATCCATGTTAGCAAGCTATAGCGCCGTCGGTGCAATCAGAAATGCCTGTTGGTGAGCAATTCGATAGCTTGCCGCTATGGTCGCGGCCCACGTCCGAAGCCCGAATTTTCGATGCGAGCAGGGGACAGAAGCCTGCATGGTCCCCGCGTCAGCCCAACGCCCTCATCTACCCGGCGATGGCCTGCCCTGGTGCAAATCCCGGAATGAACTCTCGCAAGCTCATCGATTTGGGGTCGCGACCGATTTCGGACCCGCGGCCCTCAGCCCGCGGATCACCTTGTCGCAGCTCGATGCGCATAGGGGAGCGCCGATGTCGCCACGAGGCCGCCTCAGAGGTATTGCTGGCGGATATCCGCGGTGGATTCCCGGCCGAGGCGGTCGAAGTTCGCCTTGAGCCAGGCGTCGGCGCGTTGGCGGCCGACGTCGCGAAGGTGCATCACGAATCCCCAGTCGCCGTTGAGCTTGCTGGCGACGCCGAGCTGACTCATCTCGTCCTCGGCCGAGATGCCGTGAATATGCAGGCGTCGCAGATCGTTGCTGCTCACTTTGCCTTCGTCGATGAGACGGATGACGAAGCTGATCGCCCGCATCTCCCGCATCAGCGATGAGTTGAAGCTGATCTCGTTGATGCGGTTCGCGATCTCCATTGCCGTGCGCGGCAGCTTCTCGCGATGGAGCGGATTGATGTGGACGATGACGACGTCAGTGGACTCGCAGTTGTAGATGAGCGGGAAGAGCGCGGGATTACCCATGTACCCGCCATCCCAATAGGCCTCGCCGTCGATCTCGACCGCCTGAAACAGGAACGGCAGGCAGGCGGAGGCGAGCACGTGGTCCGCGCAGATCTCCTTCCGCTCGAACACCTTCACCTTGCCGGTGCGCACGTTGGTCGCCGAAAGGAACAGCTTCACCGGGCACTCCGCCGCCTTCTTGAGCGCCTCGAAATCGACGCTCTGGAGCAGCACGTCGCGCAGCGGGTTCTGGTTGAAGGGATTGAACTCGTACGGGCTGAAAAGCCGGCTCATCAGGTCGAAGACGACGAAGGCCGGCGAGAATTGCAGGGAGTGATTGCCGGCGACCCGGTCGAACCAGCTGGGCTGCAGCGGGCTCGCGAGCGCGGCATGGCTGATACGCCGCCAGAAATTCGTCAGCGCCCGGCGCGCGCCGTTGCGGCCGCCCTCCGCCCAGCCGTAGGTGAACACCACGGCGTTCATGGCCCCGGCGCTGGTGGCGGTGATGCCGTCGACCATGATGCGCTCGTCCTCCGCGATGCGATCGAGCACGCCCCAGGTGAAGGCGCCATGGGCGCCGCCGCCCTGGAGAGCGAGGTTGATGATCTTCTGCCCGACCGACGCTGCCGCCTGCGCCGACCCGTTCTCTGCGGCGTGATTGCGTGAGTCGTCCATCGATAGGCTCCTTCCTGTCGTCAAGTCTCGATGTCAGTGCGCGGCCCAGCCGTCGTCGACCGGGAGGGCGGCGTCGGGAATCGAGGCCGCAGGGGCGCTCCACAGGAATGCCGTGAGCGCACAGCCCGTGATGATGGCGGTGCGGCCGGGGAGCAGACGCTCCGAAATGGTGCGTGCCCGGCTCTCCCGTTTGCTCATCAGCATGACGGTCCATCCTCTGTCGCGGCTTCAAGCGGCCTCTTGCGATGCCCGAAGCTAAGCGCCGGCGTGCCTCAGAGCTAATACCGAGTCCCTATCGTATTTATGCCCGGCCCCTATGTATCCAGGGCCGGGGGACGGATCGGCGCTCCGCGGGGGTCATTCTGTTCAAGGCATCGAGTCCTTGAGCGGACGCCTCAGTATCCGCATCGATAGCTTTCACTCATCGAATCCGTGCGCATTCGGTATTTCCATTCGTGTTCCGTCTCCTCGATCCTGACTATCGACGCTACGGCCCATCCGGGCGCAGCCGCTGCAAACCGAACAGGAGCACGACATGACCCGATTCTGGCCGGCCGCGCCGTCGCGCCTCGCTCCCGGCGAGTTGGACGTCGGCGAGGTCGCCGCTGTCCTGATCGTGATAATCGGATTGATCTCGTTCGCGAGCGCCGGGTTGTGGCCGCCACCCTGAATGCTGCTCAACGCCGGGTGTCGATCACCGAGCCGCGGTGCGTTCCACGGAAATCGCCGTCTGACCAAACCACTTGTGCTTCATTGCCCCACGCAGGAATGCCCCGACGGGCACTGTGTGCTGCCGCCCTCGGACCGATGCCAAGTTCACGACGCGCCAGAATTCCGGTTCGGTCGTCGGGATGCCCTGCACCCCCGGGTGTTTGACCGAGTTCGCGGGCATGAAGGCCCAACCGATGCCTGCCGCGACCATCGCAAGCGTCCAGTCGTCTCGATCGCTCCAATAGGCCGGTTTACACGTGACGTTTTGAGCCGCGAATACCGGGTCGGCATAGCCCGCGAACTCGCAATTCATCCGATGGATGTAGCATTCCCCGTCAAGATCCTTCACCCGCACCGCATTTTGATTGGCCAGGCGGTGGTTGGAATTGATGGCGATGACGATTCGCTCTCGGAATAGCGGCATGACATGCGTGCGTTCATGCGGCTCTTTGCCCGGCAAGCAATAGATGGCGATCTCCAGCCGCCCCTCGAGCAGCTGTTTCTCCAGGTCCCAGGCATTGGCATCGCACAGCTGCAGCTCGATATCGGGATTGCGGGACCGCATCGTGGTGATCAAGTCGATGATCTGGTCGGGCGCGATCGTGCACATGATACCGACCTTCAGCGTCTTCTTCCGTGTCTGGGCAAACTCCTCGGCCAAGCGCTTGCTCGTCTGGGCCGCCTCGAAGGACTGCTGCAGGAACGGCTCCACCATTCGCCCAAGTTCCGTTAGGTGCGTGTTGGCGCGCTCGCGGCGAAACAGGAGCCCACCGAGCTCGCGTTCGAGCATCTGGATAGCGCGTGTCAGGGCGGGCTGGCTCACGTTGCAGCGCTCGGCCGCCTTCGTGAAATTGAGCGTCTCCGCCACCGCCAAGAAATAGCGAACCTGATGAATCTCCACGATGTTCCTCGAACACCCGCCTGTCGTTCACGCCAATGCTAGTATCACTGCTTCGCGAACCTCATGCAAACGGAGGGGCGAGCGATCGTGTACGGGATATTCGCAAGACGCAGCGCCACTGAATGGCAGCGAATTGCGGAAGTTTCTGTTCGAGGAGACGGCCATTGAACTGTCCGGTTGTGGCACGGAAGAGACTTGCCATCCGCGGCGACCAATGTCCGCTTGTTGCGCATCAACAGACCTGTCGCGGACATCATCCGACCGCCGAATCTGACCCCTTCCGGACATGCCCCCCGAGCTGGGTCAGTGCGTCGCCTCGGCTGCCGCGCCTTGTGCCGGCTTCCCAGGCGAATTCGGACGGTACGAAGATCGGAGCACGGCAGTTCATCGTCGGCACGACCCCTTGCTGTACTCGTTCCTAGCTCATACCCTTGTCATCTCGCTAGCAATCGGGATTCGATGACATGGACGAGTTGGCCCAGAGCACCATCGCCTCTGCCGGCGGCAGCGGGGAACGATCACCCGTCTCCTGGCGCGACTTGCGCGAGTGGCTCGCGCTAGTGGAGGGTCGCCAATCCCTGTTGCGCGTGAGGGCTGAAGTCGATCCGACGGAGGAACTGGCAGCCATCACTTACATGGCGACGCGCGGCGGAGATGCACCTGCCCTCCTCTTCGAGAGGCTCAAGGGCGATGGATCGGGTGCGCGCATCCTCAGTAACATGCTGGGTGCGAGCAAGGAACGATATGCGATCGCGGTTGGCATCGACCCGGCGCTCAGCGTTCCAGAAATGATCGTCGCGACTCGGGACATGATGAAACGTCGCGTGGCGCCGGTCATGGTCCCGAAAGTGACGGCGCCGGTGAACGAGATCATACTGCGCGGCGACCAAGTCGATCTCACCAAACTTCCGGTGCCGACATTCTGGCCTGGCGATGGCGGTCGGTACATCGGCACGGGCGACATCACGCTTACCAGGGACCCCGACAGCCGGCGCATCAACGTTGGTGTCTACAGGCAGATGCTGCACTCGAAGAACAGCGTGGGCTTGTATTGCTCGCCGGGCAAGCATGGCCGCCTCGATCGGGAGGCGTGGTGGGCGCGCGGGCAGCCCTGTGAGGTGGTCGCGGCTTACGGTATCGATCCGGTCCTGTTCATGGTCGGCGCCCAGGCATTCAGCCCAGCCGAATCGGAACTCGATGCCGCCGGCGGCCTCATGGGCCGACCGGTAGAACTAACCGATGCCGAGATCGTTGATGTCCCGATACCGGCCCGTGCGGAAATCGTGATCGAAGGAGTAATGCGGCCCGGCGTCTTGAGAGAAGAGGGGCCGCTCGGCGAATTCACCGGCTATTATGGCAACCCGCGTTCACCTCAGCCGGTGATCGAAGTTCTTGCAATCCACATGCGACGATCGCCGATCATGACGGCGGCGCTGATGGCAAGCTACCCGTCGTGCGAGATCGGCGCATATTATGCGATCATGCGCTCAGCGCGCGTGCTCGACGATCTCGAGAGGATCGGCGTGCCCGGCGTTCGAGCGGCATACGCTCACCCGGCGGCTGCATCTGGGTGGGGCATGGTGATTGTCTCTCTCACTCAACAATATGCGGGGCACTCGGCGCAGGTGCTCGCGCTCACGGCGCAATGCCCGGCTGCGGCCTACTACACCAAATGGATTATTGCCGTCGACGACGACGTAGACCCGACCGATTTCAATCAGGTCATGTGGGCCCTGAGCACCCGTTGCAGCCCGTCGGACGATCTTGACATTCTCCGCAGCACCTGGTCCACGGGTCTCGATCCTAGCCAATTTCCGCCTGAAGCGCGCCGCTATGGTTCAAAGGTGTTGATCAACGCGTGCAAACCCCACCGGTATATCGAGCAATTCCCTGAGACAACTCGGCTACGCCGCAGCGTTTATCAAAGGGTGGCATCGCGGTGGGCCGAACTCGGTCTCGGCGGGAGGCCACCCGCATTACTGGACTTCCACAAGGATTAGGAACGACCAAAGGCCGGCCTCAGGCAAAGCGCGCTCCGCGCAGTGTGCGCCGCAAGAACCGCCGCGTCCGCTCCTGCGTCGGAGCGTTGAAAATTTCCTGCGGCGGACCCTTCTCCACGATCACGCCTTCGTCGATGAACACGACCTGGTCGGCCACATCGTAGGCGAAGTGCATCTCGTGCGTGACACACAGCATGGTCATTCCCTCCTCGGCCAACAGGCGCATGACGTTGAGCACCTCCTCAATCAATTCTGGATCGAGCGCCGACGTTGCTTCGTCGAACAGGATGAGCTTCGGATTCATGGCGAGAGCGCGAGCGATCGCGACCCGCTGCTGTTGTCCGCCGGAAAGCCGCGACGGGCGCTCATGAGCCTTCTCCGCCAGCCCCACCTTGCGGAGCAGCTCTGTCGCTTCGAACTCAGCTTGCTTGCGCGGTATTCCACGCACGATAATGGGTGCCACCGTGACATTGTGAAGCACGCTCTTGTGCGGCCACAGATTGAACTGCTGAAAAACCATGCCGATGTCGGCGCGAACCGCATTGCGAGCCCGCTCCGCTGCCCGGCCTCGTTCACCGACCAATCGCTGGATCGCCTCGCCTCGAAACCGGATCTCACCGCCGTCACTGCCCTCGAGCAGATTGATACAGCGCAGCAGCGTGCTCTTGCCGGAGCCCGAGGCGCCGATGACGCAAACGACTTCGCCCTTGGATACCTCGAGGTCGATACCCTTCAACACCTCGAGCGTACCGAAAGATTTTCGAAGCCCGCGAACCTGCAGAATGGGTGGCTGGCCGTCCATGCACACTCCCAGCAGTGATCAGTCGATCTGGATGCGCCGCTCCATGACGCGCGCGAGATACGACAGGACGAGGATGAGCAGGAGATACTCGAGCGCCAAGAATGTATAGAGCTCGAGCGGACGATAAGTCTGCACCTGCAACTCGGAGACGCGGCGCGTGAGCTCGCGCAGGCCGATAGTTGAAGCAAGCGCAGAATCCTTAAGAGTTTGGATGAATTGGCTAGCCGTGGGCGGCAGCATGCGGCGCAGCGCCTGCGGCAATACAATCTGCCGCATGGCCTGCCAAAGGGACATACCCACTGAGAGGGCGGCCTCTACATGACCCCGAGGAATGCCCTCTATGCCGGCGCGGAAGATTTCCGAGAGAAATGCGCCCGCGCTCAGCGCCAAGGTCATCGTGGCGGCGCTCAGCGGTGTCAGGTGAGTCATCCCATAAATGCCCGGCAGCGCCTGCACCTCCGGAGCGAGCGATTGCACCATGACCGGAAGCGCGTAGTAGATCCACAGAAGCAGGACAAAGGTCGGAATGGCCCGTACGAAACCGACGTAGGATTCTACGAACACTCGCAAAGCGCGGCTGTGGCTGCGCCGTAGCAGCGCCAGAACGAGCCCGATCAGCACACCGAAGACAAGGGCAAGCCCCGCCAGCTCGAGCGTCAATTCGAACCCGGCAACCATGTAAAAGAAATTGATCTTGCCCTGGGGCGTGGTCGGCATGACGACATACCACGCCCAGTAATAGCCACCGGTGCCGCACCCCGCCAGCGGCAGCGTCGCACTGGCGAGGACCGCAAGCCTTGCGATCGAGCATCTCGCCTCCGCCATCAAGCTCCCCCACAAAAAAGCACGGCAAGCCACGCGCGCCTGGACCTACGCAGGAAAATCCTGCAGCCCCTGTGCCGTCGGCGCCCAGACCCGAGAGGCAAGCATTAACCTGGGACGTCGCGGCTACGGCTTAGTCGCCGCCACCAACGATCCATTTCTGATAAAGCCGGTCGAAGAACCCGTCCGCCTTTCGGATCTTGATCCAGGCATTTAACCAGTTGAGCCATACTTGGTCGCCTTGGACCGTCATGATCCCGTCGAAGCTGCCTTCGATCGGGTGACCCGCGTCCAGCATCGCGAGGTTAGGATTCTGGCTGACCACCCGGGCATAGGAGAGGTTGTCGTTGATGCCGGCATCCGCGCGGTCGGCCATCACCTCCTGAAAATCTTGCGCCGGCGGTTCGATGCTGATGATCTTCGCCTTGGTGAATTTCGCTTTTGCCGTCTTTTCCGAAGAAGTGCCGAGCAGAACCGCGATCGTCACCCCCTCTTGGTCCAGATCTTTCCAGGTCTTGTATTTTTCCAGGTCGGTCTTGCGGATGATTGGGACCACCGCCGGTTGCACGTAGCTGTCGGCGAAGGCAACCGACTTCATGCGGTCGAGAGTCATGGTGATGCCGCTCGCGCCGATGTCGTACTTACCCGCGACCAGTCCAGCGACGATGGCTGGCCATGTGGTTAGAACGAACTCGACCTTTACACCCAAGTCCTTGCCCAACTGCTCCGCCACTTCGATATCATAGCCCTTGTACGAGTTCGTGGCGGCGTCTCGAATCGAGAATGGGAAATACGTACCGGTTGTCCCGACACGCAGTACTCCGCGCTCGAGAATCTCATGGAGCAGGGACTTCTGCTGCGCCGACGCGGGCATGCTGGCGGCCAAAGCCATCCAGCCGACCACAAGCCACCAAGCAATTCTCTTCATAGACCTTCCCTCCTTTGCGTTCCCTGTGGTTCCGCCCCACGCTGTCCTGATCCAATTCCAGCGCGTTCCTGCGCGGGGGCGATCCACACTCACCTTGCACCGTCATTCAATCTGAGCTCGCGAGCAACATCGCCGAGCGCCTGGTTCAACAGCTCGATGGCGCCCGAAGTAGTAACCGCGCCCGGCGACCATCGCATGCGGTTGCCGCGGATGTCGCAAACAAAACCGAGCGCAAGCAACTTACGCCGAGCAGCTTCAGCTGTGGCTTCGCTCATCAGAACGATCATTACGCTGCCGCCGCGCTCCGCGTCGGCCCTAGGGCTTGCGAGCTGGAGCCCGTGAGCGTCCGCGATGTCGATCAGGTCGTGGCACAGCTTCCGATTGTGCGCCTCGATCTCGGCCACTCCATGGCTTATTACCCACTCCAGGCCGGGCAATGTCCCGAGGTATGGTAGGGACGACGGCGTGCCGTGGCCGAAGCGCCGAGCGTCCGGTGCCAAACTGAAGCGATCAAGTACCCAGCTCGCCGGGTTCAGTTGGCTGAACCAGCCACGCAACCGAGGTTCGAGCGTGTTCAAGAGACGGGGGGCGACATAGGCGAATCCGGCGCCCGGAAGGCCACACAGCCATTTGAGCGAGGTGCCCGCAGCAAAATCCAAGTCCAGTGCCGTAACATCGAGCGGCAAAACGCCCACGCCTTGCGTGATATCCACCGCCACGAGACTGCCCATCCGGCGGCCATGTGCGACCAGGCGAGCCAAATCCGCACGCTTGGATGCAACCGAGGTGACCCAATTGACCATCGCCAGCGCGACCTCGTCGTCCCAGGCCTCGATGAAATCGTCGTCGGTGGTGTAGGTGGCTTGGCTCCCGGCGCGCACCGTCTCGATCCGGAAGCCGAGATGCGGCGCGAGACCAGTAAGCAGGAAATAGAGGCTCGGGAAGCAATCTTCCGCGATCAGCACCTTTCTTCCGGCGAGCCGGGCCGTCGGAATTGAATCGATGAATTGGTGGAAGGCCACGGTGACGTTCTCGGAAGCGAACACAGCGGCCGGAACAGCACCGACCAGGCGTGCCCACAGCTCTTGAGCTCGCCGACGTCCCTGCGCCGCGGTCTCCCACCGTTTATCGTCGAGCGCGTACCAGGAATCCGTGAAACCCGCCATTGCCGCGGCGATCGCCTGCCGCTGGCCGGGGAAGCGGCCCACGCTGTGGTACATAAGCCAACCAGACTCGTCGGTGACTAGCTTCGGATCCGGCTTGGGTCGGGTCATGAGCTCGCCTCAAGCAAATCTGTCCGCTGATGATTCGTCATAACGGTCGACAGTACCGAATGCGCGGGAGATAACACAATCGTTGGGGCCCATATGCATACACAGAATTAGGAGCCCTCATTGCCAACGGCGCCGAGACGGGAGCATGTGACCCGGCTCGCCCCGGATGTACTCGGGACCAGGATCCATGTCTGATCAATTGGATACCCAGTGCTGCATCCAACGGGCCCGATGTCATGGACTGCAGCATAATGGAACGGGGCTGATAATTCCCCAATCACAAAATGAAACCGGCACAGGTCGCTGGAGTGCTACATCCGCCACGCCCGCATCATGCGGATCTACGAGGGCTCTTCGGAGATCCAGCACAACATCATCGCCCGCTCGCTGCCGCCCTAGTTCCTCAACGCCGCTTCGCCAGCTGCGCATCGCGGCGCTTGGCCCAGCGCGGCTGAGCGCAGATATGACCGAGAAACTCGATGATCGTGTGGGCGCCGATGTAGGAAGTGATGCCGGTACCGACATCGAGCTGCGGATTGACCTCGACGAAATCGAAGCCAATGACATTGGTGCGCTCGGCGATCGACTTCAGGGTCTGACTGAGCTCGGCATAGGTCATGCCGTTGGGCTCCGCCGAGACGCAGCCCGGCACTAGCGGCAGGTCGAGGGCGTCGACATCGATGCTGACATAAGTGGCATCGCCCTCCGGTACCAGGCCCGCGATCCCATCCGG
>Ga0307479_10006527_pt1 | contig 10717 bp, 9 predicted proteins | sample atmos_gasesECM4C_FD_203743 | JGI IMG/M metagenome (GOLD analysis project Ga0307479, IMG submission 203743) | Hardwood forest soil microbial communities from Morgan-Monroe State Forest, Indiana, United States - atmos_gasesECM4C_515 | ecosystem: Environmental > Terrestrial > Soil > Temperate...
CCGGAGACCACGGCGGTGGCCATCGAGGTGCCGCTGCCGCGGAAGAACCGCGTCGCGACACGCCCCGCGGTGTTGTTGACGTCGATGTACGAGCCGGGGTCGCGCAGGCTGACCAGGTGCGCACCAGGGGCGACCAGGTCGGGATTGCGCGTGCCGTCGCCGCCCGCGGAGAACGTCGAGACCTTGTCATCGGCGGTGGCCAGGGTGCCGTTGTTGTCCGACGAGCCCACGGCGATCACGTAGGGGTCGTCGGCGGGGTCGAGGACGCCCGTCTTCCAGCCGGCGTTGCCGGTGGCGCCGACCACCACGATGCCGCGGTGCCACGCCGTCTCCGCGGCGAAGGCGAGCGGGTCGAGCGTGTAGCTCTGGTAGCTGTCGGTGCCGAACGAGAGGTTGAGGACGCGGATGTTGAGCCCCGAGTCCGCGCGGTGCACGACCACCCAGTCGATGGCGGCGAGCACCTGGGACACGTCGCTGTTGCCGTGCGAGTCGGCGACCTTGATGGAGACGATCCGCGCGCCCGGTGCCATGCCGATGAAGTCGGTCGAGTCGCCCACGTAGTGACCGGGCACAGCGGCGTCGTCACGGCCGGCGATGACCCCGCTCATGAAGGTGCCGTGGCCGTAGGTGTCGAGGTTGACCAGGCTCGCCTTCTGCGAGTCGAAGGAGACGTCGGGGCCGAAGATCAGCTTGCCCGGCGCGTGCAGCCCGTTGACGGGAACCGCGCCGGTGTCGATGACGGCGACGTCGATGCCCTGGCCGGTGTATCCCGCCGACCAGTACGCCTGCGCCCCGCTCATCCGCGTGGTGTTGTACAGCGACCCCAGGTCGGTACTGGGGTTGTAGGCCTTGCTGGCGAACAGGCCCTGCATGTGCAGCGGCGCGTTCGGCGTCACCTCGACGATGCCGCGCTGCGCGCTCAGCAGTCCGGCGGAGTCCGCGGGGATGCTGGCCTCGACGCCGTTGACGATGCCGAGCGTGCGCACGACCTGTCCGTCGACGGCACCGACCGCCTGCCGGACCTGCGCGTCACCGCCCGGCTCACCGCGCACGATCACCGAGATCTGCGCGCCCAGCCAGTGTCCCAGCCGCTGCGCGATCGGCGACAGCGCCGGCAGCATGAGGAGCGCCGCCAGCACCATCACGGCGAGTCGATTGCGGCTCGCCATCCGCCGATCCAGGGCAGCAGAGGACGCCATGGAACAACCCCCTTTTCCGACGAAGCTCCCGGTCGCCTCCGGCCTCGTCTCCCCAGTCAGGCCGGTGGCGGCTTCGCCACGATCGAGAGTGGCAGGGTCATTTCGCGGTGGGGTCGAGGTTCTGGCAAGCAAGAGTTAAGGCGCCGTAACGGCGCGGTGACGCAAGTCGCGGTCGTGCCTCGGGCGGTCACCGGGCGGCGACCCGACCGTCACGGCTGTGCCCTGCCCTAGAGAAGTTCGTCCAATGGCACAGAGGTTTGCAGAAGCCGACCACGGAGAATTCGCGGAAGGGTCGCGGGCCCAGGCAGAATGCGGCTGCCACGGCGGGTCGCGGAAGGGATTCCTGAGGAGTGGCGGCACATGCTCAGACGAGCTTGTTCCCTTGGCCTGGCGGCCGCATTCGCGCTGGGCGCACTGACGTTCGCCCGACCGGTGCAGCCGGTCAGCGCGTACAACCTGATCCCCAACGGGGCGTTCCCACGGGGCTCGGCCCCCAACCTGGTCGCCGCGGTGTGGCCGCAGCACTACTTCGACAACTCGACGTGGTTCAAGAACGCCCTCATCGGCGGCTTCAACGCCTGGAACGACGCGCCGACGGCGGTGTTCGTGTCGATGGAGTTCGTGGAGGACTCGAGGGCCCAGCTCCTCTACTGGACGGATACCAATTCCGGCGATGGGTCCACCGGCGGATGTGCAGGCTGGAACAGCGACAACACCTGCGCCTTCTCCATTCTGCAGCTCGCCGAGAACTCGTCGGACATGCGCTCCGACACGCCCGTCTACGACCAGCAGACCGTCGCCCACGAGGAGGGTCACGGGCTGGGGCTCGACCACAGCTGCGTGTCGGGTGCGCTGATGTCCGGACCTGCGGGGCCCTGCCAGAGCCAGCAGTACAGTTGCAACGGCGAGTCGAACTGCGTCGACACACCGCAGCAGGACGACATCAACGGCGTCGTCCGCCTGTACGGGGCGGGATCGAGCGGCAACAGCGGTGGTGGCTGCAGCAGCACCCGGACTCCGGCGCTTCCGGGCGGTGCCAACGTCGGCGCGGGGCCCGTGATTCCGCCGGTGCAGGTGCCTGAGCGGAACTACATCGACTCGGTGAACAGCAGCGTCGGCGCCGCGAAGGCAAACCCCGTGGGCACCGCGGTCCAAGGCGTCGCCGTGGCGAAGGCGGCCACGGGCAAGGTCGTCCCGTGGTCGAGGGTCCCGACCATCACGGTCGGTGGCGTCACGATCCAGTCGCCATGCTGAGGCGAGGCATCGTCCTCGCCGGGTTGGTCGCGCTGCCGCTGCTTGGCTGCGGCACGAGGGACCTGGCGCCCGTCGGCGACGCGAGGGCGGCGAGCGCAGCCGTCCTCGCCCCCAGCGCGACAGCGAGTGTCCCTGCGCCGGCGATGCCCCTCGGTGTGACGCAGCCGCTGCATGTCACGGGCCTCGCAAGCGGCGGGCGCACGCTGAGCTGCGATGCGAGACGGCCCCCAAGCCTCTGGGTCGACTCGGGGATGGCGCAGGGCCTGCCGACGACACCACGCGCGCTGGCCACGGTGTCGTCGGTCATCGTCGTCGCCACTGCCGTCGAGGCTCGTGGGTACTGGCAGAAGGACGACGGACACCTCCCGGCCCAGAACGTCGGCGGGATGGACCTCGCCCTCCTCACCGCGACCAACTTCGCGATCGAGCGCGAGGTGAAGGGACACGTCGGGCCGTGGTTCCAGCTGATCGACGCCGGCGCTGATCCGGCAACTGTCACGTCGTGCCCAGCCCTGGCCACCGCGTATCGCGGCCTGTTGCTGCCCAAGGTGGGCCAGCGCTACGTGCTGTTCCTCCAGGTCGACACCTCGCGCCAGATCACTCGCGACATGCTCAACCCGCTCGACTTCTTCCCGATCACCAACAACATGGTGCACTCACCGTTCGGCGGCGCCGACGTCCCCCTGGACCAGTTCCTGGCAACGCTGCAGTAACCGCCGGCTACTCCGCCGGTGCGCCGAACTCCACGACGTCGGAGAGGTCGATGCGCACCGGCGGCACCAGCTGGTCGAAGGTGCACTCCGCCGGGTCCTTGTCGGTGCGCCAGCGGTGGAAGCGGGCCGCGTGCCGGAAGCGCTCGCCCTGCATGTAGTCGAAGCTGACTTCGCAGACCAGCTCGGGTCGCAGCGCCACCCACGATTCGTCGCGCTTGCCCTGGGTCCAGCGGCTGCCCTGGTTCCAGCGGTTGGGACCGCCGGGCGTGCGTCCCCAGCCGAAGCCGCCGTCGCCCTCGTAGGGGCGCAGCTTCTCCAGCACGGCGCGCCGCTCGTCCGCCTTGAACGACGACGTGTGGCCGACGAGATGCAGCACGCCCTCAGAGTCGTACAGCCCGAGCAGCATCGAGGCGATGCCCGCGCCGGGATTGATGGCCAGCCGATAGCCGCCGACGACGCAGTCGCAGGTGCGCCGGTGCTTCACCTTCACCCACAGCCGCTCGCCCTCGACATAGCGCTGCCCCGCCTGCTTGGCGATGACGCCGTCGAGCCCCGCGCCTTCGTACCGCGTGAACCACTCCGCGGCCTCGTCGGGGTCGTCGGTCTGCGGCGTGATGGCGACGCTCGGTGTCGCCCGCAGCTCGGCGATGAGCCGCGCCCGCCGCTGCGCACCGCCCGCGCCGCGCAGGTCCTCGTCGCCAACGGCGAGCAGGTCGAAGGCGATGAACGACGCCGGCGTCTCCACCGACAGCCGCTTGATCCGCGACGCCGCGGGATGGATGCGCTGCTGCAGCGCATCGAAGTCGAGCCCGCGCTCCCCGGCGATCACGATCTCCCCGTCGACCACGCACCGCTCCGGCAGGGCGAGGCGCAGCTGCTCGACCACCTCGGGGAAGTAGCGGTCGAGCGTCTGCCCGTTGCGGCTGTCGATGCGCAGCGACTCGCCGTCGCGCAGGACGATGGCGCGAAACCCGTCCCACTTCGGCTCGTACAGCCACCCCTCCCCGCGCGGGATGTCCTCGTGCAGCTTGGCCAGCATCGGCGCGACCGGAGGGGTGATGGGCAGCATCGACACCGGCGACCCTAGCTCGGCGAGCCGGTTCGGCGCAACGGGAACCCCCGGGGCCAGGTCGAGGCTATGTACAGGCAGAACCATGACCGCGACCGCCCCAACGCTCATCGAGCAAGCCAAGGCGGGGGACTCGGAGGCGTTCGAGGAGGCCGTCCGTCCCCTGCTCCCCTCTGCGTACCGGCTCGCCTTCGGCATGCTGCTCGACCGCTGCGCGGCTGAGGACGCGGTCCAGGATGCGGTGCTCACCGCCTGGCGGCGCATCGGCAACCTCCGCGACGGCTGCGAGATCGGGCCCTGGTTCTTTGCCGTCGTGGCCAACAAGTGCAGGGCGACGCGGCGGGGACGGTGGTGGCAGGTGGTCCGGCAGGAGCAGGTCCCCGAGCGAGTGCAGGGGGTCGAGTGGCCCTGCAACGGAGAAGACCTCCGCGACGCGCTGCGCCGCCTCGACCGCCGCCAGCGGCTGGTGGTCGTCCTCCACTTCTACCTCGACCTCACCCTGGAGCAGGTGGCGGAGACGCTGGGTGTTCCCGTCGGCACGGCGAAGTCGCGACTGCACCGGGCGATGACCGCGCTGCGTGCCGATCCCGCGCTGGCAGAGGCACTGGTGGCCTGAGATGGACGACAAGCTGCGTCTCGACATCCACTCCGCGCTCGACGCGGCGCTGGGACCGATCCCCCCGGCGAGCCGGTACTTCGCGGCGCTGCCGGTGCGTGGGCGACGCCGGATGCGAGTCGCACGACCGTGGCTGGCGGCGGTGTCGGCGGCGATCCTCCTCGCGGTGGTGCTGGCGGCACCGCGACTGTTTGGATCGCGCCCCACCTCCGGTGCACCGATCGCCCAGCAGCCGGGCAATCCGCCGCCTGCGTTCGTGCCGGGTTCGCCGGCAACTGGAGAGTCGAACGGCGCCGGCGGCTGGGTGGCTGCACCGACGTCGCGGCCTCAGACATCGCCCTCCCCGCACATCTCACCGACTCCCTGGCCCACCTACCCCGCGTGCACCGCCAGCGAGATCGACGCGTACGTGCGCACCGATCACGACACGTACGTCCAGGGCAGCTCCGTTGACATCAGCTTCGCGGCACGCAACATCTCCGGACACGCCTGCGCGGTCACCAGTCCTCAGTTGCAGATCAGCAACTCGTCGGGAGCGCCGGTGTGGCAGGAGAACTACGCGGTGGCCGATTACGCGCCAGGGACGGGGGCCAATTGGCCGGAGGATACGAGCTACCCGTCCTCGACGCAGTGGAACCAGTCGACCTGCCCGTCCGGGGCCTACTGGTGCCAACACCCGGAGCAAGTCAGTCCAGGCACCTACACGATCCGCTACCAATACGGGGCAGCGGTGCGAACAGTGACCATCACCATCACGGCCAAGCCAACGCCGACACCGACGCCAACACCGACACCGACTCCACTGCTGCCCTTGCCGGCAGCGACGTAGACGCCCCGAGAGGGGGGCGTCAATCCGGGGTGGCGATGCGGTGGGCGCCGGTGTAGACGTTCATGGTGCTGCCACGGAGGAAGCCGACCAGCGTCATGCCGGACTCGTCGGCGAGGTCGACGGCGAGCGACGAGGGAGCGGAGACGGCGGCGAGCATGGGGATGCCGGCCATCAGGGCCTTCTGGGTCAGTTCGAAGGAGGCGCGGCCCGAGACCATGAGGACGTGGGAGCGCAGAGGCAGAAGGCGTTCGGTGGCGGCCCAGCCGACCACCTTGTCGACCGCGTTGTGGCGTCCCACGTCTTCGCGCACGCAGCCCCGCACACCGTCAGCGGAGAAGAGCGCGGCCGCGTGCAGACCGCCGGTGCGCGCAAAGGCGTGCTGCGCGTCGAAGAGTTGCGCGGGCAGCGAGGCGAGCAGTGCGGGAGTGACGCGCAGCGCGTCGTCCCGCACGTCCCACAGTGCGCGCGTACGGATGGCGTCGATGCTCGCCTTGCCGCACAGCCCGCACGACGACGTGGTGTAGAAGTTGCGCGCCGCCGACGGGTCGAAGCGCGGCGCGCCGGCACGCAGCGTCACGTCCAGGACGTTGAGCAATCCGCTGTCCTTCCACGCGCAGGTCTCGATGCGCGCCACCTGCTCCGCGGACTCGACCAGGCCCTCACTGAGCAGGAAGCCGACACAGAGCTCGAAGTCGTTGCCCGGCGTGCGCATCGTCACCGCGACCGGCGCACCGCCGATGCGGATCTCCAGCGGCTCCTCGGCGACGACGTCGTCGCCCCGCCACCGCACCGTCCCCTCCCCCACCCGCAGCAGGCGGCGGCGGACGGTGCGCGCGCTCACACGGGTTGGCCCGCGTCCGGCTCGTCCGCGACCGGCAGCGGCGCGCCGCGACCGACGTGGCGCCACAGGGGAAAGGCGCTGACCCGCTCGCGGACGCGGTCCTCGAGATCGTGCCAGCGATCGACCAAACCCTCGCGCTCCTCGACCGCGGGCGGCTCGATGCGCGGTATCGGGAGCCCGTCGAGCCAGGCGCGGGCGAGGGCGCGGCCGCGCGCCACCGCGGGCTCGGCGCGGTGGAAGTCGAGCGTCGTGCCCAGGCCGCCGACCTCGAGGAGGTGCAGCGGCACGCCCGCGCCGGCCGCGGCGGCGAGCGAGCGGCGGCGCTGGTGCACCTGGGAGACGAGCGTCATGCGGTCGATGATCTCGCCGAGTCCCACGGGAGGAGTGGTCACCTCCGAGGTGCTGGCGTCGATGAGCACGATGGTGCGCGCACCGCGGCGCACCGCCTCGTTGACGCCGAAGTTGTCGATGACCCCGCCGTCGATGAGCAGACGGTCGCGCAGCGGCACCGGCGGGAGCACGGTGGGAATGGCGCTCGACGCGCGCACCGCGGGCGCGACCGGACCGCGATGGAAGTAGACGAGGTCGGCGGTGAGCAGGTCGGCGGCGCCGACGGTGAGCGGGATGCTCAGCTCCTCGAAGCGCAGGTCGCCGAAGGCGCGGGCGAGCAGGTGCTCGACCCGCTCCGCGCTCAGTGCGGCGCTGCGCCGCCACGCCAGCGCGCCCGCGTAGCCGAGCCACATCCCCTTGAAGATGCCGCGAACCTCGGCGTCGGCCCACCACTCGCCGAGGCCCTCGACCCCGTCGACGGTCGGGTGCGAGGCCAGCCAGGCGCCGTTCCAGGCGCCGATCGAGGTGCCCACGATGACGTCGGGACGCAGCCCGCTGCGCACCAGCTCGATGACCACGCCCGCCTGGGCGGCCCCTCGCGCGCCTCCCCCGCTGAGGCAGAGCGCCACCGGCGGCCGCAGCGCGCCGATGCGCGCCCGGGCCGGGCTGCTGCCGTTCTCCATGCGCGGAGCGTACCCCGCTCAGTCGGGCAGCGCCAGCGCCAGCGCGAACCGCCCCTCGGGATCGGTGTGCCACTGGACCACGCGCATCGCCGCGTCGGCGAGCATCGCCTCGCCCGTCTCCCGGGTGAACTTGCAGCTGATCTCGGTGCGCAGCGTCTCGCCCGCGGCGAAGTCGACGCGCATCTCCGCACCGGGGACCTCCACCGCCATGTCCCGCGACGCGCGCAGGTGCATCTCGATGCGGGCCTCCGCGTCGTTCCACACCGCGACGTGCTCGAAGGCCTCGACGTCGAAGGTCGCCTCCAGCTCGCGGTTGATGACGCGCAGCACGTTGCGGTTGAAGTCGGCAGTAACTCCGGCATTGTCGTCGTAGGCGGCGACCAGCTGGTCGCGGTCCTTGACCAGGTCGAGGCCGATGAGGAAGGCGTCGCCGGGGGCGAGCAGGCCGCGGACGTCGGCGAGGAAGCGGCGGCGCTCACCGCCGTCGAGGTTGCCGATGGTGCTGCCCAGGAAGGCGACCAGGCGGCGGCCGAGACGCGGGATGTAGGAGAGGTGGGTGGCGAAGTCGCCGACCAGTCCGTAGACGCACAGCCACGGGTAGTCGTCGAGGAGTCCGTGCGCCGCGTGGGACAGCGCGGCGTCGCTGACGTCGAAGGGCACGAAGGTGGTGATGCTGCCCTCGGCGCGCGCGGCGTCGAGCAGGATGCGCGTCTTGGCGCACGAGCCCGCGCCCAGCTCGACGAGCGACTCGGGACGTACCGCGCCGGCGATCGTCGCCGCGCAGGCGTGGAGGATCTGCGTCTCCGTGCGCGTCTGGTAGTACTCGGGCAGCTCGGTGATCCGGTCGAAGAGCTGCGAGCCGCGCTCGTCGTAGAACCAGCGCGGCGGCAGCGTCCTGGGGTGCACAGAGAGGCCCGCCTGCACGTCGGCGATCAGCTCGCTGCGCGCGCTGCGTCCCACGGTGTGGACGGCGAGGGTGAGGGGAGCCATGCCGAGAGTCATCAGTGTTCTCCGTCGTCTGCACATCGGAAGCCGGCGAAGATCTGCCGCCGGATCGGGTAGTCCCAGTTGCGGAAGGTGGCGCGGCTGACCGACGCGCGCGCCGCCCACGACGCGCCGCGCAGCACCTTGTAGTCGGGTCCGAAGAAGACCTGCGAGTATTCGCGATAGGGGAAGGCGTCGAAGCCCGGATAGGGAGCGAAGTCGGACGACGTCCATTCCCAGACGTCGCCGATCATCTGCTCGCAGCCGAAAGCGCTTGCCCCGCCTGGATATGCGCCCACCGGCGCGGCGCCGTAGAGACGCTGGTCGAGGTTGGCGCGGGTGGCGTCGGGTGCGTCGTCGCCCCAGGGATGGCGACGCTTGCGCTGCGCGACCGGGTCCCAGGTTGCCGCGACCTCCCACTCCGTCTCGGTGGGCAGCCGCCGCCCCGCCCACCGGCAGTAGGCCTGCGCCTCGTGCCAGCAGACGTGGATCACCGGGGTGCGCATGTCGACGGGTTGCGGCGTGCCGAAGCGCTCGGTCCACCACACTCCGTCCTCGGACCGCCGCCAGTGCTTCGGCGCCTCCGCGCCCGACTCGCTGCGCCAGGTCCAGCCCGCGTCGCTCCACAGCGACGGTCGCGCGTATCCGCCATCCGCGACGAATTCCGCGTACTGGCCACAGGTGACAGGAAATCGGTCGATGCGGAAGGCGTCGAGATCGACCCAGACCTGGGGATGCTCGTTGTCGTACGGGGCGTGCTCGTCGCTGCCGATCGGGTAGCGGCCGGCGGGAATCGCCACAGCGTCGAGCGCCACCTCGCGACCCGCGGGCAGCGCAGGAAGCGTCACCCCGTAGCCGCCCTGGAGCAGCTGCAGCGTCTGCAGGATGGTCTCGCTGTGCTGATGCTCGTGCTCGACGATCATCCGGTAGACGTAGCCGTCGCGGAGCAGCGGGTCGACGTTGCCGTCGACGTCCGATTCCTCGAGCAGCGCGAGCGCCTTGGCGTCCACGACGTCGCGATAGCCGGCGACCTGCTCGCGCGTCAGCAACGGCAGCGAGGCGCGCACCCGGCGCGGGTTCTCGAAGGCGTCGTAGTGGTGCATGCGCGCCTCGTCGACGGGCGCCTGCCCGCTCAGCTGCTGCACCAGCCACAGCTCCTGGTAGACGGCGACGTGCCCGTAGTCCCAGACCAGCGGGCTCATGATCGGGTCGTGCTGCACGCGCAGGCGGGCGTCGTCGACGGGCGCGAGCAGCGCGTCGGTGTGCGCGTGCGCGTCGGCGAGGTCGCGGACGATGCGCCCTTTCAGGTCCATGCGGCCCAATCCGTGGGGTCGGCGCGCCAGCGCTGCAGCAGGTCGTCAGCGGGACATCGTCCCCGCGCGGTGTACTCGGCGGCGAACCGCTCGATGCGCGACGCGGCGTTGTCGGGCATCCATCCGCGCGGTGCCCGTCGCGCCGCCGCCGCAGCGACGTCGAGCACCTGCATCGCCGTGGCGCGCAGCGAGTCGTCGCGGACTCCGTCGTGCGCGGCGCGGGCCCACGCGGAGGTGGACGTGCTGTCCCACGTCGGCACCGCGTCCATGGCGCGCCACAGCGCCTGCTCGTCGACGCACAGCGCGGCGACGGTGCACAGCGCGACGTCGCGCCAGCGCGCGGGCAGCGCGTCGAGGTAGCGCACCTCAAGGTAGCCGCGCGGCCGCACCGGCGGGAACAGCGTGGTCAGGTGGTGGACGACGTCGTCGTCGTCGGGACGCTCGCCGCTGCGCATCTCGATCCACTCGCGCAGTGTCGTGCCCGCGGGGGGCAGCGTCGTGCCCTCGCGCGGCAGCGGCATGGCCACCGCGTCGAGCGCGAAGGACTCGTAGCTGCCCACCTGGTCGCAGCCCATGTGTCCGCCGTCGAACCCGGTGCGCGTGGGGTCGAGCTGCTGCCAGATCGCGCTGCGCGCGCTGCACATGCCCGCCTCGACGCCATCGCGCAGCGGCGACGCGGCGAAGGCCGCCGACAGGGCAGGACCGACGATGTTGAGCGCCCGCCAGCGAAGCAGCGACGGGTCCAGGTCGACGCACACCTGCAGCGACGCGGTCAGCCGCATCATGCGGCGCCCGTCGGGACCGACGGCGTCGAAGCGCTGCTGCATGGCGCGGTAGCGCGGTTGGTCGTACTGCAGGCCGACGTCCTCGACGCGGAGCCAGGGCG
>Ga0307479_10006529_pt1 | contig 10717 bp, 10 predicted proteins | sample atmos_gasesECM4C_FD_203743 | JGI IMG/M metagenome (GOLD analysis project Ga0307479, IMG submission 203743) | Hardwood forest soil microbial communities from Morgan-Monroe State Forest, Indiana, United States - atmos_gasesECM4C_515 | ecosystem: Environmental > Terrestrial > Soil > Temperate...
AGCGTTCCCTGCATCTGGTATCTGGTTCATCTGACGGCACCGGGATGGAATGTGGAGGGATTCGCGCTGCCGGGTGCGCCGCTGGTGATCATTGGACACAACGAGCGAATCGCCTGGGGCTTCACGAACAGCAACGCCGATATTCAGGACTTGTATACCGAGACGTTCGATCCAAAGAGTCCGCTCAACTATCGGGCGGATGGAAAGTGGATTTCGGCCGAGGTGCGAAAGGAAAAGATTCCAGTTCGCGGGAAGGCGGATGTGGAACTCGACGTCACGGTGACGCGGCACGGTCCAATCGTGTATCGAGAACCGGAGAGCGAGGGTGGTCACACGTATGCGCTGCGCTGGTCGGCTCTCGAACCCGGTGGACTCGATTTCGGATTTCCGTTGCTGGGGCGAGCGAGCAATTGGAACGAGTTTGTCGAGGTCACGCGGCATATCTCGGGCCCGGGCCAGAACACGATCTACGCTGATGTGGACGGCAACATCGGATTTACCATTCCGGCGCGAATTCCGATTCGAGCCAGTGGAAACGGCGCGCTACCCGTGTCCGGCGACACGGACGAGTTCGATTGGAAAGGTTATATCCCGTTCGAGGAGCTGCCGCGCGTTCTGAATCCGCCCGATGGGATCATTGCGACTGCCAACGCGCGCTCCGTTGGCCCGGCGTATAAATATTTTGTGAGCGGACGGCAGGCGGGGCCATTTCGCACCGAGCGGATCTGCCAGCTGCTCTCTGGTCGAACCGATTTGAAACCTGGAGATATGAACGCAATTCAGAATGACATTGTGAGCCTGACGAATCAGTTTCTGGCGGCCCAGCTCTTGACGGCTGCGCATTCGACGCCTCCGAAAGATCCGCGCACACGAAAGCTGATTGCGGGATTGATTGGTTGGGACTCGAAGGCCACGGCCGATTCGATCGAGACTACGTTTGTCGAGTTGACGCGGCATGCGCTGTTTCACAACCTGCTTGCGCCGTATCTGGGCGACGAGACTTCGAAGTACGAGGTTTGGGAACCGCGAAGCCTTTATAACGAGGTGTGGTGGCGCGACAAAGTGTTTCTTGAAAACATTTTGACGCAGAGGCCGCCGGACTGGCTTCCCAAAGGCGTGGTCAATTACGACGTGCTTTTAATCTCCAGTGCGAACGATGCGGTAGCTGCGGTTGCAAAAGAAACTGGGACAAGCGACGTGTCGCAATGGCCCTGGGGACGTTTTCACCCGCTGAATATGGTTCATCCGCTTGGCCGAAGCGGTACGCTTCATTCTCTGCTGAGTATCGGGCCTTACGGGGATGGTGGGACGCTCGACACTGTGAAAGCGATGGGTGTGGGGCATGGGCCGGCAATGCGAATGGTTTCTGATTTGGCAAACTTCGATAATTCGTTGATGGAGATTGCTACTGGCGAATCTGGACAGGCCGCGAGCCCCTACTATCGCGATCAATTTCGGGAATGGTTTGAGGGGCGCGGCATTCCAGCGCCATTTAGCGAAGTAGCGGAAGAAAAAACGCGGGCTCATCGTTTGACGCTTGTGCCGGCGGGCGGAGGTGCGGCGGCCTCACCGGAGTGAGCAGGGCTGTTGCGCTGGACAAGGGCATTGTTGACGTTCTCCATCGTGGGATAGAATGCTTCCAGCAATCCCGCAATCAAATTTTTGAGACTCGCAATGGAGGTTTCAGGAACTTGAAAGTATATTGCGAGTATATGATCGCGAGGGAAAGAGTTGCCGTGATGCCGTCGGTCGTGCGGTGCATCGAACAAGCGGCTGCTCGGCTTTTTGAGGCAAGCTGCCAACGATAGATGGAGCGCCAGGAGAAGATGAATTCAGCGAGCAATAAAGCGGCAGAGGCCCCGCGCAAGGGGGAATTTGAAAAGTCGCTCACGCGCCTGGAAGAGGTGGTGAAGCGGCTTGAAAGTGTGGAGCTCTCGCTGGATGAAGCGATGAAGCTCTTCGAAGAGGGCGTGAAACTCTCGCGCGATTGCCAGAAGCAATTGGAAGAGGCGGAAGGCCGTGTGGAAATTCTGCTGAAAAAGGCGGATGGCAAACTTGTTGCGGAGACGTTTGAGCCTGAAGATGAATCCTCCTAGTCGCTGCAGCATCGCAAGCGCGCGCACTTTCGATTCTGAGTCCACCGCGCCCAAGACATGAGCATCCCACAATTTTTTGAGTCCGACCGCGCGGGAATCGAGGAAGCGCTCGACCGCCTGCTGCCGAAGGAAGAAGCCCAGCCCGCGTCCATCCACAAGGCAATGCGGTACAGCGTATTTGCCGGCGGCAAGCGCATTCGTCCGATTTTGTGTCTGGAAGCCGCGTCGATGTTCAGCGAGAACCCGGTCGCTGCTGTTTCCGCCGGCTGTGCGCTCGAATTCATCCACGCCTATTCGCTGATTCACGACGATCTTCCTGCGCTCGATAACGACGATTTCCGCCGCGGCAAGCCGACGTGCCACAAAGTTTTCGGCGAGGCGATCGCGATTCTCGCAGGCGATGCATTGTTGACGCTGGCGTTTCAAACCTTGGCGTTCGTTCCTGTGGAACCGCAACGCCGCTTGAATATCCTTGCAACGATTGCTCAGGCTGCCGGGACGGACCGCGGAATGATCGGCGGACAAGTGGCGGACGTTGAAGCGGAAAAGAAGGCGCCCGACGTCGGCACTCTCGAGTACATTCACCGGTCGAAGACGGCCGCGCTGATTCGCGCTTCGATCGTGGCGGGCGGAATCGCCGGCGGCGCGGCGAACGAGGATGTGGAGCGCCTGCGACGCTTCGGCGAAAATATCGGCTGGGCGTTTCAGGTGGTGGACGACATCCTGGATGTTGAGGAATCTTCCGCTGTGCTGGGCAAGACCGCTGGGAAAGACCAGGCGCAGCAGAAAGCGACTTATCCGGCGCTCTTTGGAATTTTGCAGTCGCGCGATATTGCGGCGGACCTGGCCGCGAAGGCTCTCAGCGAACTTGATTGCTACGGCGAACGCGCGACGCGCCTGCGCGAGCTGGCTCAATTTCTTGTAGCGCGGCGATCTTAGTTCACGCGTTTCGGCGTCTGTAATCTCGCTGCCCAAAATGCCCTTAAAAACCGAAAAGACGCGCCTCGACGTTCTACTTGTAGAACGCGGCCTAGCTCCATCGCGCGAACGAGCGCAGGCGATGCTCCTCGCAGGGAACGTGCGCGTGAACGGCAAGCGAATGGATAAACCGGGGACCCGCCTGGCGGCCGATGCTCAGGTTGAGATCGCAGGCGAAACCCAGCGATATTCGAGCCGAGGTGGATTGAAACTCGAGGGCGCCCTCGAAGATTTCGGCGTGGCGCCACAAGATAAAACTTGCCTCGATGTGGGAAGTTCCACCGGTGGATTCACAGACTGCCTGCTGCAGCATGGAGCGCGCCGCGTCTATGCCGTCGATGTGACGATCAATCAACTCGATTGGAAGCTGCAGAAAGATCCCAGAGTCGTGACGATCGAACGGAATGCGCGCTACCTGAAGCCTGAAGATGTGGGCGAGCTGGTTGACCTGGTGACGATGGACGTATCATTTATTTCTGTGACGAAAGTGCTTCCCGCAATCGTGCCGATCACAAGAGCCGGCGCCGATTTCCTGGTTCTCATCAAGCCGCAATTCGAGCTTGAAAAGCAACAGGTTGGCAAGGGCGGAATTGTGCGCGACGCCGCATTACACGAAAAAGCAGTGGCGAACGTGACCGCTGCAGCCGCAGCGCTGGCCCTGGAAATCGCGGGAGTGCGCGCCAGCCACATTACCGGCACGGAGGGCAATCAGGAGTTTTTTCTCCACGCCCGCCGTTGCGGATAGGTTAGAATTCGCCCTCCACTCATGATCCGAGCCGTCGGAATCGTTTGCAAACCAATCAAGGAAATGGTCGCGACGGTAGTGCCGCCGCTGATTGCCTGGCTCCACGACCGCAAAATTGAAGCGCACGTCGACGTTGAAACGCAGGGCTGCGTCGAACTCAACGTCCCGTGCATCGCGCGCGAAGCGATGGGCGAAAAAGTGGATCTCCTGATCGTCCTGGGTGGCGACGGCACGCTACTGGCCGCCGCGCGTGCGTTAAAAGCTCACAACATCCCGATCCTCGCGGTAAATCTCGGAAGCCTCGGCTTTCTCACTACGATCACTCTCGACCAGCTCTACCCCATGCTCGAACAGGTTCTCGAAGGGCACCATCGCACTAGCGAACGAATGGTGCTGGAGGCGCAAATTCTCCGGCGCGGCAAAGTTGCCGAACACCAAACCGCCCTCAATGATGCCGTTGTCAACAAAGGCGCGCTATCGCGAATGCTCGATTTCGATTTGTATGTTGATAGCGACCACGTAGCCCGATATCGCGCCGACGGACTAATCATCGCGACTCCCACGGGATCCACGGCTTACTCGCTGGCAGCCGGCGGCCCCATCATCCAGCCCGGCATCGACGCCTTTGTAATCACGCCAATCTGCCCGCACATGCTGACCAACCGCCCGCTCGTTGTTCCCGACACATCGCGCACAGAAATTGATTTCTCAGCCTCTGAAGAGCCGGTGTACATGACGCTCGACGGACAAATCGGATTTGAGCTGGGCCCGGCGGATCGCGTGCTAATTACAAAATCGGAAAACAAAGTTACCTTTGTCCGCCCGCCACGAAAAACTTACTTTGAAGTATTGCGCAGCAAGCTACGCTGGGGAGAACGATGAAATCGGATGGCCTGTATCGGCCGGTAGGAAGCGAAAGTATTCTGCGTCTCCCGACTGCCTTGGCAGTGCTGATCATTCTAATCACAACACTCGTTTGCGAAGCGCAGCAGATTTCCGCCAACGAGACGGTCGCCCACCTGGCTGTACTGCAAAAGCTTGTTCTCGCTGCAATCGAACGCACACGCCACTCCGTCCGTTACGTCTCCTAATACGTCCGAATTCCCTATCCCGGCGGCGACGTGCCGGCCGAAACAGGCGTCTGCACGGATGAAATTATTCGGATTTATCGCGCCGTTGGTATCGATCTTCAGAAAGAAGTCCACGAGGACATGACGCAGAATTTTGCCGCCTACCCTCATCTCTGGCACGCCGACATGGCACGGCCGGATTCGAACATCGATCACCGGCGCGTACCAAATCTAAGGGTATTTTTCAGTCGCAAGGGTGAATCGCGTCCCACTAGCCTGCGCGCCGCGGATTACCAACCCGGAGATCTTGTTACTTGGGATCTCGGCGGCGGAGTTCCGCATATCGGAATGGTTGTAGACAGGCGCGCGTCTGGAAGCGGTCGCAACATGATCGTTCACAATATCGGAGAAGGGCCCAAAATGGGGGACGTGCTGTTTCGTTGGAAAATCACAGGGCACTACCGATACTTTGGTCCTAAATCGTAATTCCTCACGCCGCCGCTACTGCTATTTCACCTTGAGAACGACGAGCGTGCGATCGTCCGCCGGGTGAGCCCCGCCCGAAAAGCGATCGAGTTCCTCGAGGATTCGGTCCGCCAATCCATCCGGCGTGAAGTCGTGGTGCTCCGCGATCAACTTGCAAACACGATCGTGGCCGAAGAATTCTCCGGCGGGATTTTGCGTGTCGCCAATTCCGTCCGAATGAAACACGACGACATCTCCAGCGTCGAGAATAAAGCTGCGCTGGTCATACGTTGCTTCCTCGAAAATTCCGAGCGGAAACCCGGCCAGGCGAATCTTTTCACAGCGTCCCCCATGAAATAGAAACGGCTGTTCCTGTCCGGCATTTGCAACTCGCAATTTGCGCCGCCCTCGATGCCAGGTTGCAAAGCAGAGGGTCATAAAGCGGCCCTCAATCATGCGCTCACCGAGAAAACCATTGATGGCACGGAGCATTTCGGCCGGCCGATGTTTTTGCGGAGCGAGGCTGCGAAGCGTACCGATTCCGACAGCACCATAAAGCGCAGCCGCGCTTCCCTTCCCGCTCACGTCGCCTAACGCGATCGCCAACTCCTGCGGCCCATAACGCAAAAAATCATAAAGGTCGCCGCTCAGCTCGCGCGAAGAAACCACGCGCGCCGCAATATCGAGCCCATATTCTGGCCCAGGAAGACGCGGCAGCAGTGCGCCCTGAATCCGGCGAGCGGCCGTGAGATCGCGCTCCATGCGGGCTTCATCGCGCGCCACTTGCTCGTAGAGGCGCGCATTTTCGAGCGACACCGCGAACTGCGCCGCAAGAATCGAAAGCACCTGCACATGGTCGGGCGTGAAGTAATTCAGCTGCGGGCTCTCGAGATCCATCACGCCGATAACGCGATCCTGATACAGCATCGGCACCGCAAGCTCCGAGCGCGTCTCCGGATTCATCATCAAATACCGCGGGTCGAGTGTCACGTCCGGCACCACCACGGCGCGCCGCAACGTGGCCGCCGCTCCGACGATTCCTTCATGCGCCGGCACTGCGTTTTTTTCCTGAATGCGCTGCCCGAATTTCACAGTCACGCGATGACGGAAGACGTGCTCACTTTCCTCGTACAGCAAGATGCTGAAAATCTGGTAATCAATCAGGCGTTTCGTGAGTTCGGCAGCCCGGCGCAGCACTTCCTCCACGCGCAGAGTCGAATTCGCTTCGCGGCCAACTTCGTTGAGCAGCAACAGCGTTTCGGCTTGATTTCGTTCGTGCTCATAGAGTCGCGCGTTTTCAACCGCCGTGCTGATGCGGCTCGCCACCAGCACCAAAACGTTTTGCTGGTCGGGCGTGAAGTAATCCAGCTGGCTGCTCTCGATATCGAGCACGCCGATCACGCGCCCGCCGTGAATCAGTGGCACCGCTAGCTCGGAGCGAACGCCGTCGAGCGCGTTCAAGTAGCGCTTGTCTTTCGTAACGTCGCCAACCCGGATCGGCTGGCCGGTAGCAGCCGCTGAACCGATAATCCCCTCGTCCATCGGAATGCGCCAATGCTCCACCACTTCCGGTCGATGCCCAATAGCAAAACGAAAATAAAGCTGATCTGAATTTTTCTCAGGGAGCAGGACGGCGAACACTTCGTAGTCAATCAGACGCTTAATTTGCGCGGCGGCGGTCGCAAGAACCTCGTCGAGATTCAGCGACGCGTTGATCTCCTGGCTGATGTCCGCCAGGATGGCCAGCGTCTCGGCGGGAAGCTCCACTTTCGAATTGAGTTCAGTCGAATCCATCAATTAGCTCGCGCGAACACGGTTCTCCACCTCCGCTTTAAGCCGCACGGAGCATCGTGCACACGTTCTTTTGTTGGAATGAATATTATAGCAGGTGGGAACAAACGTCTTTTCGAGATTGGCGCGAATTGCAAAACTAATAATTTCCGCTCGGCGCCAAAGTGGCAGTCGCTTCCGCAGGTGACGACGCGCGTGCTTGTTCCAGAATCTTCACGCTGGCGCTCGCCCCAATGCGCGTTGCCCCTGCCTGCACCATTTTTTGAACGTCTTCCAGGCTGCGCACTCCGCCCGAAGCTTTCACGCCCAGGCCGTCGCCTACCACAGCGCGCATCAAGCGCACATCTTCCGCCGTGGCGCCGCCAGTGCTGAATCCCGTCGAGGTCTTCACGAAATCCGCTCCGGCATTTTTCGCCGCGAGCGAACCTCGCACTTTCTCCTCGGTCGTAAGTAGTGACGTCTCGAGAATCACTTTGCAGATTGCGCCGCCGCGATGGCTGGCATCCGCAACGCCCCGAATATCCGCTTCCACCGCATCGGTAAGCCCAGACTTGAGCGCGCCAATGTTGATCACCATATCGATTTCCTGCGCGCCCAGCTTGATGGATTCCTCGGCTTCGAATCGTTTTACCTGCGGCAGCGTGGCGCCTAGGGGAAACCCGACCACGGTGCATACGCGCACTTCACTGCCGCGAAGCAACTCCGCCGCTTGCGGCACATTCCAGGGATTCACGCATACCGAGGCGAATCCGAATTTCAAAGCTTCCGCGCAGATTTTGGCGATGTCGTCGCGCGTTGCGTCCGGCTTCAGCAGCGTGTGATCAATCAACCGCGCGATATCGGCCTCAATCGGACCGACCGCAGCACCAGCTGATATCCGCGCGGCCCCAGCCTCAACCACTTTTCGCGTTTTGCGCGCGCACTTCTCGGCGCAGCGCTGATCGCAGCCCGGGCACACCAGTTCGTCAATTTCGAGCCCGCAGAGGTCAGTGCATTTTTCGCTGCCGAGGTATCCGAGAATTTCTTCGGTGATGGCTTGGATGACTTTGTCGAGTTGCTGCTGATCCACCCGGCACCCCCGCGGTGCAATCCGTCGCGCCGCCAAAGCCAATCCAGCGCGCGGCTCAGGATTTCAGATGCCGCTTCTCGATCGCTCGAATCTTATCCACGCGCTTTTGGTGACGTCCACCCGCAAATGGCGTTTCAAGCCACGCCGCCACAATCTCCCGCGCTACTTCCGACGCAATCAGGCGAGCGCCGAGCGAAAGAATATTTGCGTCATTGTGCTCACGGCTATTTCGCGCGGTGGCTCTATCATAGCATAGCGCCGCGCGGGCTCCCGGCACCTTGTTCGCCGCGATTGAGGAACCGATTCCGGCGCTGTCGATCACAATGCCGCGCGCCGCGTCGCCTCGCACCACCGCGTTGGCCACCGCCTCCGCAAAATCGGGATAATCCACTGCGTCGCGATTCGTAGTGCCCTGATCCAGCACGGTGTATCCCCACGCAGCGAGATAACCTTTCAATTCCTCTTTGAGGTCGAATCCTCCGTGATCCGCGCCTATAGCGATCGCGCGCGAAGTTGCAGACGTTGGGGCTTCGGCATCTGTCGGTTTCGGCTCCTCGAATCGAATCGTGATGCCGCGTGCCTCCGCCTCATCACGTGCAAGTGGCGTGACGATCGTGCCAAACGCGACCACCAGTTCGCCGCCTTGGCCGACAGATTCCAGTTCCCGCACCGTTAGGACTTTTCGAGCCACAGATTATTCCGGGGGAAGGCTGAGGACGCAGACATCTTTCAAATTGCGATACCGCTCGGCATAGTCGAGCCCGTAGCCAACCACAAATTCGTTGGGAATCGTGAATCCCACATAGTTGGCTCTCACTTCTTTGATTCGGCGCGAAGGTTTGTCCAGCAGCGCGGCGATGTGAAGCGTCTTCGGCTTGCGCTGCTGCAGGACGCGAATCAAGTAGCTCAGCGTGAGGCCGGTGTCAAGAATGTCCTCCACCAGCACAACATTCAGCCCTTCGATGCTGCTATCGAGATCCTTCAGAACGCGCACCTGGCCGGAGCTTTGTTTTCCCTTGCCGTAACTGGAAACGGCGATGAAATCGATCGAAGTATCGAGATTGATCTCGCGCACGAGATCGGAAAGAAAAATGCACGCGCCCTTCAGTACTCCGATAACGTGAACCCGCTCGCCTTTGAAATCCTTCGTAATCCGTTGCGCCACTTCGCGAACGCGCTTCTGAATGGCAGCGCGTCGAATCAACACTTTCAGTTTAGGTTGGCCAGCACCCGCCATAATGCGCGCCCCCGCAGGAAAGGCGGCTACTCTATCTCACGAATTCAGCGCTGACAAGGCAAGCATTTGAAACGGGAGTAGTTTTGTAAGGTTGGAAATTAGACGCGAAGCGAAAACTGGCCCGCGCGCTTGAATACAAATCGGAAAGCGCTAGTGCTCGGGCTTTGCCGGCTGGCTCTCCGAAGGCTTCGCTTCCGCGCCGCCTTCCTTCGCGGCCGGTTTGGAATCTTCTTCGGGCTTTTTCACCAAATATTGCACGATCATCGATACCCGCCGATTCGCCGGGTCTAATGGCGCATCAGGCTTCCGAAGACTTTGGTCGGCAAACCCTCGCACTTGCGTTATCTGGTCAGAACCTACCCCGTTTTGCTGTATCAATCTCCGCGTGGCGTTGGCCCGATCCGCGGACAATTCCCAGTTTGTGTAAGTGCTATTCTGCGAGTACGGCTTGGCGTCGGTATGCCCCTCGACGTAGATCTTGTTGGGTAGCTTGCCCAACTCGTGAGCCAGTGTGATGAGGATGTCGTCCCCGTCGCTGTTAGGCTTGGCGCTGCCACTTTCGAAAAAGGTGCCATTCGCTGATTCCATCAATTCGATTCGCAGCCTCTCGTTGGTCACCGTCATATCGATGTGGTTTTTTAGTTTTTCGATGTTCGGAACCTCTCGAATCGCCGTCTGCAACTGTTGCTTCAGATCGGCCATATTATCTTTCGTGACGGTGAAATTCTGGCCGGAGCCCTGCATATCGCTGCCGACTTTTTTCGACGTGCCGGTGGGATCTTTGAAGTATCCGCCCACAGCCTCCTGAATCTGTTTGCTTGAATTAAGCAGCCACAAAACGATGAACAGGGCCATCATCGCCATTACAAAATCAGCATACGCAACTTTCCAGGCGCCGCCGTGATGGCCGCCGTGGCCGCCGCCTTTCTTGATAAATGATGATGGGAGGTTTCGCGGTCATTTTGTGCGAGCGCTCTTATGCGGCAGCGGCGGCGGGCGCGTCCCCTTTATCCTTGATGAATTTTTCGGTGTCCTGAAAGTTGGGACGCACGTGGCCCGGGATCGCGCGACGCCCAATCTCAACAGCTGTGCTCGGCGCGTTTCCCTTCATGAAAGAAATAATCAGCACCCGCAGCACGTTGTAGTAGGCGTGCTCATCTTCAGCCGCCTTGCCCATATTGGCAGCTACCGGGCCCACCAATCCGTAGCACAACAAAATCCCGAGAAATGTACCGACGAGAGCTGCGGCCACCTTGTGCCCGATTT
>Ga0307479_10006532_pt1 | contig 10714 bp, 24 predicted proteins | sample atmos_gasesECM4C_FD_203743 | JGI IMG/M metagenome (GOLD analysis project Ga0307479, IMG submission 203743) | Hardwood forest soil microbial communities from Morgan-Monroe State Forest, Indiana, United States - atmos_gasesECM4C_515 | ecosystem: Environmental > Terrestrial > Soil > Temperate...
ACAGGATTCAGCGGCGTGAGTAAAACGCGCCATCCAAACTTGCGGAATTGTTCGAGATTCCGCTTGGTTCCCGTATTGGAAGCATAAGAGATCACGGTGGTTTCTCTCTCGGCGCATTGGCGCTGGCTCCGCTGTCCGTGATGGAACACGCTGAGCAGCCAGTAACTTTTCCGAACGTGTGCGGCGCTGCGCGCTTCGCTGCATACGCTTTGCCCGAGAGAGCGCCAACGGCGGGAGTCTGCTCTTGCTGCTGAGCGAGCAACTGCTTGATGAGTTCCCTGTACTTCTCGTCCGGCTGCGAAGCGTTGAGCGTGCGCACGGCGCTATCCAATTTCTGCAGGCGCGAGTCAATCTCTTCCAAGCGGCGGTCCACGGCGCGAATCATGCTAATTACCGCCCCCGCGAACGTGAGGATGCCGACTGCGAGAGCAAAGGCAGAGCGCCAGCGAGTCATGGCTGCACCGCAACCGGAAATGCTTCTCGCTCATCGAAATCGAAGATACGGTCTGGCTGATCTCGGAACTCCGCGAAATATCCGTCCTCGCCAAGTTTGTGCCGCTGCATGGCATGGAGCAGAGCGTACTGCACCATCGCTCCTGTTGCGCCAAACTCGCGGATCTTCTCATGGTCTAAAGCGAACTTTTCCATTTCTTTTGCCGCGTCATTTTTTGGCAGCATAATTCCTGTGACATTCTTGAAGCCCTCAAAGCGGGCATTTTCTCCTTCATGTCTTTTAAGCCAATCGAGCGCCCGGAACATGAGCACTTGGCAACCCCACTCGTAACCGTATTGCTTCCGTGATTCGTCCATCCCTGAGATGTCTACTGTCCTCATCGCCGCCTCCACCTTTCACGCGCTGCCCGCCGGTTTTGCCGCGCTCGGCATCAGCGAATCGTAAAACTCCCAGGTCACCTTGTGTAGCTCGGCAATACGTTCCGCTTCTTCCTTGCTCAGCGCCGCGCCCTCGAACCTGCAAGAACATTTTATGCCCCAGGGACGCGACAGGAATCTTTCGTCGTGCTCTATTCGCGGTTCGTGGCTCATTGCAACCAACCGAGAACAACTTCTCTTTTCTTCTGATCTACCATGTGCTCTACGCGTTGCAAAATCCACACCGTTGGCGTGCCCATCGGTAAGCCATGGAATGTACGATGGCAATTTTCGCAGACCGCGAATAAGTCACCATCCAATTCGCAACCCAACCTCTCATAGGTAAGGTGATGAACTTGAAGGTCTTTCACTTGTCCGCAACCTTCGCAGATTGAGTGCCTTTTCAAGTACGCTTGCCTTCGCAATGACCAGCAATCTGTCTTCACATATTTTTCGTAACTGTCTTTGTCCATGCGGCCTTCCTACGCATTCGCTTGCGTTCCACCAACGGCAGATTATAGAAAATCGCCAGACGTTCTTCCTCCGACCGGCGAACAGGGTCAAGGCCCATGGCCCGCGCTTGTTCATCAAGCTCTTGCTGTTCGTTCAGCCACATACGGTAGCCCTCGTGATAAATTGACGTCGTTATTTCTGGCGGAGATTGAAGCTCTATTTTCTTTTCTCGTTCTTCCATCTGGACGAGTTTGTCTTTTAGCTTCTGAGAAAACTCCAGAGCTCCGTCGCGTTCTTCTTGTGTGACTGGCGGATAATCTATTTGCCGCACTCCGAGATATTCTTCAGACTCATTGAGAAGCAGTCTTTCGTGCGCTTGAATAATTGCGGCAGAGACAGGCATGAATTCCGATGTCTTTCGCGCCTCTTTGCACGCCTCATCTAAATCTTCCGCGCTCATGTGCTGCAAATCTTCGGCGTAGGCCATCACAGATAACTCACTTATCGGTTGGCGGTAGTGTTCCGCGAATATCGCTAGGTGTTTTTTCAAAACGTCCAAGAACGTTTTCGATAGCTGCTGCGGATTTTCGGCTCCGCTGGTCTTGGAAAGATTCTGATTTTCCATTTTGCTTTTCCTTCCTGATTGCTCTGAATGCGAACCAACCGCCGGATATCGCCTGACGCAAGACTTCCGAAACATCTTCGCCAGCACGCCGCAACTTGTCTAAATCCTGAATCAAAATGTCGATTGCTCCTGGCGTGAGGGGTCGCTTCAGACGTTCGCGCATAGCTGTATAATCTCTCCACAGTCCAAGCGGGATCCAATCGGCCAGCGGTTCTTGCTGTTGGTTATTTAGTTTGGTTGTCTGGTTGTCTGATATAGCATTGCGTTCGCATTGCGTTCGCATTGCGTTCGCATCCTTCTGCCATCTCGCTTCAGCACTTTGTTTTGCGGCCTGACTCTTTGATTTTGTGTAACTTAGCTCTTTTTCAAAGCGTGGGTTGAGCCACCCTGAGTCAGTGAGTTTGAAGAATTTAAACAACACATTTAGGACGATTTTGCGCTCATTTTTCGTCCTCGCACGGGCGATTTGGCAGGCTTCTTGTTCCCCAGTGATCGGCTTTTCGGTTGTGTATTGGTAGTCGAGCAGGCGGCAGTAAGCTCCGTCCTCGGCCATGCTCAGGCTTAAGGTGTCTCGGATGTAATCGCCAGGAAAGCGTCTGTAGTAGTCCATTACCCCCTCAGGCGTGAATACCAAAACTTGCTGGTTGGCGCTCCCGTATCTGGCCTTGGGGGTCAGGTGGGAAGGAGCGCCGCCAGCAAAGTTTTTTCCCACGGACAATCTACTCCACTTCGCGTTCCTTGGCAAGCGGCGCGCTGCGCGGCATCTCTGGAAAGAAAATTGGCTCCAGCTTTGTGGAATAGGGCAGCCTCACCGGATGACGCGGGTAACCTGTCTGCGTATAGCCAAGGCAGCGCACGCTTCTTCCAATCAACATGCCCAGTACTTTTTTCTCTCGTTCGGCGATTGTTTTTGGAAACGCACCCCAAGCGGCAATGATGTCTCGCTCGGTTGGGATTGCACGCAAATATTTGTCGTTCTCCTGTCCTATGGGATCTTCGACTTTCAATAGTGCGGCTGGATGAGTTGCGCGGTAAGCGAACAGATTGTAGATTTCGATGCCGCCGTATCCCCAGTTCAGTGAGAAACCAATGCACCGCCGTATCGTTGCGTCATCTCTCAAAGCATCCGCCGTCGATGGATTCAGCATAATCCAGACCAGTGGTTCCCTGTGCGTTCCGTCGCCATCCCCGCCAGACCAGTCTCGCTTCAACTGGTAGCGATATTTCTTGTCGTAGGACAGCAGTGCCGAACAGTTCATTCCATGTCCTTCGTGATCTTCAGCAGTTCGTCTTCGGCCTGACAAGCGGGGCAAATTTTAGAATCGTACCACACGGCTCTCGGATGCTTGAGGCACACGCGCGGCGAGGGGTACTCCTCTTCGATGCGCTCGCCTCGCAACTCGCGGATGATCTTCTCTTCGCGCTTCATTTTGTCAGGCTTTCCACTTCCAACTGCTTGATGCGCTCGAGCGCGTCTCGGGCGATGCACTGGCAACAGTCACACGTCTGCGTCTTGTCGTGGCTATGCGTCAAGCCGGCCTGCTTGCGGTCGATGCGTCGAAGAGCCCAAAGTGCGGCGTTTAATTGCATGTCTCTTTTATCCATGGCTGAGCCCCCCCATCGCTAAAGCGAATATGTCACTTCGGCCTTTACAGGCAGGACATTTGCAATTCGGTCCTCCAGCTTCAGGATTCTCGCTTTTGAAACGCGCCATGCACTGTTCCGCTGTTTCGCCCTCCCGCCTGACCGGGATGTGATGTTCCCTTTCGATGTGCTGGTATAGTTCTTCGTCGGTCTGTGGAAGTGAAGCGATTTCACTACCCCGAAGTCCCTTCGTCAGGATGCAGTACTTACAGGCTTTACTCATATCAACCACCTCTGAAACTCTGTCAGTCCGACCGAACAGGCAAACCCGGCGATCTTCCTGAGCGGGAAGTTAATCCGGCGCATCTCCTCCATAAATCCGGCCAGGTCTGCGACCGCGAGCCGATCTTCCGCTACCTTGGCGCGGCCATGGCAAAAATTGCACACCGAAAGGAGATTCGCCAAAGAGTGCTCAAAAATACCGTTGTGATTCAAGAATCTGCGTCCAAGCAGGTGGTGAATTTGCTGCTTCACAAGTATCAAGTCCTTCGCGCTCCCGTCGTACTGCTTGAGCGTGCCATAGACCGCGTGACAGCCCGGGATCTGGCAGCGCCTACGCTTGGCTGCGAGATAGAGTTTGTGCGGAATAGGCGTAAAGGCGCCAGGGCGTTCAACGGCCGCGCGGTGCATGTTCAGCCCTCGGATTCCCGGCAAAATGTAAAATCTCGGCTTCACTCCATCCCACCATGACGCTGTGCATCCATTCCCAAAACTCATCGGATGTCTTCAGTCCTAGCACTTGGGCGATTCTCCACACTTCTTCTTGCACGACGAGTTTTAGGTCTGGAGCGACAAGCCATTTTAGAACCACCTGCTCATCGCTACGCTCGGCGCGCTTGTCCTTCACGAACTTGGCCATGACGGCCGACTGCCCCATCTCGATCAGCTTGTCGTCGTTCAGTCCGGCCTTCATCGCCTCGTGGATGGCGCGGAGTTTTCTCGCAAGCGTGGACTTCCCTACGCCGGCGGCCGTCGCGAGTGTGCGTGCTAAGTCATCCCGGCCGGCAGGACTCACCTTGCGCGCGAGGTGCACGAGGTTCGACCACTGCGAGCGGGAGTTACTCACGAAGCCGGCGCCGATCTGCTCGAGCTCGGTCACGCTGGCAACCACCTGTCAAACTTCTCGCGGCATTCGAGCAAGTACTTCATGGCGCCCTCTTGCTTCTGTGCCATTGCTGCAAGCGCCGGGAATCCGCCCTCGATCGAAGCGAGAACCTCCTCCCGCGTAGCGTGTTTGCCACAGCGATACCATTCGACGCTCTGCGCTTCGCCCATGTGGCACAGGGGCTTGTTCTTCCCATCGTTGAAGATGCTATAGTCTTTGCAAATCCACAGCATACTCACGCCAGGGTTGCGCGTGAGCATAGCGCCTGCCACTTTTGAGGTGTCTCCGCCAATCACTTCATCAACGCGGCGGATGGCGTCAGGATTGTTGAGGAACGGGCAGTTGCGCACGGAATACTTCGCGCACTCCAGATGCGACGGAGGTTCGGAGCTTGTGCGGTTAATGCCGCACATCGGCCCAGCGACGAAGACCATCCAGCGGCCTAGGCGCTCGCCGCACGTCCAGCAGAGTTTTTCATTTACTGCGCGTACGAACTTCGCCGGGTCCATCGCGCGAAACTCTGGCTTACCGTCAATCCAGTCAACGAACCAAGGGACGGGATACCCACGTTCGTCGATGGGTAGACTCTGCATCCTGCTTGGCGGCGGTTCTAGTTCGGGCCTAAGTGCTACTGCTTTGTGCGGACATCCCATGGTTTCCTCCTAGTAGAGCGTTCTTTGTCCGGCCTCGCGGTCTTTCTGCTGAACGACGACGGTCTTGCCGTCGTCGTCAAACTCGGTCGTCCCAACGTTTTTGAGTCCCACGATGTTCAAGTACTGCCCGGACTTCTTCACCAATACGCGGCACAGTTCTTGCTTGGCCTTGGCGCGCTGCAGGTACGGAAACATATCGTGGTCAAAGCAAGAGTAAAACGTCTTCTTGCGATCGGCAGTCTGTAGCAGGATGCTGAGGTAGGGCGCGGACGCGCGGCCTTTTGATTTCTCGGTCGGCGGACTGCCTTTGGTCATCTTCTCGCTGATCTGGTCGATGAGGCCGGTAACCAGCGTGGAGTCCTTGACCGCGGCGGAGGGACTCGCGTGGGGGTGAGCCCCTCCTCCAGAGCCGCGGGATGTTCCGGCATCCCGGCCATCAGGACCACCGGAAGACTGTGAGGGAACGAACTTCACCTCGTAACCTTGGCCAGCGATGAACGCGACAAGCGCATCCTGGTCGCCAGGGAGCCAAATCCACCAATCATTTTTGCGCTCCAGAAAGAACTGTTCCTGCAAGAGCGGAAGCAAGTCGCCCAAATCGCCCTTTATCGTGTGGTCGCTCGTATCCAAAGTAATCGTGCCGCGAAACTTCATTGGAGGAACTTCAACGGATTGCGGCACGTGTTCTTTTGAGTAGGAAGACTCGGGGATTTTTCCCTTCTTTGAAACGGGGATTTTCAACTCCAAAATGTAGGCTTTCACACGCTCATCACTCCAGGTGTCGGGGATCAAGACTCGTCCAGCGCCTTGGATTTCTATTTCGCGCATAAAAATTTCCTTTGGCGCCTTTTCTCTCGTATCCAACGTCGTTGATAAAGTCGAGTACAGAGGACACATCGCCTCTGGTGACTTAATCTGCGTGTGTTCTCATCATTAAACTGATGGCCGTGGAGGCAGTGAGTTTTTCTTGCGTTTATAGCGGCAGGAGCTTTTGAGCTTCTCATGGTGTTGACTCTGGGTGTGACCCATTCCAGGTGCCACGGATTTACACATCGAGTGTTTTCACATAGATGATCTGGCTGTAGGTCTTTTGGGAATTGGCCTCTAACCAATAAATAAGCAAGTGTGTGAGCGGGATACACTTGCCCATCGTGATTTACCGCACGTCCGTATCGTCTGCCTGGTGATGCTTTCCAAGTCCAGCACTGCCCAAGGTCAGGTCGATTCTGTGGGAGCGGGCCGTTCTTGTCTATTTTGGCCCAGAACCGTTCTGGCCACTTCCTGGTTCCACCAATTTTCACGTAAATCCCAGTCGGCATAATTAGGCCACTCTATCCCCTTTGCTGTCGTAGATAGGCACTTTGCGCTCGCCTGCTGGTTGGGAGCCTTGCTTAACAGGGGCGTCCTGTGGCGCTTTGGCTGCTGGCGTGGCTTTCGGCGCTTCCTCCGAGTGTAGAGGCATATTGCCTGCTAACTTCGCTTGTAGGACCGCCTGAGCCGCCTCGTGGGATCCCCTGGCGGGCACCTGCTCGACGATCTGCCTGCCGCTGGCCGTGTATTCGTCCTTCATGCGCTCGAGCTCCTCCGGAATGTACAACCCTCCCAGGTCGGGATACGCTGTTCGGATGGCCCGAGCCTTAGCGCACTTTTCTAGTTGGGCCCGGGGCATCTTGGCCCAGAACAGGCGCGCATTGTCCCACAGAGCGGGGCAGAACTCTTCGAAGTAAATAGTCGCCACAGTGGGCTCGGCAATGCCCTTCTTGTACGCCTTGACGCGGCACCATTCGGGCGCCTTGATCTTGTGGCCCTCGACGTCGTGCTGAAACATCGGCCCGAATTCGGCCTCGGAGACTGACCCGAAGTCCGGATAGTCGCGCGCCGCGATGTGCAGCATCCCGTAAATCCCGACTTGCGGGGAATACACAAAAGCGCCCTTGGCGCCTGTGACGGTCGAAGCGTTCTTGTCCCAGCGCTTGATGAACCAGATTTGCCCCTGCTTGAACGGGTCGATCTTGTAGCGCCTTGCGACTTCGAGACAGCCCTTTAACTCGACCTCGCTGGCATCCGCGATCTTCAGATAGTTCTTGAGCAAGACTACCTGCTCGGAACTGAGCTCCCAGGGGCGCTCTGGTGGCGTAACGGCCTTGACGATGGCCGTCTCAGATGGCTTGGCGCTTCTTTTTGGCCTGCTTGACGCTCTTTTTGAGCGCGTCCGTATAGTCCTTTTTGGCATCATTAGCCGTTCCTTTCGTCAATCGGTGGCAGTAGCACAAACAATTTGGCGTGTGACAGTCTAAGTATTCTCCGCATGTTTCAAGGTGCACGCGCACGCAGTGGAAGTTGGCGCGTATGGCCATTTGGAAATATCGTCCAAGTGACTCGGCCCCGACGAATGCCTCATAGATGTCCTTTGGAACATTCGAATAGCGGTAGATCGCATTGCTTGAGAACTCGATCTCCAAGAGCATCTCCGCTTCGTCATACCCAACGGTCTTGATGTTTCCGGAGACAACCGGTTTGCGCTCCATATCAATCTTCCCAAGCGCTCGTGTATTTATAGACAGCCATAAACGCTTTAGAATCTTTCATTTCTCGCGCTCTCTTGTTGAGCGCCTGTTCGTCTATGATGACAAACTCGGCCAGCGGGCCACGAGGCTCTTTCCTGTAGGCTGCAAGAAATTTCTTTGCATCGGTGACCTGAGCGCGATAGTTCACCGTCTTGCGATAGCCCGGAAGGGTAGGCAAGGCAGGTGCGGCGCCTTCTTTCTTCGCCTCGGCGCGCTCGCGCTGCTCGAATGCCTTCAGCCACGGCAAAGCGATGGCCTCAATCTCCGTCACGGCGTTCTTCGTTTTGTTCGATTGCGTGTCGAGATACGTCAGCACGCGCCGCACGATCATGTAGAAGTTTCCTAGCCGGTTCGTTGGCGTCTGTTTGATGAGCCGGGCCTCGGAGAGCGCCGCGCCCATCTCCGCGTAGTTTTCCTGTGTTGCTTCCTTGGGAAGAATCTGCGCGACAGTGCGAGCGCGCTCTTTTAGTTGAGTGAGCGGGATAGCGTCGTGCTCGAGCGCGACAAGAGCGTCCTGCAACTCCGAGCGCGATAAGTCCGTCGGCGGAAGAACTTCGATGGATGTGACTGCGTTGGTAGCCATTAGAACGGAACCTCCTCGACCTTGCGCACAAGTTTTCTCACGCGCACCAGTTTGTACTCGGCGACGGCGACCGTAGCGCCATCTTCCTCAACCGCCTCTAATTCGGTAAGGCAGGCGTTTAGGCTCGGCGATTCATCCGTCGAGTGATTAAAATGCGAAACAAAAAGAACATCTGGAAACTTCAAGTCACTCTTGGCCATTTTTCCCTTTCTGACTCTCAAGATTCTGCGGCGATGCCCAAAATAGCTGGCCCTTGCTCACTTGGCCGTTTTCATGTTCCATTCTGTACTTCGACCAGCACGTACTACCTTCGTGCCCGAGCTCGCGCTGACACCGAACCTCTGTATCGGGCAGCCAGAGCGCACCGCATTCCGTTACCTGATAGAGCGCCATGGCGTAACCTCATTTCTGTTTGTCAAACCATTGCTTGAAATTTTTCTGGTCAAAGCGGCGAATGAGTCTTTCTAGGCACGCCTTTGTACCGTGCTCCCCTGGTCCGTTCAGAGACAGTTCGCAATCGAAGTCTCCTTCGGCACACTCAATCGTGAAACTGACTTCGCCCGTACTAAGCTCTTCGGCGGCAAGGTTTGCATCGTTCTCGAAGATTTTTAGAAGAATAGGACCAAGGTCGTCCGGCATACCGTCAACGTAGATACCGCGCTTCCGTCCATTCGGTCTAACGTACTGCGTGAGATTGATTCTCATAGGCCCACCGCCTTGAGCAGTGCCCAGAAATACAGCAAGAAATTCACCAGAAAGAACACACTCCAAGTTCGCAGCCTGCGCCGATGCTCAAGCAAGGCGCCGTAGTAGCTGGCCACACTCGCGTTGCGGTTGACCGGGATGCGCACGAGGTGCTGCGCGCGGCCGAGAGTTTCATAGAGCGCCATGGCATAACCTCATTTCTCGTTGTCGTACAGGCCGAGCATCCAGAACATAACCACGATCACGGCTAGCTCTTCGAGCGTTCGCAAGAGCAAGTCCATAGGTCAAATTCTCCCCGCGAGCGCATCGCGTAGCACGTCCAGAAACTTTTCGAACGACTCCACGGCTTGCTTCTTGGTCGGGAACACGACCGGCGGGCCTTCAATGGACAGCACTGGTCCCCAAGTCCAATGGTGTGAGCCACACTTTGCGACGGGGTAGCCTGCGCTACCCCATCGCGAGATGTGATTGAGGAGAAAGCGTTCGTCCTCGCTGATTCCCCGCATGTCAGTAGTCCTCTGGGAACATGAGCGTTACTCCGCCTAATTCGTTGGGCATAATCCAAAACTTGCGGCCCAACTCAATTAGAGTGAAGATCCCGCCGCCAATATTCTGTTCATACACGCGCCGTGCTTCGAGCGCATTCTGGCTGACCATGCGTCCAGATGTAAACAGCGCATGATCGTGCCTCTTGGCATCAATGTCTTCTGGCTTCACATTGTCGAGGGGAACGCGCGAGCACAGGTAATCCCAGACCGCGCGCGATACTCGGTCCTTTGCGGCGATAGCGACTAAAAAGCCATCATCACAGGCTTGCGCATCGGTATACTGCGACACCACTTCGAACGAATCGAACGGATTAGGATAGTCGGCCATTGTGTTACCTCTCTTCTGGGGTGGGAAGCCCCGGTCTCGCCACTGTCACTAGGCGAGAGCGCGGCCACCTCAAGCCGCGAGTAACTCTATTTCCAAGACTTGCAAGGCGTTGCGTACGTTGTTTTCGCTGTCTTTGGCAATGCGCTCAAAATTGAGCGTGCCATCGGTTCCGGTTTCACTCTTCCACACTTCGGCGAGGTAGCGAGCTAGGTCAGAGCGCATACCGTAGGAACTGAATTCCAGCACACGACACCTTGAGAGAAAGCGCTTTTCCAGTCGTTCACAGTCGTTAGCTGTGAAGACCCAGATCGTTGCCGGCGCGGCCGCTGTAGAGTCTAGCTTCGAGAGGAGCGCCAGTTGCGCCGCATTGGACATTTGGTCTGCCTCATCGGCGATTACCACGTGCCAGCCGCTAGGCCCGAATAGGGGGATATTCCAGCACAAGCGCCAAGTTTGCTGTACGGTTTCGACGTTGCATTGTTGCGAGGGGATAAAGTGCACGTCCGCCTGCAACTGTTCGGCGAGCGCGCGCGCCATTGTAGTTTTGCCCACGCCACTAGGCCCGATAAACAAGAATGCGCAGGATACCGGCCGCTTGGCGAATGCAGCGAGCACCTTGCGCTGTTTCTCAAG
>Ga0307479_10006533_pt1 | contig 10714 bp, 7 predicted proteins | sample atmos_gasesECM4C_FD_203743 | JGI IMG/M metagenome (GOLD analysis project Ga0307479, IMG submission 203743) | Hardwood forest soil microbial communities from Morgan-Monroe State Forest, Indiana, United States - atmos_gasesECM4C_515 | ecosystem: Environmental > Terrestrial > Soil > Temperate...
GCCCGCCAGTAATACATCCCAAATTGGGCTATGGCGACGGTTGATATGGCGAAGAGCATAGCGGCGAACATGCTTTTTTCCTCACCGGTATTCTCGCGCTCCCCACTGTTTTGCCCTATAGTTCACCGGTACCAAGCCTATAGGACTCGTAGCTTAACTACCTGTATTCATTGGACTTGCGCGCGTACAACCGGCGCCATTGCCGGGGCTCTCGCTTTGAACTATCCTTCCCCGCGCCATCGCCAGGTGCATACATGACCAGTTCCCGCTGCATCCAAACTGCAATAAAGCTCGCCGCCCTCTTGATACTGACGTGTTGCGACTTAACGCCGGTCGTGAGAGCCGCTGATGAACCCACCAAGCATCGAGCCGCTCCACAACTCGAACGTCAAGCCGACCGCAGCGCCATTCGCGCGGTCCTCGACGCCCAGGAAGAAGCTTGGAATCGCGGCGACATCGCTGCATTTCTTACCGGCTACTGGCATTCTCCGGATCTCACTTTTGCCGGAAGCAACGGCATTTTCCGCGGCTGGGACGCCGTGCAGGCGCGTTACAAAAAAAATTACCCAGATCGCAGCGCGATGGGCACGCTCGATTTTTCTAACCTGGAATTTCGCTTTCTAGGCCCCGACGCCGCCCTGGTGCTGGGCCATTGGCACCTAAAGCGTGAAAGGGACGAGCTCGGCGGAGTCTTTACTTTGGTCTTGCGGCGTTTCCCCGAAGGCTGGCGTATCATCCACGACCACACCAGCGCCTCTCCCAAGGAAACAAATCCAAAATGAGTTTTAAATTTTTATTGTGAAAATTTGACCGGTGCGCGCTATCGAGCGGTTTTGCAAAATTACAACAATTCTAAAATGTCTTCGTACCGTTTGAACGGCGGTATCAAATAAGCTCCCGCCATCTCCGTGCGCGCCCACTCCATCATTTTTCGCGCCACTTCAAATCCGCAATCTCGCGCCGCCGCCCCCGCAGCTTCCATGGACTTCAGCACCGCAGGCGGAATCACAATCCCCGGAACTTCATTGTTCAATCGTAGCGCCTGCTTGTAACTATTCAGCGGCCACACGCCAATCAGCACCGGAATCGCCGGTTCACCGCCCAGTTTTTTCAAAAATGCATGCCAGTGCTCCGGACCAAACAACGGTTGCGTCATCGCGAAGTGCGCACCCGCCTCCACCTTCGCGTGGAATCTTTCAATCTCGCCGTCCAGATCATCTGCCACGGGATTTAGCGCCACGCCAATCGCGAAATTCGTCGCGCCGCCCAAAGTCTTTCCCGCCCAGTCCGTACCCTGATTCAGGCGATGCAAGACTTTCACCAGTCCCACGGAATCGACTTCGTACACTCCGCTGGTTTCCGGATAATCGCCCACTGACGGCGGATCGCCGGTAATTGCCAGCACGTTACGCACCCCACCGACCGTCCACGCCCCCAGCAGCATCGCCTGTAATCCAATGATGTTGTAATCGCGGGTGGTCAGGTGCGGCACCGTTTCCACGCCGCGAGCCTCCAGCGCGCCAGATACGATCAGCGCATCCATCCCCACGCGCGCCATCGCTCCGCTGTTCACGTCAATGGCATCGACGCGGCCTGAAGCCATGATCTTTTCCACTTGCTCGTAAACGCGCTCAAGAGAAATTCCCTTTGGCGGATCGATTTCCACGCAGACGGTAAATTCTTTGTCCTGAAGTTTGCGCCAGAACTTGCTCTCCGGCTCCCGTTCCGTTACCGCCGCGGGTCGTGCCGCGTGTTCCACTTGTGCAACCGTCGCGGCCTTCACCGGACGCAACGACTTCACCGCCTCCGCCATGGCATGAATGTGCGCCGGTGTCGTCCCGCAGCATCCGCCCAGAATGCGCACGCCCATGGCCGCGGCCTCTCGAGCAAACAACGCAAAATATTCGGGCGATGATTTTGGATAAACAATGCGGTCGCCCTCCCGCTTGGGGAACCCGGCGTTAGGCATACCGCTCACGCGCAGGTCCGCCACGCCCGCCAGCTCCTGCAAAATCGGCAGCAAAGCCTGCGGGCCCAGCGTGCAGTTAGCCCCGATCACCTGTACGTTCTTCTCTTTTATCTGCTCAGCCGCCGCAGCTGGACGCAAATCCCCGTATGTCGTGCCCTCTTCCGAGTACGTCAGCTGCGCAATGATAGGCAAACCGGAAAACGACCGTATCGCATCGATAGCGATCAGCAGCTCTTCGATGTAAGAAAAAGTTTCCAAAATGTAGAGATCGACGCCGCGCTCTTCCAGCGCCAGGGCCTGCTCGTAAAAAATCTCTTTAATCTCTTCAGGTTCCGGATGCCGCGACTGGACTCCCAACCCCAGCGGCCCCATAGAACCGGCGACCAACACTTCACTGCTCGCCGAATCCCGCGCTTCGCGAGCGATTTTCACGCCGCGGCTGTTCAGCCGCTGCACTTCATCGCCTAGTCCCAGCGGCGCCAGTTTGAAGCGGTTAGCTCCGAATGTGTTCGTCTCGATGATTTGCGCGCCTGCCTGTATGTACGACTGGTGCACCCGAAAAACCGCCTCCGGCTCCGTGCTGTTCAGCTCATCGAAACAGCGCTGTGGCCCGACGATTTCATGCAACAGCGAACCCATGGCCCCATCGGCAATGAGAATCGCGTTCTTCAAACGTTCATTGAATTCCTGAATCTTCAATTGGCTTTTCCAGTGTTTTGAATTTTAGGAAGCAAAAAACGCCATCAACGCTTTTGTTCCATCAGGCTGGCGACCGTGCTCATTAAATCGTACTTCGTGAGGATTTCAAATCGCGCGTTGCCCATCTCCACGAACACCGCAGGATTTTCGTGGCTCAAAATATGCGTGATACGTTCCACCGGCGCGCTTCCAGGAATCTGCGGCAGTGGCTTACTCATCATTTCGCGCACCACCAGCTTGCGCAAATCCTTGCCTTGCAGCGCCAGGTTTAAAATCTGATCCTCGTAAATCGTGCCGATGGGCAGGTTCTCTTCAAATACTGGTATCTGCGAAATATCCTGTTCCTGCATGGTCTTTAGCGCATGAAACACCGTCTGATACGGTCGTGCGATGATCAGTTCGCGAGCTTTGCGCGTCGCATGCTTTGCATGCACCACTTCCGCCGCCGTAATGGCTACCGCGGCGTCCACGTATCCGCGCTCGCGCATCCACTCATCGTTATAAACCTTGCTCAAGTAGCGCATCCCCGTATCCGGCAAAAGCGCCACCACGAAAGCCTCTGGCCCTAAATCCTTCGCCAGCCGCAGCGTCGCGGAAATGCATCCACCACCTGAGCCGCCCGTAAATAACCCTTCCATCTTCACCAGGCGCCGCGCCACCACAAAGCATTCCTCGTCGGTCACCTGCAGCACATCGTCCAGAATCTTTAAATTCATGGTGCTGGGGAAAAAATCTTCGCCGATGCCTTCCACCACGTACGTTTTGGCCCGGATCGTTTCCCCGCGCTTCACAAAATCGTAATAAAGCGACCCAATCGGGTCGACGCCGATAATCTTGACGTCCGGGTTTTTTTCTTTCAAGTAACGGCCCACGCCGCTCACCGTTCCGCCCGTCCCGATTCCGCAAACAAAATGCGTAATTTTGCCTTCACTGTCTTCCCAGATTTCCGGCCCGGTGGTCAGGTAATGCGCTTCCGGATTCATGGGGTTGTCGTACTGGTTCGGATAATAAGAATTGGGAATTTCGCGCGCCAATTTTTTCGCCACCGAATAGTAGCTGCGCGGATCATCCGGCTCGACCGCCGTGGGGCACACGATTACCTCCGCGCCCAGGGCCTTCAGCAAGTCTATTTTTTCCTTGGACTGCTTATCCGTAATGGTAAAAACCATTTTGTAATTGCGGACCGCGGCCACCAGCGCCAGCCCCATCCCGGTATTTCCAGAGGTGCCCTCAATAATCGTGCCGCCGGGCTTCAATAGGCCCTTTTTCTCAGCATCATCGATCATGGTGATGGCGATGCGGTCTTTCACCGACCCGCCCGGGTTGATGTAGTCCGCCTTCACGTAAATCTGCGGCTTCAATTCGTGATTGATGCGATTCAGGCGCACCAGCGGCGTGTGCCCGATGGCTTCCAGTATGTTGTTACACTTCATCGCGTCCGCAGGCCGTAGCGGGCCCGCAAGTCGCGCTGTATTGGGTGCATGATTTATTCAGTTTACCACGCGTCTTCATTTGGCATCGAGAACAGCCGCAGCATGGTAATCGTTAAAACAACCGCGCAAGCAACCAACTGCGAATCCGATGCAATCGTAGTAATGATCGTAACGAATTGGATGGCCGCGAATCAGACTGTATTGGATGCGTTTCCTAAACATTCTTAACTTAACTTGGGTATGCTGATGACCTCACGCTCCTCACCATTGAAAAACAACAGAAAACGATCCGAAGGAGAAACAAACGTGGCTCGTCAAAACATTTCCAGCGGCGCCCCGTGGGAGCCTATCGTCGGCTATTCCCGAGCCGTGCGTGTGGGCAACATCATCTCCGTCTCCGGCACCACCGCCACCGGTCCCGACGGTAATATCGTCGGCGTTGGCGACGTCTACATCCAGACCCTGCAAACGATAAAAAATATCGAAGCCGCCTTGCTCAAAGCCGGCGCCACTCTCAACGACGTTGTGCGCACCCGCCTTTATGTTGTGGACATCGCCGACTGGGAAAAAATCGGCCGCGCCCACGGCGAAATTTTTGCCGCCATCCGCCCCGCTACCAGCATGCTGCAGGTCAGCAAGCTCATTTCCCCCGACATGCTCATCGAAATCGAAGCCGACGCTGTCATCTCCTGAATTTCGCGGCGCGCCAATCTCTCGATTGGCGGAGCTTGCGAGCCATATAGTTACGCCAAAAATGGAACCGCACCCTTTAATTGCAAGGGTGCGATTTTCTTCTCCCGGATTATTTTTTCGTGTCTACCACCGCGCCCGCACGCGATACTTCAGCACCGATGTCCCATCCTTCTGGACCGGCACATGAAACTGCGCCGCAAACGCCGCCGTCTTCGTAGCCTTGTACGTGGACGACAGCATCTCCCAGTCGCCGCCAATCGGCTCATTCACTTCCACCACGAGAGGCGAGTCTTTGTGGTTGCGCAGCGTAATTTCAAACTCCATCTCCCAGGTGCGATTATCGATGCGTTTGTAATCCGTCTGCTTTCGCTCGGACACGATGTCAAACGCATTGCCGATATGTACCGTCACGGTTTCATCTTTGGGAGTGTGATCGATGCGGTCTTCTCCAATGAACAACACGCCGCCCTTCGAATCTTTCTGATACACGCGCACGTTGCCCGCAGGCATGGGCATGCCCAGCCCCGCTTTCTGTTCATTCTTGAATTTGTAATACACCAACACTGCATCCTTAATCGGCGAGCCCGGGTTCTGCGCGTTGTGGTAATAAAAATTCTGCCCGTTCACGATAAAGATTTTCTCGGTCGGTACGCCAGTCCCTTGCAGCAAGCTGATCTGCTTGGTCTCTTTGTCTTCGATTGAAGTCCTTCGCCCCAGGGTATAAAGATGATATTCGCTGAAGTTTTCCTGCTGGAATTGCGGCGCCGCAGGCATCGCCTTGCTGACAGTCGCCTCTCGCATGTCTTGCAACCTGCCGTTCTGCGGTAAACGGTTCAATTCTCCCGCTACCAATTGCAGCCGCGCATTATGAAACGCCGTGCCGCTAGTATTCCCGAGCGTCACCCAGCCATCCAGATCCGCCGCCTTATCCTCGCGCCCGACGGTCAAAATGTAATCCGCATTCCACGACAGATTGCCCGCCAGATAAGACGCTTCGATTTGCTGCTTGCGCCCGCCGGAATTTTCCAGTGACATCAGCAGTGTTGGCCGCTCAAAAAGATTTGCGGGCACTTCCGGGAACCGGTAACCCTCGGCATAAACTCCGGTAACAATGTCATTCCCGATCCTCCACACCGGCCCATTGTTGTCCGCCAGCAACGTGGCTTTCACATCTTCATGCTTGAGCTCGCCATTCTCGCGAGACGTGCGCACCAGCGTCACTTCCTTGCCCACATACTTGTTCAGCAGTTTCGCCGGTTCCAGCAAATCGTATTCATAATTCTGTTCGATCACGCTCAGCTTGTCCGGCTCCGTCAGCGACCGGAAATGCACCGTGGCAGGATTCACGGTAGCCGCAATGTCCGCAAATTTCAGGCTGAACATCCCGCTGGGCAGCGTTAGTTGCCGCACATCCCGCACCAGCGCGATATTCGAGTTATAAACGGTGACATTCAGATCGGTCTGATCGCTGAGCGTTGTGGACTGCGCATTTTTCTCGCGGCTAGCTTCCGTTTCCTGGTTCGCGCCGCCCTCGCCACGATGCCCCTTAGCATAAATTCCGCTACCCACACCCGCTCCAACCAATACCGCCATTGCTGCTGCAACCAATTTCCCCTGAATTTTACGGCGCTGGGCTTTCATCGCGTCACCTCAATTGGAATTGTCGTACTCCCTTAGAACGCCGCCGCTGAATTCTCTTGCAAGTGAAGTTAAAGGGTATCTGCCGAGGTTTGTGGGTCGCGGCTTGAGCCGCGATATTAGCGAACCGACAAATGCGGGGCTTCAGCCCCTGAAGGCCGCACCATACTCAGCCCGCTATGATTTGCGCTTATTTATTGGGGCGAAACCACGTCGCTCCTCCATCGTTCGTAGCAAATCTCCCTGGAATATCCGCAGTTCCGCCATACACGATCACGTGCATGGCATCGAACGCCTGAATCCCCGTAATCTCTCCCGCGTTGGGCCAAGCTACCTTGCTCCAATGAACACCTCCATCGGTCGTCTTCAAAATTGTCCCGCCACGCCCAATGATCCAGCACACCGACTCACTCGGTGCCGACCCCCCCAGCAATTCACTTTTCACGCCACTGCTTTGCCGCACCCAGCTAGCGCCGCCATCCGCCGATCGCTCGATTTGTCCTTTGGCCCCCAGCCGCCATAGCACTATCGCTCCTGGTGCCATGATTTTCCCGCCCAGTGCTGTCCTACCTCTGGTTTCAAGAGACGGCTCATAGAGTTTATCGGGAGTGGCCATTCGCTCGGTTGGCAGAGCGGGTACCTCATCTATGATCGACTGAGTTGTGTAAGCCGGAGCTGCTTTGGCCTTTTTGTCTGTAGCATTTGCGGCCGCGCCACTCGATGCAGGCGTCGCTGGCACCGCAGATTGTTTACTCAGATCGCCTGAAGAGGTGTCCATCGGCGCGGCCGACGGTGAAACAGTATCGGTGCCCTGCCTCGGCGGCTCCGTCTTCGCCTTAGACGGCGGCGCTAACGTAATTAAGTTACTGAGATCGCGCGAAGCTGCCGGAGCCGACGCCGCGGCAGCCTTAGTCTCCGATACAGCAGCGACCTCGTTCTGCCTCGACTCACGCGACTCCGGATTGGCCCGTGCCCGCGCCTGTAAAGATTCATTTCCGGATGGGCGCGGCGCTGTCGGAGCCTTCGCGTCAGAAGTTTCAGCGTGCGCTTCAAGGTCTGCGCCGGTCGTAAACGCATCCGATGCACGCTCTGATGCACGCAGGCCGCCAGATACTTCGCCAGACGGATTTATTCTGCCGGCGTCTTTCCGCGGCTCGTTCAACGGCTTGTTTCTCGTGAACGGCTCAGGTGCAGGCGAAGTTGGCACCGCCGGAGGAGTAGCCAGTCGTTCATTCCTGGACTGTTCTTGCGCTACCTGCACATTCTCAACCTGATCAAGCGTTGGTACTCTGCTATCACGCACCACAATCCAAACCAGCAGCCCCGCGGCAATCGCTCCCGCAGGAACAGCCCATCGCAAAGCCTTGAAACCGCGCCCGCGCGAAATGTCTTTCGGGGCTTTCAACGCCGTTTTAGGTTGACCCGAGATCGTCGGGCTTGACGTTTGCATCGCCGGCTGATCCACATACTGAGCGCCCGTCGACAACACTGGCTCGCGCTTCGCAAAAATATCTTCCGGCTCAGCCTGCAACGGAATTTCGTCCGTCGCTTCCAGCTGCACGAGAATCCGGTGGCAACGCGAACACCCTGCAATGTGTTCCGTCGTAGCGTTCATTTCCTCGTTCAACAGCAAGCCCTCGTGAAACGCGGCCAGCGTCGCTGCATCCGGACACGCAACTGTGGCCTCAATCTCATTTCGAACGTCAGCACGCGCGTCTGCCTCATGACTGGCCCCGGCAGCGTTGCGACGCAAATGTCGCTCTAAGGCCCGTTCAAATTTCCGTTCGCGTTCTTCATTACCCATGCTTACCCATCCTTAGAACGAAGCCGTCCCACTTTCTTGCGTCAGCGTCATCTCCAATGACAACTGGGCTCAAATTCCACGCCTCGGCTCGCGGACCTCCTTCCCGCCAGTCTCAATTTTTCGCGCCGGGCTTCGCGAAAACAATTTGTCCAAATCTATCGGCGCATCTTCCGCGGCATATTCAAAGCACAGCGCAATCTCCGCCTCGCTCATTCCAACGATACTGCCATCGCCATTCGCCGCTTCGGATCCTCCACGCAATATTTCCTCTACTGCGTGCCGCACATCTCCTCGTGCTTTTTCCAGGTGTCGCGACACGCTGGACTCGTGCTCTCCCAAAGCGCGTCCAATCTCCGCCAGCTTTTTCTGTTCGCCGTAATACATCCGCAATCGCTCCACATCTCGCGCATCCAGATTCTTGAGCGCCGTTTGCAGCGCCTCCGTAAACTTCAACAAATATTTCGCCCGATGCGGATCGGCAACCTGCAAGGTAGCCCTCGCCGCAATTCGTGACTCGGGCTGACCCCTTCCGTCCTCGTCTTCGAGCTCCTCAAATTTTCGGCCCGCGCGAATCTTGTCCACGTGCCGCTGCGCCAACACCGCTCGCAACCACGTTTTCAAGCTGCTTCGTCCATGAAAATAACGCAGCAGCGACCCACGTTTCTCAGCACTCAACCCGTAAAGCTCCGCAAACAGCGAATCGGCCAAGTCCCCCGCCTCGGGCGCGCTGGCGCTTCGCGCAAGCATGGCCCCCGCGCACGCACGCAAGTAGCCCCGGTAGACCCCGACAAAATGCTCCCACGCCTCTGCCACCCCATCCGCACAAGCACAAGCCAGCCCTAGATCCTTCAACCGCAGGGTCCCGACGTAGGCCCGTAAATCTTCGCCGTTGGGCTGGTCGCCTCGAAACCTCGCCTCCGCGCAACGCGCCAATTCTTCCGTGAATCGTTCGGTCGAAATCCCCCATTCTGCGATACCCGCCTGCACACACCATTGCGCCAATATCGCGCCGTCGCTGCGTAAAATTCCGGCCACGCCGCCCGGTATTTTGGCGTCCTCTGCGGAACTCTTTTTCGCGTGCATGTCCATAAGATTCAATCTGATTCAGCTGTCCCGTGAGCATATCCCCATCCCCGTGAAATCGATATACAAATGCGAGGCACCCCTTATCCACTTTGCGGTATCCTAATAACGGTGTTGCGCCCCCATGCCCCGCAACCGAACCGCTGATGGCGGGTTAGAACACGGTGCGTTACACAGCGATTGTTGAGATGTGAATAGCAATAGCGACTTGGTGACTCTGGTACCAAAGTCCTATTCGATCTCTCCCAGCCCGCTTCGTACTGTGATACTTCTAGGAGGAGGAGACTCTTTCCTGGTTGGCTGCGGGCGTTGTGCCCTCTAATTCTTAGCCAAGGCGGCAACTTTTTTAGGCGGGCATACGGATGACGACAATGATTTCAGATTCACCAACGAAGACGACCATGGGAGTTGGCTTCGACTCCCACAGACCGCGCTCCGCGGCGAATCAAGAAGCTTGGCGCCGGGCCATTGGCACCAAACCGGTGGCCGCTCGGCTTGAACTTCTCCCGGAAGGGAAGCCACGCTGGAATCGCATTGGCGTAAGCGCGATCGTCCAAATCGTACTGATCAGCTTTGTGCTGCTCGTGCCTCTGTTGTACCCCGAGAGAATCAAAACCGTTTTGCACATGGAGATCGTGCAGTTGGCACAGCCCACCATCGAAATTCCGGTCGCGCCCCCGCCACCGAAAATTAAGCCTCGGCCTACTCCTCCTGCGCCGAAACCCGAAGTCGTCGAGCCGATTAAGCTGAATCCTCAGCAACCCCATATTTTCGTTACGCAAAAAGTAGTTCAACCCAAGATCCAAAAGGTCGAGACCAAAGCGCCGGAGCTGAATCCCGTTCTTCAAGCCGCCAACATCAACACTGACACCAATCAGCCCAAGCGGCCGCGTGAGGAAGTGAAGCTGAATAATTTGAACACCGGCAGTGCGGCGCCGGCCACCGTGGTTGCACCCCTCAACAAAGTGCAAACCGGCGGATTCGGCGATCCCAATGGCGTCCCCGGCAATGGCGATCCGAAAAAATCCACCAACATCAATCGTCTCGGTTCGCCCGCGCTTCCTGGCGGCCCGGGCTACGGTAATGGCACCGGCGGCGATAAAGGCATTCGCGGCACAGTGGCCAGCACCGGCTTCGGAAATGGTGTCGCCAATCCTCCGCAGGGCGGCGGCAAAAAAGGCTCCGTGCAGTCCAGCGGTTTCGGCGATCAGACCGTTGTCGCTGAAGCTCCTAAAAAGAAAGCCGACAGCGCAGCTACTGGCACCGGATCCGTTACCATTCTGGACAAGCCCCGTCCTGAATACACCGCCGAAGGGCGTAGTCTAAAATTAGAAGGTGACGTTGTTCTGGATTTGGTTTTCCTCGCCAACGGCACTGTGCATGTCAACCGCGTCA
>Ga0307479_10006536_pt1 | contig 10711 bp, 14 predicted proteins | sample atmos_gasesECM4C_FD_203743 | JGI IMG/M metagenome (GOLD analysis project Ga0307479, IMG submission 203743) | Hardwood forest soil microbial communities from Morgan-Monroe State Forest, Indiana, United States - atmos_gasesECM4C_515 | ecosystem: Environmental > Terrestrial > Soil > Temperate...
GCTGCTGGAAAGGCAACCGCATCGGCGCCGCGCGGACCTTGAGCGCACACGCAGTCTAATGGACTCGGCAGTCCGTGATTGTCTCGTGGTGGGCTATGAGGACCTAATTCCTTCTCTTTCGCTTCCAGATCGAGACGATCGTCATGTCCTGGCGGCTGCCATCGTCGGCCGGTGTGACGTTATTGACTGAATATGACTCGGAGTACCCATGCAGGTTTGCAAATGGGGTAATAGCCTTGCGATCCGCCTTCCGGTTTCTGTCGTACAGGCGTTGCAACTAAAAGAAGGCGATGAAATCGAGGTACATGTCGTCGCCCGTCACCCAGAGTGATGGCGGTAGCATACCAGCGGCCATGCGCCATGCTGTGCAATTGGTTGAACTGGTTCGTCACCGGGTCGAAGACCGTTGTCCGCGGACTACCATAAAAGGGTAAAACTCTACCTCTGGACTGGAAGTTCGGCCGCGACGAAGCAAACGCCCGTTGAGTTCTTCGACACGAACGTTCTGGTCTACGCCTGTACGATCGATCGATGCGCAGCCACCGCTAGCGCTTTGCTCGCGCGCCGTTGCGCTCCGCCAGCGGCAGCAGATCCGCAACACCCACTCACGCGGGTTTTAACGCCGGATTCCAGAAATCACAAAGCTAAACATGGCTAGGAAACAGAACGGTAGCTGGGCTAGACGAATGATGACATGTAAGGAATCTATTTGAGCCACCGGGCTCCCGCCCCGGTTTAATTAAGGTTAAGTTGCAGAACGATCAGGCAAGCGGTTCTGCCATGGTACGCATTTGGATCTCGATGATCCGCGAGTGGGGCGCCTGGGTGCACGCCAGCAGGACAGCGTCAGCCACGTCTTCCGGATCGAGCATATTCGACTGGCTGACGCCCTCCTCCGTCCGGCCTCGCCCGAGAGCGAATTCAGTCTTCACCCCGCCGGGGCAGATCACGCCGACCTTGATCCCCTGGGTACGAAGTTCTTTATCGAGCGCCTGGGCGAAGCCGACTTGCGCGAACTTCGTCGCGCAGTACACCGCTTCACCTGCGAAGCCATAGACGCCGGCCATCGATGAGATCATCAGGATGGTGCCCTGTTTCTGTTTCAGCATCATCGGGACCGCGTGTCGGGTGAACAGAAACGTTGAGCGAACGTTGCTGTCCATGAGGTCATCGTACTCCTCAGCGCTGGTGTCGATGAGGTTCTTGTAGTTGCCCACGCCTGCGTTGTTTATGAGGATGTCGATCCGTCCGAAAGCTTGGGTGGCAGCCTCGACCGTTTTTATCGCCGTGCTCTCCTCCCGGGCGTCGCCGATAACGCTGATCGCTTCCGTGCCTGCTTTTTCCGCTTCCTGTTTGAGTTGATCGAGGCGTTCCTGACGTCGCCCCGTGAGCACGAGACGCGCTCCTTCCTGTGCCAGGGCCCGCGCGCAGGCCTGTCCGATGCCAGCGCTTGCGCCAGTGATTAAAGCAACTTTTCCAGTGAGTCTTGCCGACATGTATTTACTTTCTTGTTCGTTCTAGAGGTAAGCCTACTACAAATCCGTTACTGCAGTCACATCGCAAACCGAAATCGGCAAGCCAGATCGGCTGGAGCCGCGCCTTCGGTATTTGTTAATTCTTCCACTTCCTCAACCCACAGAAGTTCTTAAGGTGCTTCGTCTTAGACGGATGGAACTGCCCCTTGCAGTCCATATTTCGTTCCCATCGCTAAGCCGAAGAAGAAGGGTTCGAACCCAGCTAGGCGCGCGGACTCTGCACGAAAGCAGCGACGCGTACTCCCAGAGATGTTGCATTCGAGTCAAGCGTTTCGAGTCCGGTCGCGTCTGTCAACTTTTTGATCCTGGTTGCTTCCTCGGTCGCTTCAGAACATTTTCCCGAACGGATTCAAACAAATCGTCAATTCGACGGCCGATCTGTTTCAATTCCGCGTCAGCCGGATGTTTTGCTTCTTCTAAACGACTACGAAGAGATTCGATCGAAAATGCGATAGCCATTAGCTCTGGGCCGAGCCGATCATGTATATAGTCGGAATGTCGCTGTCGCTCTCTTTCTTGTCCAGCAGCGACACCGGCATCAAGTTCCGAGTCACTATCCACGTACAGCGGAATCATTAGGAAGGCCAAATCGCCCGGGCCGAAGGCTGCATGTCCTCCAATTGCAGATTTCTGGTCAGACGTCCGTACTGCAATTGGAATTAATATCCCCTTCTTTCTGGCGCCTAAAGAGGTTGAATAGAATTTAACAATCTCTGAAAGAGAAATAAGCAGGATCTCATCCCGCTCCAAGCCAGCTATTTTCAAAAAGGAATCATTTGCAAAGAGGAACCGATCCGTGCGGAGATTCCCTATCGCCCTGGGCAACCCGAACTCATCGATTGCCTTGCACGCCGAAATTATCGATTCGTACACGAACGAGGCGCCGGTGGGCGGAAATCCGTAGGTCGCGGCGTTGATCTTAGGCCGCCTTTTGATGGGACCCTTCCGAGCCGACCAAAAGTATTTGGCGGATGGCGACGCTTCCTTCGGCAGTCGGTCTCGGAAACCAGTTTTAGCAATTTCCTTCCGCTTACGTTTTCGCTTGGGTGCAGATTGTGGAAAAGCGGCAAACAAAAGGGTGATAGCATCTTTGTCGTGCCGATCGAGAACACCAAGTAAGGAACCAATATTCACACGCAAAGCTGTCTCTTCAGATACTTCGCGTTTGAGGGCTCGCTCGAGAGATTCGCCAGGTTTTACTTTACCTCCGGGTAGTGTCCATTGCCTTAAACCTGCCGCTTGCCGGACTAGCAGAACGTTCTTGTCTGCATCTTCAATCCAGGCCATCACCGAGACTTCTTTGGTTGGACGTAACCTGGCGGTTTTGATCAGGATTTTCGGCACCGGTTACGAAAACGGAGTGTTCATGCGGGTTCGTGATAAATTACCCATTCTTTTGCAAAGCTCAGCAATTCCACCTTCGACCACAGGACAGATCATCCCTCGCGTTCGGAGGGCCCCCGCGAGGATAGACCGACGGCAAGTGCCGGCTAAGAGCCTAGCCATAATTAGATCTTAGCAAGCGAAGGGGCCGGTTACCACTTTTCCCCGGCCTTTTCGTATTTTTGGCCTGTTTCGGTGACTAAATCGCAATCAAGCTTGCAAGACATGACTGCCCGCGTTGCGAGTTGTGAATTCGTTATTGATGCACTGGACGGCCTGAACGACCACCTCTGATTGAGGGTAGCGTTCCTGAAGGTAGTCTTCCGCGAGCTCGAACGCCGTCCCGATATTGTCGGCTTGAATTGTGACTCCGACGCTCTGCGCGCTGACTAGTGCTGTGGCAAAATACTTGTTTATCATAGAAGCCGTCCTGGCGAAGTAGTTCGCTTCAGTGTGCCGGACCGCGCGTTCCGATACGAGAAAAATACGCCGCTGTGGCTTGATTCTCCTTGTATGCCAAAAAAGGGAAACGACATACTTAAAGGCGGCTTGTCGCCCCCCGGCCCCGGCGAGAGAAGGAGAATGGAACTCTCGCCGGGGCTCTTATTCGTTGAGCGAAGTCCAAACGCGAGTCCACCCCACCCTGAGACGGCTTAGCTAGCGCTGAACTTATTGGTCCTATGGTTAAGGGTAACCAGTAAAACGATCCTGTGACGGTGTTTATCCTGTATCGCCCTGTTTCTGCAAGACAAAAAACATGATTGTTATGGCAAATATAGACCGGCTATTCTGAGCCGGCGAAGAGACTCGGCGGGGTTTTTTTGCCTGCCATCACAGGCCGACGGCCGCTTTGGCATCTTTCATGAGAAGGAGAAGGTGGTAAGGGTCAGTTGGACTCTCTTCAAAGTCGAATTTCTTGTACCAGTCGCGGGCTCTGTCGCTTTTTGCATGCACAAGGATAGCGCGAGCCCCGATGTGCTCCGTCGTTCTGATTGAACGGAGAATTGCGTCCTTAAGAAGCGCTTTCCCCAATCCTTCGCCCTGGAATTCTTTGTCTATTGCTAGCCTCGCCAGCAAGATGACCGGGATGGGATGTCTGGCAATACCCTTGAGGATGCGCGCTGGAGCTTCCCCGTGTTCAACGGATCAGGTTGTGTAGCACCCATGCTTTAAGGGAGCAAAATCCCATGCTTTAAGGGAACCGAAAAAGAAAGAACATAACCCCCAAACCCTGGCTTAGTGGCGAGAACTAGAAACGACAGAGAGAGACTCGCCACTAAGCTTTCGTGACCCTGCTTTTGACATCCTGTCAAAAGATCCAGACTCTAGGATGGCTTTAGTTATTCCCAGAATGCCCCAGGCTGGGCTTTCGGTGGGTGGGCAATATAAAGGGGCACTAGCGAGCGGTTTCCGCTTTTAATTGCGAGCGCTCAAGCGTTACCCTTGCGCCGTTTCGTGGCGATATGAATGGCAAAGGTCCTCCAAAAGGAAGATGGGATTTTCATCTGGAAGAGACCTACAAGGGACTGGTTCCTTTATCGATTGAGGCTATCAAGATGCTCGCCCTCGTTAACGGCGGGGCTGCGGTCGCTATTCTCGCTTATCTGGGAAGCATCGCCGGGCACGCACCTACTGCGCCGCAGCCGGATATGGTTCCTCCGCTCGCATGGTTTTCTGCGGGTCTTTTGACCGCCGCAATAACGTTTATAGTCGCATATCACACCCAGCTACTTCTTTATGAGGAAGAGACACTTCTTTCCGAGGGTAAATCTGTTACTCGGAAACACCAATGGGGTATCAGGCTTGGATCTTTGCTGCTTCTCTTCGCGGCGGTCGCTTTCGGTATCGGATGTATAACCGCCGCGTCCGCGATAAAGAAAGCTAGTCACTCACGCGCTCACGCGAAACAATCCGCAGAGACATCGCTGGGTCCGAGCTTTTGAATCACATGATCGGCTACGCAAACGGCCCGCGTGGTCTCGAACCGAAACTGAAACTTGAAATCAAGGCGATCGCCAGCATGCCCGAAACCGAAAATCTAAGCCTTTCAAAATTCGTTGATCGCATCATCTTAGGGCCGTTATCGTCACCACTGGCGATGACCGCTTGCGGAACCATGGTCGAATCTCTTGGCCATTCAAGCACTCACAGATCGGATCAGGCGGTCGACAATCCCGTTTCGTGCGTAAGCCGTCACGGTGCCACTCCGTACTTGCAGAAACTAGGAATCCTTCTTCGCCGGCAGTGCCCTATATCTGCTGGTCAGCTTGTACTGCAGCCCGCGTTTACGAAGAAACTTGTGACCGGCTACCTCGATGGACAGAGCAGTGCAATCAACTCCGAGAAGAAGCAGGGTTTTGGTTAAGTACACAATCTAACACGAACCCATGAACTGTGAATATGCTTCGCTGGTTAGCTACGAGTTCGACTACCTCCGTTTGGGCAGATCGAAAGTCTTGGCTCTGGAGTTTATTGCTTCGTACATTATCGTCCCCGGCCAGGCGGCCGGCTCCAAACCACACCACAAGGTAAACGCCAGCCGCGTCCGAAAAACGTACACCGATGTAACAACATTCGGAAACGTGTTAGAATCAGCGGTCCTGATCCGCGCGCGGCTGCAGAGACCAAGATAAAGGACGGAATGGATGAAATCCGGGTCATTGCCGGGACTCGCGGCATTGAAGTGCCGGAAAGGTGCCCGGAGACCCTGTTAGCGAGTGCTTACGGGATGTTCTGGGAATTTTGCGGCGAAGAACCAAGTGACTTCGTGTGCTGACCCCAGCAACTAACCGCCCAGATAGGTTAACCGTGCGGTATGTTGGACGGACACCTTAGAGCTTGATATGAATAGTGTCGCCTTCTCTCACCGGAGATCGACCTCGGGTGCGAAGTGTGAGAACAGTTCGGGTGCGGTCTAGCCTAGACTCCGAAATCTGTTCTACGTAAATCTCTTTCGGATCCGCAGCTAGCCGCGCTTGGTCCGGGACTCTTTCGAGCAGCACAGACTCGATATTCCATATATCCCATTCAGGAATACTCGGGTCTTCTTTTATGTTCCGCGTGACTGTAGCCTGAATCGTTTTCATGGGGGGAAGCTGTTTCTCTCTAGTCACAAATTTTAGTATCTTACATATGATGAAAAAACGCGATGAAAGAGGCATCGCTTTCACTGCCACCAAAGAGAAGAGACGCACGCGTTTGGATAGCTATTCGAAAGAAATGTGGGCGGGAGGCTCATGTCACATTGAAAAGCGAGCACGCAATCGCCTCTTGTAGTCGATGCTGCGCGGTCACAGTCAACAGTCAGATACCAGCCAACAACCCTCTGGTTGATCCCAAGTTCGTTCCAATCCGGCACGAATTTTCTGACGCAATGGCGTGATCATACCCGGCTCTAACCTCTCGAAGGGAACGCGATAATTGATAGCGCGCCGGCAGTGGCCGCGAGAAACTGCCGGATGGCTGATCATTTCACCGTTCCCGGTCTGTTCCCGCCGCCAGGCTACGCGCATGTCGCCATGGTCGAACCGGGAGAACGGTTGGTATTCACGGCGGGCGCGGTGCCCTTGGATGCCACCGGCGCTCTCGTCGGCGCGGGCGACTTCATTGCCCAGACCGTGCAGGTGTTGACCAATCTGGACGCCGCGCTGCGGGCTGCTGGCACCGGCCTTGAGCATGTCGTCAACACCGTGATTTACGTGGTGGCGACCGAGCAGCGTCAACTGGCCGACGTATGGTCGGTCGTGCAGACCAGTGGGCTGCGGGCGAAGCCGCACACCTCGACCCTGCTAGGCGTGCCAATACTCGGCTACACCGGCCAATTGGTAGAGATCACGGCGGTGGCCGTCATGCCAACCACAGGGTCGATGCGCTAGCGAGCAACTTTGCCAAGAACGTAACGCCACCTCCGCGTTAATCGAAATGCAGCGCCGTCATCGGATCTCCACGTATCATGCTAAACACGCGCTTTCACTTGTAGATCACCGCGTGCAGCCGGATCGATCAGTCCCTTTTCGACCAGTAACGATTCAAGTGCTTTGACTCGGAGGGCGAGATCCGAAGGAACAGCTTGATGCTCGTGATCGTGCTTGGCCGCTTTCATGGTGACCGGGAACGCCATTTGGCGTCCTGGATGCATGGGGCAACAATACACCCAACTGCTTCGATGTTAGAGCTGATAGGCGCAGGCTGAGCCAAATGCCGTTCCAATCCATGCATCATTTTTCCGGCTAGAAAAAGCCATGACGTTTGAGAACTTCCCCTCCATCGTCGCCCAAGACAAAATCGCGAAACAAACGGCTTGTCTCAAGATTCTTGGTCGACTTCAGAATTAGGCCGCCTTGCTCCATTCGCGGATAAGCGTCGAGCGGTATCTCCCAAAATCGGCCGGCGTTGCGCATCTGAGGAGCTATTGCAAGCGAAAGCGCCAAAATCCCAATATCAGCGGCACCACTTTGAACGAGTTGTGCAGTCTGCGCGAGGTTTTCCCCGTAAACGAGCCGCCCTGCGAGTGTTGTTATCGGGTGACTATAGCGTAAGGCGCTTGGAGCACTTGCTCGCGGTTGAACATAAGACAATTTCTCATCTCGTTAGTTCTGGTTGAACAATCGGAACGAAACGGACCCGACTATAAAACGCTCTGCCGCTGACCAGAAACTCACCCCGGTCGCTGCATATCTAGGGGGCTCTTTGCGGCTTTCTCTGGTCCGCGAATCCGGTAAATGACGTACCCTGGAGTTTCGACCTTAAATTCGCAGGTGCGCTGGATGTAGCTCGCTAGCTGCGGATGGTCCTGCCACAACTCTTGCTTCCGCTCGCCCACGATTCCTAACCAATCCGCCCCCTGAAGCCGGAGCGCCTCGAAAAGCCTGATAGACTCTTCGTCGTTTTTTGGCAGTTCGGTCCAGTTTCCGCTCAGGCCCGCGGGTGGGAAAACCCATCCACGCCGCCCACTATAGTAAATAGCAGTCGGATCACCAATGTCGTTTGCCATGGTGACGACGAGATCGCCCTGCCGAGTTAGCTGGCTCAGCGCCAAGCCCAACTTGTAGCTCTGCTCTGCGTAAGGCTTATACATCCACCTCAAACCGTTGTATCCAGACACTGCGATGATGACTAAGAGCAGCCCGGTCAACATTGCGGCGGTTACCGATGGAGTGAGCGGCCGTGTGAGCTTGGTGAAAAACGAGGTGAGCACTGTGATCCCCTCCGCTGCAAGAGCCGCAGCGGCCGGATTGATGATGTGGAAGTTCCATGGGTTATCAACCAATTCCTCGGCTCCAATGAGGTAATAAACGATCCCTGCAACAAGCCACCAATGAAAAAGCAATGACGCTTTATGTAGACCGTCGATCAAAGTTCGGTTACGACTGGCCTCTTGGCCTGTCCAATGGGCCTGCTCCCGTTTGAGAAAAGGGTAAAGAAAACCCAATAAAGTCAGGAAGATAACAGGCACAGTCCACATCCACCCAGTAAATATTTGATAAAGATGTGGTAGAAAGTAGCTTTTATTCCACCATGTTGTCAGCCCGTTATCCCAGAGCCAATTTCCGGAACCTGCGAAATGGAACGGCGGATATGAAAGAGCAAGATGTCTCGCCCAAAGGTAGTACGCGACCACCGGAACAAGGCCGAACACAGCAACCGCGGCGAGTGCAGCGATCTTAGCCGGATGCAGCATGTGCCGGCGGCTAAGGATTGTCAGCGTGACATAGAGCATCGGAAGGCAGGTAATCAGCCCTGTGATCTTCGTTAACAAGCCCCACGCCCCAATCACACTCGCCAATAAGAGATAATGCCAACGATCCGTTTGCAAGTAAACGACCAACATCCAAATGCTTGTCGTTACCAGCGCAACCATCGCTGGATCGGGAAGAAAGGAGCGCTCGATAAAAATGCTGCCTGGCAGTAGGGCCATAACTGCGGCGCTGGTAAGAGCGCGGTGTTCGTCCCATACACGATGGACCAGTTGATAAAGCGCAAAGATCCCCCACAGGCCGAACATCACTGCCACGGCACGCCCGACCCAGTCATGCTGGCCGACTAGGATATAGAGGAGCGCTGTAAGATAGCTCTGTGTTTGAAATTCGCGCCCCTGATAACCAGGACCTGGTCCGTCCCAGTTCAACTCTGTGTAAAGAATGTTCCAGTTGGTTTTGTAGTAGTTATCTGCCATCATGGCAGTGTCAGTCTCTCGCCAGCTGAAGGCGTCGATGAGGGGCTGTCTGATTTGGTTGAACCGCAGGATCACCCCAAGGATTAGGATTGCCATCAGAAGGCAGGTGTTGGAACCACGTATTTGCATTGGTCTGATGCAAGCTTTGCGGGTGTATCAGGTCGTTTAAAAATCAGTCGATGTAACGGATAAAAGTGACCTATAAAGCAGTTTAGCGTCGCAATCGCCTTTACTCCACTCCCAAGATGCCGGCACCTTGCTTGGAAGATCGCTCATGGTTTTAGGCTGGTGAAAGCTGTTCTATCATGTACAGGCACTCCGACGTTCTTTTCGCTAAATCGTTCGTGTCGTTCAAGCGGAATCAGGATGAACATTCTTGCCGGAAAATCGTAACAGACCGGCTTCACTAAAAGAAACCCAACTGTCACCCAGCGGGAGATTTCCGGGGGTCAGGCCGCTATCTTGGCCCGCCTCTTCCGTGAATCCAGGAAACTCGTCCACAGCTGGAGAGAGGCCGCCCACCCGAATGTGACTGCGGACCTCAAGAGCTCGCACAAATGTTCAATGTTTCCAGAAGGATGCGTAAGGCGGTACATTCTGGGTTGACCGATTCTTGGGCTCAGGAGGTGTCCAACCGGTGGTAGGGAGCTTTCCGGTAGCGAGGGCATACTCGATACGACGAAGCCGTTTCTGGTTAACTTTGAAAAGGAGATGCGGAAAACGCCTTTTTGCTTCCTCCCATTTCCAATGTTTTGTCTTTTCCGCGCGGAAACTCTGCCCCTCAGACGGCTATTTCGTTTCGGTATTCTCGGCGACTTTCGCCGCGCTGTCGGATCCGTCGCTTCTTAGTATTGGAGGCGCAGGCTGAGCCAAATGGCGTTCCAATCCGTGCATCATTTTTCCGGCTAGAAAAAGCCATAACGTTTGAGAACTTCGCATCCATGGCCGCCTAAGACAAAATCGCGAAACAAACGGCTTGTCTCAAGATTCTTGGTGGACTTCAGAATTAGCCCGGCTTGCTCCATGCACGGATAAGCGTCGAGCGGTATCTCCCAAAATCGGCCGGCGTCGCGCATCTGAGGAGCGACTACAAGCGAAAGCGCCAGAATCCCAATATCGGCGGCACCACTTTGAACGAGTTGTGCAGTCTGCGCGATGTTTTCCCCGTAAACGAGCCGCCCTGCGACCTGGTCGTAAACATCTAGTGTCTGCATGGCCGCCACTGCAGTGCGACCTTAAGGAGCCTGCTTCGGGTTGGCCACGGCGATCCTACGGATCGACGGGTCTAGCAACGCCTCGATGCCAAGCTTATCCACATCCAACGGTGAATCCTTTGGCACCCAAACGACGACACGGCCGGCAGCATAAAGAAACATTTCGTCGGCGCCCAAGCCGGCTACGGCAAGCTTCTGCGGATACCTGACATCGGCCGAAAAGAACAGATCGAATGGCGCCCCGTTCTGAAGTTGAACAAAGAAGTTGCCAGAAGAACCGTAGGTGACATTGACTTTGATCGTCGGATTCTTCGCTTGAAAGTCCGCCACTAAGTTGTCCAAAGCGAACTTTAAGTCAGCTGCAGCCGCTACTGTGAGCGTTGTTCGAGGTGACTCTTCCGAAC
>Ga0307479_10006537_pt1 | contig 10708 bp, 10 predicted proteins | sample atmos_gasesECM4C_FD_203743 | JGI IMG/M metagenome (GOLD analysis project Ga0307479, IMG submission 203743) | Hardwood forest soil microbial communities from Morgan-Monroe State Forest, Indiana, United States - atmos_gasesECM4C_515 | ecosystem: Environmental > Terrestrial > Soil > Temperate...
CACGAGAATGTCGATCTCAGGCTCGACGTTGCGGATGGCCGTAACGAGAAGCGCAAGGTTGCCAGCCTCGTTGTAGGTCGGGAGGATGACGATGGTTCTCGGCTTTGTCGGGAACCGCTTCCAGGACCCACCGAGCGTTGTGGTTGGGAGATCGTGGCGAACTGTGGATGCCAGGCGTGTCCCCACGGAAATCACAACTGTTCCCAGGCCCGTTTCTGTCGCATCAACCCTACTATTACGCCGCGCTATTACGCGGCGCCTTTCAGTTCTTGAGGATATTGCGATTTCGCGGCGGCTGCGCCGGGTTCCACCAATCCACTCTTGATCAGCGCGCTGAGGCTGTGCTCCATCGTAACCATGCCCTCTTTTGCCGAGGTGGCGATCACGTTTCGGAGTTGGCGGGTCTTTCCGTCCTTGATCAGATTTTGCACGGCAAGAACGTTGAGGAGCACCTCGAAGGCCGCGACTCGGCCCCCTCCTCGACAGGGCAGCAGCTGCTGGTAGATCACGGCCGCCAGAGTGCTGGACAGCTGCACGCGGACCTGCTGCTGCTGCTCGGCCGGGAAGACGTCGACCATGCGGTCCACCGCCTGGGTGGTGTCGTTGGTGTGGAGCGTCGCCAGCACGAGGTGGCCGGTCTCCGCCACGGTGATGGCGGTCGAGATCGTCTCCAGGTCGCGCATCTCGCCGATCAAAAGAACGTCAGGAGTCTGTCGCAGGGCGGCCCGCAGCGCATCGGGGAACGAACGAACATCCGAGCCGACCTCGCGTTGCTCCACAATGCCACGCTGGTGACGGTACACATACTCGATCGGGTCCTCGATGGTGATCACATGGCAGGGCCGCGTGGCCACGATGTCGTTGACCATTGCCGCCAGGGTGGACGACTTCCCCGAACCGGTTGGCCCGGTGACAAGGATTAGCCCCTGGCCAAGCCGGGTGAGACCTCGAACCGCCACTGGCACGCCAAGCTGGTCGAAGTTGGGGATCTGGTAAGGGATCATTCGGAGCGCCAGCCCCACCGACCCGCGTTGCTTGAAGGCGTTGATGCGAAAGCGGGCTTGACCCTTCCAGTTGAAGGAGAAGTCGAGATCACCGCGCTCCTGGAAATGGGCCCAGCGGTCGGGCGCCAGCACTTCGCGCCCGATCTCGTCGATCTGCTCAGGACGCAGCGCATCGCGGCTAATCGGCACGAGAGCGCCGTCCTTCCGCATCGTCGGCGGCGCGCCGGCCGAGAGAATCAGGTCGGACGCGGCCTGCTCCAGCAAGATCTGGAGGTAGGCATCGATGATGAAAGGATGCTGCTCAGCGGGCTGACTCGGAGGCGCCATTGATTGCTTGACATCCTGTGCAACCTGCTCGGCGCAGCCTTCTTGCTTCCGCTCGGGATGGCGCTGGGAAGCTTCTTCGAGGTCGTGCTGGATCGTTTGCCGCGGGGCGAGTCCCTGCTGTGGCCGCCCTCGCATTGCCGCACCTGCGGCCACCGGCTGACGGTCGACGAACTGGTGCCGGTGGTCAGCTACCTGGCCCAGCGCGGCCGCTGTCGCGCTTGCGATACGCCGATCGGGCGGGGGGTGCCGATCCGCGAGGCCCTCAGCGGCCTGGCGCTCGCCCTCCCCTGGGCCGTCACCGGGTGCGCCAATCCGCTGGTCGTGTTGGTCGCGGGCATCGTGTCGCTGGTCGCGATCTGGGTCTCGTACGGCGTGATCCTGCGGCGAGGCTCAACGGCCGCCCGAAGAGGCAATTAACGGCCGGGAAATCGCGTTGGCCTAGGTAGCGCATGAGACTCGCGGGTCCCCTGCTTCGAGAGACGGTCGGCGTTCGCCGCGTACTTGGCCTTGCGCTGTTGCTGGCGGCGGTGTCGGCGGTCGCTTACCTGGAGCGATCTGTCGATGCCAGCCTCGACCTGCGCCTGCTGTATTTCCTGATCGTGCTATGTGGGGCGATTGTCCTGCCCCGGCTGCTGGCGCTGGCGGTTGCCGCCAGCGTGGCGATCATCAGCGTGGGCGTCAGCGGCGTCGAGGGTGTCACCCTCGTGGTCAACGGGCTGACGCACCTGTTGATGTATGGCTACGCGGCGTTGCTGACCAATAACTGGGAGCAGGAGCGACGCCGGCTGCTGCGGCAGAGCCGGGTCGACGAGCTCACCGGGCTGCACAACTTGCGCTCCCTGAAAGAGCAGCTCCCCACCTGGCTGGGACCGGCGGCGCGTACCGGCCGCCGGATGGCGGTGATGATGATGGACATCGATGGATTCAAAGCCGTCAACGACCGGCTGGGTCACGGGGTGGGCAACGAGCTGCTCAAGGAGGTGGCGAACCTGCTTCGCTTCGCGGTCCGGGTAGGCGATGAGCCATTTCGTTTCGGCGGCGACGAGTTCGTCCTACTGCTCTCAGATGCCGATGGCGAGGGGGCGATGATCGTCGCCCAGCGGGTCCAGGACATCTACCGGACCATGGGCCAGACCCTGCGCGGCACCGACCTCGTCGTATCGTTCAGCATCGGCATCGCGGTGTTCCCACAAGACGGCACCTTGCCCGACGAGCTGGTGGAGCGCGCCGACGCCGCGCTGCTCGAGGCCAAGCACACCCCGCCGGGAAAGATCGTGTGCTACCGGGCGCCGGCGGCCGCCTGAATCAATCGTTCAGTCGCCGCCGCCGCCAGACCCGCAGGTGAAAGCCTGCGCTCCGAGCGAGTAGGTCGGGCTGACGAACACCAACTGCTCGCTGCCGGAGCTCTTGGGTGCCCAGCGGTCGCGCGCGACGGCGTGGATGCTGACGTCGCCCTTCGCGATGACTAGCGTCTGCCGTGGCTGGGCGTGCGTGCCGGTGCTGTCCTTGCGGACCCAGTAATAGGTCACCGTGCCGCCGACGCCGTTGGTGGTGAACGTACCGGTCGCGGTGGCGACGCCGCCGTTGCCGCACTGCCCATTCGTCGTCACTGACTCAGTGGCGACCGTGATGGCGAAGACCGGGGCCGGTGTGGGCGTGGGCGTGGGAGTTGGTGTGGGTGTCGGAGTTGGCGTGGGGGTAGGCGTGGGCGTTGGCGTGGGTGTGGGCGTGGGCGTCGGCGTTGGAGTCGGCGTCGGCTTCGCGGTAGGCCGAGGTGTTGGCACCGGGGTGGGGGCCGGGTGTGGGGTAGACGATGGCGAGGCGCTCAGGCTTGGCGTCAGGCTGGTGATCGGCGATGGGCTCGCGCTGGGCGGCAGACTGGCGCTCGCGGAAAGGCCCGGGTTCGACGAGCGGCTTGGTGCGACGGCGACGATCCGCCCGAGGCCGTTCGGGCGAGCGGCGAAGAAGCGCGGCGGAAGGTTGAAGGTTGGAACCAGCAGCCAGATGGGGGCGTGCGGATCGTCCCCGTAGTAGAGACTCGCCGACGTGTCGGCCGCATGGCCATTGACGTCGATCCGGAACGGACCGATCTCCCAGTCGGCCGGGATCGCGCGCACCAGCACGAAGACGGCGATCAACCCGCCGAAGAACAGGCCCAGGCCGAGCCCGCGGGGACGCCCCGCTGGCAGCTCCGATGGCTGCAATGACGTGGCACGCCAGGGAAGATGGCGCATCTGCGCCCCACCCTAGCGCCGCTCGATTACAGCCCTTGTTTCGCGCGTGGCCAGCAGGCGGTGGGTCTGTCTCAAAGACGTGACAGACGCTACGGAATACCTTTCGACGCGGTCAGCCTGGCGGCCAGCCCATGGCACGGCCGCCCAGCAGGTGCACGTGCAGGTGGTAGACGCTCTGGCCTGCCTGGGGACCCTTGTTGAACACCAGGCGGTAACCGTCCCGATCGACCTTGCGCTCGTCGGCGATCCTGTTGGCGACTTCCATCATGCGGGCGAGCATCGGCCCGTGCGCCGGCGTGAGGTCGTGCACCGAAGGAATGTGCTCCTTGGGAATCACCAGCACGTGGACCGGGGCAACCGGACGGATGTCCTCGAAGGCGACGATCTCATCATCGCGGAAGACCTCTTTCGCAGGAATCTCGCGCGCAAAGATCTTGCAGAAGAGGCAGTCGTCAGCCATCGGCCAAGCTTACGCGCAGACCAGCCCGTCGTCGGTCGGTGTCAGCGGCCGCACGCGCGCCAGGGTTCCGAGCCGCTGGCCGCGCGCCGGGGCGTAGACGGTGATGTAGTTGTCGCTCAGCCCCCGCACCTGGTGCGGGAATTCCCGGTCCCAGACCACCTCGAGGTCGCGATCGATGAAGCGAGCCTCGTAGGCGCGACGCTGGCTTTCGGCCTGCGCCTGCAGGCGGCGGCTCCGCTCGCGGCTGACCGGATCATCGACCGGGAGCCCGAGGCGTGGCGCGGCGGTGCCCGCCCGGGGCGAATAGCGGAACACATGGATGCCGCTCAAGTCCGCGTCGGCTGCCACGGACGCCGTCTGGGCGAAGTCGTCCTCGGTCTCTCCCGGAAAGCCAACGATCACGTCGGCGGTCAACGCCATGTCGGGCGACTCGCGACGCAGCGCGGCGGCCAGCGCCAGGTAATCACGACGGCGATAGAGCCGGCCCATCCGCTTGAGGACCCGATCGCTGCCGGACTGCAGCGGGATGTGGAGATGCCGGCAGAACCGGGGCGATGCGGCCAGTTCGACCAGCTCCGGGGTGAAGTCATTGGCGTTGATCGAGCTGAGGCGAAGCCGGGCCGGTGCGATCGCCGCCAGCATATGGCGAACGAAGGGCGCCAATCCCTCCCCGCGCTCGCGGCCGAAGGCGCCGAGATCGACGCCGGTCAGCACAATCTCCCCGTAGCCCTCGGCGACCGCCTGCTGGGCGCGTTCGATCAGATGGCGTTCAGGGTCGCTATGCGACGCGCCCCTGGTCCGCCACACGATGCAGTAGGTGCAGCGGTGATTGCAACCGTCCTGCACCTTGAGGAAGAAGCGCGATCGCGCGAAGGTCGTCGAGCCCTGCTCGGCGGCCGGGGCGAAATTGGCCGACACGTAGTCGAAAATTTCGCGCTTGCGAGCATTGGGAAACGCGACATCGACGCTGGGAACGGCCGAGAGGCGTGGATTCGGATTGTCGACGTGGCAGCCGGTCAAAATCAGGTGTGCCTGCGGACGCCGGCGTCGCAACCCATGCACCATGGTCCGCAGCTTGCGGTCCGCCTGGGCGGTCACGGTGCAGCTGTTGATGACGACGACGTCGGCTTCACGGTCGCCGTCCGAGACGACGAAGCCGGCGCGCGCCAGCCTGTCACCAAGCTCGGCCATCTCGGCAAAGTTAACCTTGCAGCCGAGGGTTTGGATGGAGACGTTCATCGCTGCTGGACGAGGATAGCAGCGGCCACCACCGGCGCCAGTCGGGCGCGAAGGATTCGCGGGCCCAGGTTGACCGGCACGCCACCGCGTTCGCGCAGCGTCGTTAGCTCGCGCTCGGTCCACCCACCCTCGGGGCCGACCGCGATCGCGTAGCCGGCCGATCCATCGAGGGCCTCGCCCAGCGGCGTTGGCGCGGTCGGCTCGAGCACCAGCAGCCGTGTGCCGGCGACCTGCGTGAGCGCGTCCCTGAGCGGTGTCGGTCCGGACACCTCCGGCACCTCACCCCGGTGGCTCTGCTCCGCGGCAGATCCGGCGATCAGCTGCCAGCGCCCCAGCCGGCTGGCCGGTGGCCGGCCGACCGACCGCTCGGCCTGGATGGCGATAAACCGACGGATGCCGACCGCCGTGCCGCTCTCGATCACGGCATCGAAGTCGGGGTTGGGGAGGACCGCTTGCAGCAGCGTGACGGCTGTGCTCGCTTCGCCCCGGGCGGATCGCTCGCTCAAGATCCGGCCCACCACCCGGCTGCCGTCGGCCTCGATCACCTCCAGCTGGTATTCGCGGCCATTGGCGACGGCGACACCACGCTCCCCGGGGTGGACCCGGAGGACCCGGGCGAGGTGGTGCCCCTGGGGGCCGCCGATCGTGACCTGGCCGTTTGCCATCTGGCCGGCGTCAATAAACGTCCAGAACACGGTTGCCTCATCCTATCCGGCCACTTCGCCAGCGCCGGAAGGCTGCCACCGAGGCGTTGTATTCCAGCATGACGAGCCACGGTCCAGCCTCCCTGCACTTGCAACGGGCGACCTTCAAGGTGGCCGCGGTGTCGTTTTGGGGGCTGGCTACCATCGTGATGGCCACCGACTATCTCGGTGGCGACCTGCAGGTCAACTACGCGACCGAGTGGATCGTCACCGTGCTCGCCTGTGGCGCCGGGGTGGTCTGCTGGATACTGCCATGGGCGCAGATCCCCGCGCGCCGATTCGTTCCCGTGGTCTTTGCGGGACTGGCGCTGCTGACCGTGGGCCTCTATTCGACCGGGGGCACCCGCTCGCACCTGTCGGTCCTGTATCTGGTCATCGTGGTCTTCACCGCGTCGATCCTCGAGTTCCGCACGGCTGTCGTGGCGCTGATCACCGCGGTCCTCGCCGTCGCATCGCCGCTCGCCTTCCAGGGGTGGAATGGTTTTTACGCGCGCACCGTGGTGTTGCTGGCGGCGTCGATGGTGATCTGCGCCTATATCCCGGCCCTGGTTCGTAAGGCCTTGCGGGCCGAGAACCAGCTGGCCGAGCAGCGCCGCCTGGAGCTCGAGCAAAGCTATCTGACGACCATCGAGGCGCTGGCCGCCACGCTGGACGCGAAGGATCGTCATACGGAAGCCCACTCGCGTGAGACCGCGGCTCTTGCCCGGGCAGTGGGGCGCCGGCTCCGTCTCGACGAGGAGACCCTGCAATTTCTCGAGTACGGCGCACTCCTGCACGACATCGGAAAGATCGGTATCCCCGGTTACGTGCTCAACAAGCCGGGGCCGCTCGATGAGGAAGAGATGGCGATCATGCGGGAGCACCCTGTCATCGGCGAGCGGATCGTCGCCTCCGTGCCGTTTCTCAACCGGATTCGCCCCATGGTTCGTGCCGAGCACGAGCGCTGGGACGGCGCCGGGTATCCGGATGGCCTGAAAGGCGAGCAGATCCCCGTCGAGGCTCGCATCATTCACGCCTGTGATGCCTTCCAGGCGATGTCGAGTGACCGACCGTACCGGCGAGCGCGTCCGCGCGACTGGATCCTCAAGGAGATCGAGGCCCAGTCGGGACGGCAGTTCGATCCGCGCGTGGCGGAGGCGCTGCTGCAGGTGATCCGGCTTGGTGAGCTCCACGTCAACGGCACCGCGGAAGGCGCGCTGCACGAAGACCGGCCTTTGCCCGAGGCTCACTCCTGGACACAGCATCTCGACGCGATTCAGCAGCTGGGTGCCAGGCTCTCCAGCGTGGTCAGCGTCCCTGAGATTTGCCAGACGATCGGGCAGGCGATCACCACCCTGCTTCCCTACGACCAGTGCCGCATCTACCTGCTCGAAGACGATGGGCAAACGCTACGGGCGGTGTATTTCAGTGACACCAAGCGAGAGGAATATGACGGGGTCACGGCCGAGACGCTCGCCATCCAGGTCGGCGAGGGCATCACGGGCTGGGTGGCGGAGACGCAGCAGGGCGCCCTGGTCGGCGACACCGAGCGCCATCCAAAGGCGGTGCACATCCCCGGAACGACGGAAAGCGACGAGTCGATGCTGGCCGTGCCCGTCATCTTCGAAGACCGCTTGATCGGCGTGATCGTCAATGTCAAGGTCGGCTTGCACCAGTACACCGGCGACCATCTGCGGCTGATGACGATCCTGGCCAACCAGGCGGCGGTGTCGATTCAGAACGCGCGACTGATCGAGCGGCTGGCGGCCACCGCCCGGACCGATCCGCTGACCGGGCTCGCAAACCGGCGCGCCTTCGAGCATGCGCTCCAGCAACGGCTGGCCGCGGAATTCCCCGAGCCGTTCTCCGTCATCATGCTCGACGTCGATGGCCTCAAACAGGTGAACGATGCCCGCGGTCACGCCGCTGGGGACGCCGTCCTCAAGCGGGTGGCCGCCGTGCTCACCGGCCACCTTCGCGAATCGGACGTCGTCACCCGCTGGGGCGGCGACGAGTTCGTGTTGCTGATGCCCGGGATGGATCAGGTCGGGGCGGTATCGATGGCCCGCCGGGTGAGCGCGACCCTGAAGGATCCCGACGACGCGGCGGGCGCCATCTCGGTGTCGATCGGCACGGCGTCATTCCCGGCCGATGGCGGTACCGCCGACAGCCTGCTGGCGTCGGCGGATCGGTCGATGTACGTCGACAAGCGACAGCGCGTCGCCTGACTTAGCTCGCTTCGATGCCCGCCCAGGCCTCGAGGTTCCAGGCGAGTCCGCTTGGCCCCGGATCGGCGCGGACGACGTAATCCAGCGCGTCCGCTTTGAACCCCCGGCCGGCCAGGTCGTGCGAGCCGCGCCGGGAGAGGATGATGACGGGGACGTGCCGAGCGCTGTCTGTGGCGCGAAGGCGCTCGAGCGTGGCAAACCCGAGGTCTTCCGCGACACGAAGGTCGAGGAAGATCATGTCCGGCTTGACTGTCGCCGCCTCGGTCAGCACATCGTCATCGTTCGCGACGACCGTCACCTGGTAGCCGTCCAACTCAAGCTTGAGTTTGTACATCTCGGCGACCGCCGGGTCATCCTCGATGAAGAGCACGCGAATCGTATCGTCCGTGGAATGTGGCGTCGCGGTCATTTCCGCCCCTCCGCTCGAACCCCGAATGCCGCCTACCCGGGATTCAGCCTAGGCGGCTTAGGGCGGGGTGTCAATGACGAGTTTGGGTCTAGTCCTTCTGGTAGGGTTGCCGGACCTCTTCTGGGAGCTGGTACCAGCTGACCCGGTCCCCGACCCTGGCGCGCAGCTTCCACTTGAGCGATTTAGGCGTCGCCTCGATCCGCGTCGCGAGCTCGTCGAGCCGCTGATTGATAAGCCCGGCGTCGACGTCCAGCTCCTTCGCCGCATCGCGGACACGAGCGGTGTTGACCTGCAGCGTGCGGTAAATGCCCCAGTCCTCGGCCGTGAGCTTTCCCAGGTAGACGGCGTTGATCGCGTCGTCGTCATGGTCCGCGATCGGATGGTCGAGGAGTAGCGCGATGGTGTCGACCAGATCTTTCATGTTGACCTCATAGACCTGCAACTTGCTCAGCAGCAGGTCGGCCGGGGTGAGCGTCGGGCCGTCGTGGCCGAGCCGGTTTCCCAGCTCGATCACGTGACACATCTTCATGCGATCGATGAAAACGTCGATCTGCCGCCCGTTCACGCCGTCGAGGTACAACAATCGCTGATGTCCATTCAGGGTGTTGAATCGGCGATCCCCCTCGTAGCCGAGCGACTCGAACAGTTTTTGCACGGACGCCTGCTGCTTGGACGGCGCGACGAAGTCGAGATCGCCGTACTTCCGTTTGAGGGGGGCCTTGCGGGCGCTCGGGGAGTGCAGGTTGACGGCGGCCCCGCCGACCAGCTTGGCCGCCACCTTTGTCTCGCGCGCCGCCGCGGCGATTCGCTCGGCCTCGGCGATGACGTCGGCGACAGGGACCTGGGTATCGGTGGCCAGCTCAGTGCTCCTGGACGTCCATGGCCTCAGACTCTCGCGTGCAGGATCACGTCTTTGCGGACTTCGATGAATGCCTTCAGCTGGTCATCGATGCCGTCATCGATGCCGGGATCCTGGTAATCGGCCAGCAGCTGCTTCCATTTTTCGTTCGCCACCCGGTCGGCCGTCCGGGATCCCATCCGCTGCCAGCGATCGTAGTTCTCCGTGGAGGAGATCAGGGGTCGGTAGAAGCCGGTTCGGTAATTCCGCATGGTGTGCTCGGATCCGAGGTGGTGACCGCCGGGCCCGACCTCGCGGATGCCGTCCATGGCAAAGCCCTCGTCATCGAACGGAATTCCCTTGGTCAGGATCCATTCGAACATGCGCAGCGCCTCGACGTCGATGATGAACTTCTCGTACGAGGCGAGCAGCGCGCTCTCCAGCCAGCCGGCGGCGTGCAGCACGAAGTGCACGCCACCCAGCACGGTCGGCCACATGCACATCATCGACTCGTAGGCGGCCTGCGCGTCAGGTGTCTTCGATGAGGTCAGCGCCCCGCCGCCGCGGAACGGAATCTTGTAATGGCGGGCCATCTGGGCGCTGGCGAGGATGCCCATGGCGGACTCCGGTGTCCCAAAGGCGGGGCTACCCGACTGCATGTCGATGTTGGTTAGAAAGGAGCCGTAGATGCACGGCGCGCCCGGCCGGATCAGCTGGATGAGCGCGATGCCCGCGAGGGCTTCGGCGGTTTGCTGGGCCAGCGTGCCGGCGAGGCCCATGGGCGACATCGCGCCGGCCATCAAGAAAGGGGTCACGATCGCCGGCTGGTTCGCTTCGGCGTAGGTCATCAGGGCCCCGAGCATCCGGTCGTCGTAGCGGAGCGGGCTATTGACGTTGATCAGCGCCAGCAAGGCGGGGGTTTTCTCGATGTTGTCTCGTCCGCCAAAGAGGATCGATGACATCTCGACCGAATCGCGCGCGCCTTCCTCCGAGATGACGCTCCCCATGTAGGGCATGTCGGTCCATCGGATGTGCGAATAGACCATGTCAAGGTGACGCGTCTCGAGCGGAAGGTCCTCGGGCTCGACGATGGTGCCGCCGGCGCAGTGGATCTGCGGCGTGGCCTGCGCCATCTTGTCGAAGTTCGTGAAGTCGGCGATGGTCGGGTTCCGGCGACCGCGGTCGAGGTCGGTGATGAAGGGCGGGCCATAGACCGGTGCGGTGACCATATGGTTGCCGCCGATGGTCACGGTGTTCTTCGGATTTCGCGCCTGCACCTGGAAGGT
>Ga0307479_10006538_pt1 | contig 10708 bp, 11 predicted proteins | sample atmos_gasesECM4C_FD_203743 | JGI IMG/M metagenome (GOLD analysis project Ga0307479, IMG submission 203743) | Hardwood forest soil microbial communities from Morgan-Monroe State Forest, Indiana, United States - atmos_gasesECM4C_515 | ecosystem: Environmental > Terrestrial > Soil > Temperate...
CCAGCACCTGGGCCATCGCGGTGACGGCGAGCGGCCCGGCGACCGCCCGGCGGAGCTCGGCCTGGCCATCCGGCCGGATTGCCGTCACCAGCCGGTCCGTCTCGGCCTGAACGAACACCGCGAGCCGGTCGTGCACCGCGTCGCCGCGGAACGCGGCGACGAACGGACCGCGATGGTGGGCGTGCCGCGAGCCGTCGAGCGAGAGCATGCTCGGGCCAACCACCCTGGCGGTGGAGAACCTGGGGTCGTCCACGGTGAACGTGCGCGCGTCCCGCAGCACGCCGACCGCGACGTCATACCCGGTGACCAGCCACGCGCCGAGGGCCGGTACCCAGGACACCGGGCCGGCCTCGCGCAGCCGGGCCAGCGCCGGGTGCGGATCGTCGGTGAGCTCGGCGAGTGTGGTCACGGCACCTCGACCGCGTCAACCGGAAGCTCGGTCAGCACGGAGGTGATTCCTTTCTGCGGGTCGAACACGACGAGTGCGGGCTTGGGGTCCAGCGTAGTGAGTGGCAGGGTCTGATTCCTGTGTCGGCTGAGGGCTGCCGCGTAACAGGGAGGCGAGCACGGCCGGTCACGGTCCGGCGCAGCTCCGTGGTCATCGTCACAAGTGCTGCGCCAGCCGGTCGAGCAGCGGTGAGGCGGCGGCGAGCTGCCGCAGTTCATCCTGAGTGAACTCGGCGGCTAGAGCCTGCGCGAGGAGTTCGGTGCGGGCGTTGTGCTTGTCCGTCAGCACCTGCGCGCCGGCCTCGGTCACCGCCAGCACCACCCGCCTGCCGTCGTGCGGATCCGTGCGCCGCCCCACCAGGCCACGGCGCTGCAGCGCGCTGAGCGTCGCGCCCATCGACTGCGGGCTGATCTGCTCCTGCCGAGCCAATTCCGCCGACGTCGCCGGACCCGCGCGATCCAGCCGGGACAGCGCGGTCCGCTCGGGCATGGTGAGCTCGCCCTCGAAGCGGGTCTGCCGTACCCGGCGGACCAGCACACTGACGCTCGCCAGCAGCGCACTGGCAAGACGGCCGGCGTCCACATCCTCACCCATATACTAAGGATAGCTTATAAGTTATCCTTAGTAAAACTGGCGCCGGGGGAGGAGCCTCGGAGTCTCCGGCTACGAGTCTCCGGCTACGAGTCTCCGGTTACGAGTCTTCGTACCGGGTCGGCGGGAACGGGTGCCGCTCGTCCAGCCCGTGCAGTTCGCCCAGCTCAGCTTGCCGACGAGCCTCAGCCTGCTCCTCGCGGTACTGGTCCGTCTGCCGGATGTCCTGGGGGAGTGGTGGCTCGTCCGCAGCGGGGGGCACTTCGTCAGGGTCGTAATCGTCCAGGCCGGCCTCGACGCGTTCTTCCTCGGTCAGCCGGGCCAGCTGGTCGTCATCGAGACGCTGAGGCGCGCCGCCGTGCTCACGCCGGTCGCGGCGGAACGCTTCTTCGGGCTGTTCCGGGTCTTGTGCTGTCATCGGAGCCTCCTCGTGGTAGCGACGATCACCGTGGTCGCGACGATCACGCTACCCTCCGGCCGACCATTCCCGTTCCGCTGGGCCAACCCTTGCAACCGTGTGGTCGTGGCAGCCACACGGTTAATACCGTGTGGCTGCCACAACCACACGCTGGATCCGCTGTCCACCCGGCGAGTGGCGCCCGTTTTGCGCGGACACGATCCTGTTGGCGCCACTCTCCAATACGCCGATAATGTACATTATGTAAAGTTAGATCATGCGCTCCGCTTTACCTGGGGCAATGGCAATCCTGGAAAGCGCCGGGTGCGTGAGATCATGGGGAGGTGCTGGGTACCGTGATCTCGCTGCGCCGGTATCCGGTGAAGTCGATGCTCGGCGAGGATGTGACCGCGAGCGACGTGGATCTTGGCGGCCTCGCTGGTGACCGGGCGCTCGCGCTCCTGCACCGCCCGACCGGCAGAGTGGTCAGCGCGAAGAACCCGCGGCTGTGGCGCGCCATGCTCACCCTGACCGCGGCCGTGGACTCATCGGGCGCGATCTGGATCACGTTCCCGGACGGTAAGGTCGCCTGGAGCACAGACGCCGATGTGGACGACGTCCTGTCCGGGTTCCTCGGCCAGGATGTGACGCTGACGGCTACCCCGCCGCCCGGCGCGACAATGGAGCATGCCGAACCGGAGGACGTAATCCGCGGTGGGGTCACCGCCGACGCGCGGACCACGCTGATCCCGGTAGCGGCGGGTTCGCCGGACGGCACGTTTTTCAACTTCGCGCCCGTGCACCTGCTGACCACTTCGACGCTGGACCGGATCGCCGAGTTGAACCCGGGTGGGACGGCCGACGAGACCCGTTACCGGCCCAATATCGTGCTCCGCACGGCCGACTACGACGGTTTCGTCGAGAACGACTGGCTGGACCACGACCTAGCCGTCGGCAACCTGGTCCTCCGCGTCGTCGCCCGGACGCCTCGCTGCGCGGTGCCCACACTTGCGCACGGCAGCAGCCTGCCGCGTGATCCCAGTGCACTCCGGGTGGTCGCGGAACACAACCGTGTAATTCCCCGCCGGTCCGCAACCGGCCCGGAGCCCTGCGCCGGGATTTACGCAGCGGTAGTCCGTCCCGGCCGGATCCGCGTTGGTGACGCCGCCGGCCTTCTCTAGTCCTGCCCAGCGCGAAATAGCCGGTGCAATTCGTGCACCTGTTCCGCGAGGTCGGGCACCGGTCCCGCGACCATGGCACCGGACAGGACGTCGGTGATCCGCAGCGGCCGCACTGGCGACGGGCCAGCGCCGAGCTCCGCGTACCACGTAGCCGTCTGCCCCGCAGAGCTCGCGTACACAATCCGGCCCAGGCCAGCCCAGCCATGCGCGGCGGCACACATCGGGCAGTGCTCCCCCGACGTGTATACCGTCGCCGTGGCTCTCGCTCCGGCGGGCAGGTTCGTCGCGGCCCAGCGGGCCAGCGCGAACTCCGGGTGCTGGGTCGGGTCTCCGGTGCTCCGCTCCCGGTTGCGCTCCTCAGCGATAACGGTCCCGGCCGCGTCGACGAGCACCGACCCGAATGGCTCGTCACCGGCGTCGACAGCTTCGCCAGCCAGCTCGATGCATCGGCGCAGGTGCCGGAGATCCGCATCGGTGACTTCGTTACTCGTCATACCTAATCCCCTGGGTCGAAATTAGCGACCACGGTAGCCAGCGCCTGCCAGGCCAGCTCCGGATGGTTCGTCTCCTCCGGGTCCTTGTTGAACGGATCAAGCAGCACCGTTTCCGCACCAAGCAGCCGGAGCTGTTCGAGATCATCGATGACCTGTTCGATCGTACCCTCCCCCGCCAGCCGCTCCGGTCCGGCGACCGGCCCGGACGTCAGCCGCAGCACGATACGCGGCGCAAGCGCCGGGACTGGCCGCCCCTCCTCGTCAGCGGCGGCCTTCATCCGGTCCACCGCCTCGCGCAGCCATCCCAGCCGAAACCGCAGCGGGTGCCAGGCGTCCCCGAGTCGCACTGCGCGGCGCAGGCCAGCATCGCTGTTCCCGCCGACCCAGATCGGAATCTGTCCGCCACGGTAATCACTGTCGTTAGCCCAGGCAGCTCGCATCGCGCGCAGGTAATCATCGGTGAGCCGCCCGCGCTCGCCGAATGAGACGTTGAGCGCGGCGAACTCCTGCCGGGCCCAGCCCACTCCGACGCCTAGGACCAGCCGTCCGCCACTAAGGTCGTTGAGGTTGGCCGCCATCCGCGCGATCAGCAAAGGATGCCGGTAGGGCACGATGAGCACGGTCGTACCGAGCCGGATCGTGCTGGTCAGGCCGGCCAGCCAGGCCAGCGTGGTGAACGGCTCGTAAAACGGAGCGGGGTACTGCTCCCCCACGTCCGGAGTTACCACGACGTGATCCGAGACCATCAGCAGGTCGAAGCCAAGCCCTTCCACTGTCCGCGCCCAGCGGCGCAGCACGTCGGGCCTGGTACCTGGGCCGAAGTTCGGCACATTCACACCCAGTCGCACCGGCCTCACCTATCCCGCATCTAGTCGGCTCCTCGTCATCCAGACAGTTCGCGTTCCAGTGGAGTACGGAAACGCGGAGTGATGCGGGCCGGTCCTACCCACTCCCTGAGCCGCCCAGCCTCCGCCGCCACCGCCGCGGCCGCGTCAGTCCCGATATCCTCCAGCAGCCGGATCACGATGTCGCCGTCCTGGCGTTGTGCCCAGCCGCCGACGATCCGGCCATTCCACCAGATCGTGGGGCCGATGTTGCCGGACCGGTCGAAGAGCGCCGGCGCGTGCTCGCCTAGGTACCAGTTCCTGTCCCGCCAGCCCATGGCGGTCGGGTCCAAGGCGGGCAACAGCGCCGCCCACGGTTCCCTGTCTACCGTCGGGAATTCGTCATCGTCGGTCAGTAGCAGGCCGGTCGTGCCGTCCAGGTCAACCTCGGTCGTGCGCAGCTGACTGAGCGCCGCCTTCATCTGGCCGACCGTCCAGCCGGTCCACCACTGCAGGTCGGTGGCGGGGGCTGGACCGAACGTACGCAGCCAACGGCGGGCTAGCTCGGCTCGCGCGGCAACTGGCGCAATGGCGGACCGTGCAGGTAGCCAGGCTTCCGCGGCGAACCATTCGTACTGGCTGGACGTCCACCCGCCGCGCGGCCGGCCGCGGACGATCTGTCCCTCGGCGGACAGCAACATGAGGATGCGGCTGGTGAGGTTGAACGAGCCGCCGTAGCTCTTCCCCTCGGCGACGATGATCTGTGTGCGCAACCGCGGCTCGGCCGCCGCGAGCTCGGCTCCGGTGGCCCCGGCACCGTCCCTCGCAATCAGCGCCCGGATCGTAGCCTTGCCGACTTCATCCAGCCAGCCAACCGCATCCAGGTCGATGCCGGCTTGCTGGATCACCCCGACCAGGTCCCGGCGCAACCGTTCGGCGATCTGATCGGTGCACGCCGCCTGGATCATCGGTGCCAGTTCTATAGGTGTCACGAACATGGTCCGGCGCATACCCAGCATCCGCACCAGCGAGCGCTCAGCGTACAGCGCGTGTCCGATCCCCGCGTGATCCACCGTTTGGGTGCGAGCCCACGCCGCCAGGTAGACCGATGCCGGGTCGGTGCCGTGCAAGGCGATCAGGCCAGCCGCGGCCTCGGTGATCGTTTCCGCGCGCGCCCAGGGTGCCAGGCAATGGCGGGTGGCCAGTCTCGTCCGCCGTTCCATGGTGCTTACCGACCGGATTCCGTTGCCCATCTTCCCCTGGCCTCCGCAGTAGGGCCTCCGCTCCCGCGTTCGAATTGTAGCCCGGTTTCCGCGCCGGTCTGGGCGTGCCAGTACGGTCGTCTCGTGACTAGCTATCGCCAGCCTGGCACTATCCTCACCGACCACACCTTCCTCGTGCCGGTCGACCACGGTAACCCCGAGGGCGACCAGATCGAGGTGTACGCCCGCGAGATCGTCGCGACTGGCAAGGCAGCCGCGACCCTGCCGTGGCTGCTGTTCCTGCAGGGCGGCCCTGGGGTCGGGGCGCAACGCCCGGTCGGCCGGGAGGGCTGGCTGGACCGCGCGCTGAACGACTACCGGGTGCTGCTGCTCGACCAGCGTGGCACCGGCCGCTCCTCCCCCGTCACCCGCCAAGGCCTAACCGCACTCGGGCCGGCCAAAGCGCAGGCCGAGTACCTGGCACATTTCCGGGCGGACAGCATCGTCCTGGACGCCGAACTGATCCGCCGGGAGTTGATCGACGATGATCCGTGGAGCGTGCTTGGGCAGAGCTTCGGCGGCTTCTGCACGATCAGCTATCTGTCCTTCGCGCCGCACGGCATCCGCGAGGCGTTTATCACCGGCGGCCTGCCCGGTCTGACGGCCACCGCGGAAGACGTGTACCGGCTGACGTATCCGCAGGTAGCGCGGAAGAACGCCGACTACTACACCCGTTACCCCGACGACGTCGAGCTGGTCCGGGAGATCGCCAGGTACCTGTCAGAGCGGGATGTCCGGCTGCCGGACGGCGCGCCGCTGACCGTGCAAGCGTTCCAGTCCATTGGCGGCATGCTCGGCCAGGCCACCGGCAGCCATCAGATGCACTACTTCGTTGAGAACGCGTTCACTCCCGAAGGCGACTTGTCCGACGCGTTTCTCCACCAGGCGCTCGCCAAGCGCACCTTCGCCGGCGTTCCGCTCTACGCGCTCTTGCACGAGCCCTGCTACGCGCAAGGCGCGGCGACCCGCTGGTCAGCGGAGCGGATCCACACCGAGTTCCCCGAGTTCGACGCCGACCAGGCTCTAGCCAGCGACGCTCCCCTGCTGTTCACCGGCGAGATGATCTATCCGTGGATGATCGACGCCGACCCGCTGCTCCGTCCGCTGCGACAGACGGCAGACCTGCTCGCCGACCGAGACAACTGGCCGCCCCTCTACGACCCGACTCGCCTCGCCGCCAACGAGGTTCCCGTTGCCGCCGCGGTCTACTACGAGGACATGTATGTTCCCCGCCAACTATCCACGCCGACCGCGAACGCCATCCGTGGTCTGCGCCCGTGGATTACCAACGAATACGAACACGACGGCCTGCGCGTCAGCAGCGGCAAGGTCCTAGACCGCCTGATCGGCATGGTCCGCGGCACCATATGAAACGACATCTCACCGGCGTTTATCACGGTATGGCATTAAAACTGCCCTTTCGGCGGACATCGATTTACCGTAAATGATGTGGAGGATCCTGCGGTTGTCGCTGCGATCGTCGCTGGTGACCCGGCTGGGCTGGCCGAGGCATACGATCGCTACGCGGCGCCCCTTTACAACTACTGCCGTACCATGTTGCGCGAGCCAGCCGACGCCGCCGACGCGGTGCAGGACACGTTCGTCATCGCCGCGGCCAAGCTCGCTCAGCTTCGCGACCCTAGCAAGCTGCGGACGTGGCTCTACGCGGTGGCACGGAACGAATGCCACCGCCGGCTGCGCGACCGGAAGGTCGCTCCCGGGCTTGACGAGATGCCGGAGCCAGCCGACGAATCCCCCGAGGTCGGCACCGACACCGAACGCGCCGAACTGCGGAAACTGGTACACGACGCCCTCATCGGGCTGAACATCGGCGACCGCGAGGTCATCGAGCTAAACCTGCGGCACGAGTTCGAGGCCCAAGAACTCGCCGAAGCGCTTGGCGTCACCCGCAACCACGCGCACGCGATGCTGTCCCGGGCCAGGACCCAGTTCAGGACGTCCCTCGGGGCGCTGCTGGTGGCCCGCACCGGACGCGAATCCTGCGCGGAGCTCGACGAATTGCTCGCGAGCTGGGACGGGCAGATGACCGTCCTGCTGCGCAAGCAGGTCAACCGGCACATCGACAACTGCGACATCTGCGGCGAGCGCCGCCGCCGCGAACTGGCTCCAGCCGCGCTGTTCAGCCTGCTGCCGCTGGCCGCCCTGCCGCGTGGGCTGCGGGAACGCATCATGAAGCTGTGCGCGGACAGCACGCCGCAGGCGGTCCAGCACCGGCACAACGTCACCCAGCGGGCCGGGTCGTTCCGCGATGGGGGGTTCCCCGCGACGACGGCGTTGCCGGGCGCCGGACGATGGCAGGCCGCACGGCGCGGCACCCTGATAGCGGCTCCAGCGGCGGCCGTGCTGATCATCGTGGCCATAGTGTTGGGGGCGCTGGCGGCGAACGGCACGCACCCGAAGGACACGTCGGCCACCGGGCCGCTCGGCCCGACGATCTCGGCATCGCCGGGGTCTGGCGCGTCCGGATCCCCGGTGTCTTCCGGGTCACCTTCTTCGCCTGGTGCCCATCCGACAGGAACCGTGGTCGCGGGAGTGGTACCGGTTCCGGGGTCGACCGCAACCGCGGGCCGGAGCCTGGGTCCGTCGCCGACCACGGGACCGACGCCGGCCCGGTCGCCGTCGCGTTCGCCGAAACCGTCACACTCCCCCACACCGTCACGCTCGCCCACCCCGGCACCCACCACCCCATCGCCGACCCCCAAAGTCACAACGGGCACCGTGGCGGTTAGCCCGAACTCGGTGACGCTTACCCAAAATGCCGCCGGAGGACCTCCGACCGGCACGTTCACGCTCACCGCCGTGGGCGGCCCGCTCTCGCACTTCTGGATCGTGATCCCAGTCAGCGGGCTAACCGCGTCGCCGGCGTCGGGCTCGCTGCCGACGGGTGGCAGCGTGACGATCACGCTGACCTTGTCCAGGCCCGTCGCGCTCGACACGCAGATCACCGTCAACCCCGGCGACGTGGCGGTCACGGTCCTGTTCACCCCCGCGAACACCCCGCCCCCGACTTAGCATCCGGATAAGTCCAGGGGTAGCGGGCGCGGCAACACCGGGGACGAGTGCACGATCGACGTCGTGGTGCGCCCGTGCGGGGTGAACAGATCCAGGATCGACTCGAGATCGTCGATGGATCGCAGCCATACCTTCATGAAGTAGCAGTCCTCACCGGTGATCCGGTAGCACTCGGTCACCTGAGGCACTTCACGTGCGATGCCCGGGATCAACCGCAGTCCCCCGCCGACCGGGCTGATCCGCACGATGGCGCAGATCGTATAGCCGAGGGCACGCGGGTCGACATCGGTGCGGTAGGACAGCACGCCGGTCTCCTCGAGCCGCCGGAGCCGGTCGGCGACCGCCGGGCCGGACAACGCGACCCGCCGGGCCAGCTCGGCTACCCGTAGCCGCGGCGCGGCCTGCAGCTCGGCGGCGATCCGCCGGTCGATCGCGTCCAGCACTCCTGGCGCTTCGAAGGCCACCCGCAGGAAATTCCTCTGTTTTGAAGGCGAATTCACGCTGACTCCCCCACGATTACCATTCACGGGCACATTGCTGTCTTCATATGCTGCGCTTGTGTCTCAGCAAGTACAAGCGCTCGGCCCCAGTCCGCCCGCCGTCAGCACCGCGCCGAGCCGGCTGGATAGGCTGTCACCACAGTGGTTCTTCCTGATCAGCGCCGTCTTCCACTATCTGGGTCCGTCGCTGGCCGTGCTGTTGTTCGCCTGCATCGAAGTGCTCGGCGTCGCTTGGCTGCGCATCGCCAGCGCGGCCGTGATCTTCGCGGCGTGGCGGCGCCCCTGGCGCTTCTCGTGGCGCCTATGTCGGCAGCCCTCGTGGCGCCTGCTACTCGCCCTCGGCGTCGTCCTCGCCGCGATGAACTCGCTGTTCTATCTCGCCGTGGACCGATTGCCGTTGTCGACAGTGGGCGCTATCGAGTTCCTTGGCACCGTGATCCTCGCCGCCGCCGGGACCCGGACCAGACGCAACGCCGCCGCGCTCGCGCTCACCACGGCTGGTGTCGCCGCCATCACCGCGATCCGGATCACCGGCCACCCGCTAGGCTTCGTATTCGCGTTCTGCAACTGCGTCCTGTTCATGCTGTACGTGATTCTTGGCCATCGGATCGCCTGCAGCCGCGACCCGCACGACGGCACGCTACCGAGCGGCATCGACCTGCTCGCCGTGTCGATGCTGTTCGCCGCACTGGCCGCCACGCCCGTCGGGCTGGGCCAGGCGCTGCCCGCGTTCACCCACCCCGGCTGGCTGCTGGCCGGCGTCGGCGTCGGGGTGTGCTCGTCCGTCATCCCCTACGTCACCGACCAGCTAGCCATGGCACGGCTGCCGCGAGCCACGTTCGCGCTGATGCTCGCGCTGCTGCCGGTGTTCGCCACCATCATCGGCGCGATCGTCCTCCGCCAGCTCCCCACTGCGCAGGACATCGCCGGCATCGTGATGGTCACCATAGGTGTCGCGATTCACAGCGAAAGGAATCAATAACCGTGGACTACGTACGGCTCGGCGTCACCGGGTTGAAGGTCTCCCGGATCTGCCTCGGCATGATGAGTTACGGCAGCCAGCGCGAACGGGCCTGGCATCTCACCGAGACCGAGGCCGAACCGCTGGTCAAGGCCGCGGTCGAGGGCGGGATCAGCTTTTTCGACACCGCGGACATGTACTCCACCGGGGTGACCGAGCAGATCACCGGCCACCTGCTCGGCCGGCTGTTCCCGCACCGGGACGACTACGTGCTGGCCACCAAGGTGTATTTCCCGATGGGTGACGGTCCGAACGACGGCGGCCTGTCCCGCAAGCACGTCATGTCGGCGATCGACGCGTCGCTGCGCCGGCTGGGCACCGACTATGTCGACTTGTACCAGATTCACCGCTGGGACTACGAGACCCCGATCGAGGAGACGATGGCGGCCCTGCATGACATCGTCAAGGCGGGCAAGGCTCGCTATGTCGGCGCGAGCGCGATGTTCGCCTGGCAGTTCGCGAAGGCTCAGCACGCCGCCGACCGCCATGGCTGGACGCGTTTCGTATCGATGCAGAACCACTACAACCTCGTGTACCGCGAAGAAGAACGCGAAATGATCCCCCAATGCCTCGACCAGGGCATCGGGGTGATCCCGTTCAGCCCGCTGGCTCGTGGCATGCTGACCGGCAACCGCAACCGGGCTGGCGTGCTCAGCACCACTCGTTCCGGCTCCGATCCGCTGTCGGACTCGCAATACAACGCCGAGGCCGACTTCGACGTGGTCGACCGGGTGGCAGAAGTGGCCGCCGGACGCGGCGTGTCGCCGGCCCAGATAGCGCTGGCGTGGCTGCTGCACAAGCCCGCGGTGACCGCCCCCATCGTGGGCGCCACCAAGCTCCGGCACGTGGACGACGCGCTGGCCGCGACCACCGTGCGGCTCAGCGACGAGGAGATCGGCCGACTGGAGGAGCCATACGTGCCGCACCGGGTCCTGGGGCATTCGTGACGCGCGTAAT
>Ga0307479_10006539_pt1 | contig 10707 bp, 7 predicted proteins | sample atmos_gasesECM4C_FD_203743 | JGI IMG/M metagenome (GOLD analysis project Ga0307479, IMG submission 203743) | Hardwood forest soil microbial communities from Morgan-Monroe State Forest, Indiana, United States - atmos_gasesECM4C_515 | ecosystem: Environmental > Terrestrial > Soil > Temperate...
GGTTTCTTGTTTTCCGAATGTTCTTACGTGGTCTCTCTGCTCCGGCCGGAAATCATCAGGGAGCTGGATCTCCCGCGACACGGCCTGGAAATCCTGCCGCTGGACGGCACGTTCGCGCCCATGCCAAACGGCGATTACCTCTGGCGCGTGAACGATCACGCCAAGACTGTCAGGGAAATCCGGCGGCACTCACGCGTGGACGGCGAGGCGTACGAAGAATTCTCAAAAATAATGATTCCGATGTGCCGGTTCGTGAAGCCCATCCTGTCCATGATTCCGCCCGACCCGACGACGCTGAACCCGCGCGACCTGAAACAGCTTCATTTTTTGCTGCAACGGTTCCGCGAGCTTTCCTCCGATGAACGCTACACACTGGTGCAGCTCATGACCATGAGCGCGGCGGATTTTCTCGACCAATGGTTTGAGACCGACGTGCTGAAAGCCACCATGTGTGCTTCGGGGATCATAGGAACTTTTCTGGGGATTCGCTCGCCGGGCACCGCATACGTCTTGCTGCACCATTACATGGGCGAAATCGATGGCGCGTTTCGCTCCTGGGGCTTCAGCCGCGGCGGCACGGGGGCGATTTCCAACTCCATCGCTTCCGCCGCGCGGGAGCTTGGCGCGGAGATTCGCACCAAAGCGCCGGTCGCGAAGATTCTGACGAAGAACGGGCAGGCTTGCGGCGTGGTCCTACAAGACGGCGAGGAAATCTCCGCTAGCGTGGTTTCCTCGAGTGTCGATCCGCATTTGACGTTTGAAAGATTCCTTGAGCCCCAGGAACTGCCCGCAGATTTTTTGGAGAGCGTGCGCCACTACAAATTCCGCGGCTCTTCCGGCAAGGTGAACCTGGCGCTGGACGCGCTTCCGAATTTCAAGTGCTTGCCGGGACCCGGCGCGCATCTTCGCGGTGCGCTCTCCATTTCTCCCGGGATGGACTACATGGAGCGGGCTTACGACGATGCCAAATACGGGCGTTATTCTCGCCGTCCGTACGTCGACATGGTGATCCCCAGCCTGACGGATCCCAGCGTGGCGCCTCCGGGAAAGCACGTGCTTTCTTGCTTTGTGCAATACGCGCCCTACAAACTTGGCCAGGGCACTTGGGACGAGCAGCGCGAAGCCTTCGGGAACAACGTCATCGAAACCATCGCCGAATACGCGCCGAACATCAAAGACATCATTCTCAACAAACAAGTGCTCACTCCTCTGGATCTGGAACGCGAGTTTGGCCTGACGCAAGGGAATATTTTTCAGGGCGAACTTTCTCTTGAACAGCTTTTCTTCCTCCGGCCCGTTGCCGGGTGGGCTTACTACCGCACGCCGATCGACAACCTGTATATGTGCGGGTCGGCAACGCACCCGGGCGGCGGCATAATGGGCGCGAATGGCCGCTTGGCGAGCCAAGTCATTTTGAAAAACTGGGGCTCCGGCGCATCCCGCTCACAGGCGGCGAGCTGAAATGTCTCTCGGCCAACGTGTGGTTCTCATCGGTGGCGGCCACAACGCTCTGGTCGCCGCTTTTTATTTAGCGAAGGGCGGATTCAAGCCCCTGGTGCTGGAGCGGCGCGAAATAGTGGGTGGCGGCGCGATTACCGAGGAGTTTCACCCCGGCTTTCGCGCTTCCACACTGGCGCACAATCTCGGGCCGCTGCGGGCCGACATCGCGCGCGACATGCGGCTTGAGAATTTCGGTTGCGAGATTCTCTATCCTGATCCCAGGGTTTTTGCGCCTACTGCGCACGCCCAAGCACTGTTTTTCTACAAAGACACTGCGAAAACCGCCGCAGGCATCGCCAAATTCTCCGAGAAGGACGCTCAGAAGTACACCAGATTCGCGGAGTCGCTGGAATCCATCTCAGAAGTTCTCTCGCAGCTTGTTTCCATGACGCCGCCGGCCATCGACAAACCGCGCGCGGAAGATTTCTGGAATCTGTTCAAGACCGGACGCGGCGTGCGGCGGCTAGGCAAAGCTGGCATGTTCAATCTTTTCCGCTGGGCTCCCATGGCCGTAGCGGATTTCGTGGCGGAATTTTTTGAGACTGAGCTCTTGCGCGCGGTCGTGGCAGCACGCGGCATTTTTGGCAATGCCTTGGGCCCCTGGTCCGCCGGATCGACGGCTGTCCTGCTCCTTCGCGCAGCGGCGGACGCGCATCCAGTGGGCTCCGGGGCGTTTCCGCGCGGTGGCATGGGTTCCTTTACGCGGGCCCTCGCGGAATCGGTCAAGCAAGCCGGCGCGGAAATTCGCACCAATGCGGAAGTTGAGCAGATTCGCATCAAGGATGGCGCAGTGGCCGGCGTAGTGCTCAAGAGCGGCGAAGAAATCGCAGTGCAAGCTGTTGTTTCAGGCGCCGATCCGAAGCGCACTTTCTTTCATCTTGTCGATCCCTCCCAACTCGATCCTGTGTTTGCAAGCCGTATCAAGAATTTCCGCGCGCAGGGCAATGTTGCCAAGGTGAATCTCGCGCTGGGTGGACTGCCCAGTTTTTCCGCGCTTGATTCCCATGAGGATCCCCTCCGCGCACTTTCCGGGCGAATTCACATCGGTCCGGAAATCGATTATCTGGAGCGCGCTTTCGACGACTCGAAGTACGGCGAGTACTCGAAAGCGCCCTATCTGGACGTCACGATCCCGACGATTCTTGATCCCGGGCTCGCGGCTGACGGCAAACATGTGCTTTCTGCTTACGTACAGTTCGCGCCGTTTAAGCTAAGGGGAGGGAACTGGGATTCGCGGCGCAAGGAACTCGGCGACACGGTCATCAAAACCCTCGGCGCTTACGCGGGCAACCTTCCCGGTCTCGTGGAAGGCATGCAGGTGATCACGCCTGCGGACCTGGAGAGCTGCTACGGATTTACGGGAGGGCACATTTTTCACGGAGAGCTGGCGCTCGATCAGCTCTTTACTATGCGTCCCGTTCTGGACTGGGCGCGCTACAAAACGCCGGTGCGCGGGCTTTTTCTCTGCGGCTCCGGCACCCATCCCGGCAACGGCCTGACCGGCGCCAGCGGCGCCAACGCCGCGCGTGAAATCATCCGCGAACTTCGATGACCAGCATCAACCGGAAGAAGTTGCGATGGTGAGCGTGGTTTGAGTCTGTGCGGAGGCGGATTCTCAAATCCATTGCGGCTGCGCTCTGCAATGGAATCTCTCAAAGTTGATGCCGTGCCTCGATAGGCTCCGGGCCTCAGCTTCCCGGTTGAACTGGGCAAATCGCTGGCCGGGATCGCTTAAATCGCGGCGCCGACTCCGACTCCGTGGTCCGCCGGAGCATCACCGCCAGTAAAGTGCGAGCCGGTCATCCATCCATGAAAAACTCTTGCGAAGGCCCGGCGAAGTCACAACCAATGCGACCGCGGCTCCGAACCCGGCGCCGAGAGCGGCGAAGACAAGGTTTTGGATTGTGAAGGTGAAAGTCATCCCTGCCATTTTCATCATGTGCAAAGATCCCGCAAACCCGGTGTGGCCGGCAGAAAGTCTACTTTGCAGCAAGGTGGGAACGACAATTCCTGCGATGAAGAGACTGGCCGCTACGCCGCACATAAGTTCAATCACACGAACAACACTACGCTTCTTCATACTCTGCCCCCAGAGCTGATTTGATTTTGAAAGGCCCCAAATACGCCCAAGTAAGCCCGAAATACGCAGATTACAATGGCAGGTGACGTGCCAAGGTGAAACAGCTCGCAAAACCAGTTTCCATCCCATAAGCCATTGACGAGTAATGGTTTATGAGTGCAATCCGACTTGTGCGCAATCCACAAACCCCCTCCAGGGCCCCAGAATTGAGATAATCCGTCACATCGCACCGACACAAACCGTCAGCTATTGCTCAAAGGGGCACACGAAGTTTTCCTCGGAAACCATTTCTGCTGGACCCATTCAGCCGGTACAATAGCCAACCGCAAAACAAACCGAGGGGCGCTCATGGCCACTGACTATCTCCTTAAAACTGAACCTTCGGCGTATTCCTTCGCCGATCTTCAGCACGATAAAGTTACGGTCTGGGACGGCGTGCACAACCCCGTAGCATTGCGGAACCTTGGCGCAATGACAGCTGGAACGCGGCTCGTCATTTATGAGACCGGAGACCAGAAAACTGCGGTCGGCACAGCGACGGTAGTCTCCGTGGATGCCTCCGACCCCAAGAGTCCCGAGGTCAAAATCAAAGCGGGAAAACCACTGGCGAAGCCTGTTTCTTTGGCACAGATCAAATCGAACAAGCTGTTCGCCGATTCACCGCTTGTCCGGCAGGGCCGCTTGTCCGTTGTTCCCCTGACCGCAGCGCAATACGCCGCACTGACCGGCGACTAACGGCGCGAACGAGCGTATGATGCGGGGCGTTCCAAGGAGACCCCTCCGATGAAGCGCTCGCTTATCGCTCTTGTTCTATTCCTCTCCGCGCCGCTGCACGCCCAGCAACCGCCTGAAATCCGATTTCAGTCCGTCCCGGATTTTCTCAAGCTTCCTACCGATTTTTATCTCGGCGAAGCCTCGGGCGTAGCGGTCAATTCAAAAGGCCACATTTTTGTTTTCTCGCGGGGCAACACCACAGGACCGGCTTATGCCGCGGCCGCAGCTCAGCTTCTTGAATTCGCCCCTGACGGAAAATTTCTTCGTGAAATTGGCCACCATCTGTACGCTTGGTCGTTTGCCCACACCGTGAAAGTGGATAAGGATGACAACATCTGGGTCGCCGACAAAGGGTCGGACATGGTCATCAAGTTCAATCCGGAAGGCCGCGTTGCGCTGGTTTTCGGGCGAAAGCAGGAGGCTTCTGACGAAGGAACTGAGCCGCTGAAACACGTCAAGCCGCCGCTGCCGCCCGTGGACGGCATGTTTCGCCAGGTAACCGACGTGGCCTGGGACTCCGCGGGGAACACGTACATCAGCGACGGCTACGTAAACTCGCGTATTGGCAAAGCGGACAAGGATGGCAACTGGCTGACGTCCTGGGGCGAACCCGGCAGCCAGCCCGGCCAGTTCAACACGCCGCATAGCATCGCGGTGGATGCCCAGAACGAAATTTACGTGGCGGACCGCGGCAACCGCCGCATCCAGGTTTTCGACGCTGCTGGTAAATTTGTCCGGCAATTCTCGATTGACGTGCCCGTGCCCGCCGATGCCCGCCCCGCCATCGGCAATAAGCCCACCGCCACGACCGGGACGATGTCGCCCGGCGCACCCTGGGCCATCTGCATCACGCCGCCGCCCCATCAGGTTCTCTACGCCTCGGACGCTTTTCCCGGGCGTATTTACAAACTCAGTCTCGATGGCAAAGTCCTGGGTGTTCTCGGAAAGTCCGGCAAACAGCTTGGTCAGTTCGGCTGGATTCACGAAATTGCTTGCCCGAGCGAAGAGGAGCTTTATGTCGCCGAGCTTCTCAACTGGCGGATTCAGAAGTTGGTTCTGGAACGGCGGCGGTGACGCGCCAAGGTATCAGAATCGACATGCCCTTATGTACACGTTTGAGCTTCCGGCTGCAATCGTGTTAACTTTTTTTCGCACTCGAATGTTCTCGCGCCCGAGTCCACAACCTTTATGCAAACCACTCTTCTCCCGATTCAAGCGGTAGCGCGCAAACTCGAAATTCCCGACAAATACTTTGAGCAGCTCGGCTCGCAAAGCGGAAAGGTCAGGCTGGAGCTGCTAGCCGACCCAGCGTTCAAGCGCCGCGGTAAGCTCATCCTCATCACCGCGACGACTCCCACACCCGCCGGTGAAGGCAAGACCGTCACCGCCATCAGCTTGACCCAGGGGCTTGCCCATATTGGGAAGCGCGTGGTCATAACCTCGCGCGAGCCTTCGCTCGGCCCCGTTTTTGGAATGAAAGGGGGCGCGGCGGGCGGCGGCCTCTCGCAAATCGAACCCAGCTCGAAGATCAACCTTCACTTCAACGGCGATTTTCACGCCATCGCCGCCGCTCACAACCTCCTGGCCGCGCTCATCGACGCGCATCTTTTCCACGGCAACGAATTGCATCTCGATCCAACGCACATCACTTGGCCACGCACAATGGATATGAACGACCGTGCGCTGCGGCACATACGCCTCTCGCTTGATAGCAAAAAGGAAGATGCTAATCGCCAATCCGGCTTCATCATCACCGCTGCTTCGGAAATCATGGCCATAATCGCGCTGGCGAGAGACCGTCAAGACTTGCGAAAGCGGCTGGATGCGATCGTCATCGGCACCACGCGTGATGGAAAACCGGTGCGGGCAAAAGACCTGGCCGCCACTGGCGGCATGATGGCCCTTCTGGGCGAAGCGCTCCTCCCCAACCTGGTGCAAACTACGGACGGCACGCCCGCGTTTGTCCACGCCGGACCTTTCGGAAACATCGCACACGGTACCAGCAGCGTGATTTCTCAGGAAATGGGATTGCGCCTGGCGGATTATGTGGTCAATGAGTGCGGCTTTGCCTCCGATCTTGGCGCGGAAAAGTATTTCGACATCGTCATGCAGCTGGCGGGAATCACGCCTTCCGTGGCCGTCCTGGTCACAACCGTGCGAAGCATGCGCCATCAGGGAGAAGGCGACTTCGCCCGCGGGCTGCCAAATCTCGGCAAGCATATCGAGATTTTGAAGGGCTTCAGCGTGCCGATGGTTGCTGCCATTAACCGGTTTCCGGACGATACGGAATCCGACTTGCAGCGGTTAGCAGCGTATTGCGGGGAGCGCGGAGTTCCCAGCGCCCTCTCCGAAGGATTTGCGAAGGGCGGCCCGGGGACGAAAGAATTAGCCGAGAAAGTAGTTGCGCTCATCGAGAAGAATCCTTCTCCCGGTGCACATGCCCTTTATTCGCTCGACGAGCTGCTCACGGAGAAAATCAGAAAGGTGGCCCTGAAGATTTATGGCGCGAGCGAAGTGCAATTCTCCGATCAAGCCTTGGCTCAACTGCAACTATTTGCCGCCTGGGGTTACGGGAAATTGCCGGTGTGCATGGCCAAGACGCAGTATTCTTTGTCGGACGATCCAAAGCGACTGGGTGCGCCAACCGGCTGGACGCTACACGTAAACAATGCCTCGCTTTCCGCGGGTGCTGGCTTCGTGGTAGCCATTTCGGGCAATATGATGCTCATGCCGGGGCTGCCAAGGACTTCGCGGGCAGCGTCCATAGACGTGGACAATTCAGGAAATATCACCGGCATTTAAAAAGCCTTCCGCAGCGCTTGAAGAGATTCCGCATGACTGCAGCACCGTCCAGGACAACGCAGAGCCCGCCAGAGCCGCCGCCGGCATTCATCGAGCCGCAGATGGTGCGCATCCCGGAGCAATGGTTCCAGATGGGCTGCGCCACCGGCCGTGATGATGAGCAACCGGTGCATCGCGTTTGGGTCGATTCTTTCGAATTGGCGGCGTGCCAAGTAACTAATGCGGAGTATCGATGCTTTCTTGCTGCCACAAACACCCCTCCGCCGCCTTGCTGGGCGCGCGAGAACTTCGATGATCCGCGGATGCCTGTCGCCGCGGTGTCCTGGCATGAGGCACTGGCCTATTGCAACTGGCTCAGCCGCGCGACGGCCCGAGTTTATCGCTTGCCGACCGAAGCTGAATGGGAATGCGCGGTGCGCAGTGGCGTTGACGGATCGTTGTATCCGTGGGGAGATTCGCCGCCCCATCAGCTTCCCGATTACGCCGAGCGTTGGAAAAACGGGCCGGAGCCGGTGGCACTTTATCCGCCGAATGCTTTCGGGCTCTACAATATGAGCGACAATGTCCACGAGTGGTGCGCGGACTGGTATGACGCAGATTATTACCGAATCTCCCCTGATCGTAATCCGCTGGGACCGCCCTCCGGAAGCCGCCGGGCGTCGCGGGGCGGCTCGTGGCGCCACCACATCAAAGTGAGCCGCAACGCCGCTCGCTCGAGCATTCCGCCGGAGTTCCAATACGCTGATTACGGATTCCGAGTTGTGCGTTCTTCAGAGGCATAAGAACGTGGCCCGTTTTCGCGCCTGCCGCTGCTATGAGGTTGTACCTGAATAATTAAAGCAATCTAGTACTTTAGTACTATAGCGAGCGGCGTAACCCAGTGAAAACATTGTAGGGTTGTGTGTTTCACCCGATGGGTGAATCTCCTCAGCCCGAGAGGCTATTCGCGGGGGAGCGATGTCCGCTGCCCCGGCGTATAAGGGGCGGCTACTTTGTCTTCCGCAGAGGACAGAAGCTTGACGACAACCGCGTCTTCGCCGGGGTCCTCGAACTCCGCTCCGGAAGAGTTTCCAGTGGAGTCGGTGCGAAGCGAAAAAGAAGAAAAACCGGCCACGCTTTCAGCGCTCCCTGAGCCTGCGGCAGAGCCTGACGAAGATTCGACAAGCCCCCCCAAAACCAAGCCGCTTCCCAAGGGGAACGCAGTGGCCTATCAGGCGCGTATCAAAGTAACGGGCGCGCGCGCCGGAAGCACCTCGACCGAACGCGAACTCTTCACGGAATCGACCACCACGGTACTGGTCTTCGAGAACGGAGGCGTGATCAGCCTGGCAGCGGCAGTAACTCCCGGGCAACTCCTGTTCCTGACAAACGAAGAATCCAAGCGGGAAATTGTCGCGCAAGTGATACGCAAGCGCGCTTTCCGCCCCACCGAATGTTACGTCGAGTTGGAGTTTACCGCGCCAGCGCCGGGATTCTGGGGAACCGAATTTTCAGCAGTGACAGCGCTGCTTCCTAAAAATGAGAAGGAAGCGGCGGCTGCCGAAATGGTGGCGTCCGCGGAAACCACCGCTGACGAACCCGAGGGACCCACCCCGCACCCCATGGCGGAGGAAGTGGAGTTGTTGAAGAAAGAGGTAGAGGCGCTGAGAAGCCAGTTGCGGGACCTCCAGACACACTCCGAGCCCCCGCCGCCTGTGGTGGTCGCGGCACCGAGGGTGCCTGCGCCGCCTGTGATCCCGATTCCCAGTGCTCCTGCGCCGCCCGTGGTTGCAGGCCCCAATGCGCTAGCGCCGGCAACTACTACGCCGCCCGAAGTGCCTGCCCTGCGGGAAGCGCCCGCTCCGCCAGCCGAATCGGCTGCCGCGTCGACCTTCAAAGCCAAGTCATTGCCCATCGAACCCGAGCCAGTACCCAGTTGGATGGCTCCAGTAAGCCCGCCGAAACTGGCGCCGGGTTTTCACGCAGCGCTGCCAAAACGCAAACGCCCTTCCCGCGCACGTGGACAATTCACGCCTGCCTTTCGTGAGGCAGTGCTGCGGCTCGCCATTCCATGCATTGCATTGGTTGTGCTGATCGGAGTTCTGTGGTTCAAGCATTGGCTTCCAGGAATGCATGCGTCCAAGAAGACTATGGCGTCCACATTGGCAGGCGGGGCGGCCACTGCCGCGTCGGGACCCAAGACGCCGCCGCCAACTCCGGCGCCCGTTGTGGCCCAGACGCAAACTGCGCGTCCTATGTCAGGAAATCAGGCGCCGGATTCTTCGATCGGAGATTTGGACCCGGTGTCCCCGAAAAGCCTTCCTGATGAAGCGGTCGCGGAAAGCACGCACAGTCCAGTCTCGTCTGAATCGTTAGCCGACCTCAAGCAGCCGGCAGCCAGGGAAAGAGCAACCGTTTCCGGTTCGTCCTTCCCTCATTCCTTCGCGAAACCGTCGCCAGCAAAGGCCATCGATCCGCTTCCAACCTTTGAGCAGGATCCCAACCTTGTGCCCCCGAAGTTGGTGAAATTTGCCCGCGCCGTAGTCTCCCTAAATGAAGTGCATGACTTTGAAACGGGAGACGTCGTTATCAATGCAGTCGTAGACGCTCAGGGAGACGTTCAGGCGATGAGTGTGGTTTCCGGGCCTCCCTCTTTGCGGAAGGCGGCGATGAAAGCCCTGAAGAATTACAAATACCAGCCTGCTACGCTGAACGGGAAGCCCGTTCCCGCGCGCATTACTGTCAAAATCCCATTCCACTTTGAACCATAATCGCCGGCCCTAGCCCAGCCTATCGAGTCTCGCAAGCCAAAGTTACTCTCCATGCTATTTCGTGGCCGTCCATGCGTCGCCTGAGGTGCATCTTGGATCACAAGCCGTTAGTGATCGAAGCGCCTTTGACGAGGACGCGCTCGAAGAAGTCCGCACCAGCTTTGTATCCGCGAACCCAGGAGCGCCACATCAGGAAATCGTGAATCTCGTCGGGGAAAACGATTTGCTCGAAGGGGACTTTCTGCGCGCGGAGACGCTGGACGAGATCGACCATCTGGCTGAAATCCACATTGCGGTCGTCATCACCCTGGATCAGGAGCACCGGCGATTTCCAGGACGTGATGGAAGCGTTGGGAGAAGACTCGAATGCTACGCGCATGGCTTCGGCGCGGTCGGGTGGGCCGCCGCCCTCCTGCGCGCCAGAGCCGCGGAAGATGCTGCGGGCCGACCAGTCGTGCACGCCGTGGAAATCCACGCCTGCGGCAAAAATATCCGAATTGCGTGCTAGCCCCATGGCGGTCAGAAAGCCGCCATAGGAACCACCCCAGAGGCCGATTTTTTTAGCGTCTACGATCGGGAGCGTCTGGAGATACTTCGCGGCTGCAACAATGTCTTGATACTCCTCGGCGCCGCGAGGCCCGCCTTTATCGCGCTCGCGGAAAACGCGGCCATACATGATGCCGGTGCGGTAGTTGACCGAGAGGACGACGAAGCCACGCGAAGCGAGATACTGATTCTCGGCGTAAGCATTGTGGTAGTACTGCATGTAATGAAAACCAAGCATCATCTGCCGCCGCGAAC
>Ga0307479_10006540_pt1 | contig 10706 bp, 9 predicted proteins | sample atmos_gasesECM4C_FD_203743 | JGI IMG/M metagenome (GOLD analysis project Ga0307479, IMG submission 203743) | Hardwood forest soil microbial communities from Morgan-Monroe State Forest, Indiana, United States - atmos_gasesECM4C_515 | ecosystem: Environmental > Terrestrial > Soil > Temperate...
AACGGTCATTGGCGCGATCATGATCAGGGGCGGGGACACCGCGATCACGACGAACGCGAGCATGAGCACCACGACTAAGCGTCAGCAGTCGAGTCGTCGGGGTTTTGATTGCATCATGATGCGCGATTGAAAGGGAATGTTATGAAAGCCTTGGTGATCGCGATTTTGCTCTTCCTGTCCGCTGCCAACCTACCCGCACAGACTCCCAGCGCCGCAGCCCAGTTGCAGAAACCCTCCCCGGCGCCGCAACCACCCGACTCGCACCGGGGCGAAAGCAAGGCCGTGGCAACGTTCGAAGCCGGATTTCTCAAGACCGATTTTGGCTTTAGGTCCAGTCATCCCACTGCCTGGCAGGATCTAACTGCGATTCTGGCCAGTCAATTGACGGAGCAAGTGAAGAAGCTAGAGCGCGAGAAGGATCCATGGTACAAGCTGGTGCACCGCCAGTTTGCGTGCATACAACCGGTGCTGCTTCTGAGCCATGGTAAACCACCCTCGGTCATTTCAGTGGTTGCCGTTCCGCACTCCTGTACAAAATCAACAAAATCAGAGGAAAGCTCATTTGAATTTGCCGCCGCGTTGGGTATGTGCGCTATCACCTCTACGGAATATGACGTCAGGGACACCCTCCAGGGAGCCTACAAACGGGCGACGCCACCTTGGTGATCGAACGGGCCGTGGGCTCTCCCAAGGATCATCCTGAGGTGAATGTCACTCTCGAAAGGGTGTGCTGCTGGCTGAAAAACGCGCAGGTCTTCTGGCAGGGTGAAGTTCGCGACGAAGAGGCGGTGAAGGTGTTCGAGGGCGCCTTGCCCTCGATCGACGGCGAGGCGCCCTCACCGCTGGTGCCGGCGTCGGTCATAGCCAAGTTGCACCGGCCCTACGCGGTGCAGAGATCGCCCTCTTTGCCCCCGAACAAGAGTTCGGCCGCGTACTCGGTGCAGTAGATCAAGGACGAGGTGACTTTGGGGCCGCGACTCCACAAACTTGCTCGTTAGTCCAGTAGACGTTTTGCGCAGACCAAGGCCGAATAAAATGATAGTCGTCCGTTAGAACTCGGGCCGCGCATTTTCCTTAGCGAGGGACGGGAACATGGATATTCCCCTCGATGATCCTCGGGCTTCCGCAGCCGTAGAAGCGATCCGCCGCGGCGATGCTGAATCCTTGGAACGGCTACTGGAGGAGAACTCCAGTCTGGTGAAGGCGAGGGTGGACGGCCAACGTACCCTGCTTCACGTGGCTACGGACTGGCCTGGCCATTTCCCCAATGGTGCGGAGATCGTGGCGATCCTGGTTGCCCATGGCGGGGATGTCAACGCGAAGTTCGCCGGGCGCCATTCCGAAACCCCGCTGCATTGGGCCGCCAGTAGCGATGACGTGGCTGTGATCGACGCTCTCCTCGATCATGGGGCCAACATCGAGGCACCGGGCGCAGCGATCGGGGGCGGGGCGCCTCTCTCGGACGCAGTGGCTTTCGGGCAATGGAACGCGGCGCGGCGGCTAGTCGAGCGCGGGGCGCGAACCAACCTCTGGCAAGCCGCGGCTTTGGGGTTGATAGCTTGGGTCAAGGAGTGTTTCGGAGTTGTTCCGCCGCCCACGGCGGACGAGATTACCAATGCGTTCTGGTGCGCATGCCATGGCGGCCAGCGGGTAACGGCTGAATACCTTCTCGAACGCGGCGCCGATTTGAACTGGGTTGGACACGACGGCCATTCGCCGCTCGACGCGGCGGAGCGAAGCCGCGCGACGGAAATAGTGCTGTGGATGCGCAGCTTGGGGGCCAAGTCGGCGAGTAAATCGACGTGAGCCGCCAGTCGGAGAGCGAGCAAAATTTGATTGGCCGACGCGATCATTTGCTCTCAAGCCCGATGCCCGCGTGGACGGTGGCTGCACAAAGCGAGAGAATATGGAGGTCGGGAGGGCTTTCGAAATGGATGCGGTTTCAGCGGCGGCAGTCGAGACTTTTCGGCCACAGCTTCTTGATCGGCGGGCGCGGTTGCAGGCGGCGTCGGATGCGGTTCCGGCTGCCTACTTCAACGAACTGATTGCGGAAATCGATGCCGCCCTGGGAAGAATTGAAAAGGGGTCGTATGGGCTGTGCGAGACTTGCCACGATCCGATCGAGGCCGACCGGCTGGCTCAGGATCCGCTGGTTCGGTTTTGTCTCGACCACCTGAGCCCGGCAGAGCGACAGGCGCACCAGAAGGATCTGGAGTTGGCGGCGCAGATCCAGTCCAACCTCTTGCCGCCACGGGACGTCAGCGCCGAAGCCTGGGATACGCAGTACCGGTACCAGCCCGTTGGCGCGGTGGGCGGTGATTATTGCGAACTGATCGGGCTGGGCGATGGCAGATCGCTCTTCTTTGCCGTCGGGGACGTGGCCGGGAAAGGAGTGGCGGCCTCGTTGCTGATGACGCATCTGAGTGCCATCTTTCGGAGTTTGTTATCGCTGGATTTGTCGCTCACGGAGGTGATGTCGCGGGCGAACCGCCTTTTCTGCGAGAGCACCGCGTCGGCCCACTACGCGACTCTGGCGTGCGGGCGCGCAACCGCCGGCGGAGTGGAGCTCTGCAACGCGGGCCACTGTACGCCGCTGCTGTTGAAACGGGACGCAACCCAGCGGCTTGATTCCCCAGGATTGCCGCTGGGCCTGTTCTGCTCCAGTCATTACCCGGTTCGGAAGGTGAGTCTCGACCCGAGCGACAGCCTGGTTTTGTATTCGGACGGCATTACCGAGTCGCAGGATCCGGAGGGGAATCAGTACGAAGAAGACCGCTTGATTCGCAGCCTTTGGGATTATCGTGAACAGACCACGGTAGCGATGGCAGACGGAGTCTTACAGGATGTTGCGCGGTTTCGGCAGACGCGTTCGGCGGGCGACGATGTGACTCTGCTGATTGTGCGCCGGCGGGGTTGAAGAACAATGGTCGGCGCTTCCGCGGAGACTTCGTTCCGAGCCCAGGTATTCAGGGATCGGCGGGCCGGGGCTAGGGCCCTCATTCGTTGACTCGCGCGTGGTGCGTCCGTAAGATGAAGCGACCCGGGCGCCACGCCCACGTCTCTGAATGATCGGACAGACCATCTCGCACTACCGCATCCTCGAGAAAGTCGGCGGCGGCGGGATGGGTGTCGTGTACAAGGCCGAAGACACGCGCCTGCACCGTTTTGTCGCGCTCAAGTTCCTGCCCGCGGAAGTGGCTCGCGATCCCCAGGCCCTGGCCCGCTTTCAACGCGAGGCCCAGGCGGCGTCCGCGCTCAATCATTCCAACATTTGCACGATATACGACATCGGCGACGAGGATGGCCAGGCGTTTATCGCCATGGAGTTTCTGGATGGCGTGACGCTGAAGCACATGATCGTGGGGCGTCCGCTCGAGAACGAGACGCTGCTGTCGTTAGCGATTGAGATCGCCGACGCGCTCGACGCCGCTCACAGCAAGGGCATCGTTCATCGCGATATTAAGCCCGCGAACATTTTCGTCACCGCGCGCGGCCATGGCAAGATCCTTGATTTTGGCCTCGCCAAAGTCGCGCCCAGCGCCCGTTCATCCGGCGTGCTCGCGGGGGAAACCCAGGCCGCCAGCATTGACGAGCAACATCTCACCAGCCCCGGCGCCGCGCTGGGCACGGTTGCTTACATGTCGCCGGAGCAGGCGATGGGGAAAGAGCTGGATCCGCGCACGGACCTGTTTTCCTTTGGCGCCGTGCTGTATGAGATGGCCACGGGAACGATGCCGTTTCGTGGAGACACTTCCGCCGCCATCTTTAATGGCATCCTGCAACATGCTCCGATCGCTCCGCTGCGCCTCAACCCCGATATTCCGCCGAAGCTGGAAGACATAATTAATAAGGCGTTAGAAAAGGATCGTAATCTGCGCTACCAGCATGCCGCCGATTTGCGGGCTGACCTGCAGAGGCTGAAACGAGACACGGAATCGGGCCGGACGCCAGCCGTGGCGCCAATGCCGGTGCCTGGCGTGGCCGGCACAGGCTCGGCCTTGGCAACACAGTTATCCGCGCCTGCGCCCTCTTCGGCGAGTGCGGGTATTTCTTCCTCCACGACGGCCGTGCTTTCGCCGCAGACTCCAGCGCCCGCGTCCGGGACCAGTGCTCGAACGAAACGCACGGGGCTGCTTATTGCCGCGGCTGCCATCGTGCTCGCCACGGTGGTGGGTCTGTTCTTCCTGCGCAGTCGAAATGGGCGATCCGACGCCGGCCGGCAACACAAGTCCGTGGCCGTGCTTTACTTCAACAATCTCTCGCAGGACCAGTCGCTGAACTGGCTCGACAACGGTCTCACCGACATGCTGACCACGAACCTGGCCCAGGTAAAGGGCCTGGATGTGCTCTCGACCGAGCGCGTGATGAGCGCGGTGCAGCGTGCGAGTAAGGATGGCAAGTCCCTGGATCCGGCACAGGCACAACAGGTGGCGCGCGACGCTGGCGCCGACGCATACATTACCGGCGCCCTGTTGAAGATCGGACCCACACAATTGCGTCTCGACGTTCGCGCGCAGGATACCGGCACCGGCCAGATCCTGTTCTCCGAAAAGCTGGAAGGACAGGACGTCCAAAGCATCTTCGGCATGGTGGACCGGCTGACCGCGAGCCTCGCCGGCAGCTTTCTGCCTGCGTCCGACGTGCCCCAGCAGGCGCCGGAAATCGAGCAGGCCTCCACCTCCAATGTCGAAGCCTACCGCCATTACCAGTTGGGCATCGACTATGGCCGTCGTTTCCTGACCCCCGAGGCCATCCGCGAATTGGAAGAAGCAGTCCGGTTAGACTCCCAGTTTGCCTTGGCTTACATGCGCCTGGCCGATCAGTACCGCCTGGAGGGCGACCTGCGGCGCGGCGAGGAAATGGTGAGTAAGGCCGATCAACTGCAGTCGCGCCTGCCTCGCTACGAGCAACTGTCGTTGCAGGCGATCAAAGCCGCCCGCTCCCGGGATCCGGAGGCTGAGTTGACCGCCCGTCAAGCGCTGGTCTCGGAATTTCCCCGCCGCGAAAGTTTCGACCGAGGTATTCTGGCCAGCTTTCTGTCGTATTTCGGCAAGCGCGAACAATCGGCCGAGGTGTTCCAACAAGGGCTGGCGGCCGATCCGAAAAACGAGGACCTGCTCAACTTTCAATCCTACGAGCTGGCTAAGTGGGGCGATTTTGCAGGGGCCCTGAAGGCCAGTGACGCGTACATGGCGATTCGTCCCGGAGATCCCAACCCGCTCGACAGTCGTGGCGACGTCCTGTTCTTGGCCGGCCGGGCTGACGAAGCAGTCGCAGCCTACCGTAAAGTGCTCGAGCTGAAAGCGGACTTCAGCGACTACGGAGAGTACCTCAAGCTGGCGATCGTTTACACCGATCAGAAGAAGCCGGACATGGCCAATGCCGCCTTCCAGCAATATGTCCAGCACACGTCTCCGCTCTCCCGGCTTTATGTTCCGGGCTTCGAAGCGCAGTTCAAACAGACGGAGGGTGACTTGGACGGCGCGCTCGCCAGTTATCAGAAGGTTGTGCTCCAGCTTGGGCACGCGAAACAGAACGCGGCTGCAGAAGAGTTATTGCAGCCGTTTGCTTCCCTTGCGGTTCTGTTGGGGGAGGGTCCCTCCGCGCTTTCGTTTGTCCAACAACAGAAGCTCGACGGTGACGAACTGGAAACGGTCCCTTTCCTGCAGACAGTGGCTGGAAACCCATCTGCCGCACAGGAGAGTTTGCGGCGATTTGCCTCCCGCCATCCCTGGATTGCGCCCCGGGCTCTTGAAATCGACCAAGCCTACGCCGATGTGACCGCGGCGGTGCTCCGGGGGGATGGGCCCACGGCTTTGAGTCGTGCCGCGAGCATGCCCGATCTCCAGGAACCCTATCTGCTCTTCCTCAAGGCCCGCGCCTATCTGCTGACCAATGACTATTCATCGGCTGAAAACGCGTTTCGGGCGGCCTTACGGCGGGAGCGCTCGTTGGAGAACTCCCGGGTACTTAACGACCGATTTCCCGTACTTGGAGTCCTCGGCCATTGCTATCTTGGCCAGCTCTACGAGCGCACCAGCAAACGGGACCAGGCGATCAACGATTACCAGGAATTTCTGTCTCACTTTGCGAATTCGCAAGCCCGGCTCGCCGAGGTCGGCGATGCTCGAACAGCGCTCAGGCGACTCATGCAATGAGAGGCTGAGAGACTTACCGGATGCGTAGTTTCCTGCTCATTCTTGCGCTCGTGGTTCCCGCGGGGCAACGATCGCCCGACGATCCGCTGCAACATCTGCCGGCGAACATTGAGGTGCTCACGCATTTCGGGGAACGGGCGGATATTTCTCCGGACAACCGGCGGGTCGCTTTCATGGCGAAGAGTTTCGGGGACGCGATGGTGATCGATCTCGACTCGCGCGTGATTCGATGCCTCACCTGCAACGTGCCGGCGGCGGTTTTCCTGCGGGTGATGCACCTGGTGACGGGCGACTACATCCTGATCGGGCCCGATCACTTCGAGAATATTCATGTCAGCCGCACGCGGGACAACGAGCTTTGGTTCCTGAGCCAGGAACGCGGAGCGAAGCCACTGAAACTGGATCAGAAGATGAGCGAGGGTGCGGCCATTTCCAAAAAGAATCTGAAGATCGCGTTTTCGCAGACTGCGGCGCAGGCTCCGGATCTTGCGCTCGAGGCTTCACGGCTGATCGTGGCCGACGTCGACCTTTCCGGAACGCCGAAGTTGATCAACAAGAAGACCGTGTACGAGAGTAAGGATCGAAGCTGCGCGCTCGAAGCTCAGGATTTCTACGACGACGATCGTAGGATGACTTTCACCTGCTATGAGCCCGAGGGGCACTCGTCGGTGATGGGAATTGATCTGCAAACGGGGCAGGTGACGAACTTTTCGAAAGCACCGGGGACGTATAACGAAGTCGAAGGAATCTTTCCGGATGGACTTTATGCGGCGGTGGAGGCGGACCGGCAATGCGAAGAGCTGGGCGGGAAACGAGGATCGGGGAACATTGATATCTGGAAGCTGCGCCTGGACGGCGCTGGGAAAGACTTCACGCGGCTGACGCACTTCAACGATTACGAGGGCGGCAAGGCGTCGAACCCGGTGCTTTCGACCGATGGGCGATTCATGGCGTTTCAGAGCGCGCGCACGACCGATCCGGCGGGCGTGGGGTACGGGATTTTGCTGTACTGGTTCAGGAAGTAGGGTGGTCCCGAAGCCCACGCCTACACGAAACCGGCGGCGTGCCCTCAGTAGGCGGTGTCCGAGGATTTGCTCTCCGCCGCGCAGGCTTCGGACGACAAGCCAAGCTTCTCGTGCGCCATCGCTACCGCCTTCCACAAGCCGACATCCTGTTCTTCCCTCATTTCTTTGCTCGTTGGAGTGCACGGCACATCGAGGGTCACTCCGTTTTTTTGCAGTTCGCCTCCATCAGGAAACACGACCCGTGCCACATCGACCTGCACCCCAAAAGGGACGATCTGGTCGGTGCCAGTCCGCTCGGAAAAAATAGATAGATGGAGCGGGTTACTCGTCCGGAGGAATGGTCCCCGACAATTACTGCCTTCTTTCGCAACTGGAAATGCCGAGCGAACATTTCGGCGGCGCTACCGGTCTCGCTATCGATTAGGATGTACATCGGCATATCATGGTGAGGACGCCGCGGTTTCATTACCAATTGTTCGTCCTGATTGCGGCCTTTGATGTCACCCATGACCACCTGGTCGCTTTCGAAGTTACCCGCAAATGCCTTCAGAGTGTCCTCAGAACCTCCGCCGTTGCTGCGGAGGTCGAGGACGACGGCACGTTTCGTCTCGGCCTTGTCGATCAGGCCGACAAAAAAATCTCCACCTTCGTGGGTGAATGACCGAATCTGGACATAGCCAATCCCATCCTTGAACGCCTGGGTGTGCCAGAGGGGTTGGTCCGCGCCCCATTCGCGGATGAGGTCCCAGAGATCACCGCGTTGCCCGGTAAAGTCGAGGACTACAGGTTCCACTTTCTTCTTTGCCTCGAGATGAATCACTCGGGCGCTTCCTCGTCGGTCTGGACCTTCAGTTCGAGGAACGGAACATTGGAGATAACCTTGAAATCCCACGTCATCAGGTCGTAGACGGAACGATCCGCGCGAAATTCACTTACAGCCAGAATGCGGTCGCCTAGTTTGATCCCGGCTTCTTCCGCCGCACCCTTTTCCTTGACCTCATGGACGTGGATCTCGCTGGATCGGTTTTGCATTAAAGCCAAAGGTGTAGGAGATATTGCGGTCGGGCGGGAGATACCTAGTATGAGAATCCCGCAGCTTATCAACGAGGATGAAGACAGCGCGCATCATGTCGGTCACCGACCGAGCGTTCTCGATTTTCTGCTTCGCTTGATCGGTCAGCGCTCTCCACTCCAGTCCTTTCATATTCGCGTCGTAGAAATTCTTAGCCACTTCCTTCGACATTACATTCAGGATCATCTTCATTTTCTCGCGCTCGTTGGAGAGATCATCGCCTTGGCAGTCTTTGCACTGGCGCAGAACCTCAGGGCGAGCAGCAGCAGTCCCGAGGTAAGTTGCTTGAAGATCGCTTCCTCCGAAACACCGTTCTTTATAGCGTACTCAGGAAGCAGGAGATAGGACAAAAGGCTTCTACTAGATTGTCTTGTTAAAATGGCGATAAGTATGGGTTTGTCTGCACCGAGCAACCTGCCACGCATGCCCAAACCTGGCACCCTGGGTTCGTTCGCCTGCGTCCAGTCTTAAAGCCTCTTTGTTTTCGTCTTTCCTGCGACATCTGAGGCGCTGGACTCAACCCTGAGAGGTCTCGTGGGCTACCAGTCGACAACTGCGCAGGCGCGTGGTCGAGCGCCGCGCTGATAGCGATTGGAAGTGTATGGACCCGATCTCGATGAAGTACACGGGCAAGGCGTTCCCGCTTCGTAACCCGGGAGGAGAGTCGCGCTGGTGATCGAAATCGAGAACGCGCGTTACACGAAGCTCCCGTTCGAGCATACGCTGCCGTGATAGGGCTGATTCCCCAGCCTGGAAAACTACACCGAGGCTATCGCTCAAGGAACTGCTCGCGATTCGGTCAGTCTTGTGGTGGGTCAGACTCCCGAACGCGGATCCGCGCACTAGGCAGCACGCGCGGAACTTACGATAAATTTCGGAATACGAACTGTCCGGTTCTTCGAGGTGTACTGCGAGTGGGTTTCAACGACGAAGTGGTCCCCGTCAGGATGAGTTCGAGGACTTCTCCGTACAACTTCACCGACTTGGACTGCGAATACCCGATCTTTTTGAGCCGGGCGCAAACTTTCTCACAGGATGCTGAGTTGGAATGCATAGGGCTATCCTATGTTCAGGCGGACAAAAAAGCCGTGATCGGGGTCAGTGTTCTGCTACTACCACTGGAATATCAGCATCAAAGGTCTCGAAAAAGAAATCCCCAGCGGCATCCCAACCTCACTGACCCAGTTCCTCCCCGCAATACATGAACCTGCGGCTTATCGCCGAGGCGAAAGCGACAATCAAGATTCGCTAGTAGTTCCGATTCTGCCAAATAGTTGGCACCGTCAGGCGATTGCCCTCATTGAGAATCGGCAAAGCGCAGTCAATTCCTCGAACTGAGCTGCTCCAGTTTGGTCGGGTTCAGAGACTTTCTCGATTTCTTGATTTCGACGGAGGAGAAAACCGTATTCCTCGGTGGCGATCGCTATTTCGGAGAGAGTTTTGACCCGCTACGTTCGAGTTCCCTGATCTTCGCCATGTTGGCGGCAATGCGTTGAGCGTCCTTGCGCTTGCCGGAGCGGTTGCGACGTTTCGCCTTCGTGGTGTAATGGTTCTTTGCCATGTCTTCGCTTTTTTCCCCTTCATGATGAACTTGTCCAACGATGTGCTTTCGTTTACTTCGCAGCGTCCCAATTCTCTGCTCCGCCCGTCAGGATGATAACGATACACGAAGCAGGGCGCGTTGCCCTCTAATTGTAGAGAGAAGCGACCAAGCCAAGAGCATTACGATTGTAATCGGCGTTGGCGATCATTGACAGGAGCGAAGGGTCCAGCGTCGGCATCGTTGGTGCCATCGCGATGTTACGCCGGGTGGAACCAATACTTCACAGGTTAATGCGCATTTCGTTCGTTCCCACGAAGCCCATCGACTCGTAAAGGCCACGGCCATCGTGGCTGGCATGGAGGACGACTACGTCGACGCCATTGGAACGGCACCACTGCATCGCGGCTGTGATAAGTTCGCGAGCTAATCCTCGCCGGCGAAATTCGACTTCGGTATAGACATTCAAGATATTTCCTCTTGGGCCGGTGCCGACCATATGCGGTATCCAGTCCATGAGCCATAGGCCGGTGCCGGCTACGACGGACTGGTCGGGAGCGGTTGCCAGCCACACCAGATATTCTCCACGGTTCATCCGGGTAAGCAGCCAGGGACGACATTTGGCGGCCATTGCGTCCAGCGCTGTTTCGTCCTGGTAGCCCATATCCACGAACATCGCGCGCCGATGGGCTACCAGGGTGTTGATATCGTCGGCGGTGGCGCGGCGTATGGCGTATCCTTCAGGCAGGCTCATGCGATTCTCACGTGAAATCAGCGGTCGAATGTACACTCCGGTTGACTCCATGGCCGCTGTCTTAATTCCATGTTGCAGCAGCCAGTCTTTTAGTCGGTGCAGATCTTCCGTAAATGTCTCAAAACTGCGAACTGGGCTAGGATCTCGGTCCTGCGGG